>Ga0306921_10004749_pt1 | contig 14011 bp, 9 predicted proteins | sample sta12Cox44000080_FD_203760 | JGI IMG/M metagenome (GOLD analysis project Ga0306921, IMG submission 203760) | Lab enrichment of tropical soil microbial communities from Luquillo Experimental Forest, Puerto Rico - statoxic.12C.oxic.44.000.080 (v2)... | ecosystem: Environmental > Terrestrial > Soil... | reverse complement strand
TGCGCTCTTGCCACCTGCTGGTTCCGTGACCCGCGAGGATCTTGATGTCCTGACCGTGGGCGACCGTGACTACCCGTGGGTGCTGCTCGAATCGGCCACTTAGCGGGCACGGTCGGGGCGCTGCGCCCATGCTAGGGCGACACGGCGGTGCCGCGGGAGTCGGCTCCCGCGAATTTCGGTGTGCCCTTCTGATAGAAGACGTCGAGTTCATTTGCGGCGGCCCGCGGCCGTCAGCAGGTCAACGATGGGCCTGGTGAAGTTGCACCCCGCCGAAAACGCGCTGTTGCAGTGGTCGAGGCGTCGTCGCCAGCGGCGCACATTTTCGCCGGGCGAGCCCGTGTTACAGGAAGTGCCGGGTCCCCCGGGCTTGAGGAGCCCCCGCACCTCGCGCAGGGCGGCGGCGGATCACGCCATTGTGGATCTTGTCGAACTGGTCACACCAGTGCCGCCAGTCGGTGTGCGCGGTCACAAGGCCGGGTACGAGCCAGGGTGCAGGCCGGGGATGTCACGGGTGCGGCGCGCCCGCCCGCTGTGCGATCGTGAGGCAGTGTCAGCCGAGACGGCCTACCCGAATCTCATCCACTACGACAAGGTGGACAAGGGCGGGCACTTTGCCGCCTGGGAACAGACGCACCTGCTTTCCGAGGAGCTGCGCGCGAGCTTCAGAGCACTGCGCTAAAGGGAGATTGTCATGACTAGCACCGCCGGCACCGCCACTGAGATACGCCCCTTCCACATCGACACTCCGGAAGAGAAGCTCACCGATCTCCGCCGCCGCATCACAGCCACGCAGTGGCCCGAGAAGGAGACCGTCACAGATCAGTCGCAGGGCGTGCCGCTCGCGACGATGCAGGAACTCGCGCGCTACTGGGCCACAGAGTACGACTGGCGCAAGTGCGAGGCGAAGCTGAACGCCCTGCCGCAGTTCATGACCGAGATCGACGGGCTCGACATTCACTTCATCCACGTTCGCTCGCAGCACGAGGGCGCGTTGCCGCTCATCATCAACCACGGGTGGCCCGGCTCGATCGTCGAGCAGCTGAAGATCATCGATCTGCTGACCGATCCCACGGCCCATGGCGCCAGCGCAGCGGATGCTTTCCATGTGGTGATCCCCTCGATGCCGGGCTACGGGTTCTCCGGCAAGCCGACGAGCACCGGCTGGGGTCCCGAGCGGATGGGCCGGGCCTGGGCAGACCTGATGACGCGCCTGGGCTACACCCGGTACGTCGCCCAGGGCGGCGACTGGGGCGCTTTTGTCGTCGACCAGATGGGCTTGCAGGCACCTGAGGGATTGCTCGCCATCCACACCAACATGCCCGCCACCGTCCCCGCCGACGTCGACAGGGCTGCCCTGGCCGGCGAGCCGCCGCCAGATGGTCTGTCCGCTGAGGAACGACGCGCCTACGGGCAGCTGATCAGAACGTACGGGCAAGTCGAGTACTCCAGGATGATGGCGGCGCGCCCGCAAACCTTGTACGGCATCGCGGATTCACCCCTCGGCCTAGCCGCCTGGCTTCTCGACCACAACGATGCCGACGGCCAGCCGGCCGCAGCGGTCACCGCGGCTCTGGACCGGACCACGAGCGCCACCGGCGAACTGACGCGGGAGGAGATCCTCGACAACATCACGCTCTACTGGCTCACCAACACCGGGGTATCCGCCTCTCGTCTCTACTGGGAATACAAGCTCGGCTTCTTCAACGTCAAGGGCGTCACCATCCCGGTGGCCGTGAGCGTCTTTCCCAGCGAGCAGTATCAGGCCCCGCGGAGCTGGGCCGAACGGGCCTACCCCAACCTCATCTACTACCACGAAGCCGACAAGGGCGGCCACTTCGCCGCCTGGGAACAGCCGCAACTCTTCTCCGAAGAGGTCCGCGCGGCGTTCCGGACACTGCGTTAGCCTTCCACGCAGGCGCCTATCCCCGAGGGAGTGGCCGCCCGGGTCAATGGCCGAGCGAAGTCCGGTTGCATACGACGGCCCGTAGGGGCCGCCATATACGTGATCGCCGCGAGCTGGACGCTCAAGAGCGAGAAAGACGCTATGCGCGGCACCGAGGCGGCGCGCCGGGTGAGCCATCGCGATCCGCGCGCACCCGCGTTGTGGCCCGGCGCGCGCCGGGCGGGCGTCCCCAACGCAGAGCCCGGCGCTAGTGCCGGGCCGCGGCGCCGCAGGCGCCGCCTTGATCTAACCAAGGGACAATTCGGCAGCGCGACGTGGCAGACGTGGCAGACGCAGACGCGGCAACGCGACGCAGACGCGGCAACGTGACGCGGCAATGGTGACGAGCTCTGGTTCGGTGGCGGCATCCACCGCCGAGGCGTGGGCCAGGCGTGCTTCGCCAGCAGCCGCGTCGTCCTAGCAACGATGGCCTGGCAAGTATCGGATGCTTATGCCGACTGGCCACGACAGCCTGGTGATTGCGGGGGCAAACCTAGGACCGCTATCGCGCGGTTGGCGCGCAGGGGGCGCTTGCGTGAGGGTTCGGCGCTCGACCTAAATGTGATTTACATCACATTTAGGTGATACTGGCGGTCATCAGCGGACAGTCCCGGACTGCCACGGACACCTACGGTCAATCACCCGCTCCGCCGCGGCCACGCTATGGGTTTAGGTCCGGGTGCGAGGGGTTACCGTAGAAACAACGCGAGCGCGGACCCTGCCGATGGTGGCGGGCTGGCAGCCCAGGTCACCGGCAGCACTGATGGCGTCATGGGGCGCGACTATACACATCCGGCCTTGCCGTGGGCCATGAGCCCATGGGTGACCCGCCCAGCCAACTGATATCTCAAGCTAGGGCACCTTCCCTCTGCGGGCACCTCTTCCTTTGCCCTAAAGCTGCCTGAGCAGCGAAAGGCATGCTGGCTGCGTGGCCGTGACCGCAGCAGCCTTCACGGCCACGACGCGTCGCGCAGATCCGGCTATCCGGCTGGTTGCTGCGCCCAGCGAGTCCCCGAAGGTGATCTGAAGGAAGGAGCCGCCCGTTCATGACTGGCCGCCAGACCCGCGCCGAGCGTGCCGCCTACCCGCTGGCCCGTGATGCGATCCGGAAGATCGCCGAAGCCAGCGGGGGTTGCCTGCGGCCGGTGCAGCTGCGCCGAACCGACACGGCGACCGGAGAGACAGTCTCGGTGATGGTGCCGTGCGGGGCGACCCTGGCCAGCATCTGCCCGCCCTGTGCGGAACGCGCCAAGTTGCTCCGGGCGGCGCAGTGCCGGGAAGGCTGGCACCTCGAGGACGAGCCGGACCTGGCCCCGGCCGCCCCTGACGAGATGCAGGAGTTCTGGCTCATCCTGCGCGCCGAGGCCCAGCTGTGCCGCGACACCGCTGAGGCCGCCGGGCAGGACACGACCGATTATGACGAGCTGATCGGCGAGCTCGACACCGAAATCACCCGCGCCGGGGTCCGCGGCACCGTCACCAATCGCAACGGCAGCGATGGCAGGCAGCGGGCCCGCCGGTCTCGGTCCACCCGCCGCCGCCAGGACGCCGCTCCGCTGCCCGCCGGCAAGATCGCCCCCCGCACCACCGGGCAGGTGTACAGCGCGCCGGACGGCAAGCGCTACCGGCCGTCGATGTTCCTCACCCTCACCTGCGACAGCTACGGCAAGGTCAACGACGACGGCACCCCAGCCGACGCGGCCAGCTACGACTACACCCGGGCGGCCCTGGATGCGATCTACTTCGCCGCCTTGTTTGACCGCTTCATCCAGAACCTGCGCCGAGTCCTGGGGTATGAGGCCCAGTACTTCGGCGGCGTCGAACCGCAGAAACGCTTCGCCCCGCACCTGCATCTGGCGGTCCGGGGCAGCGTGCCGCGCCCGTTGCTACGCCAGGTCCTGGCCGCCACCTATCACCAGGTCTGGTGGCCCGCCACCGAGCAAGTCCGGTTCGCCGGAGACCGGCTGCCCGCCTGGGATGAAGATTCCGGCAACTACGTCGACCCGGCCACCGGGGAAGTCCTGCAGACCTGGGATGCGGCGCTCGACGCCATCGGCCCTACGGACCAGCCCCGGCATGTGGCCCGGTTCGGGCCCAAGTTCGACGCCCAGGGGGTGCTCGCCGGGTCCAAGGACGCCGAGAAGTGCATCGGCTATTTGACCAAGTACCTGACCAAGCAGATCGCCGAATGTCACGTCCCGGAGACCGGCGCGCAGCGGGCGCACGCCGCCCGGCTGACCGAGGCGCTCCGCTATGAGCCGTGTTCGCCGGCGTGCGCTAACTGGCTCCGCTACGGGATCCAGCCGAAGAACGCCCGGCCTGGCCTGGTGCCCGGCGCGTGCAAGGGCAAGGCGCACCGGCCCGAGCACTTCGGCTACGCCGGGCGTCGCGTCCTGGTCTCCCGCAAGTGGTCCGGCAAGACGCTGGCCGACCACCGGGCCGACCGCAAAGCCTGGCTGGTTGAAACCCTCGGCTTGGAGGTGCCCGACCCGGCCCGCTACACCTGGGCGCAGGTCACCCCCGGCGACTCGGACTACCTACCGCCGGAGCGGCGGCTGCTGCACGTCGTCGCCGACCGGGCCCGGTGGAAAGCCGCCCTGACCGAAGCCCGGCGAAGAGCCGGACCGCCGGCTGCGGACCTTTCGGCAACCGGGAGGGCGGCGTGACGGCGCAAGGGGGTGACATGATCGAACTGCTGACTATCGAGGAAGTCGCCGAGCGATTGCGCGTGTCTGTGCTAACCGTGCGGTGGCTGCGCCAGGAGGGCCGATTTGCCCCTGCGATCAAGGTTGGCCGTCGCCTGGTATGGGATGCTCGCGACGTCACGGCCTGGCTGGAATCTAAGCGCGAGTCCACGGAGGTGGCCTGATGGGCGTGCAGCGCTATGTGCTGCGGTCTGGCGCAGTGCGGTACCGGGCGCGCGTGAAGTTCCATGGCCGCGAGGTCGCTACTCGGGTGTTTGAGCGCAGGGCCGACGCGGTGGCCTGGGAGCAGGACCAGCGCCGAAGGCTGCGGCTTGGGGAGTGGACTGATCCCCGCCGCGGCCGGGTTCCGCTGGCAGATGTGGCGGCCGATTGGCTGAGCTCCCGCGGCTTGGTCAAGCGCCGGACCCGCGAGAGCGATGAGTCGAACTGGCGCAACTACGTCCGGCCTCGTTTCGGCAACTGGCCGGTCGCCGCGATCACGGCCGCTGAGGTGTCGGCCTGGGTCGGCGGCCTGGTGGACCGTGGCCTGGCCCCGGCGACCGCCACGCGTGCCCTGGCCACGCTGCGCTCCATCCTGGCCTTCGCCGTGGCCGATGGCCGGGTCCATCACAACGTAGCGGCAGCTGCCCGGCGGCCGACCAGCGGCCGTGCCAGGCGGGAAGGCCAGGCCCTTACCCTGGCCGAGCTGCACGCGCTCACCGCCGCCTGCACGGGTCCCTACCGCGATGTCGTGCCGGTTCTCGCGCTGGCCGGGCTGCGCTGGGGTGAACTGGCTGGCCTCCAGGTCGGCGACCTGGTATCTGTACCCGGTCCTGGCCTGCGGCTGAGCCGCGCGGTGCTGGCAAGCGAGGGCGGCGGCAAGCTGTACGTGGACACGCTGAAGAACCACCGCGCCCGGACGGTACCGCTGGTGGCCGAGCTGGTCCCGATCATCGATCGGTGGAGCGTCGGGAAGGAGCCGGAGGCCTGGCTGTTCGCCGCGCCAGGCGGCGGGCCGCTACGTGAGTCGAACTGGAAACGGTCGGTCGGCTGGCGGGCCGCCACAGTCGCAGCCGATGTCCCGGATGTGCGCGTTCACGATCTGCGCCACACCGCGGCATCGCTGTGGCTGGCCGCTGGCGCGGACCCGAAGGTGGTGCAGCGGGTGCTGGGGCACGCCACCGCCGCGATGACGATGGACCTCTATGGGCACCTGGTAGATGCCAGCTTGTGGCAGGCCGCCCGGCCGATCGGGGGCACCACGGGGGCATCTGTTCCACCGGAGGGGCGCATTCGAATGTTATCCGAGCCGGTGCCGGATATGAAAAATGCTTATTAGCTGGGCTTTCGTCGTGGAGCCGCCTATCGGAATCGAACCGATGACCTACGCATTACGAGTGCGTCGCTCTGACCGACTGAGCTAAGGCGGCGCTCCGCCGATGAGGCGGACCCGAAGAGTCTATCGGAATCCGTGGTCACGCCAGGACCGGCCAGCGGCGCGAGGGGACCGAACTATCCGAAGCGTGAGGCCTCCCTAGGGCGAAGCGCGACCCGGTTCGCCACGGTACCCGTGGCGCCGCTGGGGACCGCCGACCCCCAGAGGCGGCCGCATGTAGTGGTGGTCACCTTCGTGGTCGAAGAATCGGGACTCTCACTGAAACGCCTCGCGCGTGGGTGTCTCGGATCTGTCCAGCGCCTGTGCCCAGCAGTAGGCCGTAGCGGATCGCGCAGCGTGCCGACAATCAGGATGAGCGGTGCGCCTGCGGCCAGGGATCCGCGGCCGCGGGTAGGCGGCGAGCAATAGGGCGGCGGCCAGCCACCTCCCTAGGCGACGCTTAACGGTCCCCGGCGGACCTCGGCTTGACGTGCATCTCCTCGTAGGCCTGCCGGGACCCGCACACGCTGGCCTTCGGGCAGGCGCAGGCCCGGCCGTCCGCGGACAGCTTCACCACTACGGTGTCCGATGGAACGTTGTGGCCGACGACCGTCCCGGACCCGTCAGGGGTGGTGACCGTGGCGCCTACCGGCGGGGCATCCTTGCGGAAGTCCTGGTACAACGGGTGTTCGTACTTCAGGCAGCACATCAGCCGACCGCACGCGCCGGCGATCCGCAGCGGGTTGACCGGCAGGTCCTGGTCCTTGGCCATGCGGACCGAGACCGGCTCGAAGTCCTTCAGGAAGGTGGCGCAGCACAGGTCACGGCCGCACGGGCCGATCCCGCCCTGCAGCCGGGCCTCGTCCCGGGGGCCGATCTGCCGCAGCTCGACCCTCGCCCTCAGCCGGCCGCCCAGATCCCGGACCAGGGCGCGGAAGTCGACCCGGTGTGGCGCGCTGAAGTAGACGATGAACACGTTCTCCGGGCCGATGTAGTCCACCGCGGTGACCTTCATCGGCAGCTGGTGCTCGCGGATCAGGCGGCGGGCGGCCAGCCGACCCTCGGCCCGGCGACGGCGGTTCTCCTCGTCCCGGGCCAGGTCGTCGTCGGTGGCCAGGCCCTCGCACACTGGCAGCCCGTCGATGTCCTCGGACACCCACTGCGGGGCCCATACGCACTCGGCGACCTCGGGCCCGGAGTCGGTGGGCACGAGCACCTTGTCGCCGATCCCCGGCGAGTGCGCGCCCGGGTCCAGGTAGTACAGCCGGCCGTAGCGCTCGAAGCTCACCGCCATCATCATGCCCACAGGGCCAGACTACGTTGCTGGTCGGCTGTTTTGTCGGAGCTGGGTGTCATGCTCTGTGCCATGCCGGTTACAGTGCGGATCGACGGCCTGGGTGAGCTCCTGGACCAGCAGTTCTCCGTGGTCAGCCGCGGACAGCTGCTGGGCCTGGGCATGAAGGACAACGCGTTGCAGTGGCGGGTGCGGGCCGGCGGCCCGTGGCAGACGCTGCTGCCTGGCGTCTATCTCGGCCTGACCGGGACGCCCAACCTGCTGCAGCAGGAGATGGCGGCACTGCTCTACGCCGGGCCAGGCAGCCTCATCACCGGGCCGGTGGCCCTGATGCACCACGGCCTGCGCGGTCAGGGCCTGCTGGACACGGTCGACGTCCTGGTGCCGGCCGGGCGGCAGCGCAACAGCACCGGGTTCGTCCGTCTGCACCGGACGAAGCGCCTGCCCTCCCGGTTCGTGGTGGCCGATCCGATGCGTTTTGCGCCGGTGGCCCGAGCAGTGGCGGACACCGCACGGCTGCTCGCTAGCGTGCGGGACGCCCGGGCCGTGGTCGCGGATGCCGTGCAGCGCGGACGGTGCACAGTAGCTGACCTGGCCGCCGAGCTTCGCGACGGGCCCATAAAGGGCTCGGCGACGTTCCGTTCAGTCCTGGCCGAGGTGGCCGACGGCATCAGGTCGACTGCCGAGGGCGACCTGCGCGGCCTGATCAAGACGGCGAGGCTGCCGACGCCGCTGTTCAACGCGTCGCTCTACGTCGGCGATACCTTCCTGGCCAGGCCCGACGCGTGGTGGCCCGAGGCCGGCGTGGCCGCGGAGGTCGACTCTTACGAGTGGCACCTGTCGCCTGCGGACTGGGACCGCACACGGCGGCGCCATGACTTGATGGGCGCGGCGGGCATCATCCCGCTGCACTTTTCGCCGCGTCAGATCCGCCGCGAGCCCGCCGAAGTGGTTCGGCTGATCAGAGATGCTCTTGACAGTGGCCTCCAGCGTCCCCCTCTTCCCATCCGCACCATGCCTTGTCCCGGCATCCCGGCCGCGGGCCGGGCCGCGAACCAATGAGAGTGGCACCGTACCGACTCTTATGGGTAGAGAGCAGCACTCATTGGTTCCGAGCCAGGCCAGGCGCTCAACGAATGGGGCGCATGGGACATGTTGGACACAAGGGGGCGGCGGGACGGCGGGCGGCGGGGCTGGATAAAGCGGGGAGTACAGGGTGGCAGGCCTGAACGTGGGGGACGCAAGGGGCCGCAGGGGGCGGCGGGGCGGCGCGGGAGGTCAGCCCTCGACCAGGGACAGGGTCATGTCCTCGACGGCGAGCAGGGGGGCAACGTTGAGGGGCAGACGCTCGCGGCAGTGCATGATGGCCTGCAGGCGGCGGAGGGTGGCCTCGGGGGTCGACGAGGCGGCGACCTGGCGCAGATCGGGCTCGCGGTCGCCGTTGGCCAGTTCGACGTCGGCGCCGAGTTGCAGCATGAGGACGTCACGGTAGAAGACGGCCAGGTCGAGCAGGGCCTGGTCGAGCGTGTCCCGCTTGACCCGGGTGGCGCGGGACTTCTGCCGGTCCTCGAGGTCCTTCAGGGCGCCGGCCATGCCGCGCATCGCCTTGGCCACGCCCTTGCCGGTCGACCCCTCGCCGAACGCCCGGCGCAGCGCCTGCCGCTCCGGTTCGTCGAGTTCCTCGGTGACCGCCTTGGCCTCGTCCTCGGCCGTCCGGACCAGCGCAGCGGCCGCGGACAACGCGGGGCCCAGCGACACCGCCGTAAGCGGAACGCGCAGCACATCGGCCCGGCGGGCGGCGGCCGAGGCGTCCAGCGCCAAGCGCCGGGCGCGGCCCACGTGTCCCTGCGCCGCGCGGGCCGCGGCCAGCGCGGCAGCGGGCTCGATTCCGTCCCGCATCATCAGTACCTTAGCCACCGCAGCCGACGCCGGCACGACAAGCGTGATAACCCGGCACCGGGATCTGATCGTCGGGACCAGATCCTCGGCCGACGGCGCGCACAGCAGCCAGACGGTCCGGGCGGCCGGTTCCTCGATCGCCTTCAGCAGCGCGTTGGCGGCCTGCTCGGTACACCGGTCGGCGTCTTCGAAGACCACCACCTGCCAGCGCCCGCCCGCGGGCGCGCCCGCCGCGCGGAGCACCAGGTCCCGGGTCTGCTTCACGCCGTAGGACAGGCCCTCCGGCCGGACCAGCAGCAGGTCGGCGTGGGTCCCGGCCTGGACCTGACGGCAGGACGCGCATTCCCCGCAGCCCCCGAAGGGACACAGCAGCGCCGCGGCGAAGGCCCGGGCCGCGACCGAGCGGCCCGAGCCGGGCGGGCCGGTGAACAGCCAGGCGTGGGTCATCGCGCCGGGCTCCGGACGCTGTCCGTCCAGCAGCGCGGCCGCCGCGGCGGCCGCCCGGGACAGCTGCGCGACCACCGCGTCCTGCCCGGTGAGCTCAGCGAAAACGGGCGGGCTCATCCGATTCCTTAATGGCGGGGAAGTCACCGGTGGCCGCCTCGGCCACGGAGGGTACCGGGTCGGGAAGCATGCCGCGGATCCGCTCCTGGATGTCCCGGGTGATCTCGTCGGTCGGCCGGTCCGCGTCGAGCACGAGGTATCGCGCGGGCTCGGCCCGGGCCAGGGCCTGGAACCCGGCCCGAACCCGCTGATGAAATTCTGCGGGCTCGGCCTCGAGCCGGTCCGCTGACCGCGCGCGCCGCTGCAGCCCGGCCATCGGGTCCATGTCCAGCAGGATGGTCAGGTCCGGGATGCGCCCGCCGGTGGCCCACCAGTTGAACCGGGCGATCTCCTCGACCGGGAGGTTGCGGCCCGCGCCCTGGTAGGCCAGCGAGGAGTCCACGTACCGGTCGGTGATGACGATCGCGCCCCGGTCCAGCGCGGGCGCGATGACCGAAGCGACATGCTCGGCCCGGTCCGCCGCATACATCAGCGCCTCGGCGTGCGGCGACATGCCGGTGTGCGCGGTGTCGAGCAGCAGCGCGCGCAGCCGCATCCCGATCTTGGTTGCGCCGGGCTCGTGCGTGGTCACCACCTCGTAGCCGAGCCCGCGCAGCCAGATCGAGATCAGCCTGGCCTGCGTGGTCTTGCCCGAGCCCTCCCCGCCCTCGAACGCGATCAGCAGCCCGGGCGGCGGAGGCGGCGGTGCGGCGCCGTTGGGGTGGGCCGCGCCCGGCGCCGGCGCGGGCGGCTCGCCCCTGACCGCGGCCACCAGGTCCTCGCGCAGCGGCACCCCCTTGCGGTCGTCCATCATCCGGTAGGACTTTATGCCGAGGAAGGCCGCGAGCGCCGCGGCCAGCAGGATGACCACGTTCTGCCCGACCGAGGTGTAGACGACGTGCGCGAACCGCACGTCGCCAGACCCGGTGAGGCCGGAGATGAGCTTGGTAAAGGCGGCCGACAGGAACGCCACGGCGGTGATGACGGTGAGCAGGATGACCTGGATGGACGACAGGAAGAAGGCGAAGACCCGGCCGCGGGTGTCGTCGTCGACCTCGAGCCCGACGATGGTGAAGCCGGTGGCGTACGCGATCCCGGCCAGCGCGCCGAGCACGACGACGAACACCGTGACCATGATGAGGTTCGGCACCAGGCCGATGAGCGCCAGCGGCACCGCAGCCGCCGTGATGGTCAGGCCGAACAGCCTGCGCAGGCTGAGGCCGGCCAGCAGGCGCGGCCCGACGATCATGCCCAGCGCCATGCCCACGAAGATCGCCGCGAAGACCAGCCCGAACCCGGCATCGCCGCCCTTCAGGGTGAACTTGATGTAGGGCACGGACAGCCCGATCACCACGCCGGCCGCCACGAAGGCCCCGACCATGCCGGTGACCAGGCCACGCAGCACCCGGGTCTGGCCGATGAACCGCCAGCCCTCCCAGATCGACTTGGCCGTCGACGGCACGGAGATCTTGGCCACCTGCCGCTTGGGGATCTGGGTCAGGAAGAACACGGTCAGCGCGGAGACCGCGTACGTAGCGGCGTTGATGTACAAGGCCAGCGAGACCGGATTGGTCTTGAAGAACGGGAGCACCCGGCCGAGCGCCTCGCTGATCAGGGCGAGCACGCTGAACAGGCCGAAGGCCAGCGGTGCGGTACCGTACGTGCCGAGCAGGCTGTACTGGTTGGCCCGCTCCAGCTTGTCCGGGGGTACCAGGTTCGGTATCGACGCCGCGGTCGCCGGGTTCCAGAACACCGACACCACGCCGGCCAGGAACTTGGCCACGAGCAGCCAGGTCAGGTTGGGGAACAGCGGGATCGACAGGTAGAGCAGCCCGCGCAGGACATCCCCGACGATCATCGTGCGCCGCCGGTCCAGCCGGTCGGCGATGGCCCCGGCCACCGGGCCCAGCAGCAGCGGCGGCAGCAGGGTGGCCACCCAGACCAGGCCGACGGCCGTGGTCTGGGCCGCCGCCGCCGCCGTGACTGACTGGCCCGCGCCGTGCTTCTGCGCCAGGTACGCCGCGAACGAGAGCAGCGCGAGAATGCTCAGCCAATCGCCCAGGCTGGACAGGGACAGCGCGATCCACAGCCGCCGGAACGGCTTGATGGACAGTACTCCCGGCTCACGGGCATGATGCCGCCGCGTGGCGCCGCGCCCGGACTGTCCCCGGTCGGCGCCGCGCCCGTTGCCCCCGGCGCGGAAGTTCACGGCGTAAAGCGTATCGGCACTGGTGGCCGCATAACTGGTTAGTCCTTGATCGTGATTTTAAGCTCAGCCCCTGGGTGTGCCTGGTCCTTAGTTCGTGCCAATAAAGATCTCTTTGATACCGAACGAGCCGTGGTACCTGCCTTCTTCCGGCTCGTGCCAGCCCGGGTGGCGCTCGTCCGGCGGCGGGCGGCCGGCGGTGCGGCGCGCCGGTCGGCGAGCAGCTCGGCGGCGCGCTGAACGGATATCGAGACCACGTCGTCGCCCTTGCGCAGCGAGGCGTTGGTCTCGCCGTCGGTGACGTACGGGCCGAACCGGCCGTCCTTGATCACCATCGGCTTGCCGGTGGCCGGGTCGTCGCCCAGCTCGCGCAGCGGCGGGGCCGCCGCGCGGGCGCCACGGCCGCGCGTCTTGGGCTGGGCGAACATCTCCTTGGCCTCGGCCAGGGTCAGCGTGAACAGCTGGTCCTCGGACTCCAGTGACCGGCTGTCCGAGCCCTTCTTCACGTACGGTCCGTACCGGCCGTTCTGCGCCGTGACGGTCTCACCGTCGAGTTCGCCCAGTGTCCGGGGCAGGCTCAGCAGCCGCAGCGCGTCGTCCAGCGTGACGCTGTCCAGCGTCATGGACTTCAGCAGCGAGGCCGTCCGGGGCTTGGCCGAAGCTGGTGCGTCCTCGGGCAGCTGCTCGGTTACGTACGGGCCGAACCGCCCGGCCTTGGCTACCAGCACGTGGCCGGTGGCCGGGTCGGTGCCGAGCACCACGTCGCCGTTCGGCTGACTGAACAGCTCCTCGGCCCGCTCGACGGTCAGCTCGTCCGGGGCCATGTCCTCGGGGACGTTGACCCGCTGCCCGTCGCGCTCCAGGTATGGGCCGTAGCGGCCGACCCGGACCACGATGTCGGAGTCGGCCAGCGGGAACGAGCTGACGTCCCGGGCGTCGATGTCGCCGATGTCGCTGACCAGGGCCTTAAGCCCCTGTTCATGTTCGGCGTCGCCGTCGGAGCCGAAGTAGAACCGGCGCAGCCAGGGCACCCGCTCGGTCTCACCCCGGGAGATGCAGTCCAGGGCGTCTTCCATCCGTGCGGTGAACTCGTAGTCGACCAGCTGGCCGAAGTGCCGCTCAAGCAGCGTGACCACGGCGAAGGCCAGGAACGAGGGGACCAGAGCGGTGCCCTTCTTGAACACGTAGCCGCGGTCCAAGATGGTGCCGATGATCGTGGCGTACGTAGACGGCCGCCCGATCTCCCGGTCTTCCAGCTCCTTGACCAGGGACGCCTCGGTGTAACGGGCCGGCGGGCGGGTGGAGTGCTCGGCCGGAGCCAGCCGGAGCACGTCCAGCGGGTCGTGCTCGGCCAGCGACGGCAGCCGACGCTCCCGGTCGTCCCGGTCGATGTTGGGGTCCTCAACGTCCTCGACGTAGGCCTTGAGGAACCCGTAGAAGCTGATGACCTTGCCGGTCGCGCCGAACTCGGCCCGCTCGCCCGCGCTGGACGTGCCTGCCACCCGGACCGACACCGACTCGCCGGTGGCGTCCTTCATCTGGGAGGCGACGGTCCGCTGCCAGATCAGCTCGTACAGGCGGCGCTCGTCGGAGGACAGGTGGTCCCGGGCAACCCGGGCCGGGGTGCGGAAGCTGTCCCCGGCGGGCCGGATGGCCTCGTGCGCCTCCTGGGCGTTCTTGACCTTGCTGGCGTAGGTGCGCGGGGCGTCCGGCACGTAGGCGGCGCCGTACAGTTCGGCGGCCTGCTTGCGGGCCGCGCTGATGGCGGTCTGCGACAACGTGACCGAGTCGGTGCGCATATAGGTGATGTAGCCGTTCTCGTACAGCCGCTGCGCCACGGACATCGTGTGCTTGGCCGAGAAGCCCAGCTTGCGGGAGGCCTCCTGCTGCAGCGTGGTGGTGCGGAACGGCGCGTACGGCGAGCGCCGGTACGGCTTGCGCTCCACGCTGGCCACCGAGAAGCTGGCGCCCTCCAGGCGCTGCGCCAGGGCGGCTGCGGCTTCGGCATCCAGGTGCAGGACATCCTGGGTGCGGAGCTCGCCGGCGGAGGTGAAGTCCCGGCCCTGGG
>Ga0306921_10004748_pt1 | contig 14011 bp, 10 predicted proteins | sample sta12Cox44000080_FD_203760 | JGI IMG/M metagenome (GOLD analysis project Ga0306921, IMG submission 203760) | Lab enrichment of tropical soil microbial communities from Luquillo Experimental Forest, Puerto Rico - statoxic.12C.oxic.44.000.080 (v2)... | ecosystem: Environmental > Terrestrial >... | reverse complement strand
TTGTATCACGATCGACGAATTTTTACAGCGCAGCCGGAGGCAATCAAAAAAAACCTGCGTTGTCGTGGCGGCTTTCAGCCGGGCTCCTCGCTTACGCACATGAACCGGCACAAACAACAAACCCGCCGGAGAAAACCAAACCTTAGAAAGAAAAAACCAATGCAAACTAAAAAATCAGAAATCAACATAAACTATCATCAGCCGTTGACTGCTTGCAGAGAAAAGCACGCAGCAATGAAGCTGCCAATTCGTTCGACCGTCATAGCCGCCATCGGCTTGCTGTCGACGTTAGTTCCAGTCATCCAGACTGCACATGCACAGGATCTGAGACCGTTCAGCTTCGACCTGGTACCAGCTTCAGATGCTATAGCAAACTGCACCTCGATGCCGAACCCGGCGGCAACCGTTTCCGTTTTCCCGAGGGAGGACGTTCGCGGTGTGGATACGCTGGATTTGCACGCTTCGGGTCTGCGGCCCAATACGACCTTTGCCGTCTTCCTGACTGAGCTGCCGGTGCCACCCTTCGGTGCGGTTCAGTATATCGGGGACTTCACCACGAATGCGGCGGGCAGAGGGCATGTCCGCGTGGATGCCATCATCGATGAGGCTTTTGCCTTTAATAACATCACCGGCGTCCGTACGGAGCTGAACCACGTAGTCTTCTGGTTCGCTGATCCGAATGATGATGAACAGTGTGTACCCGGTTCTGCTCCCGGACACTTCGATGGAGACAATAGTTCCGGAGTCGCGGCGATGTCTTCGAAGAATTTTCTTCCTGGCGCGCCACTCCCGTAACACATAGGCACGACTCCTGTCGCTCGCGGAGAGTGGAAACTGCGTTGATCGGCGCTTCCCTCCCGCGAGCTGCGCAGGGGCAGTCTCCCACGAATTAAACATGACCAACGAAAAAGAAAGAAACGACAGCCATGAAAACAGCAATCACTTCCACGAATTCATTTCTCACTCTTCTCGGTTTACCGTCCGTTCTCGTTTTCCTCGCGCTAGCATTTGTGGGTTTGGTCCTCGCCCAGAGGATGCAAGCGCTCAATCCGCCGCCGGATGGAGGCTATGCCAACGGTAACACGGCAGAAGGGCAAAACGCGCTTTTGAGCCTCACCACAGGCGCAGATAATACGGCGGTCGGCTTTTTGGCGCTCAGCGGCATGAAAGACGGCAAGTTCAACACTGCCCTTGGGGCCGGCACCCTCCTCTTCAACGTTGCGGACGAAAATACGGCCACCGGTGCCGGGGCGCTTTTAAGCAACACTGTCGGCGGCCCTAACACGGCCAACGGAGCGTTTGCTCTTTTTCTGAACACAGAGGGCACCTTCAACACGGCTACCGGAGATCGAGCGCTATTTACCAATACCTTCGGCAGCAACAACACTGCCAATGGAGCCACTGCGCTTTTTGATAACACTGTCGGCACTAACAACACCGCCGATGGGGCGTTCGCTCTCGCTAACAACACGACCGGCAACTTCAATACGGCTAATGGAATTAATGCGCTGCTTAACAATAAGACTGGCAGCAACAACATCGCCTTGGGTTTTATGGCAGGCGACAATGTCACAGGAGACAACAACATCGATATCGGATCCGAAGGCGTTGCCGACGAATCGAACACGATCCGCATCGGCGCGAACCAGAGGGGAATCTTTATCGCTGGTATTCGCGGCGCCACAACAGCAAACGCAAATGCCATACCGGTTCTGATCGACTCCGCGGGCCAACTAGGAACGCTCAGTTCCTCGCGCCGGTTCAAAAAGGAGATTGAGCCGATGGATAAGGCCAGCGAAGCCATCCTGGCGCTCAAGCCGGTTACTTTTCACTACAAGCACGATCACACTGGCACTGCGCAGTTTGGACTAATTGCCGAAGAGGTGGCCAAAGTAAACCCAGACCTAGTAGTGCGGGACAAGAACGATGAGATTTACACCGTTCGCTACGACGCGGTGAACGCGATGTTGCTCAATGAATTTCTCAAAGAGCACAAGAGAGTCGAACAGCAGCGGGCAAATATTGCGGATTTGAAGTCAACAGTCGCCGAGCAACAGAAAGAAATGGAAGTCCTTACCGCCCAACTCAAGGAGCAGGCAGCGCAAATCCAAAACGTCACCGCCCGGATTGAAGCCGGTAAGTTAGCGCCACGACTGGTTCTCAATAACCGATAAAACTCCACGTGTGGAGAAAACCGAGAAAAGGAAATCACTTATGAAAAACCCAAGAATCACCATGACAGCAACGCTGCTTGTACTTGTCTGCCTTAATCTGGCGTCGAAATCGCTGGCGGTAAATCCGCCACCGGATGGAGGGTATCCTGGAAGCAACACCGCGGAAGGGCAAAATGCGTTGCTAAGTCTCACCGGCGGCACATTCAATACGGCCATTGGGTCTTTCTCGCTCAAGAGTACGACCACTGGCAAGTTTAACACAGCAACCGGCGCTGATACGCTTTTTGCCAACACCGGAGACCAAAACACGGCCATAGGCGCCGGCGCACTTCTCAGCAACACCACCGGCACTTTGAATACGGCCAATGGAGCATTCGCGCTCTTTTCCAATACCCAGGGCATCCGCAACAATGCCCTTGGCGCTAGTGCACTCTTTTCGAACGTGAACGGCGATTTTAACAACGCTGTAGGCAGCTTTGCCCTTTCTTCCAACATAGCCGGATCGGGCGACAACGCGTTTGGTAATGCGGCGCTCACCAACAACTCCACCGGCGGGCAAAACACAGCCATCGGCGATATTACCCTGCGTGCCAATACGACCGGCAGCAGCAATACGGCCAACGGCGCCGGCGCGCTCAATTCCAATACGACGGGCGACGCTAACACGGCCAGTGGTGTGGACGCACTCCTCAGCAATACCACCGCCGGCGAAAACACAGCCATCGGAGCGTTCTCGCTGCAAAACAACACCACCGGCGGCACGCCGGGTGGAAGCGGAACATTGGAAGTCGGTCCAAACACAGCGATCGGCAGCGAGGCGCTCTTCGCCAACACCACCGGTGGAGCCAACACTGCCGTAGGCTTTCAAGCGCTGAACGCCATGCGCGACGTCGGTTTCGCTACGGCTGTAGGCTTTAAAGCGCTCGCTAATTCCACCAGCAACAACGAGGCGTTCGGGTACAAAGCGCTGGGGAACGACACCACCGGATTTTTGAATACGGCGATTGGCGATATCGCACTCTCGAGTAACACCACCGGCTCCTTCAACGTCGCATTAGGAACTGCTACGGGAGCGAGTGCAACCACCGGTTCCAATAACATCTATATTGGCTTCGGTATGAGCGGTGTGGTTGGCGAAAGCAACTCTTGTTACATTGGGAGTATCTTTGGCCAACCCGCTCCCAGCGGAATCCCGGTTCTCATTGGGATCAATAACAGACTTGGTACCACCACTTCCTCAAAACGCTTCAAGGAGGAGATGAAACCTATGGACAAAGCCAGCGAAGCGCTATTTTTACTCAAGCCGATAAGGTTCCGCTACAAGAAGCAGATTGATCCCAAAGGCACACCACAGTTCGGACTTGTGGCAGAGGACGTAGAAAGAGTGAATCCCGCACTGGTAGTGCGCGACAAAGAAGGGAAACCTTACAGTGTGCGCTACGACCAGGTAAACGCGATGTTACTAAACGAATTCCTGAAAGAGCACAAAAAGATCCAACAACAACGGAGCAAAATAGAGAAACAGGAAGTCGCAATCACCGAATTGAAGTCCAAGCTTTCGGCACAAGAAATGCAAATCCAGGCTTTGACGGTTGGCCTTGAGAAAGTAAACGCACAGGTTGGGGACGGTGTGTTGGGAGCGAAAGTAATCGTGAGCGAGCAAGCGACGGGGAAAAAGAGGAATTACAAATATCAGTCAGCCGATTGATTCTGAAACACGGATTCCATTACGCAATCGACGCATCATTTTAATGCAGTTCTGCCTTACGAGATCGGCGCGCTGCTGCTCGGCTTCGTCGGACTTTATCTGATAGATGTCTTTGGACTTTCCGCGTCGCGTAGAGGCTATTTGTGTTAAGAAGACGGCAGCTTCATTGCAACAGAGTTATTTCGGCTACGGGTGATCCTTATTACGGCGGCTCTGGCAACGGCAGACCAGACTACCTGCTTGGCGTAAGTCAAACCCGTCGAAAGTGACGGTAGCGTTACCTTTGCTGGGGAACGCGGGACCCAAACGGTTGTCTGTTGTTGACATGAACATGGAAACTGCCAACTCGGTCTCCGCAAGATTCACAGCAACAGGTGGTTTATTTTGTCTCGAAAGTAACACGCAAGGCGATTCTAACACCGAGCGGGGGATTTTGGCGGCGCTGCCAGAAGCAAGAAAAAATGGCACAACCGTGGCGGGTTTGAAGCGGACTCGCCGCTCTCGCACATGAACCGGCACAAACATTAACACGCCGGAAATAACAAAAACAAGAAAACCAAACTTAGAAAGAAATAATCATGCAAACTAAACAAGTAGTAATTAACTCAAACGTTCGTGCGACTGTCATCGCCGCCTTGGGCGTGCTTTCGATGGTACTCGCAGTTAGCCAGACTGCACAAGCACAGATCGTCCCACCGGCGGACTTTGCTGTGCCCGTCGTATTCCAGGCGGCCGGACCAGACGCTGCGTCAATCCAGAGCTCAGTAGATGCGTTTCGCGCTGCCTTGGGGGACAACAACGGCAATAACCCAGGCCCACTCCAAAAGGGTCGGCGTGAGATCAACTGGGACGGTGGCAACCCCAACGTTCTGGACACGACAGCTCCGGTAAATCCGTTCCTCACGTTCCTGAATACTCGAGGCAGCCAGTTCAAAACACCCGGAGTGGGGCTTTCCCAGGCTCCTCCCTCGGGCGGACCTCAGGGCGGGTTGGCCGTGTTGTTTGGTAACGCAACCTACGGCCACATCTTCAGGACGTTCAGCGCTTCGCGTTTGTTCACACCTGTGGGGAGCAACATCACTGTAGCGTCCTTCTCCATCCCGGGTACCAATGGTAATGCCCCGGCAATGGTCAGAGGCTTCGGCGCGGTGTTCACAGATGTTGATCAACCAGACGGCAGGCCTAACTCGAGGCTCAGCACCCGCAGGTCGACCACGGTCATCGAGTACTTCGATCGAAACGGCAGGCTGCTCTTCAGCGGTTTCGTTCCGGCCGCGCCGGGCGATGGAAACCTGTCCTTCTTCGGCGTTAAGTTTGATGACGCCCGCATCGCGTCGGTCCAGATCAAGACTGGCGACGTTGCCCCGGGACCGAACGACGATGAGCGTCACGATATCGTCATGATGGATGACTTCGTCTACGGCGAGCCACAACTCCTCACTAACTGAAGAGGAGATTTCACGCTAGATACTATGGAAGTGCCAGCCAACGTGAACACAACGGCCTTTAACCCATAGAATCTAAACGAGAATAAAATGAGCTGCCGGGTGACAACGAGTCCCCGGCAGCTCATCGCCGCTCTGCCGCTTTTTTGAGCGGCAGAACTTTTTTCTCAGCGAAAATTCCGGGGAGCGCACGCGTCTCGCGTGCTGGTGATGGCTACCTCGCCATCCAGAACTTTCACCTTGTGAATGCTGAAGGTCGCTATGAGTGCGCGTGAATGGGACGGGATCGCCCGCGAGAAGACGAGAGCTTGGGCCACGCTCGAATCAATGGAGCGAACGGGATGAGCGACATAGAAGGTAAAGCTGCGAGGGTAGCAGCGAGCGTGCGTGGGCAGCGAGCGAGTTTCAATAGAGCAATAAAGCGGGCGCCGAGGTTTATTCGAAGACGTAGTTGTTACTCTCCCGGCACCGAGGATTGCGAAGGGGAAGCATTCGACCGATCAAACATCCCCTCTTGTCCATGTCCATACTGTCCCCCGCCACCACCACCAGCATGATGCCGGTGATGCTGTGACGAATCGTTTGACGAATCGTCGTTAGCGAAGGCAGAACTGAAGATCGCACAGCTAAGCGAAAGTAAGCTTAGCCACGGCTTCACGGATTCACGGATTTGAGACGGTTCGAAATTCCCATAAGACAAAAATGACCGGAACGAATGAAGAATGGTTACAAAATCCTCCAAATTCGTGCGCGAAGAATTATGGGGAGCACACGTGGCTTGCGTGTTGGTTTGAAAAAGCCAGGCCGGCGCTTCGCGTCCATTGCAGCGACGGCTCGCCGAAACGATTTCTCTTGTTGATTAAGTTTCACTACAGAGATCACAGAGATCACGAAGTCCAAACGCATGAATGTTGAAATTCACTCAGCTCCCACTTCACTCACTGCTTTTCTCGCAGCTTTGCCTTCTATGTCGCTCAATCCAGTTCCCTCCATTCTCGGCGTCCTCCGTGTGCTTCGTGGTCAAATCTTTCGTATTCGGTTTCCAATTTCTGAAATCGCTTTAACGTGCGACCACTGCTTATGAATACGCCTGAACCAATCGATGAAGAGATTGATGAGCCGTTTAACGGCGCCGAGCTGAGCGAATCTGTTCTCGGGCGCGATTGGAATTCACCAGAGGAGGATGCAGCATGGTCAAACCTGTAGCCGGCGAAATTGTCGCTATACCTTTTCCGCGAAGGGACAGCGGAAAGCAGCGGCCTGCTTTGGTCATTGCCGATCTTCCAGGCGCGGATTTAATTCTTTGCCAGATCACGACCCGCGCGCACTGGGATGCTTTCGCCGTTCCGCTGGACAGCAGCGATTGCGAACGCGGCCAAATCGGTCGGCCCTGCTTCATTCGTCCACAGCGACTTTTCACGGTAGAGCAACGCGTGTGCCTTCAATCGGTTGGAAAAGTGACTGCGGAGAAATTCGACGAGGTATTTAAAAAAGCGCGCGCTCTTTTCGTGGACTGATCTGCTGTAGCGCCCGCTGTCTTCACGTTACTCCGCGGAACGATGTATCTCATCACTGCCGGCTTCTTCATTCTTACTGTGCTGACGATCGTTGGAGTCTTTGGCTAAGCGGAATAGTTGAGAGCTGAGAGCGCCGGAGCTTGCATTACGCGCGGCATGAGCGACAAAGGAGCGCTTGATCAAGCTTCTCACACGCCGTTTCGCTCACGCTCCGGAGGGAACGGCCGCGCTGTTCTTCATTCAGATCTTTGCGACGCTGGGCTTCGCGGTCCTCTACTCGACGCTGGTCCTCTACGCGACGAAGCATCTGCATCTCGGCGTAAAAGAGGCCACCGCGTTGATGGGTGTGTTCGGCGCCTTCAACTATGGCCTGCACCTGTTCGGCGGTTACCTGGGCGGCCGCTTCCTTTCGAACCGCAACTTGTTTGTCGGCGGCATGGCGTTGCAGGTGTTCGGCTGCGCATGCATCGCGACCGGCACGCTCGCGCTGTTCTACGTCGGTCTCGCACTTTTCCTCACCGGCAGCGGTCTTAACGTCACCTGCATCAACATGATGCTCACACAGCGGTTCACCTCGGAAGACCCGCGCCGCGAAGGAGCCTTCCTTTGGAACTACGCCGGTATGAACGTCGGCTTCTTCGTCGGGTTCAGCGTCGCCGGCCATTTCCAGGCCACCGAGAGTTACTCGAGCCTTTTCATCTTCGCGACGCTCGGGAACTTCGTCGCCATCATCCTCGCCGCGCTCACGTGGAAAATGCTCGCCGACCGCAACACACCATTGCTCGACAAAACGCCAAATCAGTTCCGGCTACGCCTGCTCGCCGGCATCGTAATTCTCATCGGACTGGTCCCCGTCGTCTGGTTCATGCTTCAGCGGCCCGGCGGAACCGAGACATTGATCAAAGCGATCTGCGGCGCGGTCGCGCTCACGCTGATTTACCTCACGATCCGCCATCAAGATCGCCGCGAACGGCGGAACATGACGGCCTACCTGATTCTGACGGTCGGGTCGCTAATGTTCTGGTCGCTCTATCAAATGGCGCCGAGCGGCCTGATGTTGTTCGCGGTGAACAACGTCGACCTGATGATCGGTCCCGTGAAGATTCAGCCGCAGTGGATCCAGAACATCAACACCGTTTGTATCGTGCTCGGCGGCCCGGTGCTCGCGGCGCTCTTCACCCGTATGCGCGCGGGTGGGTGGAGAATCGACATCCCGCAGCAATTCGCGGCGTCGCTGCTCTTGATGGCGCTCGCCTTTCTCATTCTTCCGTTAGGCATCAAGCTGCACGGCGCAGACGGGAAGAGTGCGTTCGTGTGGCTGTTCATGAGTTACGTGCTGCAAAGCATCGGTGAGCTGCTCATCTCTCCAATCGGATATGCGATGATCGGCAAACTGGCGCCGAGGCAGTACCAAGGCGTGATGATGGGCAGCTGGATGCTCTGGACCGGCCTCGCGTCCCTCTTCGCAGGCGACTTTTCGGGTATGATCCCCGAGCCGACCGGCACGACGGCGGTCGCCACTAATGCCGGGTACGCGAAGCTGTTCGCGGAGCTCGGCGTCGGCAGCCTCGCGGTCGGTATTGCGCTCGTGGTGTTAATTCCGTTCCTGCGCAAGCTGATCACCGACAAGGCCGAGATGTTCCCAGCGGAGATGGAGACGACGACTGTCGTTCCAGTCGCTTGAGTCCGAGCCGGACTCGCATTTAATCGATCAGAATCCTGTTAATCTTGTCTAGAAGAAATGGGTAAGCTCGGTTTTTGCTTCTTTCTGCTCGCTGCCTTTCAATTGCCGAGCGTGCAAGCGGTCGCAGCGGAGCCGTACTCAAGCGGCACGATTCCTTTCATCTTCGATGACAACCGGATCTTCGCGGAGCTGGAGTTTGTGCGCCCGGACGGCACTCCGCGAAAGGCGGTTGCTTTCGTCGACATTGGTACACCACAACTCGTGCTCGAACAGAATCTCGGGAGTGAACTCGGAATTGAGAAGGCTAAACAGGCGGTCTTGCGCATCGGCGATCTCGAAATCGATGTGCCGGGGCCGGACGTTCAGACCGATACCGGGTTAGGCATGACCGGACCTGAGGGGAAACGAAGCGTCAAGGTAGAAGCGGTTTTGCCCGGTAGCGTGATGAAGAATTATCAGGTGGTGGTTGACTATGCCAAACACAGCCTAACGATGGGGGAACCGGATACAATCATGCCGAAAGGCGATGCTGTGCCTTGTCGGATAAATTCGAAGACCGGGCTTGTGTCAGTGACCGCGAAGATTGACGGACGCGCCTATGCCTTGGCGATTGATTGTGGGTCGGCTTACACCTGGGTTCGTCATGACATAGCGTCACAATGGATAGCCGAACATGGCGATTGGAAAAGAGGAGTAGGCGCGGTCGGGGAAGCAAACATGCAAGTTCGACCTGATGGAGCCGAAGCGCGCGCCGTTATTATGCGGCTACCGGAAATCCGACTTGGATCATTGTTGGTTGAACAAGTTGGCGCTCTTGGCATCGAGAGGCCCGCGCCACCGATTCCGCCGGCACCGGGCGAACAGCTCGTTCACGGCAATTTCTTTGATTGGTATTCGAAGAAAACGCCGGAGCCTGTCATCGGGTGGATCGGCACCAATGTGCTGAAGAATTTTCGTGTAACATTCGATTTTCCGCGACGGACAATCTACTTCGAGCGCGAGAACAAGATTGATTTCTATGGTCTGGATCAAGTTGGAGTGACTCTCGAGACACGCGACGGGCAAAAAGGATATTTCATTGCCGGTGTAGCAACGAAAGCAGGGCGGCCGACGGTCGAGGGGGTCGTTGTCGGAGACAGGCTGGTCAGAATCGATGATTTGGATGTGAGCAACGCGACGCGCGGCGCGATCTTTTCAGCGTTGCATGGAAATCCCGGCGACACACGTGTGTTGACGCTGGAACGAAACGGAAAACAATTGGAAGTGACAACGAAAGTGAAGGCGTTCTGAAACCCAATTTTCCTATGGACGTTTCACGGATCGCGAAGAGCAATTACGGGATCCACTTTCGTGGCCCGAAGCGCCGGAAGATAACACGCGAGCAGAGCAACACAGATGAAGAGCAGGCCCACCCCGGAAAATGTCAGCAGATCTGTAGGCGGAACACCGTAGAGGAGCGTTGCTAGAAATCGGGAAACAAGCAGCGCTCCAACAAGTCCAACGGCGGCGCCAGCAATGGCAAGGCGCAGACCTTGCCGCAGAACCATCTGGAGAATATTTCTTCTCTCTGCACCGAGAGCGAGACGAATGCCGAATTCGTGAGTGCGTTCGCTGACGATGTACGAAATAACTCCGTAAATTCCAATCCCTGCAAGCACTAATGCAGTGAGGGCAAACAGACCAACTATTTCAATTGAGAATCGCCGTTGAGCGAGAGATTCCGATACTGCAGCGTCAAGCGTGCCGGTGCCGAACACGGGAAGTTCCGGATCGATCGACTGCACCTGCTCGCGCAATCTCGATTCGATGGTGGCGCGATCCAAATGACCCCGCAGGAATATCGCGAGGTCGCGTGGCCGCCGCTGGTAGGGCGCAGAAGAAAAATTGAGGATTGCTCCCCTGTGCCAGGGACTCTGTTCGCACATCCGCCACCACGCCGATGATGGTGTTCCAGGCGTAAATGCTTCGCTCTCCCGCGATCGAAAGCTTGAGTCGTTCCCCAATTGGATCCCCGTTAGGCCAAAATGTTTTTGCCATTGTTTCGTTGATCACCACAACTGGCGCGCCCTGATGATTATCTGCGTCTGTGAACGACCGGCCTTGTAGCAATGGAATCTGCATGAGATCAAAATACTCCGGCGTCGCCAGTGCACCGTAGACCACTGGAGCCTGGTCCGGTGGCGTGTCGTGGCCCTCCACAATGAGTGGAAACGGATTTAGATTGTTTCGGTCATGCGCTAACGGAACGGCGGCCACGTTTCCGATCGCTGCTTCTTCCACGCCACTAATCGTTTTGGCCCGACGAAGTATTTCTCGCAGCAACGGCTCTTCCTGAGCCGGCGTGCCATAGATATCAGTCCTGCGATCATTCGGCAACGGCAGCCAGGTCCGAACGGCAACCCTGTTATGTGGTTCGAATCCCGGCCTCACTTTCAGCAAATCCCAGAAGCTCCGGAATAGAAGACCGGCGACGATCATCAGCACCAAAGACAACGCGAACTCCGACACCACGAGCACGCGACGCGTGCGACCTTGCTCTTTCGAACTTGTCGAGCTGCGGCCGTCCAATTTCAGCACAGCTGCAAGGTCCGGTCGTACCACTTGCAGCGCTGGAGCCAATCCGAAAAGGACTCCGGCAGCGATCGACGCCAGAAGCGCAAATACCAACACGCTCCAGCTAATCGAAATTGAATTGAGCTGCGGCAGACTGTCGGGTACCAGCCGCAGCAGAAATCCTTTCACGCCAAAAAGAACGACAACACCGGCAGTCGCTCCGATCACTGAAAGGAGAACGCTCTCAGTCAACAGCTGTTGCATCAATCGCTTTCGTGAACCTCCCAGCGCTCGGCGGATCGCCATCTCGCGTCCGCGCGCACTTGCTCGAGCGAGCAAAAGATTCGCGACGTTCACACAACCAATTAAAAGAACCATTCCTACGGCGCCGAAAAGCAGCATCAATGATGAGCGAACGTTGCTGACCAAATTTTCCTTCAGCGGCACCAGCCGAACTGTCCAGCGACTTTTTGCCGGATAATCGCCGGGGAACTGTTTTTGCAAAGCCCTAACGAGCGCATCGAGGTGGTTTTGCGCAGCTGAAATTGTGACACCAGGTTTTAGCCGGCCGATCGCTTCGGTAAGAATGCGCACATTGCGGACCGGATCGGGAGCCGGCGCCGCAGCCAAACCAGACGCAGCCCAAAGATCGGTATTGCGTTGCCGCGTTGTCCGCAGAGGATCACGAAAATTCGGCGGCATCACGCCGATCACATGATAAAGATCGTTATCAAGCCGTAAGCTTTTGCCGATGATTGCTGGATCGCCGCCGAAGGATTGCTTCCACAGATTGTCGCTGAGTATGACTTCAAGCGTGAATCCGGGCGTCCTGTCGTCGGGATTGAAAGTGTGACCCAGCTCAGGTTGAACGCCGAGCAACGCAAAATAATTCGGCGACACATTCAAAAAGGCGATTCGCGCGGGCTGAGATGAACCGGTAAGATTAACGTCTCCGCCTCCGATTGGTGAGACGTATTCAAAAATCCCGGAAGCTTCGAGGTCCCACCATTCCGGAACGGACATCCCGACGTCTTTCGCGCCGACTCCAGGAAGATCATCCATGATCTGCACAAGCTGCTCCGGATGCGGATACGGCAGAGGATGCAACAATGTTGAGTCGACAACACTGAAGATCGCGGTGGTCGCTCCGATTCCCAGTGCCATCGTCAGCGCAACCACCAACGTGAAGCCGGGAGATTTGCGGAGCATTCGAAAACTGAACCGAATGTCCTGAATCAAAGTATCGATCACGTTGCCGGCGATCGTATCCCGGCACTCTTCCTTGAATCGTTCGGGACTTCCAAACTCCAGCCGCGCCCGACGTTCGGCGGCTGCTCGCGTTAGTCCTGACTGCTCGAGAGTGTCCGCCCGGAGTCGCAGGTGGCTGCGCAGCTCATTCTCTAAATCATTTTCGGTCTGCGCTCGACGGAAGAACCTTGTGATTAAAGATCGAACGTATGCCGTGATCATGAATTTAGCCTCTGGTCACTAATCACTCATCACTGGTCATTTCTTTAAATTTCCTGTGGACGGGCCGCGAGCGCGGCGGTAATCGCTGCCGCCGACCGTTCCCACCACTCTTTTTCCTCTTGAAGCCGTTTTCGGCCTCTCGCGGTCACCTCATAAAATTTCGCGCGTCGATTATTTTCCGATTTTCCCCATTCCGTTTTAAGCAGTCCCTGCCGGACCAACCGAAACAGCGCCGGATAAAGGGCACCTTGTTCCACTAACAATCTCTTTCCGGAAATTTGTTCGATACGGGAAAGAACCCCATAACCGTGAAGCGGTCCAAGCGAGACGGCTTTGAGGATGAGGAGATCAAGCGTGCCGGGAAGAAGTTCTGCTTCTGTTTCGTCGCTCATGCGTTCTCCTAAACTACTTAGGAGATTACACAGTCTCTCCTAAGCGGTCAAGGAGAGAGTCGATGACGATCCGCATTCCGGGGAGCGGTCGCCACGGCGACGTGGCTTGAAAGCCTGGCTGGCGCTTCGCGTCCGTTGCGCAAGGTGCAGATCTATCTCGCAGCCGACAACAAGCCCAATCTTGCGCCGGGCATTTAAGGCATCGTCTTCGGAGAAGTCGATCCACCTCACGTGTAAATCGTTTTCGGCTCAGGCGATGCGAGAATTCTTTGAAACCGCGGAAACCGGTGCGGCCGTTCATACGGCCACAAATTTGCTATGCTGCGAGAACATAGTGCGATGATTCGCGCTACGTGATCTATTCCCTGAATGGACGCTTCCGAGACGATTTTACACGCTTGGCAGCCATTCTTTACGGCTCAGCTTGGCGCTGCCGCGACACTCGGTGGATTAGTTTTTGTCGGGCTTTCGCTAAATCTCAACAAGATTCTTGCGTATCCCGCGCTGCCGATCAGGGCGATGATAGCCCTGATCCTTCTCCTGCTTGTCCTGATCGTCTCATCCATCGTTCTAATCCCAGACCAAGAGGTGAATATCATCGGCACTGAGATATTCATCTTTACCATTACAGGGTGGGGATCGGTCACCGCGATGGATGTTCATGTATTTCGGAAGACCAAGCTTCAAAGTAAGCGCCAGTATGTTCTCAACATGATTCTCCTTCAGGTAGCGACGTTTCCTTATGCGATAGGAAGCTTAATGATGCTGTTAAGGTGCACGTCCGGATTTTATCTTGTGGCCGTCGGAGTCGTGGCGTCATTTGTGAAAGCTGTTTTCGACGCCTGGGTCCTTCTGGTCGAGATTAATCGTTGAAGTTGGTATGCCCTGGTTACTGATAGCGGTAGCCACGTGCCTGTACGACGTTCTGGGATTACGACGCTTTACGAAGGAAACGACTCAGAAATTTGCAATCTGAAATCTGACATCGCACATGAAACATCAAACATTAGAAGTCATGAACATCGAAACGCTCCATATCGGTATGAAGGTGCGCCATCCGCAATACGG
>Ga0306921_10004746_pt1 | contig 14012 bp, 9 predicted proteins | sample sta12Cox44000080_FD_203760 | JGI IMG/M metagenome (GOLD analysis project Ga0306921, IMG submission 203760) | Lab enrichment of tropical soil microbial communities from Luquillo Experimental Forest, Puerto Rico - statoxic.12C.oxic.44.000.080 (v2)... | ecosystem: Environmental > Terrestrial > Soil... | reverse complement strand
AGCACTGAGGACAAGAGCATCACCTGTGTGGATTGCGGGGAGGAGTTCCTGTTCACCGCGGGTGAGCAGGCCTTCTACCGCGAGCGCGGGCTCACGAACGAGCCCACGCGGTGCAAGAGCTGTCGCGAGAAACGAAAGGCAGGGCGTGCCATGGCGGGCGGAACGACGGGCGGGTCCGGCGGCGGTTACGGCCGATCCGAAAAGCAGATGTATCCAGCGACGTGTTCGAACTGCGGCCGCGATACCGAGGTGCCGTTCATGCCCACGGCGGGCCGGCCGGTGCTGTGCCGCGACTGCTTCAATGCGGCGAAGGGCACCGGTGCAGGAGCGGGCGCGGGTGCGGGTTATGGCGGGGGCCACGGCGGTGGTCGCGGCGCCCGCGGAGGCGACGGTGCCAGGGGCGGCGGTGGTGCGCGTCCGGCGCGGTCGACGCCGCAGGCGGGGCCGTCGGAAGGACGCGTGCAGGGCTCGGTGAAGTGGTTCAACGACGCGAAGGGCTTCGGCTTCATCGCGTCGGACACGGGAGAGGACGTCTTCGTGCACTTCTCGGCCATCGGCGCGAGCGGCTTCCGCTCGCTCGCCGAGGGGGAACGGGTGGAGTTCGACCTGGTCTCGGGCCCGAAGGGGAAGCAGGCGGCGAACGTCTCCAAGATCTGAGCCTATAGACGAACGATCGAACGGGCGGGTCCCGCGCGGGCGTGGGACCCGCCCTTCATTTTGCCCGCGCCAGGAGCGCCCGGACCGCGGGCGGGCGCGCTCGCTCGGAACCCGGGGCCGCGGCGCGCGCGGGTCAAGCCGCTGGCGCGAAAAGTCGATAGAATAGGGGGATTCCATCCCCCCACGCGCCTGCTGTCGCGCCTTTTGGCCCCTCCACTCCGACCCGCATGATCGAAACCGTTCGCACGTTCACGGCGCTGAGTGAGGAGTTCGTCGAACTCTTCATGAAGCACCATCCGGTCGCGGCCACCGAGGCCGGCATCCACGACTACGACCACGTCCTGCCGGATGATTCCCCGGACGGCCTCAAGGCCCGGGCGTCGTGGCTGCGCGACCTGGACCAGCGCCTGGTCGCCTCGGTGCCCTGGGACGAGCTGCCGCTCGAGCCCCGGATCGACTACGCGCTGCTGCGCTCGCGCATCGCCTCGCTGCGCGCCGATCTCGAGGAGATCAAGGTCCCGCAGCGCGCCCCGGGCGTGTTCCTGGACCGGGCGTTCAATTCGGTGCACCTGCTGCTCGCGCGCTCGTTCGCGCCGCTCGACGAGCGCAAGGAGGCCGTGGTGTCGCGGCTCATGGCGATCCCGGACTACCTCGAGGCGGTGAAGCCGAACCTGAAGCAGGTCCCGGCGGAGCTGCTCGCCGCGAGCCTCACCACGGCCGCGCACGGACCCACGTTCGTGGACGAAGTGGTGCGCACGCTGCTCCGGCAGTTCCCCGGCGAGGCGGAGCGGCTCGAGCACGCGGGCAACCGCGCGCGCTCGGGCTTCCTGCGCTTCCACGACTGGATGGAGCGCGAGTTGAAGCCCCGCTGCACCGGCACGTTCGCGATCGGCGAGCGGTGGATGAACTACAAGCTCGAGCACGAGCACATGGCGCCGTTCTCGTGCACCGAGCTGGAGCGGATCGGGCGCGAGCACGTGGCGCACGCGCTGGTGTTGCTCGACGACGAGGCGCGCCGGCACGACCCGCGCCGCTCGTGGCGCGAGCTGATCGACCAGGGCCGGCGGCGCACGCCAGAGGCGCACTGGCTGCGCGAGGCCTACGTGGCGGAGATGGACCGGGCGCGCCGGTTCGTCGTCGAACGCCGCATTGCGCCGCTGCCGCCGGGCGAGCGCCTCGAGATCCTCGATACGCCCGTGTTCGAGCGGTCCCTGTGGCCCTACGCCGCGTACCAGGCGCCGGCGCCGTTCGATGCCGAGACGGCGGGCGTGCTCTACGTGACGCCGATCGACATTCGAAGATCCAAGGAGGAGCAGGCCGCGCAGCTCGGCGCCCACTGCACGCCGGCGCTGCCCATCCTCGCGCTGCACGAGGGCTACCCCGGCCACCACCTGCAGCTCTCCCACGCGAACCGCGCCGGCAGCCGGCTCCGGCGCATCATGCACAGCGACGTGCTCGCCGAGGGCTGGGCGCTCTACTGCGAGGAGCTGATGTGGGAGCAGGGCTACTTCACGGCCGACCCGCTCACGCGGCTCTTCCAGCTGCGCGACCTGCTGTTCCGCGCCTGCCGCGCGGTGCTGGACGCGACGCTCCAGTCGGAGCGCATGACGCCGCGGGAAGCGGTCGACTATCTTGTGGAGCAGGTCATGCTGGATCCCACGCTCGCCGCCAGCGAGGTGAGCCGCTACTGCACCAGCCCCACGCAACCCATGAGCTACCTGGTCGGGAAACTCCAGATCCTCGAGCTGCGCTCGGATGCCCAGCAGAAGCTGGGCGGACGCTTCAACCTGCACGACTTCCATGCGGCCCTCCTCGCCAGCGGGACGATCCCGCCGGTGCTGGTGCGCGAGGAGCTGTGGTCCCGGCTGGCAGTGGCGTGAGGACGCGCGCGCAGGCGTTTGGCGGGTCGCTCGCGCGGTTGGCCGGCACGGCGCTCGCATGGCACTTGGGCATGGAGCTCGTGTTGCTCGTTGGCATGGCGCTCGCGGGGCTCGCGCTCTTCGCGGGCCCGGTGCACGCGGTCGAGCCCGCGGACAAGTACGCCGCGATGCCGAAGAGCACGGGCCTCGAGTGGTCGACGGTGACATTCAAGTCCACGCGCGATGGCGCCGACCTGAACGGCTGGTGGTTCGAGGGCAAGCCCGACGCGCCGGTGCTGGTGATGTTCGACCGCTCCAAGGGCAACATGGCCGACCTGCTGCCCTCGGTGAGCCAATTCGTGGGCCGCGGCTTCAGCGTGATGACGTTCGACTACCGCGACTTCGGTCCCGCCGGCCCGGGGCCCGTCGACTCGCTCATCCAGCTCGCGTACGCCTCGCGCTGGGTCAACGACGGCGAGGGCGCGCTGAGGTTCGCGCGCGGCAAGGCCGGCACGCGGCCGGTGTTCTCGTGGGGGCAGGAGCTGGGAGGCGCCATCGCGGTGGCCTCCGCGGCGCGCGACCGGAGCAACGCCGACGCGGTGTCGTGCGAGGGATTGTTCCGCACGCTCGCCGAGCTGCTGCGCTCGAGCGGGTTGGCGCAGTTGCCGGATGTGGCCGATCGGCATCGCTTCCTGGTCGAGACCAGCGACGAGCCGGTCTCGGCGGTCGGCGGCCTCATGGTGCCGCTCCACGTCACGCTGGCGATGAAGGATGACGTCTGGCCGCCGTCGGTCACGCAGGACGTCACCCGGAGCAGCCTGTCACGCATCGACCGCTGGACGGTGCCCGACGGCAAGCACCTCGGGCTCGAGCAGACGGAAGGCTACTACGACCACATCGCCGGCTGGTTCACGCGCATCGCCGGCATGATCAAGGCGTCCGCCCCGCCACCGCAGGCCGCGACGCCGCAGAAGTAGCGTTGTGCTCCGAAGATTGCAGATGAGCCTGGCGAGCGAAGGAGCGGCGTTCCGGGAACGCCGCCCCCTCGTGTGCGCGGGTGCCGCGCGATCAGGGCTGGCTGCCGTACAGCATGCGCAGCTCCTGACGCAGCCCCTCGACCCGCGGATAGCGGTCGCGCACCGGGCTCAGCATGGACGCGTTGCTCGAGGCGTACGAGAGCGGGTCCACCGGCGGCACGAAGCAGCCGAACCTCGCGTTGACGGCGCTGATCATCGTGTTCGCCATCAGCGCATAGCCCAAGTCGTTCGGGTGGACGCCGTCGAGGCTGAAGAGCCCACCCTTGACGAACTCCGAGGTGTAGACGACGCCGCCGAGCGAGAAACCTTTCGTGGCGATCGTCGAGAGCAGGCCATGCAGGTCGACCTTGGCCACGTTCGGCCGCGCGGCGACGGAGTCCACGACGAGGTTCATGTTGTTGATCTGGTCCTGCGTGGCCACGACTTCCGACGCACGCAGGATCAGGTTCTCGGGCAGCGGGCCGGTGCTGTCGTGGAGCGGCGGGTTCAGGTAGTTGTAGCCCCCGGCAGGGATGCCGCAGCCCCACGTGGCGATCGTGTCCGCGGCCGAGAGCAGGACGAGATCGCCCGGCTGCAGCGGGCCGGCCACGCCCTCCAGCGGGATCACCTGGCCGTTGGTCAGGCTCTGGGTGAACGCCGACAGCGTGGTGAAGAACGGGATCGACGTGACGTCGGGGACGTTGAACACGGCCACGCGCGTGCCGGGCGACAGCGTGCGGATGGCATTGAGCGCGGTCGTCATGAGGTTGCCATAGATGGCGGACGTCGATGCTCCAGGAGCCACGCCGTTCGTGGCGGGTCCGAGCACCTCGTTCGCGCCGTACTCGAGCGACATGATCGTGGGGCCCAGCGACAGCGCCTGGGTGAGGATCAGGCCCCTGCTGCGCTGGATGAGGTTGAAGTAGGTGAAGTTGCTGCGGATCTGGGGCGGCGCCGAATGGTAGAAGGAGGAGTCCACGAGGTCGACGAGGATGGCCCCCGGGATGCCCATGTTGTGGAACGCGGTGGGCTGCGCGAAGTTCGTCGGTGCGCCGGTCGTCCGCAGCGTGTCGCTGATGATGAGCGGCGAGTACGACTTGATCTCGAGCAGCGCCGGGATGCCGTCGTGGTTGATCGTGGGCTGTGTGAACGAGCCGAGGTTGCCCTGCACGTCCACCGTCTTCCCGATCTGCCGGGCGAACAGCGACGGGAACGAGTGCACCTGGTGACGGTCGACGAGACCGCCGGACTCGAAGCCCGACGTCAGGCTGGTGCCAACGGCGACGTAGGTGGAGAGATCGACGCCGTTCGCGTTGAGGCCCGGACCGGTGATGCTGTCGAGCTTGTCGCAGGGGCCCGAGCAGCCGCCGAGCGCCGCGACCAGGACGAACACCAGTCCGATGCGGAAGGAGTGTTTGGGTCGCATGGGTCCTCCGCTCACCAGTGATACGCGGCGGCGACGCCGAACGCGTTCACGTAGGTCTTGTAGGTGCCGTTGTACCCGTTCCGCTCCTTGCCCTCGGTCGAGCGATTCACGACGAACAGGAACAGGTTGTAGGCGTCGAATGTCCACTTGCCGCGCGTGATGCCTGCGCCCACCGTGACGCCGTTCCGGTCGGCGTCCGGGAGCAGCGGTGTCACCGACTCCGGCGGCGCCGGCGAGTGGTCGTAGTAGTATCCGAAGCGGTACGTCCAGGTCGGCAGCCGACGCTCGGCGCCGGCACGGATCTGGATCTGGTCCTTGTAGTTCTCGACCAGGTCCTGGTTGAGCGTCGGGTCCTGCGGGAATCGCAGCGCGAGCTTGTCGAACGCCGACCACTGCGTCCATAGCAGGTCGACCTCGGTGGTCCAATCGGGCTGCGGGTTCCACGCCACGCCGCCCGTGAGCATGCCCGGGAACACCAGGTCGGTCGTGACCGGCTGGCCCGGCGGCAGGTTCGCGGCCACGACGCCGTCCAGCGACGGATCGCCGGTCGGGATCTGCGTGAAGCTCGCCTTGCCGTTGTCGATCTTCACCTTCACCTCGCTCCGGTACGTGACCCCGATCCGCCAATCCTTGCTCGGCGTCGCCAGCCCGGCCACGTGGAAACCGTACCCGGGCTTGAAGTCCGACTCGAGCTTCACGCGTGACGCGTTCACCTGCGAGCCGCCCGAGGTCGCGATCGTCTGGATGTTGTTGAGCTCGACGTCGGCGAACAGCACGCTCGGTCCGGCGGCGAAGCTCCACTTCTCGTTCGGCGCGAGCGCCAGGCTGCCCGAGCCGTTGATCACGTTGAGGTGGGCCTTGGTGATGATCGAGCGGCCGGTGAACGTCTCCGGACTCTCCCACTCGACGCCGAGGCCGAACGGCGAGTTCAGGCCCACGCCCCACGCCCACTTCGGGTTCAGCCGGCTCGTGAAGTACACGTTCGGCGGGAAGAAGTTGCCCGTCTTCATCTTCTCGGTGACGCCAAAGCCAGGGTACGGCGCGACGCCCGAGAAGCTCGTATGCGTGGCCAGCCAGCTGCCCCCGACCGAGAGCTGTTTGCCCTCGAGCCGGGTCATCGCGGCCGGGTTGTAGAACTGCGCAGTGGCATCGTGGGCCGAGGCCACGTAGGCGCCGGCCATGCCGAGCGCGGCAGCCCCCTGTTCGTAGATGGCGTAGCCCGATGCGTGCGCGACCACCGGCGCCAGCAGCACGGCGAGCGCACACGCCTGCGCAATGCGGGACGTGTGCATGGTGCTCCTCCTTGGACGGAAACGCGCGGCCCGGCGCTTCAGCTAGCTTGCGCGGAGTGCCGGAGCGCCTGCGTACATGCCCTCGATCAGCTCGGCGAATGTCTGCGACACGACTTTACGCCGGACCTTGAGCGTGGGGGTGAGTTCGCCGGCCTCGGCGCTCAGGTCACGGTCCAGGAGTTCGAAGCGCTTGATGGTCTCGAACGGGGCGAGTCCCGCGTTCAATTCGTCGACCACGCGCTGGTAGAGTGACCGCACGCCCGCGGAGCGCAACAGCTCGCTCCGAGAGCCCGCGGGCCAGCCATGCGCCTTCGCCTCCGCTTCGAGGTTGGCGAAGTTGGGAACGATGAGTGCCACGCAATAGGGGCGCTGGTCGCCGAGCATGACGGCCTCGCTCACCCAGCGCGAGGCCTTGAGCTTCGCCTCGAGCGGCTGGGGAGCCACCTTCTTGCCGCCGGCGGTGACGAGCAGGTCCTTCAGCCGGTCGGTGATGCGCAGGAAGCCCTCGTTGTCGAGATGCCCCACGTCCCCGGTGCGGAACCAGCCGTTCTCGAGCGCCGCGCTCGTGGCCTCATCGTTCCGGAAGTAGCCCTTCATGACGCCCGGGCCCTTCACCAGGATCTCGCCCTCGGGGCCGAACCTGAGCTCGGTGCCGGGCACCGGCGGTCCCACGGCGCCGGGCCGCTCGCGCCCGGGCAGCGTGAGGCAGATGACGGGCGAGGTCTCGGTGAGGCCGTAGCCCTCGAGGATGGGGATGCCGATGGCGAAGAAGAACTCGAGCAGCTTGGGGCCGAGCGGCGCGCCGCCCGAGATGCAGTACTTGATGCGGCCGCCCACGCGCTCGCGCACCTTGGCGCCCACCAGCCGATCGGCGATCGTGGCCACGAGGCCGAGCCCGAGGCCCGCAGTCTTGCCCTCGAAGCGCAGCTGCGCGACGCGCTGGCCCACGCCCAGGCCCCAGTGGAAGATCGCGCGCCGGAGCGGCGGCTGCTGGCCCGCGTTCTCCATCACGCGTGCGTACACCTTCTCGAAGAAGCGCGGCACGCCGCAGAGGATCGTGGGGCGTACCTCCTGCGCGTCGGCCGCGACCGTGTCGACGCTGCGGGCGTAGGCGATCGTGCAGCCCACGGTGAGCATGGCGTAGAGCCCCGCCATGCGCTCGAAGATGTGGCAGAGCGGCAGGAACGACAGGCAGGAGTCCGCGGGCCTCAGGTCCACGAGCTTCAGGCACGCCTCGACGTTGGAGGCGATGTTGTCGTGGGTGAGCATGGCGCCCTTGGGCTCGCCGGTCGTGCCCGAGGTGTAGATGATCGTCGCCAGGTCGCCCGGCTGGGTCGCGTCGACGAGCGCGCGGAAGCCGTTAGGGTCCGTGGCGCGGCGGCGCTCGCCCTCGGCGAGCACCGCGGCCCAGGGGCGCACACGCGGATCGCGCTCGGCAGGCGGTGGGTCCATGACGACGATCGTCGTGAGCTTGGTGAGCGAGCCCGCGACCGCCAGCACCTTCTCGAGCTGGGCCGGATTCGAGACCACGCACACCTGCGCCTCGGAGTTCTCGAGGATGTACCGGCACTGGGGCGCCGTGAGCGTGGGGTAGATCGGCACCGTGACCGCACCCTGGCCCAGCGAGGCGAGATCGGTGATCGCCCACTCGTAGCGGTTCTCGGCGAGCAGCGCCACGCGGTCGCCGCGGCGCACGCCGAGTGCGGCGAGCCCGAGTGCCAGGCACTCCACGTCCGAGCGCGAGCGCTCGCTCGAGAGCGACTCCCAGCGGCCGTGGCCGGCGGTGTCCGAGATCCTGCGCATGAACTGCGCCGGCTTCGGGTGCTGGGCGACGGTGTCGAGGAAGCTGCGGATCAGCGTCTTCGCCATGGTCCCTCCGTGCGCATCCCTGCTGCGACCGCCATCGCGATCCGGACGAGGAGGTCGACCCCGCGCTCCGACCAAGCGACCGCGGCGCGAGCGCGGCCAGCTATAGGTAGCACCCGGCTGCGCGAGATGCCAAGAAGCGTCCCGGCGCGCCGTGCGCACGGCCCTCGCGACCGGTTGACAATCCCGAATGCGCCAGCGCAAGGTCGGGTGCCGCGTGACACAGGGAGTGTCACGCGCGGAGGTGGTCCGAGGAGGTCGTCCGAGATGAGCCGCCAGATCCGTGTTCGGCGACACATGCGGCTCCTCGCCCCGCTCGTGCTCGCCGCCTGCGGAGCGATCTGGGCGCCCGTCCCGGCCGGCGCCCGCACGCTGGAAGAAGCGCTCGCCGACGGCGGGCGCGCCTACTCGGCGGCGAACCTTGAGGACGCGCGCAAGGCGTACGCCGAGGCGCTCCAGATCGCGCCCGCCGACATCACCGCGCTGTGCCGGATCTCGCGCGTCGAATCCGAGCTGGGCGAGATGCAGAAGGGCGACACCCAGCGCCACACCTGGGCCGACGCCGTGGCGCACGCGCGCGACGCCGTGCGCGCGGCGCCCGACCAGCCGGAGCCGCACGTCTGCCTCGCGGTGGCGCTGGGACGCCAGGCGCTCAAGGAGGGCCCCAAGACGCGGCTCGCGCTCTCCAAGGAGATCAAGGCCGAGGCCGACCTGGCGTTGAAGATCGACCCCAACGTGGGGCGGGCGTGGCACGTGCTGGCGATGTGGAACGTGAAGATCGCGGGCTTGAACGGGTTCGAGCGGATGATGGCGAACTCGATCCTGGGCGGCGTGCCGCAGGGCGCATCGAACGCGAACGCCGAGCAGGCGTTCCAGAAGGCGATCGAGCTCGAGCCGGACTACGTGAACCATCACCTCGAGTACGGGCGGTTCCTGAAGGACATGAAGCGGCCCGCGGAGGCCCGCCGCGAGCTGGAGAAGGCGATCGCGCTGCCCGGCACCAGCAGCGCGCTCGACGCGCGCTACCAGGCCGACGCCCGGGCGCTGCTGGAGAAGCTCCCCCACTGATGCGCTCCCCGGCCGGATGGATCCTGGCGGGCGTCCGCACCCCGTTCGCCAAGGCGGGCAGCGCGTTGAAGCGCGTGCCGAGCTACGAGCTGGGCAGGATCGCCGCGGCCGAGGTGATCGCGCGCGCCGAGGTGGACCCCGAGCGGATCGACGAGGTGGTGTTCGGCCACTGCGCCATGCCGGCCGAGGCCGCGAACTCGGCGCGCGTGGTGGCGCTGCGCGCGGGCGTTCCCGAGCGCGTGCCCGCGGTGACGGTCCACCGCAACTGCGCCTCGGGCATGGAGGCGGTGGCGAACGCGTGCCACCGCATCAACGCGGGCGACGCGAAGCTCGTGCTCGCGGGCGGCATGGAGTCGATGAGCCAGATCCCGCTCCAGTTTCCGTTCTCGTACTCGGACTTCATCGAGGGCGTGATGCGCGCGAAGTCGCCGGTGGCGCGGCTCGGGGCTTTCGCGAAGTTCCGCCCCGGCATGCTCACGCCCCGCATCGCGCTCGCGGAAGGGCTCACCGATCTCGTGTGCGGCCTCAACATGGGGCAGACCGCCGAGGTGCTCGCGCGCGAGTTCCGCATCACGCGCGAGCGCCAGGACGCGTACGCGCTGCAGAGCCACCAGCGCGCGATCGCGGCGCGCGAGCGGCTGCGGGACGAGATCGTGCCCGTGTATCCCGCGTCCGGCTACCAGGCCGTCCGCGACGACGTCGGCCCGCGCGACGGCCAGACGATCGAGGCGCTCGCGAAGCTGAAGCCGTACTTCGACCGGAAGAACGGCTCGGTCACGGTGGGCAACAGCTGCCAGGTCACGGACGGCGCCGCAGCGCTGCTCGTGGGCGACGAGGAGACGGCGAACGGCTGGCCGATGCCGCCGCTCGGGCGCATCCGGAGCTTCGCGTTCGCGGGGCTGGACCCGAGCCGCATGGGGTTGGGACCCGTGCTCGCCATGGCGAAGGCGCTCGCGAAGGCGCAGCTCACGCTCACCGAGATCGAGGTGTTCGAGATCAACGAGGCGTTCGCCGCGCAGGTGCTGGCGTGCCTCGAGGCGGTGAAGTCGGAGGCGTTCGCGCGCAAGGAGCTGGGACTCGACAAGGCGCTCGGCGAGATCCCCATGGAGCGGCTGAACGTGAACGGCGGCGCGATCGCGCTGGGACACCCGGTGGGCTCGAGCGGCGCGCGGCTGCTGCTCACGACGCTGCACGAGATGCGCCGGCGCGGCGCGCGGCTGGGGCTCGCCTCGCTGTGCGTGGGCGGCGGGCAGGGGGCGGCCTTCGTGCTGGAGCGCTCGTGACGAAAGTGTTCCGGGTCGAGCGGCGCGCGGGCGGCATCGCGCACCTGGTGGTGGACCACCCGGCGCGCAAGCTGAACGTGCTGGACACGGACGCCGTGGAATCGCTCGAGGCCGCGCTCACCGATCTCGAGGCGGCGCCGCCCGCCGGCGTGGTGGTGGTGAGCGGCAAGCCGGGGAGCTTCATCGCCGGCGCCGACATCGATGCGATCGCCTCGATCACCGACGCCGAGCAGGTGCGCACGCTCGTCCGCCGCGGGCAGGCGGCCTATTCGCGGCTCGCGGCGCTCCCGTGCCCGACCGTGGCCGCGATCGACGGCGTGTGCCTGGGCGGCGGCACCGAGCTGGCGCTCGCCTGCGACTCACGCGTCGCGGCCGAGGAATCGCGCACGCAGATCGGGCTCCCGGAAACCATGCTCGGCATCTTCCCCGCCTGGGGAGGCACGACGCGGCTGCCGCGGCTGATCGGCCTTCCCGCCGCGCTCGACATGATCCTCACCGGCCGCTCGCTCGACGCCCGTCGCGCCGAGAAGCTGGGGCTGATCGCGCGCGCGGTGCCCGCGGCCTGGCTCGTGGAGCACGCCGAGGCGCGGCTCGCGACGCTCGCGAAGCGCAAGCCGCGGCAGCGTCACGACCGCTATCGCCCGAGCGGCTTCATGCCGTGGTTCCTGCACGCCACGCCGGCCGGCCGCTCGCTCGCGTGCTCGCAGGCGAAGAAGAGCGTGCTCGCGCGCACCGCGGGCGCCTACCCGGCGCCGCTCGCGGCGCTCGCCGTGCTCCAGCGGCACGCCGCCGGACCGCTCGAGCCGGGCTTCGCGGCCGAGGCCGACGCGGTGGCGCCGCTCGTGGTGGGGCCGGTGTGCAAGAACCTCGTGCGCATCTTCCAGCTCTCGGAGGACGCCAAGCGGGCCAACGTCGTCGCCGATCCGGCGATCAAGCCCGCGAAGATCGCGGGGATGGCGCTGATCGGCGCCGGCGTGATGGGCGCCGGGATCGCCGAGCTCGCGGCGCGCAACGGCATCCGCGTCCGCATGCGCGAGCTGAAGCCCGAGGCGCTCGAGCACGCGCTCCGCTCGGTGCGCGCCGTGATCGACGAGCGCGGTCGCCGCCGGCGCCCGAGCGCACGCGACGTGGACACGCAGATGGGGCGCATCCTGCCCACGCTCGACCTCACCGGCATGGCGCACGCCGACTTCGCGATCGAGGTGGTGGTGGAGGACCTGGACGTCAAGCGCCGCGTGTTCGCCGAGCTGGAGGTGCGCGTGCCCGCGGGCGCGCTGCTCGCGTCGAACACGAGCAGCCTGAGCATCGACGCGCTCGCCGCCGGGCTCCTGCACCCCGAGCGCTTCGTGGGCTTCCACTTCTTCAATCCCGTCCACCGCATGCCGCTCGTGGAGGTGGTGCGCGGCGCGCGCACCGCGGACACGGCGCTTGTCACCGCGGTCGGGCTGGCGCGTAGGCTCGGCAAGACGCCCGTCGTGGTAAAGGACTCGCCGGGCTTCGTCGTGAACCGCGTGCTCATGCCCTACCTGCGCGAGGCGCTCCACCTGCTCGAGGAGGGCTACGTCGTCACCGACATCGACAGCGCCATGCGACGGTTCGGCATGCCCATGGGCCCGTTCGAGGTCGTGGACGAGGTCGGCCTCGACGTGGCGCAGAAGGTGGCCGGCGTGCTCGTGGCCGCGTTCCCCGAGCGCTTCGTGCCATCGCCCGCGCTGGAGAAGCTCGTCGCCGCGGGCCGGCTCGGGAGGAAGAACGGCCGCGGCTTCTACCGCCATCAGGGCCGCACGCGCAAGCCCGACCGCAGCGTGCGCGGGCTGCTCGGCCTGCCGCACGCCCGCCGGCCGCAGACCGTGGACACGCTCGCCGAGCGCATGGTGCTCGTGATGATCAACGAGGCGGCGCGCTGCGTGGAGGAGGGGATCGTGGCCGGGTCCGAGCAGGTGGATCTCGCCATGGTGTTCGGCGCCGGCTTCCCTCCGTATCGCGGCGGCGTGCTGCGGCATGCCGACACCGTGGGCCTCCAGAACGTCGTCGACCGGCTGCGCTCGCTGCGCGCCGAGAAGGGCCCGCGCTTCGAGCCGTGCGCGCTGCTGGTCGCGAACGCGGACGACGGCGAGCAGTTCACCGGGCCACGCCTGCGCTGACCCGGCTGTACCGGGGCCGCCCCGGCCGGGCCGAACCCGCCACTGTCGTGGCGCGTCAAAAGGAGTCCCGGCGGCCGTCCGGCCCCGGTGAAGCGCCCCCGTGCGGAGCCCAAGGCTCGCGCGGGTGAACCCCTTGGCCGAACCGGCCGCGAGGAGGTCGTATGGAGCGCCATTTGAGGCTCGTGGGCGGTGAGGCGGCTTCGCTGCCGGTGGCACCGCCGAACCCGCAGGCGGACGACGGTCAGCTGCTGGACGCCTACTCGGAGGCCGTGATCGGCGCGGTGGAGCGCGTGTCGCCCTCGGTCGTGAAGATCGACGTCGAGCACTCGGACCGACGCGGCCGCGCCGAAGGCTCGGGCTCCGGCTTCGTGTTCACGACGGACGGCTTCGGGCTCACGAACAGCCACGTCGTGCATGGCGCGACGAAGATCACGGCGGTGCTCGCAGACGGCCGGCGCGTGCCGGCGACGCTGGTGGGCGACGACCCCGACACCGACCTGGCCGTGGTCCGGCTCGCCGCCGACGGCGTGCCGCCGGCCACGCTCGGCGAGTCGCGCCACGTGCGCGTGGGCCAGGTGGCGATCGCCATCGGCAACCCGTTCGGGTTCCACGCCACGGTCACGACCGGCGTGGTGAGCGCGCTCGGTCGCTCGCTGCGGGCGCAGTCCGGCCGGCTGATCGACGACGTGCTCCAGACCGACGCCTCGCTCAACCCGGGCAACTCCGGCGGCCCGCTCGTCAACTCGCGCGGCGAGGTGATCGGCGTCAACACGGCGATGATCCTGCCCGCGCAGGGCATCTGCTTCGCGATCGCGGTGGACCTGGCCAAGTTCGTGGCCACGAGCCTCATCCGCGACGGCCGCATCGTGCGCGGCTGGATCGGTGTCGCCGGCCAGAACGCGAAGCTCCGGCGCCACCTGGTGCGGCGCCACGAGCTCGCGCACGAGTCCGGCGTGCTCGTGCTGTCGGTGGAGAAGGGAAGCCCCGCGGAGCGCACCGGCCTGCGTGAGGGTGACGTTCTCGTGTCGCTCGGCGGCGAGGCGGTCGCGGGCGTGGACGACCTGCACAAGCGCCTCACCGGGAACGCCATCGGCGTGCGCACGTCGATCGCGTTGCTCCGCAACTCGGAGCTCGTGACGCTGGAGATCGAGCCGTCACCGGCGCCGCACCGCGCGTAAGGCGGCGCGCACTCGCGTTGCCGCGAGCACGCCACGGCTTCGAACACCAAATAACGAGCGCCCGGCTGGAGGCCTGCCGGGCGCTCTCTCTTCCCGTCGACGAGCCTTGCCTTCCCGTCGCCGTGCCCTTTCGGGACTTCCCTGCGGTCACCGGTCTCTCATCCGGTCCCGCGGTCGCCAACCTCGCTCGCAGGTGGCAATCATTGAGACGCCGCAGCGCCCG
>Ga0306921_10004742_pt1 | contig 14016 bp, 9 predicted proteins | sample sta12Cox44000080_FD_203760 | JGI IMG/M metagenome (GOLD analysis project Ga0306921, IMG submission 203760) | Lab enrichment of tropical soil microbial communities from Luquillo Experimental Forest, Puerto Rico - statoxic.12C.oxic.44.000.080 (v2)... | ecosystem: Environmental > Terrestrial > Soil... | reverse complement strand
GTCGGCTGTTGCCGACTTGGGCACTCAGAGTGCTGATCTCGGGTAAACCCGAGATCAGCGGGCCTCGCCCCGGAATGACGACGGCAATTGTCAGTGCGACGCCGCGTCCCGCGGCGCCGCTTTCCGATATTCAGGCGCTGCTCGCAGCGCTCAATGCCCGCATCCGGTCGTAGTCCGTCTTGCTGACGGGAACCGCGCCGAGGTCGCCGAGGTCGTTGAGGTGAACCCGGTAGGTCTCGCGCGCGCTCATCGCCGCGAGCGCCGAGATCAGCGTCACTGCAAAGGCGAGACACCCGATGGTGAGCGGGATGTTGCTCGAGCCGGGCGGCGCCACGGCCGCGAACAGCGCCGGCAGCAGGGCGGTGATGGTCGTGCCGACATTCTGCGAGATCGCCATGGCGGTGACCCGGGTGCGGGTGGGGAACAGCTCCGGATAGAAGCTCGGGAAGACGGCGTTGTAGCCCTGGTAGACAATGCCCCACATGAGCAGCGACATGATGATCGCCAGCGGCACGTTCTTGATGCTGATGGCGTAGAGATAGGCAAAGGCCAGCAAGCCCGAGCCAAGCGCGCCGATGATGATGGGGGGCCGGCGGCCGATTCGGTCTGAAAGCTCGCCGACGAGCGGAATGACGAGCACGGCAATGATATTGCCGACGACCGGAATCCACAGATAGACCTCCTTGGCGAAGCCTACGCCGTAGGCCGGCTGCACCGCGTAAGCGGCGCCGAAGATCGTCGCGATGACCGGAATCACGTTCATCAGGGCCATGCAGACGACGCGCAGCATATCCTTCCAGTTGAGCCTGAAGGCCTCGACGATAGGCGCCTTCGGCAGCGCGCCGTGGGCGTTCTCCTCGGCGAAGGCCGGGGTCTCGTCGACCCGGCGGCGAATGATGTAGCCGGCGACGATGACGATCGCGCTGGCAAGGAACGGAATGCGCCAGCCCCATGCGTTGAAGGCGGCATCGGGCATATAGGCTGCGAGCGGCAGGAACACCGCCGCCGCCAGGATCTGGCCCGCCTGCACGCCTTGGAGGGTGAAGCTTGCGAAGAAGCCGCGTCGGCCGAACGGCGCGTGCTCGAGGATCATCGAGCTCGCGCCGGAGATTTCCCCGGCAACGGCAAAGCCCTGGATCAGCCGCAGGATGACGAGCAGCACGGGGGCGAGCACCCCGACCTGCGCATAGGTCGGCAGCAGCCCGACTCCCATGGTCGAAAACCCCATGAGCAGCATGCACAGGATCAGCACGGTCTTGCGGCCGTGGGTGTCGCCCCAGTGGCCGAGCACGAAGGCGCCGATCGGCCGCGCCACATAGCCGACGCCATAGGTCGCGAGCGAGGCGATGATGGCGACGGTGGGATTGTTTGACGGGAAGAACAGCTGCGGGAAGATCAGCGACGCCGCCGTGGCGTATATGAAGAAGTCGTAGTACTCGAGCGCCGAGCCGATCCAGCCGCTCGCGGCGGCCTTTTTGGTCTGGTGCCTGCCGTGTGGCTCATGCTCCGAAACGCTTGTCATTTTTGCTCCCTCCCTTGGGCTGACACAGCATTGACCTCCTGGATGTCTAGGGCAGGCCCAGCGACCCTGGATCCCTGGGCAAAGGCCGGGGCATCAGCGGCCATCCTCTGCATCGTGCTCCCGCTGATAATACAGCGCAAATACAGCGGGATTCATCTATAGATTGCATAATATGAATGAAACAACCAATGGCTATATCGGCTCACCTTCCGCCAGAGTCAGGCCTACACGGCATAAGCTATCGCGCGCGATGGTGGGTTTGTTTTTCGGTAGCGCACGCATCGCACTGTATGCCGGCCACAGATTCTCCGAACGGCGAGACACAGGGCCCGCTGCTTTCTTTTTTAGCTCGCTGCTTTCGACTCCTTCTACATGCATGACTGCACTCGTTCGAATGCGTTTTCGCGATATCGCCATTGGACGTGCGGGTTTTTGCCCCTCAGACATGTTTGTACCCAGGGGCAGCTCATCCGCGCCATGCATCGACACCTCGTCGAACTTATACGATTTATGGCGTTGACCGTCACGAATGTGCCGCCAGACGTTTTTTTGTTGCATACATGTTAAGTCTTTACTCGCATCTGGAGAATTCGTGGCAGCTGGTGCCAAAAATCCTGCGGCTGATGCGCCAATTTTCCGCTTAGAACTTTGTATTTGACCCTGAGTTAAACTCAAGCTACGTTTTTCTCCAGATCTAGAAATGTGTCCGACGAGGCCGCGTAGCGCGGCTTTTTTATTGCCGAACCGCCGCATATTTGCATGCGGCCAACGCGTGCGATGCAGATTGAGTAGCGGCCCGCGACGATCGCGGTTCGCTCAGCGCGCCTCTTGGCGCGCCGCTATGCCAGCTTCAACAAGCGTCACTACAAGCTGCGGTGGCTCATCGAGGCTGCTTTCAACAGGTATGAGTCTGGACCCTCTAGTAGACTATCCGCGCAACGCGCCGCAGCTCGTCGGGCGTTGTCGTCGGAAAGCCGAAGAATTCGAGATAGGCGGGGATCTGCTCGAACAGCATGTCGATCCCGGGTTGAATGTCGCAGCCCCTGGCGCGGGCGGCGCGCAGGAAAGGGGTTGTCTCCTCCTTCATCACGACTTCGCCAACGAAGGCGGATGGCGAAATGCGCTCGACGTCCAATGGCAGCGGGTCGCCCTCCTTCATTCCCATCGGAGTGGCGTTGACGACGATGTCATGGCCGTGCGGGTCTTTGCTTCCGATGTCGATCTCCAGATTCGGATAGTGAACGCGCAGTCTCTGCGCGAGCGCCTGCGCTGCGGCATTACGCACGTCGAACAGGCCGAGCCGCGCGATGCCGGCGCCTGCGAGCGATGCTGCGATCGCGGAACCGACCCCGCCGCAGCCTGCCACCAGCGCAGCCCTGCCGGCAATGCTGCGCCCCCTGCGCAGTGCCCCGCGAACGAATCCTTCGCCGTCGAACATGTCGCCCAGCAACGTACCGTCCGCTCGGTTGAGAACGGCGTTGCAGGCGCCGGCGATTTTCGCCGCTGTCGAGAGCTCGTTCACTAGAGCGACGGTGGTTACCTTGTGCGGCATGGTCACCAGCGCACCGCGCAGATTGGTGAGCCTGAACAGAAGGGGCAGCAAGCGCGCGTGGTCTTCGGCCTTGACGCCCATCGGTATCACCACCGCGTCGACACCAATCGACTCGAAATAGGGATTGTAGATCAGCGGAGCCTTGAACGTTTCCGTCGGGTAGCCGAGGTGCGCGATCAATGTGGTCCTGCCGTTGATCATGGCCGATTGCTCGTTCCCGATCCTGATCGCGGCCAGGGCGATCGCTTTCCCTGCGAGACGATTCCTATCGTGTTGGGCTCCGCCCGGCCAGTCGTGATTGGTCGCCTGAGCACCTCACAATTATGCGTCATGGCCGGGCGGGGACCCCGCCGCGCTTGCGCGGCGGGAACCCGTGTCCCCGACCATTCACGACTTTCCGTGCGGCATGACAGACGTGGATGCCCGGAACAAGTCCAGGCATGACGACGTAATTTGGCTCAACCATTTCGAAAAATCCTCCCGGGCACCCCCCTGTATGGTCTACTCGGGTGAAGTCCGTTAAGCATCGAGACTGTCGCCTTGCGGAAGAAGCCGGGCGTCGCGCACGGCGTGGCGCCGGGCGCATGATTTTTTCGAGGCATGTGAGAGCGCGAGGTCATCCGTGCAGACCGCCATCGCGACAGTTTGCCTCGCCGGAACGCTCAACGAGAAGCTCGAAGCCATCGCTGCCGCCCGTTTCAAGGGGGTCGAGATTTTCGAGAACGACCTCCTCTCGTTTGACGGCACCCCGGCGCAGGTCGGCCGCCGCATCAATGACCTCGGGCTTGCGGCGGTCACCTTCCAGCCGTTTCGCGATTTCGAGGGAATGCCGCAGCCCGCGCGCGCCAAGGCGTTCTCCCGCGCCGAGCGCAAGCTCGACCTGATGGAGGAGCTCGGCTGCGACCTGCTGGTGGTATGCAGCAACGTGTCCCCGGATTCGCTTGGCGGAATCGAGCGCGCCGCCGCGGATTTCCACGAGCTCGGCGAGCGGGCGGCCAAGCACGGCCTGCGCGTCGCCTTCGAGGCGCTCGCCTGGGGACGCCACATCAACGACTATCGCGACGCCTGGGAGGTGGTACGGCGTGCCGACCATCCCGCGGTCGGGCTCGTGCTCGACAGCTTCCACGTGCTGGCGCGCGGCACCGATCTCGCCGCGCTCGCCGCCATCCCGCGCGATCGCATCTTCCTCGTGCAGGTGGCGGATGCCCCGAGCCTCGACATGGACTACCTGTCATGGAGCCGCCACTATCGCTGCTTCCCCGGCCAGGGCGAGCTGCCGATCGGCGCGTTCATGCGGGCGCTGCAGGCGACCGGCTTCGACGGCTTGATGTCGCTCGAGATTTTCAACGACAGCTTCCGCGCCGGCTCGGCGCGCTCGGTCGCCGTCGACGGTCAGCGCTCGCTCCTGCTCATGCTCGACGAGCTGCGGCGCAGTACCGGGGCGGCGGTTTCCGGCATGCCGGACATGCCGCCGCGGGCGCGCTGCCGCGGCATCGACTTCATCGAGTTCGCCATGGACGAGAGCGCGGCGGCGAAGTTCGAGGCGGTGCTCGCCGCGCTCGGCTTCGCCAGGGCCGGCGTGCACAGGTCGAAGGCAGTGACGCGCTGGCGCCAGGGCGCCATCAACCTCGTGGTCAACTGCGAGAAGGAAGGCTTCGCCCACTCCTTCAACATCACCCACGGCTCCGCCGTCTGCGCGCTGGCGCTCAACGTCGATGACGCGGCGGCCACGCTTGCGCGCGCCGCGGTGCTGCTCGACCAGCCGTTCCGGCAGGTGGTCAGGGCAGGGGAGATCTACGTCCCGGCGGTGCGCGGCCTCGGCGGCAGCCTGCTCTATCTGATCGATGAGCGGAGCGGGCTGGGCCGCCACTGGGAGGTGGATTTCGACGTCCCGCCGCCGGCCGGCGCCGGCTCCGGCGCAGGCCTCACCGCCGTCGATCACGTCGCGCAGTCCATGCATTACGAGGAGATGCTCACCTGGCTGCTGTTCTACACGTCGCTGCTCGACGTGCGAAAGACGCGCGTGCAGGACGTGCTCGATCCCGGCGGCATCGTGCACAGCCAGGTGATCGAGACCGGCGACGGGACGCTGCGCCTGGTGCTCAACGCTTCGCAGAGCCAGCACACGCTGGCCGCGCGCTTTCTCAATGACCTGTTCGGCTCCGGCGTCCAGCACATCGCCTTTGCGACCGACGATATCTTTGCGACCGTCGAGCGCCTGCGCGCGGGCGGCGTCGATCTGCTGCCGATCCCGGAAAACTACTATGACGATCTCGACGCCCGCATCGACCTGCCTGCCGATGCGCTCGGGCGCCTGCGGGCCAATAACGTGCTCTACGACCGCCAGGGCGACGGCGAGTACTTCCAGGCTTACACCAGGGATTTCGACGGCGGATTCTTTTTCGAGATCGTGCAGCGGCGCGGCTACGCAGGCTTTGGCGCCGCCAATGCACCCATTCGCCTCGCCGCGCAGGCCCGCCTCGCCCGCCATCCCGCCGTCCCGCGGCGGTGAGTCTTAGCGGCCGAGGCTTTCGCCCCGCCATTTTCTGCACTCCAGCGCCGCGACGAATGTCTCCTGCCGAAGAGCGCAATTGCGCGTCAGAGAGAGCAATTGTGCGCAAGTGCAGGTGACTTCGCAGTCCCATATCCGCGGTGTCGGTTGCGCAAGTTGCGGCAGACCTGCCGGGCGAGCGCGGAGGCATTTGAGAGATGGAGATGATCATGAAGAAGATTATGTGCATGGTTGCCCTCGGGTTCGCATTGCTCGGCGCCGGCCAGTCCGCCTTCGCGCAAGGCGTCCACACCGGCAGCGCGGTGAACGAGCAGAGCGGCTACGGCAACGACTACGACTCGGGCAACTAAGGCCCCGCGGGCACGCGGGTGCTGCTCGAAACTTGTTGGGGGCGTTTCGGTTGGGGTGCAGCTACCCCAACCGAACCCTGCTGTCGCAGCACGCGCCCCGCGGATGCCTGGAAACAGGAGAACCACCATGAAGAAGCTTCTCGGTATTGTCGCGCTGCTGACGGTCATCACTGCGCAAGCCTGGGCTTACCCCGCGAATTGCACATTCGACGGGTACCCCTGCAGCCAGTGGGAGAATATGCATGACGGCTGGTGACGCAGCCGGCGATGCCGTGCAAATGCGCTGATGCCTCACCAATCGGGAGCTGCATGCGCTCCTGTTGTTACGGCCCCGCCGGGTGATTATGATCGCTCCATCGGGAGCCGGTCATGCTGCAGCGATCCGTTCTGGCTCTGAGCCTGTGCCTCTCGATCCCCGCGCTTTCGGCAAATGCGGCGTGCGTGGATCTCAGGCAAACGGGCACGCTCTCGTTCGAGGGCGCCTTGTCCTACCGCATATTTGCCGGTCCGCCGAACTACGAGGATGTCAGGAAAGGCGATACGCCGGAACCGGCCTACATCCTCTCCCTGGGTGCGCCCATCTGCGCGACCGGCGATGAGTTCATCGATCCCGGCAAATCCTTCGACAAGATTCAGATCTATCCCGCCGAGAGCAACGGCTCCGGTCATGCGCTGTGGAGAGACTTGCGGCAACTGGCGGGAAAGCGGGTTTCCGTTGAAGGCAAATCCGCGTTCGGAGCGCACGACGGCCATCACCATGCGCCGCTCCTGCTTCCGATCACCGCAGTTGCCATCGCCTTTGACCCGAAGAAGGCGTACGGGACGGCGATGACGACGGTGCAGGCCTTCTACATGGCGCTCGGCGCGGCGGATGGCGAGGAAGCCAGCAAATTTCTGGTCCCGGACAAAAGAAATTCGGGCCCGCTCTCGGCAAGGGCCATTACCACCTTCTACAGCAAGCTGATCGTGCCGCTTGCGCTCGTTGACATCGTCCCGCTCGGCGGCGACCAGTATCGCGTGCGTTACAGCTATGTCGCTTCCGGCGCCGGGCGCTGCAATGGGGAATCCGTTGTCCGGACCATCAGGATGAACGGAATGAACCTCATTGAATCAATCAAATCCAGCAGCGACTGCTGAGGCTGCCTGTAGCCCGGATTTCGCTTTTGCGAAATCCGGGATCGCGTGTGCCTGTAACACTGCCGATCCCGGATTTCACTTGCGTTCAATCCGGGCTACTTGCTTCCTGCGCAGGACGCCGCTCAGCTGAGCCCGCATCCTCATGCATGCGGCTGCATGGGTTGGTTCTGGGCAATTGCAGCCGCCTCGGTGATCAGGGTGCCGCCGTGCCCATCGCTCGTCATTGCGAACGAAGAGGCAGCGTATTGCCCGAGCAGCCCGAGGTTGGCCGTATGGGTGCCGTCGCTCACCGTCAGCGTGCCGCCGCTGTTGTCGGCGTTCATCCAGTAGTCGAGTGTCGTCGTAACGTCGGAGTAGGCGATGTCGCCTAGGTCGATCTGGTCCTGGCCGCCGAAGCCCGCGACCGTCCCGGTGAAGCTCCGGGATTGATCGAGCGCGAGCGTGCCCATGCCGCCGCCGGTGAAGCTTACGTTGTTGTCGGAAGCCGCCGAAAATTCGAGCGTACCGCCGGTAATGACGGCGTTTCCGCCTCCCGTCACCGGGCTATCCACGGTCAGCGTTCCGCCGCCGGTGTCCATCGCCCCGGTGTTCACAAAGGGATTCGAGCCGGTGTCGATGATCAGCGCATAGGGTCCTTGCGCTTCGATGAAGCCTGCGTTTTCGAGGCTGAGCGTGCCGTTGCCGAGATCGCCGCTTCCCGAGATTGTGTTATCGATGTTAGTCAGCGTGCCGTTGCCGAAGATATAGTTCTCATTGCTTGCCGACAGGTCGATCTGACCACCGCCATCGAGCGTCACGTTGCCGTTGATGCCGATCGCAGTCGCCGCACTCGCTCCATTGACCGCAATAGCGCCGCTGTTGTCGATGGTGCCGGCAAGCGCAAGCTCGGTGCCGTCGGCAACGGTCAAAGTTCTCGTGTTGCTTGCCGGCGACCCGCTGCCGTCAAGCGTCTGGGCAACGCTCATCTGCGAGGGATCGAGTGGCGGATCGAAGGTCAGGTCGAGCTTCACGACGGTGCTGTTACTAAAGCTAAGCCCCTGCCAGTTGACCCGGACGAAGTTCGAGCCGAACGAAATGTTACCGGTCGACAAGCCAGCCATATTGGAGCTGGAGTCGAGCGTGACACCCGAAATGATAGAATGGCTGAGGTCATTCACTTGAAAGCCGTTAAACGACGCGCTGAACCAAGACCCATTCTGTGTATAACTAGCAGTAATGCTATTAGCATTCACCGATAGTTGAAAAGGAGCCCCGGAATAGCCCGCTATCCCGCTCGCCGGAACAACAAAGTTGGGCGACGTGTAATACACAGTGCCTAAGTTCGGAAAGTAATAAACTTCATCCAAAGTATCCCCTGTCCAGCCCGCCACGACGGTCAGCGCGTAGTTTTCCGTTGCGCTTGCCGCCCCTGCGCCGGCTGTCACCGCCGAAATCGAGAGATTGAAGGTGCCGGTCGTTGTCCCATCGTTGAAGGTCAACGCATTGAACTGTGCAGCGGTGCCGTACCAGATGCCCGTCGCCGTGTTGTACGTGCCGCCGCTGAAGTTCGAGAGATCGCCGGGCAAGCCGGTGACAGTGACGTTGCCCAGCGTGTCATTCGCGTCAGCGGCCGCTATGGTCGCGCCCAAGCTGACCGTCTTACCCACGGTCCGCGCTTCCAACGTCGTGCCCACGAACACCGGGGCCTCCGATTGAACGATCAGATTCAAACTCTGGGTCGCAGTGGAGGCGGTGCTCCCGTTCTGCGGCTCGGTATCGGTCCCGAACACCGTGAGCGTGTCGGTGCCGTCGTACTCGCTGGTCGGCGTGTAGATCACGCCGGTTCCGAGGGCGGTGCTGATCTCCGACTGCGTGCCGCTGAAAACCAGGGTGCTGCCGGCGCTGTATGAGGCCAGTCCCGCGCTGTTACCGAGCGCAAGCGTGCCGTGGCCGACGCTGAGCGACAGCGAGAGCGTATCGTCTGAATCGCCGGGCGCGAGGCTCGCCGTGATCCCATTGATGGTCAGCGGCGTGTTCTCGGTGGTGGTGAGGCTCAGCTGCGTACCGGCGCCGTTGTTCCAGCTGCTTGCGATCTGGCCGAACGAGAGCGCCTGGTTCCAGATGCCGACGTTGTCGATCAGGCCGTTGACGGTGAAATTTCTGACGTCGCTCGCGTTGCGGGCCCCTATCAGCAGCGGATTGGAGGATGGAGTGACCGTCGCGCCGACGTCGCTTGCGAAGGCGAGGGGGTTGCCGTCCAGGAACAGCTCGAATGTGTTGCCGCTCTTCTCGACCGCGAACTCGTGCCACACGTCATTCGAGATTGACACCGGCGCGTTGATACTGAAACCATTCCAATAAAAACTAAGAGTGTTGCCGCCCGCAATTGTAAACGTCCAGCCCGGGCCGGCCCCGCCGATGAATTTTTCAATGAGCGTCTCCTCTTGATGAGGAATGTACCGGGAGCCCCGTTGAAATTGGCCCACACCTGAATCGTGAAATTCCCGGTTCCCGAGCCGAAGTCGAATGGGGTGCTGCTGTTATTGGTGGAGTTCGCGGTGGCGTTGCTTCCCTTGACGCCGTTGAGGCTCAGCGCCTGGCCGTAGAGGCCGGGGCTTGCATAGGTGGCGCTGCCATTGAGGGTCAGATTGTAGCCGTTGCCGGGAAAGATCAGCACCCGTGCCGTCAAAAGCCCAATAGCCGAGCAGCCCGCCGCCGCCATATCCCGGCAGCGAGACGCTCGGCGCTTCCGCCACCGGATTGACGGTGAGCGTATAGCTGCCATTCGTTGTCCCTGTTTCGGCACCCGTTGTCGTGGCGGACATCGATAAATTGAAGGTTCCTTCCTGCTCGCCGGCATTGAAGGAAAGCGCGTTGAACTGCGCCGCCGTGCCGGTCCAGGTGCTGCTCGCCGCCGTATAGGTTCCGCCGTTGACGTTGGTCAGATCGGTCGGCAGCCCGGTGATGGTGACATTGTTCAGCGTGTCATCGCCGTCGGCCACGCTGTCAGTCGCGCCGAACGTGACCGCGCCTCCTTCATTCACCGCTTTCGAAGTCGTGCCGCCTAGAACGGGGCCCTCCGCCAGCACGGTCACCGCGAGGTTAGCGTTGGACGTCGCAATGTTGCCGCCGTCATTGGTGGTGGCGGAGACCGCGAGAGGGAAGTTGCCCTGGTCGTTATCCGGTACCGTCATAGTCAAGGCGGAAAGCTGAGTCGGGTCCAGTGTCAACGTTCCGTACTTGGTAACCGTTGCCGCCAGGCCGGTGCCGAGATCGTTGTAGGAGGCACCTGTCTTGCTGACGAAGTCGATCGTGTCGCCCGCGTTGAGAGTTTCGGTCAGGTTGAAAGAAAGACTCTGGTTGAAAGACGCAATCGTGCCGTTGAATATAACCGTGCCATTGTCCAGGATCTGAACTGCATGCGAAAGTTCTTGAGAGTCGAGGCCTAAAAAATCGCCGCTGATGAGATACATCCCGCTCGTAGATGCGGTAAAGCGAACCGTCACATTCGGAAGGCCTTGGGGATCAAGGTCCAGGTGGTCAGTGGGAATATGCGCGGTGCCACTGACGATCGTGCTACCTGTGATATTCTTTTCAACAAATACGATATTGGGGACAGTGGTGCCGCCATTGGACCATGAGATCAGGCCGGGATTTCCACCCGTCGCGGTAACCTGTGTGTTGAGTGACGTCCCATTACTCAGATAGGTCCACGCGCCGTTCGGATTTCCATTGTTGATCGAGAACTCAGTCACGACGTTATCGCTGAAAGCAGGCACGAGCGCGCCGTACTTGGTGACCGTCGCCGCCAGGCCGGTGCCGAGATTGTTGTAAGAGGCACCTGTCTTGCTGACGAAGTCGATCGTATCGCCCGCGTTAAGGGTTTCGATCAGGCCGAAAGGAACGCTCTCATTGAAAGTGTCAATCTTGCCGTTGAATACAGCTGTGCCGTCGTCCAGGATTTGGACTGAATGCGAAAGTTCTTGAGAGTCGATGCCCAAAAAGTCGCCGCTGATGAGGTACATCCCGGCCGTAGGTGCGGTGAAACGAACCGCTACATTCGGAAGGCCTTGAGGATCGAGGTCCAGGTGGTCGGTGGGAATATGCACGGTTCCACTGACGATCGTGCCGCCAGTGATATTTTTTTCAACAGCTGCGATATTGGGCACAGTGGTGCCGTCGTTTGACCAGGAGATCAGGCCGGAATTTCCGCCTGTCACGGCGACCGGCGTGTTGAGTCGCGTCCCATTGCTCAGATAGGTCCACACGCCGTTCGGATTTCCGTTGTTGATCGAGAACTCAGTCACGACGTTATCGCTGACAGGAGGAGCGAGCGTGCCATTACTATCGAAGGTCACACCGCTCGGAATCCCCGTGATGATGACGTTGCCGAGGGAAGAATCGGCATCGACTTCGCTCAGTGCGTCGGTGATGCTCAGAGCAACCGTGCTGTTCTCCTTCACGGTCGCGTTCTGCACCGTTAGCGTCGGGGGCTCCGCCTTACCGGTGATGTTAACTGTTATGTTCTTGCTTACACCCGTCCCGTTCTCCGTATTCGTGCCGGTTACGGTGAGGATGTCGGAGGCCTCATACTCGCTCGTCGGCGTGTAGATCACTCCGCTCACCAGCGCCGCGCTGATAGCGGATTGGCTGCCGCTGAATGCAAGTGTCCCATTCGACCCGTTCGAGGTGACAGTCAGCCCATTGGTGCTGCCAAGTGCGAGCGTGCCGTGCGCCACGCTGAGCGACATGGAGAGCGCATCGTCGGCATCTGCTTCTGTCATTGCAATGCCGGTGATGGTCAACGGCGTGTTCTCATTGGTGGACAGAGCCCCAGGGACAGTGAGCGTTGGCGGCGCATCGATCACCGCCGCGGTCGCCGCACTGGTCTGCGTCACCGTCTGCCCGGTGTCGTCGGTGAACGAGGTGATCACCTGCAGGTAGCTGTTCTCGTCGTTCTCGGTCAGCATGTAGCTCGCGCTGTTGCTGCCGACGTTGCTCCAGCCGCTTACGCCATTGGCCGAGCGCTGCCATTGATAGCTGATGGCGCTGTTGCCGTTGATCCCGATCCCGTCGTCGGTCGTCACCGTCGTCGAGGCGGTCAGCATGTCGCCTTCCCGGAACGCGCCGGCATTGCTGCTGTCGGCGATGGTCGGCACCGCCATCGTCGGCGGCACGTCCACCACCTCCGCGGTCGCCGCACTGGTCTGCGTCACCGTCTGCCCGGTGTCGTCGGTGAACGAGGTGATCACCTGCAGATAGCTGTTCTTGTCGTTCTCGCTCAGCGTGTAGCTCGCGCTGTTGCTGCCGACGTCGCTCCAGCCGCTTACGCCATTGGCCGAGCGCTGCCACTGGTAGCTGATGGCGCTGTTGCCGTTGATCCCGATCCCGTCGTCGGTTGTCACCGTCGTCGAGGCGGTCAGCATGTCGCCTTCCCGGAACGCGCCGGCATTGCTGCTGTCGGCGATGGTCGGCACCGCCATCGTCGGCGGCACCTCGGCAATGCTCGCCGTGCTGGTGGTGGTGGAGCTGTTGCCGCCTTCATCGCTGACCGAGACGGTGACGGTCTGCGTGCCGTCCTCGGCATAGGTGTGGTTGCCGCGCACCGTGTAGGTCTGCGTCCCGCTGTCGTAGCTGACCGTGCCGGCCGACGTGTGCCCGTCGCCCCAGGCGATGCTGGTGGTGAAATCGGCGGAATGGTCGCCCGGATTGGCGTCCTTGAACGTCGCCACTGCCACGCTGGTGGTGTCGGCGCCTTCGGTGGCGCTCACGTTGACGCCGGCGGCCGCGCTCAGCGCTGCGTCGGCAATGCTCGCCGTGCTGGTGGTGGTGAAGCTGTTGCCGCCTTCATCGCTGACCGAGACGGTGACGGTCTGCGTGCCGTCCTCGGCATAGATGTGGTTGCCGCGCACCGTGTAGGTCTGCGTGCCGCTGTCGTAGCTGACCGTGCCCGCCGACGTGTGCCCGTCGCCCCAGGCGATGCTGGTGGTGAAATCGGCGGAATGATCGCCCGGATTGGCGTCCTTGAACGTCGCCACTGCCACGCTGGTGGTGTCGGCGCCTTCGGTGGCGCTCACGTTGACGCCGGCGGCCGCGCTCAGCGCCGCGTCGGCAATGCTCGCCGTGCTGGTGGTGGTGAAGCTGTTGCCGCCTTCATCGCTGACCGAGACGGTGACGGTCTGCGTGCCGTCCTCGGCATAGATGTGGTTGCCGCGCACCGTGTAGGTCTGCGTCCCGCTGTCGTAGCTGACCGTGCCGGCCGACGTGTGCCCGTCGCCCCAGGCGATTGTCGCGGTGAAATCGGCGGAATGGTCGCCCGGACTGGCGTCCTTGAACGTCGCCACCGCCACGCTGGTGGTGTCGGCACCCTCGGTGGCGCTCACGTTGACGCCGGTGGCCGCGCTCAGCGCCGCGTCGGCAATCGTCGCCGTGCTGGTGGTCGCGAAGTTGTTGCCGCCCGCATCGCTGACCGAGACGGTGACGGTCTGCGAGCCGTCCTCCGCATAGGTGTGGTTGCCGCGCACCGTGTAGGTCTGCGTGCCGCTGTCCTAGCTGACCGTGCCCGCCGACATGTGCCCGTCGCCCCAGGCGATTGTTGCGGTGAAATCGGCCGTGTGATTGCCCGGATAAGCGTCGGTAAATTTCGCCACTACGACGCTGCCGGTCGAGGCGCCCTCGGTGGCGCTCACATTAACGCCGGTGGCAGTCAGCGGCGCATCGGCGACCGCCACGGTGGCAGCGCTGGTCACCGCATAGTTGTCATCGACAAGAGTAACCTTGACGCGAAGCTGTCTGCCGTCGTCGCTGTCCTGCGCGGTGTAGGTCGCGCTGTTTGCGCCTGTGATATCACTCCAATTCGATGAGCCGTTGGCCGCGCTCTGCCATTGATAGGTGAAAGCGTCACCACTGCTGACGGTGACGCTTGCAGCGAGGGTCCGACCTTCCTGCGGGGTGCCGCTGATCG
>Ga0306921_10004738_pt1 | contig 14019 bp, 13 predicted proteins | sample sta12Cox44000080_FD_203760 | JGI IMG/M metagenome (GOLD analysis project Ga0306921, IMG submission 203760) | Lab enrichment of tropical soil microbial communities from Luquillo Experimental Forest, Puerto Rico - statoxic.12C.oxic.44.000.080 (v2)... | ecosystem: Environmental > Terrestrial >... | reverse complement strand
CGAGGCGCGCCAGGCCAAGAAAGAGATGGTGGAGGCGAACCTGCGCCTCGTCATCTCCATCGCCAAGAAATACACCAACCGCGGCCTGCAGTTCCTGGACCTGATCCAGGAAGGCAATATCGGCCTGATGAAAGGGGTCGACAAATTCGAGTACCGGCGCGGCTACAAGTTCTCAACCTACGCCACGTGGTGGATCCGACAGGCGATCACGCGCTCGATCGCCGACCAGGCGCGCACCATCCGCATCCCGGTGCATATGATGGAGGCAATCTCCAAGATCGTGCGCACCTCGCGCCAGATGCTCAACGAGCTCGGCCGCGAGCCCACGCCCGAGGAGCTTGCCGAGAAGCTCGGCATGCCGCTCGAGAAAGTGCGCAAGGTGCTCAAGATCGTGAGGGAGCCGCTGTCGCTCGAAACCCCGATCGGCGACGAGGAGGATTCCCACCTCGGCGATTTCATCGAGGACAAGAACGCGATCCTGCCGATCGATGCCGCGATTCAATCCAATTTGCGCGAAACCACCACCCGCGTGCTCGCTTCCGTGACGCCGCGCGAGGGGCGCGTTCTCCGCATGCGCTTTGGCATCGGCATGAACAAGGACCACACGCTGGAAGAGGTGGGCCAGCAGTTCTCGGTGACGCGCGAGCGCATCCGCCAGATCGAAGCCAAGGCGCTAAGGAAGCTGAGGCACCCGAGCCGGTCAAGGATTCTGAGGAGCTTCCTCCATGATTGATGAGGGTGGCCGCCGCCATTTTCCCGCGTAATCGGCGCGTGCGCAGGACTTCACCGGCTCGCGCGGGTGGGCATGTAGGTCGTGGCAGGCTCGAGCTTGGCCGCCTCCCAGTGCGCGGCAGCCGGCGCGCTCGCAAGATATTTCACGAATGCAGCGCAAGCCTTATCCATGCTGCCCTTCGACAGCACGGCCGCCTCATAGGACGTATAGCCCTGTAGCGGGCCGGGCAGGGGGCCGGCGACGGTCACGCCCTTCGGGATTTCGGAGAGATTGAAGAAGCCCATCTCGACCTCGCCCTTGGCGACCAGTTCGCCGCCGCTTGTGAGCGCGGCATGGTGCGTCTTGCCCTGGACCTCGTCGAGAATGCCGAGCTTGGCAAGCGCGTCGCCCGCGATGGCCCCAGAGGTGTTGGGGATCGCCGGATTGCCGTAGGTGAGGGAGCGTGCGGCCAGCACAGCCGCTTTCAGCTTCTCGGGCGTCGAGACGTCGGGAAGGGGCGCGCCCTCCTTCACGACCACGCCAACGCCGACGCGCGCGAGCGCGACGCGACTCCTCGGCGCGAGACTGCCCGCCTTGTCGTGGATGTCCATCGCCGGCACCGAGAGGATGATGGCATCGAATGTCTTCTCCGCGAGTTCCTTGTCGATGTCGAACGGCGGTCGGATGGTGAAGGTCACCTTATTGCGGGTCTGCTTTTCGAAGTCAGCGGCGATCGCTTTCGCCGCGACCTGCGTCGAGCCGACGGTGAGCACGCGCACCTCGGTGGCGGTGGCGAGGGCGGATGAGGCGATGAGCGTCAGGGCGGTGAGGGCTGTGGTATGAAGAGATGCGCACATGGAGCTGTCCGCGAATTAGTGGCGAGCGGATAATGGCACCCGGATGGGGCGCGGCACATGGCCTTCAATCATGAAAAGCCATCCCCCCGCACGGAAGGAGCTACTGACTACCTCTATCCAGCGCGCTCTGCAGCATTTGCTTAAGCCCATCCATCTGGAACGGCTTCTTCAGCGTCGGCCGGTCGTGATAGGGCTCAGCCAGCTCGCCATAGCCCGTCGCAAAGACGAACGGCGTGCCGCGGGCAACGAGGGCATCGGCAACCGGCGAGATGGGCTGGCCGTTGAGATTGGCGTCGAGGATCGCAAGGTCGAAGTCGGCGTTCTTCGTCGCCTCCAACGCCTCGTCGATGCGCGCGGCTTCGGCGGCGACGGTGTAGCCGAGTTCGCCGAGCATGTCCTCAAGCAGCATGCGGATCATCACCTCGTCTTCGACGACAAGGATCCGCTTGGCCTGCGTCGCGGGCTGCGCTTCGGTTGCCATCCTTCCCCCTCCACTGGAACCGGCACGCATCCAGGTCGGATCGGTCTAACGATGCATTGCGGCTGCCCTGGGGCGAAGGGCTGGGCCAGTTTGAAGACAATTTGCCGGGCAGGAACTGCATGGGGCCCGGCCGCGTGGAGTGCCCCCGCCCCCGTACCCCTCATCCATCCGGCGATAGACCCTGGCCCCCACAGGCGATCATGAAAACCGCAACTGAGCGTGGCCGCGCTCGGCGCGCAGGAGCCGCCGACGAGGGGATCAAATGAAGCGTGCAACTCGTAGGTCGTTTGCTGCGGTGCACGAGTCCGGTTTGGCACTAACCGGACATTCCCGTCGGGTCGGTCGATGTCCGCTTTCGGGTGCAAAGCGGACGTGATGTGCTCATTTTGAGCTTTTCCGCTTTTGATGCTGTGGACGGCGCCCACTCTGCGGCATCGAAGTGCTATAGACTGGTTTGCGTCAAAGCAGGGCGATTCAAGGAGGTGAGGCCAGGAAACGACGACGGCGTTTGAAGTTTGAAGGAATTGGCGAGGACATGACGACGTAATGCAGACAAGGTCGATCCGGAGATCGGGAGAACCCGTTTGGGTCAGCGCATCTTTGAATGCGTGCTTTTGATTGGGACCCGATCCGCGCAGAGCATTATGGCCAGCGGCTTCACCGCCGCACAAAACAGGCCGGACACATGACCGCACCCGACCAATGCTGCAGCAACTCAGAAAGTTCTTGCCAAGGCGGCGCCGTTCCCGATCCGCGCAGAGCATTATGGCCAGCGGCTTCACCGCCGCACAAAACAGGCCGGACACATGACCGCACCCGACCAATGCTGCAGCAACTCAGAAAGTTCTTGCCAAGGCGGCGCCGTCGCTTTTGCTGCGACGCACACCCTGACCTGCTATACTTCCATAATCTTTGGGGCGCGATGGAGCAGCGCGAGTTCATTACGCTGCTCGGCCACGCGGCTCTTTACGATTGATAGGCTGGACTGACCGGATGGGACCGGTGCCGACGAGGTGACCTTGTCTCTCAAAGGCGCAAAGAGCCCAACGCGCGGCCGCAAGCTTCGTTCGAGCGGAACGAAGGCGAGAGCGCACATTAGCAAGGTGCCCAATTCGCTGATCGAGTTGAAAAAGCAACTCGAAGCGCGCACCCGTGAACTCGCTGAGGGGCAGGGACACCTTTCCGAGGCACTGGAGCGGCAGGTGGCGACCGATGAGGTGCTGCGCGTCATTTCGAGTTCGCCCGGCGACCTGAAGCCCGTGCGCGCGGTTGACGTTGTGGCAAAGAGTCCGCCGCAGCATAGGACCAGGGTCGGCAAACCCCGCCAAGGTAACAAGGAAAAAACCCGCAAAAAACGCGATGCCTAGTGCTTCTGAGCGCCCTTTCCAGTCATTTCTGTCTCTAAGAGCCTCAGAAATTCATTGGCCATCGGGATGGTCATTACGTACATCGCCCGATCAAATTGTCTGGCTTCAAATCTCTCGCGAGTCTGTGCATAGGTTATTTCAAGCGCGACGCCTTCTGGCTCAGTCATCCCAATGTCAAGTTTTACGACCATTGGCACCGCGCCGCTAAATAAGTCCTCGGTTCTCATGGGTGTCCTCTCTATTTGACTGGTTTGCGCGACTGCCAATAATGCTCCAGGTGATCGAGTGAGTCGAAGCCATCAACAGCGGCGATGAAAGTGGCACAAGAATTAAGTTACAAGGGATATCGCCTGCTGGTCAGCCCAGTCGGAAAAGGCTGGAGGGCTATGATTTTTCCTCCTGGCTCGTCATCTGCGCTGCCCGAAAGTCCTGCAACGCTTGAGAAAAGTCCCAAAGAAGCGATTGTTGCCGAGGCAAAGAAAATTATCGACGCACGGCTCAATGCGCAAAATTGATGAACTATCGGCCCGACGTTCGTGTGCCGACGAGGTGATCGAATAGAGACAAGCCGACATGCCGGCATGTCTGCTCTTCGTCCGCTTTCGGGGGTAAAGCGGACATGATGTGCTCATTCTGAGCTTTTCCGCTTTTGACCAAAGCGGAAATGCGCAGCCGAGGAGACTCCGATGGCGGGCGATTGTGCTTGCCCCCGCGCAAGGAGCCATAGGCTCGATTAAGGAAAATCAATACCCCGGAACGCAATAGCTGATGGTGCAAATTCCGCTGCGACGTGCGCATCGGCTCAGGGCAATCAGCTTGGCATCGCCGATAAAGAAGCTGCGACCCCAATCAACGGAGCGCACGCCGACGGCCTGGCATACGAATGACGAATATAAAAACGCCGAGGCCTCAGAGGACGCAAGCGCAAGCGCAGTCGCGAATGCGAGCGAAAATAGAATCTTACCCATACCCATCCCCTTCTGACTGTTACACCGATTCAACCTGTCAGATCGGTGCGGCCCTTCTGTGACGGACTAAGGACCGCTCGGTGGCTGCCCCTGGATCACTCACCCGGCATCCACATCCGGCACGAACAGCCCATAGGGCATCCGCTCTTGGAAGTACCGGATCACCCGTGTTTCGCTTGCAGGTATCGACATCGCCAGCGCGTCGTCCGCCGCCGTTTTGAACTCGACGATGTAGGTGCCATCATCCTTCGGCCCGTAGATCATGATCCTATTTCGACTGTCGGCCGACATCATTGTCACCCCTGCTTTGGCGGGAGCTTGTGCACCAGCTCAGGCCACAGGTCTTCGATCACCGCGCGCATTTCGTCCGAGATGAAGTTGATGCGCTCGTATTCGAGGAGTTCCTTGTGCAGCCGTTCCAAGTCCGCTGATGTCATGACTTGATCACCGACGACACGAGATATGTAGACGCGGCGCTTTTTGGTCATTGCGTCCGCTTACCCTTGAGCGCCCGCCGGCCAGCGTCAGTGATATGCACTCGGGTCACGTCGATTGGCTGACCGCCAGCACGTACGCGCTCGATCTGCGCCGTTGCGAAGCCAGCCCGGACCATGTCAGCCAGCAGGTCGACCGTAAACCCATGCGCTAGCAGGAATGCCTCTGTGCAGCCTTGTCGGGCGCTGCCGACGAGCAATTCAAGCACGCGGCGACCGTCTTTGGTCAGGAGGGGCCGGGTTAGCTTTTTGGAGGGATACGCCGGGGACACGGCTGGAACATAAACGCGCCGGAAGGGGAATACGAGTCAGCGGAGGCACGGCGCGATGAACCCGGCCGGGAGGGTACTCTGCAACATGTACACCAAATAAAGCTAGGCAACGGTGATTGCAACTTCACCCTTCAAGGTCCTCGCTTGGTAAGCGTCTTCGTTATTTTTTTCGTCGCCGAGGAGAGAGTCTAGTTGGGCGAGTAGCATCCAATACTCCGCCACCTTTTCGTATGCGTTCTTGATGACCGGGTCCGTTGCTTGCGCCGCGCGCTGTTTGGCGTCGTCCGCTCTCCTTCGACAAGTGTCCCTCTCTGATGACATACGCGGCGGTTCCTCAAAGGCACCGAACCAGGCGTCAAGTGCGGCGTTGGTGAGTTGGCCATGACCGGCCGCTCGGCGGGTCGTGGCAAGTTCGGGCCGTCGGTACCCTAATCCCGGCGGTTGGGGCGCATCGCTGCCATAGCGAGATAGCAATTCTGCGCCTTGCGTGGCTGAGTTAGTATGGTCGTGTCTAGGAAACAGCCCTTCTAGACAACCCCTATATTCCTACCCAAGCCCCGGCTTTCTCGTCGGGGCTTTCTTTTATGTCGGCGGTATTCCGGTCGTGGGGGTTTGAGGGGAACGCTATGCGCACGCGCCGCGTTGCCTCAATACGGGCGCGATATCATCATGGAGAGCCATCATGAACAAGCTCAGTGTGCTTGGGATTATCGTTGGAGCCGCGTTATTGAGTGCGGCGCCCTTCTCGCTTCAATGGTCGCAAAAGAATGTGGCGCTCTCCCTTGACAGTGCTGATGCCCGAGTAGGGCGACCGCTAACTGCGACGAGCGTTGCAGGCGTTCACCGAAGGGCCTATCGAAGGGCATATCGGCACGGACATTATTATTACTATTAGCGGCTAGTCGCCGCGCGGTCGTTGGTCACCAGCGCCACCCGGCTAAACGGTGCTGGTGACAAAGCCCCGGCCCGTCGCGCGTCACCAGGCGGACCGGGGCGCTTACGCCATCCGCGCCTTGCCTGATTTGTGCCTGGGATAGTATCAGAGCACCTAGATTTCCCGCCCCAGCACATCCGGGGCTTTCTTTGTTTCTCGCGCAGCGGCGGCGGGTAGTGGGTCAGTTTGAATAAGGCAATCACTCAGGCTCGCAGGATAAATCGGAGTCGGCAAACTTCGGTTGAGCATAGGTCCATCGATAGCCGGGACCGCACAGTTCGCCTTCGCGAACAACGTGGTGTCGGTAGGGCTCACCAATAAACCACGCGATCCAGGGACCTGAAACGAATGATAGAAACAAATATCCAACCTAAAACCTCACCGACGGGGCCGATCTTTTGTTTCATCCTGATCGAAAGCAACGCCATGTCTTGTTCCCCGCCTTGCCTCTGGCATGTTCAGTGAAGGGCTAAGTACCAGATGACGAACGCAGCCGCCGCTTAGCCGTTCCACGCTGGCATCATCGATGCCTCGATCGCCGACAATCAGCGCCAGAAGTCCTTGAACCGATGCGGCGACAGCTCGGTGTAGCGCACCGTGTGTTGAATGTTCTTGTGCCCCGGCCAAGCTTGCAGTGCCCGCGTGTGGTGGCCGGCGTTGGCCAGAGCATAGCCGCAGCCATGTCGCAGCATGTGCGGATGGATCGGAAACGGCATTTTGGCGCGGGCCCCGATCCGACCGAATAGCGCATGGAAGGCTTTTGGCGTCATGGGCCCATCCCGCTCGGTCATAAAGACGTGCGAGGACAGCCCCTGTTCGCGCTGCAGGCGTCGCAGCGCGCGTATCTCGTCGCCCTGCATCGGGTGGACACTCGGCGAGCCGTTCTTCGCCCTGCGGACGTGTAGCCGGCCCGAAGCCAACTCCACCTGCGACCATTGCAGATCGCACAACTCGGACGCCCGCAAGCCGTGCCGGTAGCAGTTCAGCCCTATCCGCTCTGCGTTCACTGGTGAGGGCCGAAGTTCTTAGTCGCTTTGCGCCCAGTGTGGGACTTGTTACTTTTCGCCAAACATTTGTTCGTCGCTGCCATGGTGGTAATTGTCCTGGCAGAGGCTCAAGAATGAGCAATGAAAGCGTTTTCGGCTAACAGACTTATCAGACTTAGCTTGGAGTGCTGGCGGTCCACCTGGACCACTCAGCGGTCCTCCTGAACAAGGATCATCCTGCGCTGTGGTCAAGGACATACCATGTTTGCCCACGTGAAATTTGGAACTGCGCTCGTTGGGTTGGTTTGCATCGCAGTTGGGTGCATGAATGGCGGAGCGTTAGCTGTTACCGACGCCGAGGTCGCCAAGAAGTGTGCTGCTCTAACCGCCAAAGCATTCCCTCCGCGGGTGCCCGGTAATCCTGCGGCAGGTCTCGCAAAAGGAACGGCGCAATCCGAACGGGACTACTTTAACAAATGCGTGGCCAATAGGGGCAACATGGACGCTGACGCCCCTAAGCAGGCGAAGTGACTGAAATATCTGTCCGACCTCCAGCGCTGAGGAGGCGTGTGATGTCTAGATGGTTGCTGGTGTTATTCCTGGCGCTCGCCTCGCCAGCCCACAGCGAAACCCTGGACAATCCATACGGCGAGTGCGATCGGCAGACGCTCGACACGGCCGTGGCGCTCGAACGCCTGGGTGATCGCGAGGTTCTGCGAGAACACGTCAGGTCGTTCGGTTGTCGGTTGATGTTCCCCGACGAGGCGTTTCGGCCATTCGCGCCAGAGCGCAGGAGGGAGAGGATGATGCGCGACGGCGACGGGGGAGAGGCCCGTGACCGACAATGAGCCGCCGCGCGAGCTTGTCGGCGACTTTCATGTGACGGACAGCCGCGCCGGCTACTGGTATGTGCGCTGCGTTTGTGCAAGGCCGCTTGGCACCTGCCACAGGAGCCGAGCCGAAGGGCCGCCGAGGCCATGACACTCCTTCGCGAGCACGCGGACCCGCACCGCGACCATCCCCCCAAGCCGGCCGCGTAGGGCCGCCAACGTCGCCCCAGAAACCGGCCGGTGCGCTCGACGGGGCGGGGGTAGGGTAACCCTAGGGGGCAGGGCTTCTATCGCGCCAGCGGCCTTCCCCATCGCTTCCCCACCGGCCGTCGTGGGAAGCGTCCTTGCCAGATATGCCAGTTATGCCCGTCATTAGCGGATTTCTTACGCGGCGAGACCCTGGAAGTACTTCGGTTCATGAAGTACACATCCCGGTCACGACAAGTCATCGGGCAGCGTCCATGATCGGCGCCAGTATCGCCGTTTGCGCTGCGCCGGGCTGCGGGTCAACGCCGCTTATCGCCGCGGCGTCAAGCGACCTTGCCGACGCCCCAGAAGAACGGCAGCGGCCCCTTGACGACGCCGCTCACGTTCTTGCGCCAGGCCTGGTAGCCGAGGAAGAAGCCGGTCGGCGCAAAGACCACGTTGTCGAGCGCGGCCTTGTTGAGCCGCCGTATCGCTGCTTTCTCCTCGTCTAAGGTCTTGGCCTCATACCAAGCCGTCACCTGCGTTTCGACCTCCGGCACGTTCGGCCAGCCGAACCACGCCTTCTCGCCGCTGGCGCGCACCCCGATGGCGACCGCCGGATTGGTGCAGTCGGCTCCGGAATGCCAGGTATGGAACATCTGCCAGCCGCCCTGGCCGGGCGGCGTTTTCATGGCGCGGCGGGCGCCGACCGTGCCCCAGTCGATGGCGGCGAAGTCCACGTTCATCCCAAGGCGCTTGAGCAGGTCGGCGGTGACGTCACCTTGCGCCTTGGTGATCGGCTGGTCCTGGGCGACCAGGCAGGTGACCGGCTGGCCCGCATAGCCGCTTTGCTCCAGCAGTTTCTTGGCGCCATCGAGATTGCGCGGGCCCTTGAGGATCTCGCCGCCTTCCTCGGTGTAGAGCGGCGTGCCCGGGGTGAAGAAGCCGGGCAGCGGTTTCCACAGCTTGTCGTCGTCGCCGACGATGGCGCGCATGTAGTCTTCCTGGCTCATCGCCATCAGAATCGCGCGCCGCGCCCGCACGTCGTTGAAGGGTGGGTAGAGGTGGTTCATGCGGAAGCTGCCGATATTGCCGAGCGGATCGGCGATGTCGACCGCGACATTGCGGTTCTTGCGCAACAGCGGCACCAGGTCGGAAATCGGATTCTCCCACCAATCGATCTCGCCGTTCTGCAGCGCGGCGGCGGCGGTCGCGGGGTCCGGCATCACCACCCATTCGACGCGCTCGGCAAGCATTCGCTTGCCGCCCGCGAGCCACGACCCTGGTTCCGAGCGCGGCGCATAGTCGGAAAATTTTTCGAACGCGGCCTTGGCGCCCGGAACCCATTCGCTCTTCATGAAGCGCATGGGGCCGCTGCCGACATATTCGGTAATTTGCTTGAACGGGTCGGTCTTGGCGATGCGCTCAGGCATGATGAAGGCGATCTGTGTGCTGACCTTGCCGAGCGCCAGCAGCATCTTCGGGAACGGCTTCTTGAGCACCCACTTCACGGTGCGATCGTCGACAACCGTGAGATCCTGCTGGATGCTCCGGATCAAGAGGCCCATCTGGTCGCGCGCGCTCCAGCGCTCGAGGCTCGCCACCACGTCTCTTGCCAGCACCGGTTCGCCGTCGTGAAATTTCAGTCCTGGCCGCAGGCGGAACGTCCAGGTCAGTCCGTCGGACGAGACCTCTTCGGCCTCCACCATCTGGCGCTGCGGCTCGAGCTTTTCGTCCATCCCATAGAGCGTGTCCCACACCATGGCGGAGGCATTGCGCACCACGTATTGCGTGCCCCAGATCGGGTCGAAATTCGCGAGATCGGCTTGCGGCACGAAACGAAGCGTGCGCGCCGCAGCGCCCTGCGCGAGCGCCGGGGCGGATAACTTGCCCGTCGCGGCCAGAGTGCCCGCACCCGCAACGGCCTTCAGGAGCGTCCTGCGATCCATGGTTTGATCTCCCAGTTGCGCCGGTCAATCGCTTAGATTTGCGCCACTCTGCCCATTTTATTGGATGCTTCTCCCGGGGTCGAGGGATGACGGAATAACCGGCCGGTCCGTCGTGGCCTCGGAGCAAGCGGCGTGCCAGAGGACATCGCGGCCGGCGGTACGAAGGGACATCAAGCCGTTTTGGCCGCGCTCGATGGTTTCGGGTGCCACCACCGTCCGGCGATCACCACCGCTTGCGAGGCGATCTTGCGGTCGCCGGTCAAGTGCTCGCCGACGACGTCGACATAGTCGAAGCGCCCGTCGGTGACGGAGAGAATCGTCGCGTCGCCGACGCTGCCCGGCTTGAGGCTGCCGAGCTCGGGTCGCTTCAATGCGAATGCGGCGTTCACGGTCGAGGCGGCAATTACATCGGCCAGCGGCATGCCGAGGCAGAGAAACTTCGACATGGTGGTGACCTGGTCGAACGCCGGCCCGTTGATGCAGAGCGCGTGAACGTCGGACGAGATCGTGTCAGGCAAGAAGCCGTTGGCCAGCATGGCGCGCGCGGTCTTGAACGCGAACGAGCCCTTGCCGTGCCCGATGTCGAATAGCACGCCGCGCTGGCGCGCTTCGATGACCGCGCGTTTCACGGTGCCTTGCGCCGTTGCCGGCGAGTTCGGGAACGGACGGAACGCGTGGGTGAGCACGTCGCCGGGCCGCAGGCGCGCGATCACCTCCTCATAGCTCGGCGGCGGATCGTCGATATGCGCCATCACCGGCACGCCGACTTCGTCCGCCACCTCGAGTGCGATGTCGAGCGGCACGGTCCCCGAGCGGCCCGAAGCGCGGGCGCCCACGCGGACCTTGATGCCGACGATGATGTCGCGATTGGCATTGGCGACCTCCACCGCGTCGATCGGCGCCATCAGCCGGATCTCCTCGCTCTCGCCGACCATCACCCGTGGAGAGAAGGCGTAGATGCCGGCGAAGGAGACGTGGAGATAAGCCAGGATGCGCACCGCGCTGCGCTCGATTACGTGCTTGCGGAATCCCGCAAAGTTGCCGGGCCCGGCGCTGCCGGTATCGACCGCGGTGGTCACGCCCGACCGGCGGCAGAAATCCTCCGCGTCTACGCCGAGCGAGGTCCCGCCCCAGTACACGTGGGTGTGCAGATCGATCAGCCCCGGGGTGACGATGTGGCCGGATACGTCGCGGACATCGGTCTTGGCATCGGGGCGCAATCCGGCGCCGATGCGCGCCACCTTGCCGTCCGCGAACGCGATGTCGGTCACGGCGTCGAGCTTCTGCGAGGGATCGACCACGCGGCCGCCGCGCAGGATGAGATCGTAACTCATGGGAGAATTCTCCACCCGCGTCGCGCCAGCGCGGCCATCAATCCCTCAGCTTGAAACGCTGAATCTTGCCGGTCGCCGTGCGCGGCAAGTCGGGCCGGATATCGATCCAGCGCGGATATTTCCACGCCCCGGCGCGCTCCTTCACGTGCGCCCGCAGTTCCTCGAATAGCCGTTCGTCGGCGCCGTAGCCGTTCTTGAGCACGATGAAGGCTTTCGGCTTGATCAGCCCGTCGCCGTCCTCCTTGCCGATGACGGCGGCCTCGAGCACCGCCTCATGGGAGACGAGCGCCGCCTCGACCTCGAACGGGGACACCCACATGCCGTGGACCTTGAACATGTCGTCGGTGCGCCCGCGGTAATAGTAGTAGCCGTCCGCGTCGCGCAGGTACTTGTCGCCGGTATGGGTCCACTCGCCGACGAAGGTGCGCCGGCTCTTCGTGCGCTGGTTCCAGTAGCTTTCGCCGGCGGAAGGCCCGCGCACCACGAGCTCGCCGATCTCGCCATCGGGGAGCTCGCGCCCGTTCTCGTCGACGATCTTCACATCGTATCCCGGCACCGGCTTGCCGGTCGATCCGTAGCGGACGTCGCCCGGGCGGTTGCTCAGGAAGGTCTGCAGCATTTCGGTCGAGCCGAGCCCGTCGAGAACGTCGACGCCGACGACCGCGCGCCAGCGTTCGCCGACATGGGCGGGCAGCGCCTCACCGGCCGAAATGCACAGCCGCAGCCGGTCGGAGCCCGCGCCGGGGCCGAGGTCGGGCTGCGCCAGCAGGGCCGCGTAGAGCGACGGCACGGCGTAGAAAATGGTCGGGCGATGCCGCCGAAGCGTCGCCAGCACCGCCTGCGGCGTCGGCCGATCCGGCAGCAAGACGGTGCTCGCGCCGACCGACATGGGAAACGAGACCGCATTGCCGAGGCCGTAGGAGAAGGACAGCTTCGCCGCCGAGAACGCGACGTCATCCTCACGGATGCCGATGATGCCCTGTCCCATGAGCCTCGCCGTCGCCATCAGGCTGGTATGAACGTGCCTGACCGCCTTGGGCTCGCCGGTCGAGCCCGACGTGTACATCCACAACGCGACCTCGTCCGACATCGTCGACGTGGTGAATGGCGTGGGCTCGGCCTGCGCCAGCACGTCCTCGAACAAATGCACGCCCGACACATCCGCCCGTTCGCGCGCGCTCGCCTCGACCACGATGACCGAGCGCAAATGCGGCAGCCGATCGCGGATCGACAGCACGGTCGGCGCGAGCGCAGCCGCGACCACGATCGCCGCCGCGCGGCTGTCGGCGAGCAGATAGGCATATTGCTCGGCCGTGAGCAGCGTATTGACGGGGATGGGGATGATGCCGGCGCGGATCGCCCCCCAAAAGGCCACGGGATAATCGACGGTGTCGTGAAACGCGAGGACGACGCGACTCTCTTCGCGCAGACCCAGCGTCTTCAACGCCGCGGCGAAACGGCACGAATTTGCTTGCAGCTGCGCATAGGTCAGCGAGCGCTCGGAATCCGTGAACGCGACCTTGTCGCCGAGCCCGCGCGCGACATTGGCATCGACGAAATCGGTGGCGGCGTTGTAGGGCCGACGTTGCAACAGGTCTTCGAGCATTGGCGCCATGAAGCGACGATGGAGTCGAAAGCAACTACATACGAATGTGTCTTAGTTTGAGCAGGACTATAGCGCCAGGGGGGCGCCGGTCCCGGAACAATATCGGGAGACGATGCGCATTCGGCCGTGATTCCGGCCTGTCGACGGTCATTCCGCGAACAGCCAGGCGCCGCGCCCGAGTTCCTCGGGGAAGATCGCGATCAAATCTTGCTCGCTGCGGCGCGTTCGCAGACCGGCGCGCTTCAACATGTCGCCGGTGACCGCCAGCGACGCCACCCTGACCGCGTAGGCGCCCATGAACGGCAGCGAGGGGATCGCCACCTCCGGCAGTTTTCTCGCGAACGCGTCGGCGGTCACGAGCTGCACGCGGCCGCGGTCGAGCTCGATGGTCTGGCCAAGCGGTGAGGGCGTCGCCTGGCGGTCGGTGAAGCGCGTGAAGCGCCGCGCAGCTTCCTCGACATCGGCGACTGCGATCACGATGCTGGCGAGCGCCAAGGCGCCGTTCGGATGCGACAGCCAGCGCGGCTGCCAGACCATGGCTTCGGTGCGGTGGGTGAGGATTTGGATGCGCCCCTCCGGCATTTCCCCCGGCTCGACGCGCGCCAGCGTGAAGGCGGCGGTCCCCGGTGGCCCGCCGGTCTCGACTGGGCGCTGCATGTGCACCAAGGGCCGCACCCGAAAGCCGCGCTCGGCGAGCCGGCGATGCGCCGCGGCGGCGTCCGCGGCGGTGAAGGCCGCGAGGTGGACGCCGGGATAACGCGCGCGCGCCACCTCCAACTCGCGGCTGAGCGGCGTGTCGGCGGTCTTGAACAGCACTTCGATATAACCGCGCGTGAACATCGCCGTTACGTTGCCGGTGCCGGTCGGACGCGGCGCGCCGTCCGGATCGGGAGCGACCTGAATGGAAACCGGCGTCGGGGCAAAGCCCGCGCGCGCGAGCGCGCGGCTCGCGGATTGCGGATCGCGCACGAAATGGCCGACATGATCGAGGAAAATCTCCTCGAGGATGGGAAGCTGGCGGTCGGTCACAGAACCTTCCCTCT
>Ga0306921_10004734_pt1 | contig 14023 bp, 13 predicted proteins | sample sta12Cox44000080_FD_203760 | JGI IMG/M metagenome (GOLD analysis project Ga0306921, IMG submission 203760) | Lab enrichment of tropical soil microbial communities from Luquillo Experimental Forest, Puerto Rico - statoxic.12C.oxic.44.000.080 (v2)... | ecosystem: Environmental > Terrestrial >... | reverse complement strand
AACCGGTTTAACTGTCGGCCTTCTGCTCATCGGAGCGATCGCCACTCTGCTGACTTTAATCGTGGTTCTCGCGGCTCTCTATCTCTGGGTGGACACCTATCACGGGCCGTTCGTAGCACTGGCCGTAGTAGGCGCAGTAACAGCGTCACTGGCGGCCCTGATGTTCGTCTTGGCTTACCGGCGCGCGAGGCGCCAACCGGTGCCTGCTCCCCTCTACCTCAACCCGGCCGCGTCGCCGGCGCCATCGGCTTCATCGCCCGTATTGGTGTCTGCCGCACTGCCTCCGCTGCCCCCGAACGCCTCCTTGTTCGATCACTTGACGCACCGGTTCTCCACGCGGGTAGCTGCCGCCAGCGACGAAGCCCTCGATGCCGCAATTCACGCGATGCGCACCAGCTCGCGACCCGCTCTTTTCGGTACATTGGCGGCCGTCGCCCTGGTCGGCGTGCTGATCGGCCGTCGTCGGTGACCGTCGCCAGCTGACCAACTACTCGAATAGGGGCGCTCCCGGCCTCGAGAGTGACGTTGGTAGCCAAGGCTTAGCATACCTCGTCATCAGCTCCCGATAGACCCACAACGCAGTGCTAACCTTTCGTCGGCGACCAGCCATAAGCCTTGGCGCAGGCGCCGCCCATCAGCATAGCCCGCTCGGTGTCGCTCAGGCGGTCAGTCTTAACAAAGGGTTCGACGGCCTGCTCGTAGTTGACGACGGCGAAGGCGCGCGTCCAGTCCGTCCCCCATAAGCAGCGATCGAAACCCCAGGCATCGAACACTCGGGCGAGCGGGTCCCAGATGTCCGGGAAAGGATATGGCTCCTGGGACAGCGTGCAGGCGCCGCTGACCTTGATCACCGCGTTCGGGCGCTTGGCAAGTTCCAGTACCTTCGGGAGGTCGGCCCAGGGCTGCGGCGGCGCCGGCGGGACGCGCGGTTGCAGGATGGCCAGATGGTCGATAATGAAGCGCGTATCGGGATGGCGGTCGATCAGCGCGCTGCCCGCATCCACATTGCCCCAGAACAGGACGTTGACCGGAAAATCATGGCGAGCGGCCGCGCGGGCAATCCGGTCGAGGCCCGGGTCGTCCGGCGCGCGGTTTGCCTCCTTTGTCAGCATAATGCGGATGCCGATGGCGCCCGGCGTCTTCTTCCAGTCGGCAATGACATCGGCCACCGCCGGATCGTCCGGGTTGACCGGCTTGACGAGCGCGAACCGACCGGGATGGGCCTGTTGCACTTCTACCGCATAGCTGGCGTCATACTGGTACATGGAAAAGGCGGAGATGAAGATCGCGCCGTCGACGCCGACCTTGTCCATCGCCGCCACCATCTCGTCACCCGTGACGTGATCGGGCCAGTTCGGCACGCTGTGCCAGGGCCGTTTCGGGGTGTTCGCCTCATAGACATGAACCTGGGAATCGATGATCGTCATCGGGAAGCTCCTCTGTGCCGTGCGAGTTTGGCGATCACAGCGGGTTCGTGTCCAGAGGGTCCAGGCTCCGTGCGTTGCTGGGCCATGAGCGGCTCCCGAACGACGGCGATAGTAAACTCGCCGCAAGGGGCGCGATCGATCTAAGTCTTTCCGCCTCGTGCACCGGCGTCAGGCCGGGCCGATGAAACGGGGAGCATGCTTCTCGGCAAGCGAGCCACGTATCGCCGCGGCGCTACGACCACCATATCAACGCGTCGGCTGCCGCAGCCAGTCCTAAGATGAGCCGAGCCAGTGGCGCTATGCGGTATGCATCTGTATATTTACGGCCCTGCGGAAGGCGACGCCTGCTAGGTCGGGACGTAATCGGAAATGAAACCTAAGCTCTTCATTGGCTCATCGACCGAGGGAAAGGACATAGCAGATGCCATCCATACTAATCTGCAAAACGAGGCCGAATGCACGCCCTGGCCCTATGGTGTATTTGGGCTTTCCGAGGGTTATATCCAGAGCTTGATCGAGCAGGTAAATAGATCCGATTTTGGCGTTTTCGTGTTCTCGCCGGAAGATGCTGTGAAGATACGAGAAAAGCTGTTTTCGGTACCGCGAGACAACGTCGTATACGAGCTAGGTCTATTTAGCGGCGCTCTTGGAGCGGAACGTTGCTTTTTCGTTACTCCACAAGATACCGATATACACCTACCTAGCGATCTGTTGGGGATGACGGCTGGAGGGTACGAGACAAAGCGGCAGTATCAAAACCTCCAAGCTGCCGTTGGGCCGTTCTGTGCAAAGGTGCGCGCCAAGATCAGAGAGTTCACGGTCCGCTTTGTACATCCCGAGCCGGGCGCCAAGCTCACCCCGGGTTGGCAGACTTTTACTTTGGAGTGCGGTGCGCGACCGGGTCGCGATTTATTCTTTTTGACCCGAACGGGGGACAGATGGTGGCCGAGACGCGATCCATTGGATCCAGCTGATGCGAACAAGTATAAAGTTCAGTTTTGGTTGACAACGGGTTTTCAGGAATTATGCGCAGTCAAAGCAAACCCGCTTGGGATGGTGCTTTTAAACTTTTACTTGAATATTACGCAAGATTTGAGAGATAGTGGTCTTTCAAAGGATGGCCTACAAAAACATGGGTTGTGGTATCCGGGTCTTAAAATGGAAGAGCTGCCGCGGGGCATTACCCTCCTAGACAGTATCAGGTTTGAAGTGGTAGCGATGACAACTTGACTTTAGATCGACCGCTCCGTTATCACTCGGTTCCGCTCACCACGATGTCAACGCGCCGGGAGCCGCACCCGCAGACGAGCCGCGCCTGCCAATTCGGGACAGTGGTTTCGGGCCCGTAGCGCTCGGCCATATCCGCACAAGCGTAGGGCGGGTTAGCGAAGCGTAACCCGCCGAAACGAGCCCCGCTCCGGCGGATGGCGCTGCGCTGATCCGCCTGCGGAGCACTAAGACTTCTTTGGCAACCAGCCATAAGCCTTGGCGCAGGCGGCGCCCATCAGCGTGGCCCGTTCAGTGTCGCTCAGGCGGTCAGTCTTCAGGAAGGGCTCGACGGCCTGCTCGTAGTTGACAACGGCGAACGCGCGCGTCCAGTCGGTGCCCCAAAGGCAGCGGTCGAAACCCCAAGCGTCGAAGACGCGAGCGAGCGGGTCCCAGATGTCCGGGAACGGGTACGGCTCCCGGGACAATGTGCAGGCGCCGGTGACCTTGATCACTGCGTTTTTGCGCTTGGCGAGTTCCAGCACCTTCGGCAGGTCGGCCCAGGGCTGCGCCGGGGTAGGCGGCGCAGTCGGCTGCATGATAGCCATATGGTCGATGATGAAGCGCGTGTCGGGGTGGCGGTCGATCAGCGCCGTGCCCGCGTCCACATTGCCCCAGAACAGGACATTGACCGAAAATCGTATTTCACGGCCGCGCGCAGGATGCGGTCGAGGCCGGGGTCGTCCGGCGCACGCTTCGCCTCCTTGGTCATGATGATGCGGATGCCGACCGTACCCGGGGTCTTTTTCCACTCGGCGATGACATCGGCCACCGCCGGATCGTCCGGGTCGACCGGCTTGACCAGCGCGAACTTGTCAGGATGCGCCCGTTGCGCCTCCACCGCATAGCTGGCGTCATAGCGATACATCGAAAAGGGGGAGATGTAGATCGCGCCATCGACACCGACCTTGTCCATCGCCGCCACCATCTCGTCGCCGGTGACGTGAGCGGGCCAGTTCGGCACCCTGTCCCAGGGTCGCTTCGGCGTGTTCGCCTCGTAGGCATGGACCTGCGCATCGATGATCGTCGTCGGCGACGCTCCGCTGGGTCGAGGCTGCGCTTCGGCATGCGCCCCGTGCAGCAGCGCCGGCCCGGCCGCCGCCAGCGCCGCGCCGGCCTGCAGCACGCTACGCCGGTCGATAAGCCTGTCTCCGGCAGTTGATTGGTTAGCCATTTCCCCCTCGATGGCGCTTCGGGACCCGCGCTCCTCAGTTCAATGAAGATTGCGGACTTCCTTTGGCCCCGGTCAAGGGAATCGGTCCTGCGCAGGCCGGCAGGGTCTCAGCCCGGATTACCGGAAAGACCTGCCGTAAAAGTGCGTAGGTCCGTTTTGGGGTGCGTGAAAGCGGTCATTCAACCCAGGCAAACCAACGGTTCAGCTGCGATAAGAAGTGGACGCGCGTTGATCTCCGAGGCGAGGTCCTGAAATCCCTTTTATGGCCTGACCACTTGCTTGTGGCTGCATGGCTCGTAGCGGGATCTTTGGCCGACACGCGCCTTCTCGCGCCCTGGGTTATCCCGGTGGTTTGTCAGTCGTCATCCTCGTCGGCGCAGCAGTCGTCGGCGGCGCCGTCGCACGCGCCCTTGCAGCGGCACCTGTCGCAGCCCTTGCCGCCGCATTTGTCGCAATCCCGCTTGCAGCAGCACGCGTCCCAGATCGTGTAGGCCATCACGTCCAGCGTCTTCACCGGCATTGTCGGATCGTCGCTGGTGATCACGAGCTCGCACGCGATCGGGCACTTCTCGGTCGCCTTGTAGCGAATGACGAGGCCGAGGCACGCGCCCGGCGGCAGGGTCGCCGGGAAGGGGTTGTTGATCAGCTTCCAGTGCGGATTCTTCCGCTTAAATGCAACGCTGGTCACGTGCAGCGGACACTCGCCCATGTTGCAGATGGAGATCGTCCGCTCGGCGCGGCAGCAAGCCCACACGCCGCCAAAGCAGAGCGAGCCTGTAACGACCAGCCGCCCCGCCGGCGCATCGCCGCTGACGTTCACCGTGTGTGGGCTGCCGGGGTCGTTGCTGGTCACCGTGATCGTACCCGCGGCCGGACCGAAGCCCGTCGGCGCGAAGCGGATCGGCAAGTCGAGTGAATCGCCGGGCGCGATCAGCAGCGGGAACGACAGGACCCTCGGGCACCAGGAACGCGCCGGAGGACGACGTGATAGCGAACACGGTCACCGGGCAGTGGCCGCTGTTATTGAGCACGAGCGGCTCGTCGGCGAAGCTGCCGACGCAGACCTTGCCGAAGTTGCCGCTGTTGGCGATGGCAAGGCTGAGGCGGGGCGCCGGCGCATCGCCGGAAACACTGACGACGTGCGGTGAGGCGGGATCGTTGCTGAATACAGTGATCGTCCCGACCTTCGGCCCGAGGCTCAGCGGCGCGAACCGGATCGGAATATCGATTGCATCGCCGACCTCGAGCTTGATCGGGTACGACAGTACGCTCGGCGACTGGAAGTCGGCCGGAGCTGCAACGATGTTAGTTATCAATAACTCGCCGTCGCCGCCGTTGTTGATCGTCAGCTCCTCATCGACGAAGGAGCCGAGGCAGACGTGCCCGAAATTTCCGTTATTTGCGATCACCGTCACAACCCTGCCAACGCCGGGCGTTACCTTGAAGACGAACGGATCGATCGAATTCGAAATGGGATTGTTAGTAAGGTCCAGCAGCGTCTTCGTCGCGAAGTTCGCGTTGCGCTGGTAGGTCACGCCGTTCGGGAAGTTAGCGAGGTCCGGCGTGTTATCGGCCGTGAAGATGCCATAGAAGGACTGACCAACGCCATCATTGAGAGGTAGTCGCCAAGGTACGGATCGTTATCGGTGTATGGGGGTGAGCCGGTGGGCGTGTTAGCAAGGACATAGCTGGTGATTGAAGCGAAATCGTCAGTCGTCAGTTCCAGCGTCGTCTGCCATTTCTGGTTGGTCGTGGGGCCGGCCGCGAGCTGGTAGAGAAATCCGACCCGGCCCACACTGTTGACGGCAAGCGCGGGGTTGGTAGCGTTGTCGATCGTGCGCAAAATGCGCGGCCAGGTATTGCCGGAGTCGGTCGATTTGCCGACGTAGAGCGTGTACGTGCCACCTTGGAAGTCGCCCCAGCAGACATACACAGTAGCGCTGTTGTTCGGATCGACCGCGATCGCGACATCACCGTTGATGCGTTGATTCCCGATGTAGAGCCCGTTGGGGATCGGGGTCGGTAGGTTCACGTTGCTGTTGATGCGGATGCCCGGGTTGCCGTCGCTGTCGATCAGGGCCTGGAGCGGCGGGCTGCTGCTTCCCCAGTTGTCGTCGCGGACAATGACCACGTCCCACGCTGGGCTGATGTCCGAATAGAACAGCGCGTAGACGGTTCCGTTCGGATGCACGGCGGGACGCGTCTGCGGCCAGTCGCGCTGTACGGTCCGGCCTTCGACGACAATCGTCTGGGTGGTGACCGACGACGCCGGCGTGGCCCCGGCATCGAGCGAGAGATCGACGGTCGCGGGGATGTTGGCCGGCGCGTGGTCGTTGCTGCCGACATAGACGCGGTCCTTGCCCGCGTTCGGCCCGCTCGGCACCGTGGCCGCCTCGATGAACGGCTGGTCGTCGTTTTTCCGCTGCGCAAGCACGGCCATCGTGGTCGCGCCGGAGAAATCGTTGGTTCGCAGAATGTCGAAGTTGATGTTGGCGATGACGCTGCCGGTGCCCCAAAGCACGCCGCCGTACAGCATGCCGCCCTGGGTTGCGAAGCGCAGCGTCTGGTCACGCACTGGCCTCGCGCCGATCAGGTCCTTCAACGCCCAGGTCAGGCCGCCGTCGTTCGAGAAGAACACGGGCGAGTTGGAGCTGCCGACGTTCGGGCTGGGTGTGAACGTTGTCGCCGCCATCTCCAAAGTATTGGCGGGATTGACGGCAAGATTGGCCTCGCTGTCCTGGTTTGTCTCGCCGCTCGACTGGTTCGGGATGATGTTGACGACGGTGGTGACGTCGGGCATCTCAGCGGCTTCCCCCGGCGCCGATGTGCCGCTCTATGTCGCCGCGTCTGTCGTGTGGATGGAAGTCCAGCGGGTCCGTCGCATGGTACGCGGTGCGCGGCACCTCCCTCGGCACTTCGTCCGCCTTAACACGGGACAGCAGCAGGATCCCGCTCGCAGGCGGGTGCAGCTTCGGGGACCGGGCCCAGACGTGGTCCTTGCTGTTAGCGAACAACACCTCGATCTCACGCGGCCTGCGACCCTTCAGCACGTCCGTCGCGTTGACCCGCGCGATCCACCACACCGGGTCATGCTCGGAGCGCCGTAGGGTGGGCTGTTCCACCTCCCGGCTTTCAATCACATCCCCCGCCACGATCAGGTCCGCCCCGGCTATACGCTCGCGCAACGGCCGCTCGTCGGCCTCCCGGATCGCTTCGGCCACCTGCCGGGTGGTTTCGTCGCCCGCCTCAACATGGGCGAGATCGCGCAGTAGGAGTTGCCGGCCGAGCGAGACGACCGCGGTGAACAGGATCGGGCTTTTCAATTGCCGCAGCGCGCCGGCGTGTCGACTCACCACCAGCGCCTGCTGGCCGGAGAGGCTCCGCAGCACGGGGGTGCTGCGGAGCACCTCCTCGATCCGTGTCGCGACGATCTCGCCCGCCTCCGGCGGCATGGCCGGGGTTTCGCCCGTCCAGTGGTGAAGGATGCTGCCGCGGAAGATGAAGCCTGCCGCGGCGACCGAGCGTCTGATCTCTTGGGTGTCCATCGCGCTGCTCCTTGGCGGAAGAGCGTCGTTTTGCGCCGGCCCGAGGGCTAAGGCGCTTCACCCTCGCGTCGCGCCGCGCGGCCGGCCGAGCGCGGCGTCAGCAGCCGCGCCGCGACCACGTAGCCGACGACGAGGCCAAGCGCCGCTTCGCCGAAGTCCAACAACAGGTATATCCAGCTTTCATGGTATTCGCCGCTGGCCACGGTCGCGATGATCCCTGAAACCATCACCGCGAGGAGGCTCAGCACGAAGCGGGTCGTCCCGCTGGTGGTCAGCCAGATCACCGCGCCCAAAATGGCGCCGATTATCACCGGGACGAGTTCATCCATCAAACGCTCCTCCAGCTAGGAGCAGCCACCGAGCGGAATGGCCCTCTTCAAACAGCACCAGATGCAGTAAAGAAGTGCGTTTCAAAGCGTGCTCGTTTTCGTTCTGGATGTCATTAAGTTTCAAACGAACGCGGCCCACACAGGAGTTGGCTCAGTCTGCCGCGGGTCAACACGTGGCCAGCGTCCCCCCGAGCAGCAAACGTCCGCCTTGGGGCCGACTTGAGACATTAACCAAAGAAGAAAGAGGGGCTTGACGGCGGCAATCCGATTACAGAAGCGATCGTTGCGTCCCGCGCCTGCAATCCAACACTGGCGCCGGGAATACCAACCTTCGAAAGGCCGGCGCGCAACCTCACCTGCGGGTGATAAAGGACGAACAGCGCTTCGATGGCGGTCAGCGAGACGCCCACGCGATGATGATTGCTCAGCGCGCTTCACTGCCGGGGCGATTGATGATGGCGGCGGAAACGAACCCCCAAAATCGCGACTTCTCGGCATGAAGACCGGTGGCGCTCCAAGCAACGTTATCTGGATCAGCGCCGTGCGTCTTGGGAGTTGCACGCAGGAGTTCGCTGGTAGAACTGACCAATCTGTTGATAAGGCTATTACGACGCCTGTGCGAGGCTTTGTAGAATTTTGTAACCATACGTCCCGGTAATCATCATTGAGGTTCGCGCAGGCGTCAGGTGCGATTCCGTTGTTTTTCGTTCCCTGAGGCTGTGCAAATTCCGTTGATATCCCGAGCCGAATTCGTTGTTCTCTCGGGGTTCGAATTTTGTGTCTAACCGATTGATCCCACGTACTATTCGGGATAAAGGACCGGGCTCTTCCGGGTGTGCGAGCGCGATTTACGTTGTTTTTTTGCGGCGCTCACCAGCCGAGCCCGGAACGCAGCCTGGCGAAGGTTTCGAGATTGCGCTCGTGGTCGCCGGTGAAGCGCACGATCATGTGCGAGGCACCGGCATCCGCGAAGCCTTTGAGAAACTCGGCCGAACCGGCGGCTGGGCCGGCGTAGCACGCTTGCCGCCGGCGCATCACGGCTGCCGGCTGCCCGTAATAATTTTCGAGAAACGCATCAATGCGCTGCTCGGCGCGGCCGGCATCCTCGTCGATCGCCAATGTCAGGTAGGTCGCCGCGGTGAACTTGCCGAGGTCGCGCCCGGCTTCGCGCACGATCGTCCGCACCTCGGCCCATTGCTCGGTCCATCTTGCGAGGCTCGCCTCGTTGGCGAACCAGCCGTCGAAATGCCGGGCCGCCCGCTCGAAGGCTGGGCGCACCGACCCGGCGAGCCAGATCGGCGGACCACCCGGCCGATAGGGTGTCGGACCGAGCACGCCGCTCTCGACGCGCCACCGCCCGTCCCAATCGACCGGCTTCCCGGTCCATAAGGCGCGGGCGAGCCGCAGCCCCTCCATCATGCGGCCGACCCGCCCTTCGAAGGGCACGCCGGCCGCGACGAATTCCGCCCGGATGTTCGCGACGTCGCTGGCGATGCCGGCGCCGAGCACCAAGCGGCCCTCGCTGATCTGGTCGAGGGTGGCAAGCTGGTGCGCCAGCACCACAGGGTTGCGCAATGCCGGCAGAAACACCGCGGTGCCGAGCTGCACTTTCTTCGTGCGCGCCGCCACTGCGGCGAGCAGGGTCAGCGGGTCGTGACGCGGCCGGGCCAGCAGCGAGTCGCCGACCCACACCGAGTCGAAGCCGAGCCGCTCGGCCCGCGCGGCGAGATCGAGCAGCGGGCCGGTCTGCGGCCGGCCCTCCATGACCCGCTCGCGGGTCGGCAACAGGTAGCCGATGCGCGGCGCCATGCGGCGCGCTACTCGGCCGCACCACGGCGATGCGAGAAGCCCTGCTCCTGGCTGGTGATGAATTCGAGCAGTGCGGCCTTACCGTCCTCGTTCTGCCGGCGAGCGCGCAGGATCGCGTCGCCGATTTGGGCCGGATCCTCGACCCGCTCGCTCCAACCACCGAGATCACGGCCGATATTGGCGTAGTTGCCGCCGAGGTCGCGCGCCCGGTAGCGGGCGTGCGACAGCGCCATAGCATGGGTCTCGATCGCCATCGTCGAGTTGTTCAGCACGATCGTCGTGATCGGGATGCCGCAACGCACCGCGGTCTCGAAATCGAGGCCGGTCATCCCGAAAGCAGCATCGCCCATAAAGTTGACGGAGAACTTGTCGGGGGCGGCGACCTTTGCGCCGATCGCGAGCCCCAGCCCGGTGCCGAGCTGGTGCGACTTGCCCCAGCCGATATAGCCGCGCGGCCGGGTCGCCCGGTAGAACGGGTTGAGCTGCTCGCGCGGGCTGCCGGAATCGTGGGTGACGATGGCCTCGGCGGGATTGACCACCCGCATGAACTCGGAGATCACGCGGTAGGGATTGATCGGGCGCTCGTTCGACCGCAGCTTGGCCTGCCAGCGGCCGAGCCATGCCTCGCGCTCGCTCGCGAGCTCCTGAGCCACACCGTTTGCAGCGCGCGTCTTGCCGCCGAGCCGGTCGCGCACTGCCTCGATCAGCTGGCCGAGCACCAGCTTGGCGTCGCCGAGGATGCCGAGATCGATGGCGAATGCCTTGTGCAGATCGCGCGTATCGTTGGTCGCGTGGATGATCTTCTTGCCGGGCGGGATGACCGGGGTGGCGATGCCGTGGCGGGTAAAGCTGCAGCCGACGCCGAACACCAGATCCGATTTGTGCAGGATATACCGTCCGGGCCCGGTAAAGGTGCCGCCGCCGGGGCCAAGCGCCAGCGCATGATCCTCCGGAAATGCGCTCTTGCCGTCGAAGGTCGTCATTACCGGCGCTTGCAGCAATTCCGCGAGCTGGCGCAGCTCGTCGGTCGCCTCGGCATAGAACACCCCTTGCCCGGCCAGGATCATCGGGCAGGAGGCCGCGAGCAGCATGCCGGCCGCCTCGTCGATATCGCGCGCGTCGCCGGCCGACCGTGTGGTGCGGACCGCTTGATACTTGCCGGGATCGACGTTGACCTCGGTGCTGTGGACATCGGCCGGGACCTCAACCATGACCGGCCCGGGCCGCCCGTTCTTGGCTTGGGCAAAGGCGCGGCGCATCACATTGCCGATTTCGTCGGGCAAGATGACTTCCTCGACCGATTTGGTGATCGAGGCGTAGGTGCGGCTCGATTTGAACATCGGGAAGAGCTGTGCGGTCTCGCGCGGATGGCCGAGCGGCAGAAACACGACCGGGCTCGAGTCGGAAAACGCAGTCGCGACACCAGCAAAAGCGTTCTCGGCACCCGGACCGTATTGCATCGCAAAGACCCCCGGCGGCCGGCCGTTCGAAACCCGCGAGAAGCCGTCCGCCATATGGACGCCGACCCGCTCCTGGCGGCAGATCACCGGCTTGATGCCGACCGCCGCTGCGGCCTCGATGATCGGGGTCGTCGGAAAGCAAAAGAGGGTCGAGACACCCTCACGCTTCAGGATCTCGGCAATCACGTTCATGACGAGCATCGATGGTTCCTCCCGTCGTTTGTTGGAGCGGCCAGCCGGTTGCACTGGCAGACGAAATCGAGTGTAGCTTTAACGGTGTTGAGCGCCAACCTGGCTTGAGGAGGAGGCTCCATGCCCGAGACCGTTCGTGCCGTCGTTGTCGACCCGTCGAGCCCGCGGGTCTCGGCCTGAAACCCGTGGAGCTGGCGACTGCCGCCGCGGATGAGGTCACCGTCCGCGTTACCGCGATCTCGTTTAACCGTGGCGAGGTTAGGCGCGCGACATCACAAGGCACGCCCGGTGACCGCCCGGGCTGGGACTTTGCCGGGGTCGTCGAGGAACGCGCCGCCCAACGGCAGCGGGCCGCCGGCCGGCAGCCGCGTCGTCGGCCTGCTCGCGTCGGGTGCGTGGGCCGAGCGCGTGCGCGCGCCAAGCCATTCCGTGGCACCCTTGCCGGAGGCGGTGACTGATGCACAGGCCGCGACCCTGCCGGTCGCCGGACTGACCGCACTGCACGCGCTGCGTCAGGGCGGACTCCTGCTCGGCCGCAAGGTGCTGGTCGACGGCGCTTCGGGAGGGGTCGGCCACCTCGCCATCCAGCTCGCTGCCGCCTCCGGGGCGCTGGTCTGGGGCCAGGTCCGCCAACCGCAATTCCGCGCGACGATCGCGGACTGGTGTGGCGAGCGGATCGTGACCGGCGCCGATCTCAAGGCGGCCGACCCCACGACCCCTTCCACCTCATTCTAGATTCGGTCGGCGGCGCTGCTTTGGCGGCGGCATTGACGATGCTGGCGCCAGGCGGGACCTGCGTCACTTTCGGCGTCTCCGAAAGCGTAACCAGCACGATCGCGAGCGGAGAGTTCTTCAGGATTGGCGGCGTCAAGCTCTACGGCCTGATCCTGTTCCACGAGCTGCGCCGGGTCGAGCACGCTGCCGACGGGCTGACGCTATTGGCTGGCCTCGTCGCCGGGCGGTCGCTTCGCCCGCACATCGCAATCGAGGCGCCATGGACCGACATCGGCGGGGTCGCGCGCCAACTGCTCGACCGCACCTTCGCCGGAAAGGCGGTGCTGCATCTGGACTGAATTTCGCATTGACTCGACGGCACCAGCTGCTCCGGTCCACGCTGGCGAGGCGTCCGAATGAAGCGACGGGAATTCATCACGCTCCTGGGCAGCGCGGCGGGTGCATTGCCGCTGGCGCTGCGGGCCGAGCAGAAGGCGATGCCGGTAGTCGGCTACCTGAGTAGCCGCTCGCGCCCATCGAACCTTGGCGATTTCACCCACGGCCCGGTCCACCAGGGATTGGCCGAAACCGGCTTCGTCGAGGGACAAAACATGATGTCCGAATATCGGTTCGCCGAGGATCATTATGATCGGCTGCCGGCGTTGGCCGCCGACCTCGTCGGCCGCAAAGTCGACTTGATCTTCACCGACGCTGGCACCCCTCCCACACTTGCGGCGAAAAACGCAACCTCGACAATCCCGATCGTATTCGTCGACGTCGGCGACCCGGTCGGGATCGGCCTCGTCGCCAGTCTCGCCCGGCCCGGCGGCAACGTCACCGGCTTCACCAATATCAGCACCGAGCTGATGCCCAAGCTGGTCGAGCTGCTGACCGAACTGGCTCCGCAGACCAAGGTGATCGCCCTGCTGGTCAATTCGAACAATGCGAATGCCGAAGGTATCATAAGAAACACACAGGAAGCGGCGCGCGCGAAGAGCGTGGAGCTCCATGTCCTGAAGGGCGGGACCGAAGCCGAGATCGACACGGCTTTCACCTCCCTCGACCAGCTCCAAGCCGGGGGGCTCGTCATCGACCCCGACGGGTTTTTGACCAGCCGGCGAGAACAAATCGTAGCGCTGGCATCGCGTCACGCCGTTCCGACGGTCTATGCAAACCGCCAAGCGGTCGCGGCTGGCGGCCTGATCAGCTATGGAATTGACGAGGGAGCTGTCCGTCGTCAGGCCGGGATTTATGCCGGAAGGATTCTGAAGGGCGCAAAGCCGGCCGATCTGCCGGTCCAGCAACCGACGACCTTCAAGCTGGCCGTCAACCTCAGGACCGCCAGGGCGCTCAGCCTCACCGTGCCGCAATTGCTTCTCGCCATCGCCGATGAAGTGATCGAATGATGAGGCGCCTCGGCGGCGGTTCTTGACAGCCAATCGGTCAAATCGGCTGAAAAAGGGAGCAATATCGACGACCAGGTGGGTTACGACGCCAGCAAGGAGGTCAAGGGCTGCAAGATCCGAGCCCCGGTCGACGGCGAAGGGTAGCCGATGCAGGTCATCGTCCACTCCGCCGCGATCCAGGACCGCGACGGAGCTCGACTGGTCCTCGACAAGATTCGCCGGCGTTTCCCCTGGCTCGAACGGATCTGTGCCGATGGCGGCTACAACGGCCTGGCAAATTGAAGCTGCGGTGGCCAATATGCCGCTGCTACGCATGCCAATCATCAAGCGGAGCGACGAAATGAGGGGTTTCGTCGTTCTGCCGCACCGCTGGCTGGACGAGCGCACCTGGTTCGGACGAAACCGGCGTCTCGCTAAGGATTTCGAGAACCTTGCCGAAACCCTGGCCACCTTCGTGTGACCCTCGCCTCCCTCAGGCGGCTTGACAGAGCGTAGGTCGTCTACTTGCCAAACCGCCGGTTGGCATCGCACGATGGTGAAGGTCTGCAAATCGGATGGTGAAGGGACCTTCGCCGGATCGCGCGGCAATGAGGGGGTTGCGCCGAAGGACTAAACCGCTTTCGCGGTAATTGGTGGCAAGAGGTGGAGTAGCGGGAGGCAAGCGTCCTGTCTTGAGATTGAGGGGCAAAGAACCTCACCAA
>Ga0306921_10004733_pt1 | contig 14024 bp, 12 predicted proteins | sample sta12Cox44000080_FD_203760 | JGI IMG/M metagenome (GOLD analysis project Ga0306921, IMG submission 203760) | Lab enrichment of tropical soil microbial communities from Luquillo Experimental Forest, Puerto Rico - statoxic.12C.oxic.44.000.080 (v2)... | ecosystem: Environmental > Terrestrial >... | reverse complement strand
AGAGATGGACCTGCGGTCGATTGGCCTTCTGTTCTACCTCACCGGATCGGCGCCAACAGTCTCGGAAGCGCTCGAAAACTTGGCGCGCTATAGCCAAACCACAAATGAGGCTCTCGTCGTTGAGATCTCACGACGGAAGGATGAGGTAATCCTGGCTGTCCGCCATCTGCAGGAATTCGAAGAGCTGCACCGGCAGTTTTTCGAACTTCTTGCGCTCTGGTTCATTCGGACGCTGCGCAAGGAGACAAACCGCGACTTCACCCTGTTGCGTGTAACATTTACTCACGCCCGAAACGCCGATCTTAGGGAGGTTCACCGTCTGCTGCGGTGCCCCGTCGAATTTGCGCAGGCAGTAGACAGCTGGGTGCTGCCGCAGCGCGTCATGGACCTCCCGATTGTGTCCGGGGATAGTCAGCTGCTGAAGAGATCCTGACCGCGCACGCCGATGATCTGCTTGCCGAAAGGCACTCGGTTACCGGGCTACAGAGCATGGTGGCAAACCAGCTCGCCAGCCTCCTTCCCGGCGGCGAGTCGCGGGCCTCGATGGTCGCGAGGCAGCTCGGCATGAGCTCTCGGTCATTAACCCGGCACCTGGCAGAGGAGGGGACGACCTTCGGCGAAATCTTAGAACAGATTCGACAACGCCTTGCCGCTTCGTTACCTGGCGGATGATCGCATGTCGGTCCAGCAGACCGCCTGGTTGCTCGGTTATTCGGAAGTCGGGGCGTTCAATCACGCCTACAAGAGGTGGACCGGAACAGCGCCCAGGCGGATAAGAAAGTCTCCTGCGACATCGCGATAAGCGACGCTCCGTTCGCCGAGGGCGCGCGGATATCAATTTTTTGGCTGGAATTATCAAGCGAGCGTTCCTTCAAAGCGCCCACCTCATCGGCATGGCAACCGCAGCACATTCCTTCCACGGAAATTCCGGAGGCGACCGGTGAGGTGGCACCTGACAATCCTCAGCGCTGCGTTGGGGCTTTGGCTGGCTGCATTGCTCGGCGGATGTGCCCAGCAACCATCGCATGCGGAATATCATCCGGCTCTCAGCAATCTTGAATTGCCAGAATGCCGCGCTATGCAGGCAGTGATCTCCGACCGCGCAGCATACGGGATAATTCCGCGATCTCTCGCCCAGGACGAGGCATCGCTCCCGCAATGTTTCGGCGGTATGCCACCATCCCAGCAGACCGAGTTCAGTCCATCGCCAGCCGTGCAAGAGCTGGAGGAAGTCCAACTCGAAAAACGGGGTAGCGCTTACTACGTGCCGGTCCGAATAAACGACACCATCACACTCCCGTTTCACCTAGACACTGGAGCCGACGATCTGGCGATACCAACAGATGTTGCACTGACGCTAGTGCGAGCTGGCGCGCTGCGGAGGGATGACCTCGTTGGCCAGAATTCGTACCGGCTGGCCAATGGGTCGAAGGAAGTCAACGATGTGGTGGTCCTCAGAGAGGTTCGAGTTGGAGACCACGTGGTCAGAAATGTGAGCGCCAGCATCATCCCAACTCAGGGAGACCCGCTGCTCGGCCAGAGCTTCCTCTCGAAATTCGGGGCTATGACCATCGATTACAAACGGCTCGTTCTTGTACTCTCTCCCTGAGGGGCCATGATCCTCAATCTTTCCGACGAGCAGACGCGGCCGCTGCTCAACCTGCTGATCGACACCATCGAGGCCGACCGCTATCCCAACTCGCTGCCATCCGGCGGCTGCGGGAGATCCTCGAAAAGTGCGGTGAGCTTGGCGGATTATCAGCGGAACTCGCGCCACGGGTTCGCCGCTATGCGCCGCCACCTCTCGCCGAGTGGCCGACACCCGAAGAACGTGACCCTTCACGGCGGCCACGCCAGGGACGACGGACCCGATAGAGGAACCAGCCATGAAAACGACTGAACGAAAGACCCCAAAGGGCGGAATAGAACAATCGAATAACATCAGACAAAAATACATCTCACTAAAACTAGCCCTGCCAATATCATCCGCTTGTTTCTTATTGTTGAGCACATCAATTTTTTTTATAGCGCGTCTGCCAAAGTCGGAACATTCGATGGTAACGATTTCCTCCAATATTGTGTAACGACAAAGCCAGATAAACCTGCCGAAAGCCGTGACGAGCAAGACAGGGTGACGTATTGTGCTGGATATATGGAAGGTAGTGTAACTATAATAGCCGCGAATAGTGGAAGGGTTGCTTGTATACCAAAAGACACGACTCCTCTAGATATTTACAAAGCGACAGCAGATTTTCTGGATAAACATCCAGATCAAAAGCAACACTTGTTGGCTAGTGTTGTTTTCGCAGCGGTATCACAAAAATGGCCGTGCCGATGAATGGTGATATCGCTGCTTCCGCCGGGATGGAAGAAACGCGGCGGTTGGCGCGGCGCTTATCCAGAATTGCTACACATCGGACCATGGACAAGGTTCATGCGCGGAAAAACTCTTTCTCAGCGCCGGTTCGATATCGCGGTCATAATCGCACCTTCGCGTTCGCCGCGTTGCCAAGCGTCATCGGCGGGCCGGGTTGTAATTTCATGAGCCTCCCGCTTTGATACCCGAGATCGACATTTGGCGGGCGGCGCAGCTCATACTCAAGCGCTATGGTGACAACGCACTCGAGGAGAGCTCTGCTCGCGCTGACGAACTGGCGCTCGCCGGCGATGACGACGGCGCGGCTACCTGGTGCCGGATCATGGCCGCCGTCGAGCAACTCGTGAACAAGACCCCGCTTGGCCAAGTCCACTAGAGTGGTCAGTTTCTGACGGTGAACCGCCCACCCTATCTTCGTGCTTGACCGATGGCGCCTGTGCGGCCGATTCCGGCCGTTCGCGGGGCCGTGACCCAGCGGCAAGGATCGGCCCTAAGCTGCCGTTCGGCTTGCCGGTGAAATCGAAACTCCAACGCTCTTTTGCGATCTCCGGATGGTCGAACAGGAGAATTTCTATCAATAAAACATCGCACGGGTTTTGCCACTGGCGCGGGCCGTTGCCAAAGCCGGATAACAACCGTTCCTCGAAAATTCACGCTAAAGCGGAGTGAAGCGCGGGCTCGCCTCGCCGATCTGCCGATATTCGGCCGCTCTCGTCGTTTGCGGCGTAAGGAGATCCTGTCGCGCGAAACGGCGAGGGGGAAAGGTACGTATCGTTCAGCGCTGCTGCTGAAGGTGACGCAGTTGCTCCTGAAGGATCTGCTGTCTCAGGGCCGATTCCTGCGAGCGATTGATCTGATCCCAGTCAGGCCCGAAATGCGGCAGGTTCTGGCCGGCCTGAAGCGGGATGCTCGGATCAATCCCGCCACGGGGCGCGGGCGACGGGGTGCAGTTCCAGCCGAGAACTTGGCCGTAAGCGCCCCGCACGACCATGCAATTCTGCGCGGATGCCGTAGAGATGCTGAACACCAGAGCCGCGGCGGGGATTAGAACGCGGGTGACAGACATTCGAAGGTACTCCCGTTGACCGTTAGGTTAGGTGTGGTTGAGAGGCGGTCGGTTCAACGCCGGGCGAGAGCGGATCGATCGGCCCGCGCCAATCCGCCTAACTGCCGGGCGGCCGTCAAAACAGCGCATTGTTTTTGTGAATGGGAAGTCCACGCAAGCGCGCAGAATGGTGGTACGGTAACGACGCAGGTTGTTGTCAGATGCCGAAATGGTCAGAAGTGCCATGGGGAACATTGATTACGGGGGCAGTGGCGGTCTACGGGGCTGCTCTCAGTACTGTTAATTTTCTTCGTGCCGGGGCGAAACTCCGTTTGACTGTGCGAACGGGAATGGTAGTGGTACCGTCAGATGACAAAAGGACGTTTGTACTAACGGAAGTAATCAACTACGGAGACCGAACTACTCAGGACTATTGATCTTCGCTATTTCGAGAAGCCGTGGTCATGGGCGCGCTTGCGGAACCGTGCAACAAAAGCGGCAGTATTGAACGACCCGAATCCGGCGCAGCCCTTCCCGTGTGAACTGAAACCGGGTGGCGTCTGGAGCGGGCGTACGCCACAAGAACCGGAGCTTGTGGAGTGGGGAACGAAGGGGGCTTTGTATTGCGATCTCTACCACTCGCATCGTGCCAAGCCGGTGCGAAAGCGCATCCGGTTTCAGCCTAAACCTAAGCAATAATAGAAGGAGTCACTCGGGAGTCCAGCCGGGCGGCGTCATGCCGTTGCCGTCTAAGACGGATACGTCAACTTCTGTTTCTGTCTCCTCAATCGGCACTGCACCTCCAAATGACTTAACTGCCTGTCGGGTAGCCATGCTGGGGCCAATCTTATACTCGTTGGTGTTGATATCGAATTTTTTCCACTTATAGACTTTTACTGTATTCATTCTCTGCTTCCCTCAGCGGTGTTAGCCTGCTTGGCAGCGCGGGTCGCCCGGCGCATGGTAGATATGCTGCGCTCGTAGCTGTCCGCCAATTCCTGCAACGTATCGCCCGGCGCGCGCCGTCTGGTGGCCTCTTTCTGCTAGGGTGGCCGCCCCATATGCTTTCCTTGGGCTTTGGCGCGGTTCCTGTCTTCGGCGGGTGCGGGTGCGGATAAGGTCGCGCTCCAGGTCGGCGAGGCCTCCAAGCACCGCCTGCATCAAATGCCCGGTGCTGGTGACGCGCCGGCGCTCGGGTGTCCGCAAACCACCCACTGCGGCCGATCTTCGCACCATACAGGATGGACCGTAGTCGGACCCTTTGCGGACATTCGCGCCGGATTACACACCGCCTAGCCTATTGTTGACGAATGGTGCCGGCGGCAACCGGACCTCCCCAACCAGGCTGAGGCGATCAGACGGCTCGTGAAACAGGCGCTTGCTATTACCGAGGGTCCGGATGCGCCTAGCGCGTGACCAGCTGTCACCCGCCTTCGCCGCCCAGAACTTGGGCGACCGCATGGTCCCACGGTATGTCGGGGTATTGTTTGAAGACCTCAGCGATCCGCTCGCGCAGCCTTTGCGGTAGCTGTACCCTCTCGGCTTCTCTGGCGATGTTGCCCTTGAGTTTTGCGAGTGCCTGTTCGGTCAACCGGTGCTTGATGATCCTCCGGGCCTGTTGTTCGAGCACCTCGTCGTCAGGAATAAGCTTCTCGACGCCATGCGCGGTGAGTTTCGTCTCGATGAAGTCGACCAGCTGGCGGGAGGTCATGGCGTTCAATTCGACGCGCCGGGTGCGCAGAAATTCGATTTCTTGCGCTGTGGCGCCATGCCGGCGGAGGGTGGCGGCGCGCTTCGGCCACTCGCGCGGATCGTACGGAACGGGCTCCCACTGCAGGCCCATCTCTTCAACATCGGCGAGGCGCAGCCCGAGATCGATGATCCTTGCCGCGTGCTCGAACGTGTATCGCCGGGAATCGGTGCCGAGCGTGCCGAAAATCGAAAACCCGGAGCGGTCGAAATCGTGCAGCGCAAAGACCGTGACGCCGTGTCTTGCGAGCCAGTCGATGAGCATGCGGGAGGCTGTCACCGACATGCCCTTGGTGCTCATCAGCGCGACGTCGAGGCGTTCCTGCAGGTGTGCTGCCGCGAGGATCGGGTGGAAGCCCTCCTTCTCGATGAACAGGACCTTGAAGTAGCGGTTTTCCGGGCCCGCGGTCGGGAAAGGCGTAAAACTCAGTTCCGGCTGGGCCGGCGGCTCGAACGACGGGCGCTGGCCGAGGTACTGTCTGACCTCCAATGTTCCGAGGGGAATTTCGCGCCCGGTGTGAGGTTCGGCGAAATGGCCGCGGGCATCCCAGATGATGTCCCAATCCGAGCAGTCGTACGTCTCCATGTAATCGATCAGCAGGGTCTGGGAGAAATACTGTCCGTCGAGGCTCTCCCGCCCGGTCATGCGGAGGATTTTCGGGCGAGCGGCGTACATGATTTGCCGCGGTTTGACCGGCAGCCGCCCGCGCGGCCCGCCGGCGCTGGCATAGGAATAGGCCTCTTCCATGACGTCAAAAGCGGCCTCGCGCAGAGTCGTCCGATCGCTCCGCACCAGGCGCATCCGCCGGTTGCACACGGCATTGCGGTCGCGCTCCTCGGCCTTGCGCTGCCTGGCCCAGTCCTTGGTGACGGCGCGGACGGCGCCGGTAATGGCGGCGGCCGGCGAGGTCATTCGTCGCCTCCGGGGAGTGTCACCGCAGATTTGCCGCGGTCGGTGTATCCGACCTGCGGACAGGCGAAATGCAGGACAAAAATGACCGGTTCTTTGCTGCTCGCCCGCTGATCGGCGAGCAGATACTCGAGGCCTTCGCCATCCGGACCAAACGATCGAAACGGATTAGAGAGTGCCACGCTCCAGTTGATGCCGGCGATGATGCGGCGCCGATCGCCGTTATCGGGGCACCACCCGAAGGCGGTCTCGACTACCCATGGAAGCCCGTCGGTTTCGCCGAGCGTCTTCTGGTATTTGAAGGTCTCGGGCTCGACCTTGGCTTTGGTAAAGCATGCGAGAAGGTGATCCTTGCCGATGAGACCGAGATCCTTGGGTTTGACGGGTTTGCTGTGGGTCTGCAACACGAGGCGGAGGCGTTCGATGTCGGTGTGCCTGGCTTCGCCCGACAACTCGAAGAGCGACGACAGCGGGGCCCGCGCGAGGCCGGTCTCGTCGAGCACAATTTTCTGTTTTGCCGAGCCGAAGAACCCGCGAAGTTCGCTGATGAATTCACGGATGGTGCGGCCGCGGCCGTGGTCCTGATCGTGCCTCACAAGGGCGGCGATATAGCGCTCGAACCGTGCCGGATCGTACCAGTGCGCCGAGGTCGGATCGCAGGCCCGCCATTTTTCCCAGGCGGGGGCCGAGGGTCCGCGGTCGACGAGCACTTCATCGTCCCACTCGACCCGGATCCGCAAATGCGGGTTGAGCCAGCCGAAGTCATCGGCGATTTGTAAAAAACGCGGTTTTGCATCAGCCAGGATTGAGCAAGCTGACTCGGGCCAGCCGATGCAAATAGAGGTGCCGTTTTTGTGAGGGACGAGTGGGATGCTCTTGCGGTCGATGACCTCCTCCTGGCGCAATTGGTCGACCCGGAACGTGATCGTGTTCCGCTCGTTCTGGGCTTCGATTACGCTGGTCCCGGACGAACCGTCGAGCGCGAAGGGCATCGCCAACAACGTCTTGAGCGCGTTGCCCTGGGCGCCGCGGGTCGGGCTGACATAGGCCTCGCGCGAGCTGGTGCGCGAGGAATAATCGAGGATGTCGCCGACGGTTTTGGCCGGCAGACCGCGCCCGTTGTCCCTGACGGCGATCTCGCCTCTCAAGGTCGACACCGTGACTGAAATCTCCGGCGGGATTTTCGCCTCTTCGCATTCGTCGAGCGCGTTGTCGAGGAGCTCTTTGAGGATGACGAGGGGCCAGTCGTGCGGGGGATGTCCGATCTGTGCCGTGAGTTCGCGCTGCCCGACGAATTCGGCGCGCCGCGATGTCTTGAACGCGACCCGCTCAAGCGTCGCGGTTTGGCGGGCCCGCGGCGCGCTCATACGAGACGATTCGCCAGCTGGTTTGCCGGACCGAAAGCAGAACCCGCGGTCGGGACCAGTGTCACGTGCGTGCCGCGCGAACGCGTTTGTTCTTGTCGCGTTCGGAACGAGCCAGTCGGAATGTGTCGGATTTTACCGCAGAAGCTGGCGCACCCGGCGAGATTCGAACTCACGACCTCTGCCTTCGGAGGGCAGCGCTCTATCCAGCTGAGCTACGGGTGCCTGCACACGATCCGGAAGACCGGAGAAAGGCCGGGATACAACCTGCCGGTCGGGCGCGCAAGGACGATTGCTTGAGGGGCGACCGCGGATTTGCCAACAGAGGCTTGGCGGCGGGACCACAATCGAGGATTATCCCGCAGCCTCGCGAGCGCCGCTGCGCCGGAACGGGATATGGATCTTCAGCCTGCGGAAAAATCGGCGTGCGAGATCGCGGAACACGCCGCTCGTGACGCCTCCCGGCGGGTCCACCGCGCGTTAGTCCCGGCGGACGAAGACATTCTCGAAGAATTGGGGCGGCGCCTCGGACGGTTGCACGCAAAGCAGCGTATCGGCATCGAGGACGACAACGAGGCGCGAGTTTTCGGTCGGGGCCTCAACTTCTTCCACCCCGAGAATTGGCGCCGGAGTCCCGCGATTATTCGCACTGCGCTGAGCCTCAGCGGTTTGTATTGGCGAGCGAGCAAAAACGCCGAAAACGTCCAGATCCGGTACAATGACATCCTGTTGTCTCGGCTGCCGTCTGCGTTCGACGGCTTGACCCTGCTCCACATCAGCGACTTGCACGCCGACATCAGCGGCGGGGCGATGCGGCGGCTGATCGAGCTGCTGCCGGGGTTGGCATACGACCTTTGCGTATTGACCGGCGACTATCGCGGGAAAACCTTCGGGCCGTGCGAGGCGACGATCGAAGGCATGGCGCGGGTATGCCGGCACATCGTCGCCCCGATCTACGGCGTGTTGGGCAACCATGATTCGATCCGCATGGTCCCTGCCCTCGAGGAAATGGGGATCCGCATGCTGCTCAACGAGGCCGAAACCCTCGAGCGCGGCGATCAATCCCTCCATCTGATCGGGATCGACGACGCTCACTATTATCGGGCCGACAATATCGAAAAGGCCGTGTCGCGGCTTCCCGGCGGCGAATTTTCGATTCTGCTGTCGCATACGCCCGAGATCTACCGGCAGGCGGCGCATGCCGATTTCGACCTGCTGCTCAGCGGGCATACCCATGGCGGCCAGATCTGCCTCCCCGGCGCGGTCCCGATCACCCTCGATTCGGTGCTGCCGCGGCGGATGGGTTCGGGTTTGTGGAGATACCGCGATATGGTCGGCTACACCTCGGTCGGGGTCGGGTCGTCCATCGTCGCCGCACGGCTCAACTGCCCTCCCGAGATTACCTTGCATCGCCTGCGGTGTGGTGCCGCTAATATGGCCGATCGCGCAGGTGAAACGCGTAGAACACGCGAGAAAGCAACACCTCGCCGATAAAAAACAACGCTGCCGTGATGCCGATGTCTGCCATCGTCAAGGACAGCGGGTGGCGGCAGGCGAGTAGCGGAAACAGCGCTTCCGGAACCTGGTCGAGGCCGCTGGCGCGGCTGCTCGGCGGTAGCGCCATGCGGCGCTTTAGACAGCTCGAGACGAGGTCGCCGACCATGGCGAGGCAGCCGACCAGAGCCCCTATTCCCCAGTCGAGGCCGATCAGCGGCGCGCCCGCGGTCGTCGCCAGCACCGCCAGCACAACGCCCCGTATGGTCTTCGATCGGCCGAACAGCGGCCGGCCGTCGACAAATTCGACACCGCCATCGAGCGGATAAGCCAAGCGTTCGCCGAGAATTTTCTTGGCAACGACGGGTATGCCGTTGGCCAGCATCAGCAGGACCAGCAGCTGCAGGATCGGCCAGGGTTGCACAGGGTCAGCGGCCGGCGACCGTCACCTGACTGCTGGTGCGCAAGAAGGCTTCGCCCGCAGCGCGATCGGCGCCTGAAGGGAGCGGCGCGGAGGGGGCGAGCACCCAGCTTGCGACATCGGCGATCACGACGGGACCTTCGAGATCGCGCAGCAGCATATGGTAGCCGTTTTGGTACCAGGCGAGCTTGCGTCGGCGCATCGGTTCGGCTGGGAGCGTGTCTACAAAGAGCCGGATCGGCGCCCGCGGGATAATTTCGTCCTTTGCGCCATACATGACGAAGAGCGGCGTATCGAGCCTGGCAGCGGAGGCGAGCGCGGCATCCATCAGATCGACGAGGCCATAGATCGTGTCGATGCGGGTCGCGTGGATTACCATCGGGTCTTGTCCCAGCGCCCGCAGCATCACGATGTTGTCCGAAGCTTTGATCTTGAGCCCGCGCCCGGTCAGGGTCAGCCCGGGCATCAGCCGAACGCCTACCCACAACGCCAACCGTGGCAGAAGATCCATCGTCGGGCGCCCCCAGACCGCCGGTGCGGTCAAGACGACCCCGTCGACATCAGGGACCGGGGTGCCGCTCTCGCCGGTCAGTGCGGCTACCGCGACCGCCCCTCCCATGCTCTCGCCGAGGATGTAGATCGGGGTGCCGGGGTACATTCGGCGCAATATTTGCGCGGCGGTCGCGACGTCGGCCGCCAGTGCCGCTCGTCCCGGCCAAAATCCGCGCTCGGGTGCGGCACCAAAACCGCGCTGGTCATAGGCGTAGGTCACAATCCCTTCCTTTGCCCAGATATCACCCGGTCCGTCAAAAGCGTTGGCATAGTCGTTGAAACCGTGCAGGGCGAGGATCACCGCCTTGACTCCGCGCTTGTCATCGCTTCGCGGGAGCCATTTGCGCAGCGGCAGAGCCTGGCCATCGGCGGCGATAAAGTTGGCTTCGGTAAAGTGCGGCAGCGGCTTCGGCTCCGGCGCGGCGCGCGCCGTGCCGACACCGGCGAGCCGGACTTCCTCGTCGGTCGCCGGAGCACAGCAGACAAGCAGCAACAAAGCGGCGATCATCCAGATGCGGGCAGAATTGGAGGCGATGTGCAGCCGGCCGCTCCTCACGAAACACGGCAGGTCTTTGATTGTGCCGTACCAACCGGTATCATCGAGCTCTGCATAGGGTCAACCGAGCCCTCCAGTGCGCTCGCCGTAGGTTTCCGGTGGTCTGCGATGCCGTTCGAAACCATCTACACCGACGAGATGGTCGCCGTTTGCAACGGCGGCGAAGGGTCGCTCGGCCACCCGAGGGTGTATCTGAACCTGGAGCCCTCCGGGAGAATCGAATGTCCGTATTGCTCCCGTCTCTTCGTCAACCGCGCGGCTGCCGCGGCCGGCCCCGGCGCAATCCCCGCGTCGAGCGGCCAGAGCGGCACGACATCTGAGTGAAGAAAGCCGTGGACGACATTGCTGCATCAACTCTAGAGCCGGATTCCGCCGCGAGCGCCCCCGCCCCAGCGCCTGGCGCAGCCGCAACACCGGCCGTCCCGCATCACCTGTTTCTGATCGACGGGTCTGGGTTCATCTTCCGCGCCTACTACGCCCGGGCGCGCAGCAGCGAGCCGGTATTCCAGCGCAAATCGGACGGCATGGTCACCGAGGTCGTGACCTTGTTCAGCAACATGCTGGACAAATATCGGCGCGAAACCGATGCCGATCATATGGCGGTCATTTTCGATGCGTCCGGAAGCAGTTTCCGCAATCGCATTTACGGTGAATATAAAGCCAATCGGCGCGAGATGCCGGACGACCTGCGCCCGCAATTGGCGCATGTCCGGCGCGCCGCGACGGCGTTCGACATCTGCCAGATCGAATTGTCGGACTTCGAGGCGGACGACCTGATCGCGACTTATGCGCGCCACGCCGTCGAAGCCGGAGCAAAGGTGACCATCCTATCGTCCGACAAAGACCTGATGCAGCTGGTCGGCGACAACGTGACGATGCGCGACCCGATGAGCGATCGTGCGATTGCCGAGGCGGAGGTGCGCGAGAAATTTGGTGTCGGTCCGGACAAGGTCGTCGAGGTGCAAGCGCTGTGCGGCGACAGCACCGACAATGTGCCGGGGGTACCCGGGATCGGCGTCAAGACCGCAGCCGAGTTGATCAACACCTATGGCGACCTCGAATCGCTGCTCGCCCACGCGCATGAGATCAAACAGCCAAAGCGGCGCGAGGCGCTGATCGAGAACGAGGCGAAAGCACGGCTGTCGAAGCAATTGGTCAAGCTCGACGACGACGTGCCGCTGCCCTGCCCGCTGTCGGCGCTCGAAGTCAAGCCATACGATCCCGAGAAGCTCTTCCCGTTTCTCGACGAGATGGAGCTGCGCGCGCTGAAGGGGCGAATCGTCCAACGCCTGTCGATCGCCGCTGCGGCCGTCCCGGTCGAGCAACTGGAACCCGTCGTCCCGGAGGTTCCATCGTTTGCAGCGCCGCATACTTATGCGCTGGTCGACACGGTCGAAGGTCTCGAGCAGTGGATCGAGGCCGCTCAGCAGGCGGGTCAAGTCGCCATCTGGCCGGAGGCTAGTGCACTGTCTGGCACCCGTCCGGCTCTCGCCGGGATCGCGCTCGCATTGGCACCCGGCCTCGCCGCCTATGTCCCGCTCGGCCATCGGGCCGCCGGGACCCTCGACCTCGGTGGCAGCGGCGAGCTGTCGCTGCCGGCCGCCATCGACCGGCTGCGGCCGCTGCTCGAAGATCCGGGAGTGCTCAAGATCGGTCACGACGTCAAGAGCGCGGCGCACCTGATGTTGCGCTATGGGGTCGAGCTGGCACCCTACGATTGCACGATGCTGATGTCCTACGTGCTCGACGGCGGCCAGGCCGAGCACACGATCGAGCATCTGACCCGCCGCACTTTCGAGCATGAGCTGAAGCCGCCCAAAGAGCTGGTCGGGACCGGCAAGAGCCTGATCGCTTTCGCCGAGGTGCCGCGCGATGCCGCGCGCGATTTTGCCGCCGAGCGCGCCGACGCCGTGCTGCGACTGCACATGCTGCTGAAGGCGCGGCTCGTGCGCGAGAAGATGACGGCGTTCTACGAGACGATCGAACGGCCGCTGGTTCCGGTCGTTGCCGCGATGGAGTGCCGCGGGATCAAAGTCGACCGCGATGCCCTCGCCGAATTGTCGCGCGATTTTGCGGGGCGCATCGCCGAGACCGAGCAGGCGATCTTCCGCGCCGTCGGCAACGAGTTCAACATCGGCTCGACCAAGCAGCTCGGCGACGTGCTATTCGACAAGCTGGGCCTTCCCGGCGGCAAGAAGGGCAAGACCGGCGCCTATGGCACCGACGCCTCGATCCTCGAAGAATTGGCGCCGCTGCACGAGGTGCCGGGGCATGTCCTCGAGTGGCGTCAGCTGACCAAGCTCAAATCGACCTATGCCGATGCATTGGCCGACGAGATCGACCGCGAGACCGGGCGGGTGCACACCTCATACGCGCTGGCGGTGGCGGCGACCGGGCGTTTCTCGTCGAACAACCCGAACCTGCAGAACATCCCGATCCGCACCGAGGAAGGCCGCCGCATCCGCCGCGCCTTTGTCGCCGAGCCCGGCCATCTGCTGCTCTCGGCGGATTACAGCCAGATCGAGCTGCGGCTGGCCGCCCATGTCGCCGACGTGCCCGAGCTCAAGCAGGCCTTTCGCGACGGGGTCGACATCCACGCGCTGACGGCGAGCCAGGTGTTCGGGGTGCCGCTCGCGACGATGGACGCCAACACCCGGCGGCGGGCGAAGGCGATCAATTTCGGCATCATCTACGGGATCAGCGCGTTTGGCTTGGGGCAGCAGATCGGCGTGCCGCAAAGCGAGGCCGGCGCCTATATCCGCGCCTATTTTGAGCGCTTCCCGGCGATCCTCGCCTATATGGAGCGGATCAAGACCGACTGCCGCCGCACCGGCTACGTCGAGACGATCTTCGGGCGCAAATGCTTTATCCCGGGGATCCGCGACGCCAACCCGATGCGCAGGGCGGGGGCCGAGCGGCAGGCGATCAACGCACCGCTGCAGGGCTCGGCCGCCGACATCATCAAGCGCGCGATGGGCCGCATTCCGGCCGCGCTCGCCCGCGCCGGGCTCAAGGCCCGCATGCTGCTGCAGGTTCACGACGAGCTGCTGTTCGAGGTGCCGAAAGCCGAAGCCGACGAAACCGCGCGGGTCGTCAAAGGGGTCATGGAAGCGGCTTGCACACCGCATTGCGAGCTCTCGGTACCGCTCGTCGTCGAGACCGGCCGCGGCACCAACTGGGACGAAGCGCATTAGCGTGAGAAGCGCGAGCCCATTCCGGGGATAGCCCCCGCGAGGATTCCTCGGTTACGCGCTTCCATCGGGCAGCACCGAGCGCTCCCTCGCCTTCGCTACTATGAGAAGAATGACAAGGTAGACCGTGCTAAATGGCGCGAACAGCAAAAACGGGACGGGCCACAGATTCGATTGATCGGCAAAGGCGTAAGCGCACCAGAGAAGAAAAAGGCGTAAGCGCACCAGAGAAGAAGCGGAATCGCCGGGACGAGCGGTAGCAGCGCCGCCTTGCGCCAGCCTCCTGTCAACTGTGCCGCGGCCCAGGGCTGCAAGATGAAATAGACCGGCGCGGCGAGCATCGCCACGGACCCGGGCACGAACAT
>Ga0306921_10004730_pt1 | contig 14028 bp, 13 predicted proteins | sample sta12Cox44000080_FD_203760 | JGI IMG/M metagenome (GOLD analysis project Ga0306921, IMG submission 203760) | Lab enrichment of tropical soil microbial communities from Luquillo Experimental Forest, Puerto Rico - statoxic.12C.oxic.44.000.080 (v2)... | ecosystem: Environmental > Terrestrial >... | reverse complement strand
CTTTCGCGATGCAGATATCGGCGCTGCCGAGTTGAGTGTTGTCCATCTTCTCGTAGTAGACAAGGTTTCCGCTGGGGTCTACGATGGCGACGGCCATATTCCAGTTATTTTTTCGAGCCTCGGCGAGAGCCGGTGCAGCGGCCTTTTTTGCGTTCTCAACGCTGATGGGCGTGCCGTAGGGATTGGGCATCTGGGTAAAAGCAGGAAAAGCGCAGAGCGCGAAGAGCAGAGCGAAGGCGAGCTTTTTCCACTGTGATGACATCATTGTCCTCCTCCGTAAGTGTCAGAGACAGGAAGCGTACGACGAAGAAATCGTGATTTTGGTCCGACGAACGCGCAGCATCATACACCAGCAGGCAGGGGAAGTTAGCCGGTGGTCTGTGTGACGATGCGGAGCCAAGCGAGGGACCGGCGGCAAACCGTTGGGGGACGGGGTCGCATCTGAGCAATTCATAAGGGCGTGGCCCGCACAGGCAATTGGAATCCAGGGGTTCTCTGAGAAGGAGGTAATTACCGTCGCGCGGGTACGAGTGAGACGTCCTCATGGGCGAATCGTTGAAGAAGTGGAAAGTCCTGTTGGTGCATCCAAGCGGGTTGATGTATTCGGAAGTGTACCTACGCCTCGAGCCGCTCGGATTGGAGCTGATCGCAGAAGCGTGCCGGAGGAGCGGGTTTGCCGTGCGGCTGTTGGACCTGCAGGCAAGTGAGCACAAAGACTATTTCCGGACCATGGAAGAGTGGCGCCCGGATGCAGTGGGATTCTCGCTCAACTACCTGGCCAACGTTCCCGAGGTAATTGATCTGGCAAAATCGACGCGTGAGCGTTGGCCTAAAACGTTTGTGTTCGCCGGCGGGCACAGCGCGTCATTTGTTGCGCGAGAGATTGTGGAGCATGGAGCGGGCGCGATTGACTGCGTTGTGAAAGGTGAGGGCGAAGGCATTACGCCGAAGTTACTGGAGGTGGCGCGGGACGACCGGAAGCAACTGGACAAATTGCCGGGCGTCGTGACCGAAGAAAGGGAAGGCCCGGTCCCACAAATGGTCAACGGTCTCGACCGGTTGAGCCCGGCGCGCGATTTGCTGGCGAACCGGAGAAAGTATTTTATTGGCGTGCTGGATCCGGCGGCTTCGATCGAGTTTACCCGAGGGTGCCCGTGGGACTGCGTATTCTGCAGCGCGTGGACGTTTTATGGAAGGAATTACCGCTTGCGGAGCGCGGAAGCTTCGGCAGAAGACCTGGCCCGGGTGCGAGAACCCGGCGTATTCATTGTGGATGATGTGGCGTTTATCCAGGCGGAACACGGAATGGCGATCGGCCGGGAGATCGAGAAGCGGGGCATCAAGAAGCAGTATTACCTCGAGACGAGAAGCGATGTCCTGCTGAGAAACAAAGAGGTGTTCCGGTACTGGAGACGGCTGGGGCTCGAGTACATGTTCCTGGGGTTCGAAGCGATCGATGAAGAGGGATTGAAGCTGCACCGCAAGCGGATAACGCTCGGCAAGAATTTTGAGGCGCTGGAATTCGCGCGCGAGCTCGGAATCACCGCAGCGATCAACATCATCGCGGATCCGGGATGGGACGAGAAGAGGTTCGCGGTGATTCGCGAGTGGGCGCTCTCGGTACCCGAGATTGTGCATTTGACGGTGAATACGCCGTATCCGGGGACGGAGACTTGGAGAACCGAATCGCGCGGATTGACGACGCGGGATTACCGGCTGTTCGACGTGCAACATGCGGTGCTACCGACCAAGCTGCCGCTGAAGGAATTCTATCGACAGCTCGTGAGCACCCAAGAGGTGCTAAACCGCAAACATTTGGGATGGACAGCGCTGAAGGACTCCTTGACGTTAGCCGCAAAACTGACACTACGCGGGCAGACGAATTTTCTGCGCATGCTGTGGAAGTTCAACGGCGTGTATAACGTGGAACGGCAGACGCGGGACCACCAACGGCCGGTGAACTATCAGATGAAACTGCCCGGACCTGCGATGCAGGGGCGCTTCGATCAAGACAGTTTGTTTATTCATCCGCAGCAATTGCTGAAGCCGCTGAGAGCAGGGGCCGCGCGCGACTAAAGGGCCAGGCAAGCGATTTTTTCCGACGACAGTTTGCGGCAAGTCACAAGGTTTTGGAAAAGCTGCTATCTCGTGCGCGTGCCAAAGACGAAGGCGGTATCGACAAAAGCGAAGCACAGCGCTCGTAGAAACGGCAGCGCGACGAAATCACTTTTGGCGAGTTTGCTTCCCTTCCATAACCGTGGCTAAGGTGTTCGAGCCCATCGCCATATCAAAGGTATAGGTGGCGAGATCGTTCGAGACACGCTTGAGGATGAAGCGCGGCAGACCACGTCTCCATCCTGAAGTTCATTGAGCGCAATTGGAGTTTGCCGACCGTCTCGGGTCGGAGCCGCGACAACCTAGCCAACCCGACTTACAATACGGCGGTCCCCCGGTACGCTACCTCGAACAGCCCGGCCATCTCCGACCTGTTCGATCTGTTCAACTTCTAACAGCAACCCACCGTGCGCACCATCCTTTGCGTCGATCAGCGGGGCACCATCCTCAGTGAATTTCCGACCGGGTTCCATCCCGCGGCGGAAAATTTTCCGGTAAGGAACCGAATCCAGCAGGAACAAAACTGGACAAGGCCGAGCGTGAGATGGAAGAGCCGGCAAACCGCTCGGAGCGGCTTTCGTCGAGGGCCAGGCCGTTCTGGCGGAACACGGGAATCCGCTATCGGAAGACGGATTAACTCTAGCAGAAACATAGATTTACGGGCCTCTAAGCGCCGCAGGGCCGAAGCCTGGCGAGGAACTTGTGGAAATCAGTGGGTTGAATTCCAGCGAAGTTCTGGCTACGCTCTTGGACTTGGAGAGGAAAGGCATCATCCGGCGATAGCCGGGAAAGCCGTTTGCTAAGCTGTGGTGGTAGAAGTTGGAGCCCAGCCCAAAGGAACGATGCACCTGAAATGAAGCGGGGAGCATCTGGAAACCAGCAAGGAAGAGTGGGACAGGACATATATCAAGGTAGCGAGAAGGACACAGACCGCATAGCTAGCCCTTCCTGCGGAAGAATCCGGAGTTACAAAAGAACACATGGCACGTTCACTGGTAATCGTTGAGTCGCCAGCGAAGGCGAAGACGATCAATAAATATCTCGGAAAGAATTACAGCGTAAAGGCATCGGTGGGGCACGTGATGGACCTGCCGACGAAGACGATCGGGATTCGTCTGCCCGAAGAGGATGAGAAGCCGAAGAAGAAGAAAGGAAAGAGGGGGGCAAAGGCAGCGCCGCGGCCGCCACGAAAGCCAGTGACCCTGGATGACCCGAAGATCTTTGAGCCCACGCTGCAAATCATTCCCGGCAAAGGAAAAGTGATTAACGATCTGAGGAAATCGGCGAGCGCGGCCGAGGCGGTGTACCTGGCCGGCGACCCGGACCGGGAAGGCGAGGCGATATCGGCGCACCTGTCGATGGTGTTGTCGAAACCGGCGAAGTACCTGGTACCCGAGGAAGAGGAAGAAGGAAAAAACGGCAAGAAGAACGGGGACAAAGAGGAGAAAGCGGCAGAAGAAGCCGGAAAGAAGGCGGGCAAGGGCAAGATTGGGAAAAAGGCGGAGAAGGACCGGATCGAAATCGAGCCGATCGACCCGAAAAAGATTTTCCGTGTCACGTTCAACGAAATCACGCCGAAAGCGATCCGAGCGGCGTTTGAGAAGCCCAGGCAGGTGGACACGCAACTGGTGGATGCCCAGCAGGCGAGGCGTGTGCTGGACCGAATTGTAGGTTACAAGATTTCGCCGCTGCTGTGGGACAAAGTGCGCCGGGGATTGAGCGCCGGGCGGGTGCAGACGGTAGCGCTGCGTCTGATTGTTGAGCGCGAGCAGGAGATACGAGCGTTCGTGCCCCAGGAATACTGGACGATCCACGCCATGCTGGATGCGGGGGAGCCGCCGATTTTTGAGGCACGGCTGACGAAGAAAAACGGCGAAGACATCGAGATCAAGAACCAGGCAGCGGCGGATGAAGTGGTGGCCGCGGTGAGCAGCGCGAAGTGGCAGGTGGCAAGCGTAACGCTGAAGGAGAAGCGCCGGAACGCGCCGCCGCCCTTCACGACGTCGAAGCTGCAGCAGGCCGCATATAACCGCCTACGGTATACGGCCAAGCGAACGATGGCGCTGGCGCAGCGGTTGTATGAGGGGATTGAGCTGGGCGAAGAGGGATCCGTGGCGCTGATTACGTATATGCGCACGGATTCGGTACAAGTGTCGAACGATGCGCTCGAGCAGGTGCGGGAGTTCATTCCCTCACGGTTTGGAAGGGATTACCTGCCGGAAAGACCGAATTTCTACAAGTCGAAGAAGGATGCGCAGGGAGCGCACGAAGCGATCCGACCAACCGACGTCTCACGGACTCCGGAGGACGTACGGAAGTACCTCGAAGACGATGTGTTCAAGCTGTACCAGTTGATCTGGCAGCGGTTCGTGGCTTCGCAGATGCTGCCGGCGGTATACGACCAGACGACGATTGACATTGCGGCGGCGGACTATACCTTCCGGGCGACGGGCTCGATCATGAAGTTTGACGGGTACCTGAAGGTCTACCAGATACCGCTGGTGGGCGCGGACCGCGAGGAGGAAGAAAAGGATGATGAGGGCGAGGGCAAGGCCCTGCCGCGCGTGACCGAAGGACAAGCGCTGAAGCTCGAATCGATCCGGCCGGAGCAACACTTCACCGAGCCGCCGCCGAGATACACGGAAGCAACGCTCGTAAAGGAACTGGAAGAGGACGGGATCGGAAGGCCATCGACCTACGCGTCGATTATTTCGACGATCGTGGAACGCGAATACGTGAAGAAGGAACAGGGGCGCTTCACGCCGACGATGCTGGGCGAGCGCGTGTGCGGACTGCTGATCAAGAGCTTCGAAGATGTATTTGATGTGAAGTTCACGGCGCGGCTCGAAGAGGAATTGGACGAAATCGAAGAAGGCAAGATGCCCTGGCGGGAATCGGTCAAGGAGTTCTGGGAGAAGTTCATCGTGGACCTCGATAAGGCCGGCGATGAGATGGTTTCCTACAAAGCCGGGATTCCGACCGGAAAGAAGTGCGAGAAATGCGGGCAGGGAGAACTGCTCGAGCGGATCAGCCGGCATGGGTTCTTCCTCGGATGCTCACGGTACCCGGAGTGCGACTTCATTCAGGACCTGGAAGAGGAGATCCCGGAGGACGCAGAAAACAAGACCGAGTATTGCGAGAATTGCGGAAAAGAAATGACGCTGAAGCGCGGCAGATTTGGGGCGTTTCTGGCGTGCACGGGATATCCGGACTGCAAAACGACAAGGCGGCTGGTGGCGGGGACGCGGATCGCGCACCAACCGGACGAGCTGCTCGACGAAAAATGCCCGCTGGACGGGAACGGGCTCTTGAAGAAGCACGGGCGCTTTGGCGAGTTCATCGGATGCTCGGGATATCCGAAATGCAAGTACACGCGGCCGATCACCATGGGGATCAAGTGCCCGAAATGCAACGAAGGGGAATTCGTGAAGAGGGGCAGCATGGGAAAGGGCGGGCGCGGCAGGTTCCGCGTTTTCTACGGGTGCTCGCGCTATCCGGACTGTGATTTTACGACGCCGTATATGCCCATCGCCGAGCCCTGCCCGAAGTGCGGGGCGCCGTTCGTGGTGGAGAAGAAGACAAAGATCGGCACCGTGCGGGCGTGCATAAAAGAAGGATGCGACTGGGAAAAATTGGCGCCGGAAGAGAAGCCAGCGGCGGCGACGACGGAAGAGGCACCCGTCACGGCGAAGGCGTGACGTACTCCCCTGGCTGAAAGCCGGGGGCTTCTCAGTGAACCGCAGCATTCCTGCGCCGCGGTTAGCGGCTGAAGGCTCAGTCCGAGCCTCAGGACTCGGCCGGGGCGGTCAGGTGGGCGCTATCGGAACCAGTGACAAACGTTGCTACCGCACAAGAAACAGCGGCTCCAGAGGTGAAAGCGGCTTGCCCGAAGCTTGTCAATAAGAGGTGTGATGAGGCAGTCGATTGAAAAATTTCTGGGGTATTTGAGTTCGGTGAAGAACGCTTCGCCGCACACGATTACGAACTATGGAAAGGACCTCGAGCAGTTCCGCGTGTTTCTGATGCCGCCCGGGACCGCAGAGCCGTCGCCGGAGAAAGTGACCCACCAGTGGATTCGCGAGTTTGTGGGGCACCTGCACGAGCAGGGGCTGGAGAAGAGCTCGATTGCGAGAAAGCTGGCAGCCCTGCGGTCGTATTTCAAGTACCTCGTGAGGGAAGGAATGCTGAAGGAGAACCCGGCACGGCTGGTACCGACACCGAAGTTGCCGAAGCGGATTCCGTCGGTGCTATCGGCAGAAGAGATGAGCGGGTTTCTGGATCAGTTGGCAGCGGTTCAGAACGCAGCGGGGCGCGCAAGAGGAAGGAAGAAGGGGAGCGAGGTGGAAAAGACGGCGCCCGCAGGGGCCGTCAAGCTGGAGGACAGTCTGTTGCTGCCGAGGGACCGCGCGGTATTGGAATTGTTGTACGCGGCGGGACTGCGGGTGAGTGAGCTGACCGGGCTCAATGTGGCGGACATGGACGAGAAGGAACAGATGGTGCGCGTGCTCGGCAAGGGGAGAAAAGAGAGGATCGTGCCGTTCGGAGGGAAAGCGGCAGAGGCGCTGCGAGCGTACCGGCCGGTGCGGGAAAGGCTGCTCGACGAAAATCAGCGCAGTGGCGGGAAAACCGATCCGCAGGCAGTGTTTCTGAATTACATGGGCAGGCGGCTGACGCAGAGAAGTGTCGGAAGAATCGTGAAGAAGTACGTGCGGGTCGTGAACATGAACTGGGACCTGCACCCGCATTCGCTGCGGCACGCATTTGCGACGCATCTGCTGGCGGACGGAGCGGATTTGCGGTCGATCCAGGAGCTGCTGGGCCACCAGTCGCTTTCGACGACGCAGAAGTACACGCACGCGTCGGTCCGGCAATTGATGGACATCTACGATAAGGCCCATCCGCACGCCTAAGCACGCCAAAACCCGCAAAGCCTCCGCGATTACATAACCCTAATCTCCTGTCGGCGAGGCACGCCCTACAATCATTCTGGCGTTTTTCCGCAAAGTGTAAGAAGGTGTACGCGAAGATGGGGCGAGGAACATCGAAGCGCCGGGTAGGGAGTGTTGCCAGGTGGGGGCATTTTGCAGAGAGTGATGAGGTTCGGATGGGTATTGGGAGGAACAATCGCGGCAAGCTGGTGGTTGACGGCAGCCGCGTTGGTGCGCGCGCAGGACAATTACGAGATTCAGGTTTACGGATCTGAGTTGGTGGAAAAGAGCCACACGATGGTGGAGTTGCACAGCAACTTCACGTTTCAAGGCTCGAAGACAGAGGAAAACGGGGTGTTGCCGACGAATCACCAGCTACACGAGACCATCGAAATTACGCATGGATTCACGGATTGGTTCGAAACCGGTTTTTACATCTTCACCTGTGAGAAAAGCGGCTTAGGGATCGATTGGGTAGGGGACCATATACGGCCGCGGTTCGCCGTGCCAAAGAAGTGGAACTGGCCGGTGGGGTTGAGCCTGTCGCAAGAGATCGGGTATCAAAGAAGCCAGTTTTCGACGGATACGTGGTCGTACGAGCTGCGTCCGATCATAGACAAGCAGGCGGGGCGTTGGTACTTCTCGTTCAATCCGACGTTCGACAAGTCGCTGCACGGGCAAACAGCGAACCAGGGATTCATTTTTTCTCCGAACGCGAAGATAAGCTACGACATCACGAAGAAAATTACGGGCGGGGTTGAATACTACGGTTCGTTGGGTCCGGTGACGGGATTTTATCCGGGACCGGAGCAGCAACAACAGATTTTTCCGGTAATCGACCTGAATTTATCGCCGAAGTGGGAAGTGAATTTCGGGGTAGGAGTGGGTGTGACACGCGCGACCGATCATCTGATCGCGAAATTAATCCTGGGCTATAGGTTCGATTTCTAGACAGCTGCGGCGGGATTCTGGACCATGCGGATGAAGTCATGCTGACCGTTCGCGAAGCGCGGGCTGACGATGCGGACGCCATCTGGACGATTCTGGAACCGATGATTCGTGCTGGTGACACTTACACGCTGCCGCGCGAGATGAGTCGTGAGGCGGCCCTTGCGTTTTGGTTTGCAAGCGGGCATGAGGTGTTCGTGGCCGAGGAAGACGGAGGCGTGGTCGGGACCTACTTTTTGCGCGCCAACCAAGCGGGAGGTGGTTCGCACGTGGCGAATTGTGGCTACGTGACGGCTGCGCACGCCGCGGGCCAGGGCGTAGCGCGGGCGATGTGCGCGCATTCGCTTGAACATGCGAAGAGCCGGGGGTTTCGAGCCATGCAATTCAACTTTGTGGTCAGCAGCAACGAAAGGGCGGTGCGGCTGTGGAAGAGTTTCGGCTTTGAGATCATCGGACGGCTGCCAGAAGCGTTCCGGCACCCCTCAGGGAACTATGCGGATGCCTATGTAATGTACCGATTTTTGTGAAAGTTGCCGGGAAGCAAGAGGCCCGGAGCGAGAGAGCGTCGTTGACGGTGAAGCGAGCGGACCCGTATAATAAGAGTTTGTCTTGAGGGTTTGGAGGAGCGATGTACGCCGTGATAAAGACCGGTGGAAAGCAGTACCGTGTCGCGCCGGGCGACACCATCCGCATCGAGCGGGTGAAGGGTGATGTTGGCGAGCAGGTGAAGTTTGGAACCGTGCTGGCGGTGCACACCGACGACAAGAAAGTTTTGGCCGGGACGGAAGCGTCCAATGCCACTGTGACGGGTAAGATCGTGGAACAGGGGCGGGCGAAGAAGCTCACCGTGCTGAAATATAAGAAGACCAATCAGTACAAGATTCAGCGGGGCCACCGGCAGAATTACACGGCCGTTGAGGTCAGCGAGATCAAGCTGTAGTTGGTGACTTTTCCGCTGGCGGATCGGAAACTGCCGGCACGAAGTGAGAGGAATTGAGTCATGGCACATAAGAAGGGTGGCGGCTCGTCAACAAACGGGCGGGATTCGCACGGACAGAGGCTCGGGGTAAAGCGGTTCGGCGGGCAACTGGTGAACGCGGGCACGATTATCGTGCGCCAGCGCGGAACCAAGCATCGCGCGGGCGAAAACGTGGCGCAGGGCAAGGACGACACGCTGTTCGCGCTGGTGACCGGGTACGTTGAGTTCAAAGACCGGGGCACGCGCGGGCGGTTCGTGAACGTACGGCCGGCGGAAACAGAAAAGGCCGCGAACTAGAGGAGACTGTCGACGGCCCCGGTGCTTGTGCCGGGGCCGTTTTTGTTTTTAGGGCGGCGATGCGCCGCGAGGCCAGCGAGAGCACGGGGAAGAAGTTCGATGTTCGTTGATGAGGCGAAAATACTGGTGAAGGGCGGGGACGGCGGGAACGGGTGCGTCGCGTTCCGGCGGGAGAAATACGTGCCAAGAGGCGGACCGTCGGGAGGCGACGGCGGGCACGGCGGGAGCATTTACCTCGAAGCCAATCCGAACGACAACACGCTGCTAAGGTACAGGTACAACCGGGAATTTAAGGCGGACCGTGGACGGCACGGCGAAGGGTCAAACTGCACGGGTGTGTCCGGCGAAGACATGATTCTGAAAGTGCCGGTGGGGACGCTGGTATTCGACGGGCAGACCGAGGAGTTGATGGCGGACCTGAAAAAGCCCGGGCAACGAATACGGGTGGCGCAGGGAGGAAAAGGCGGGCGCGGGAACCAGCATTTTGCGAAACCGTGGCACCAGGCGCCGCGGGAAAAAGAGGATGGCGAACCGGGAGAAGAGCGTCAACTGCGGCTTGAATTGAAGCTGCTGGCGGATGTTGGGCTGGTAGGTTTTCCGAATGCGGGGAAATCGACGCTGATCTCCGTGATCAGCGCGGCGAGACCGAAGATCGCCAATTATCCGTTTACGACGCTCGAGCCGAATCTCGGAGTTGTGAATGCGGACGGCGGCCCGCGAGGGCATGGGACGGAGTTGGGGCGGACCTTTGTGGTGGCCGACTTGCCAGGACTCATCGAAGGGGCCAGCGAGGGAGCCGGGCTGGGGATCCGGTTTTTGCGGCATGTGGAACGGACGAGGCTGTTGGTGCATCTGATCGACACGAGCGATACGGCGGAGATGGATCCGGTGAAGGCGTTCGAGATTATTGAAGGCGAGCTGCGGGCGTTCAGCGAGGCTTTAGCCGACAAACCAGTGATCGTGGTGGCAACGAAGCTCGATGCGACAACCGACCGGAGGAAACTCGAGGAATTGCGGGGTTTTTGCGAAGAAACGGAGCTCGCGTTTCACGCAATTTCGGCGGCCACAGGCGAGGGCGTAAAGGAGCTGGTGCGTGGGATGGCGGATAGGCTCGACCGGATACCGAAAGAAGAGGTTGAGGATGAAGCGAAGAAGGCGGACGAAGTAAAGCAAGTGAACGGGGTGGAGGAAGGCAAGAAGAGCGATTCCTCGGACGAAAATCGTGCGATGGGGAAACGGTCCTCGGAATGACCAGCAGGGCTTTTCTGGAACGTGACGGGGCTTCGAAGCGGCTGAAGACGGGCGACAGGCTCGGATGGATTCATGAGAGAATCGGGACAAGGATCGAGCGGGAGGCGGATTGACGACAGCGCAGGCGCACCGCACAGCGGTCAAACACCAACCAAGACGAATTGCACTGTTTGGCGGCTCGTTTGATCCTATTCATGCAGGGCACCTAGCGGTGGCACGGGCCGCGGACCGGCGATTTAATTTCGACGAGATGCACTTCATTCCGGCGAGCCGGCCTCCTCACAAGCTAAAACAGCACCTGGCGCCGTTTCCCCACCGTTTTGCAATGGTGGCGCTGGCCTGTGCGGAGCATCCGCATTTTGTACCGTCGCTCGCGGAAGCGGGCGAGGATTTCAGCGGGACGCAGTTGCACTATTCGATCGACACGGTGCGTTATTTTCGACACACCTACAACGGGCCGGGTGACCGGGTGTTTTTCATCGTCGGAGCGGACGCGTTCCTGGATATCCCGATGTGGAAGGAATACGAAGCGCTGCTGGGACTCTGCGATTTCGTGATTGCGAACCGGCCTGGCATCCGGCTGGAGGCGCTGAGGTTGGTGATACCGCCGGACCTGCACGCCGGACCGGCACAGAAAAGGGAGAAGGAAGACGAGGCGGTCGCACCGGGTTCGCCGGTGGTTGCGCGACTGCAACGAGGCACCGTGTACCTGCTCGAGAATGTGGCAAACGAGGCAAGCGCGACCGACATCCGGCGGAAAGCGAACCGAGGGCAATCGATACACGGGCTTGTCTCGGCGAGAGTGGAGGAATACATTTTGAAACAAGGCTTGTACCGGTGAAATTCGAATCGTTACCAGAAGGTGTGCGCCTGGTGGTCGAAGCGGCGCAAAGCAAGAAAGCAGGCGGAATCACCGTGCTGGATTTGGCAGGGCTCGGAGCGTTCACGGAGTATTTCGTGATCTGCACGGGCTACAGCACGCCGCAATTGCAGGCTATCTGCAACGAAATTGAAGAGGTTCTATATAGAGAGATGAAGCGCACGCCGGAGCACCGCGAGGGACACCGGTCGGCGGAATGGGCGCTGCTGGATTTTGGCAGCTTCATCGTGCACGTGTTTGGCGAGCAGGCGAGGCGCTATTACGACCTGGAGCGCCTGTGGCGGGCGGCGCCGTCGTGGGTAATGCCGGATGAGCCGGGGGCCCCGGCGGAACGGCCCCGGCAAAGAGAGCAGTACCTGCAGCCGTAGTGGCTGCGGATCGTCGCTTTCCTTCGTGGAAACAGCAAAGCTCGCTTCAGCGAGTCCGGAGTCGTCGGGTGAAATGAAGATTCGGTTGTTGATGGTCGGAAAGACGCGGCGGCCGGAGATGAATCAAGCTTTGGCGGACTATGTGAAGCGGATCGGGAGGGCCTGCCCGGTCGAAGTGGCCGAGGTACGCGACGGAGAGGCCGCCATCAAGAGACTGGAGGCGGACCGCCCCCCAACGGCCGTGCTTTTGGATGCGGGGGGAAAGACGTTTGACTCCGGGGCCTTTGCGAAATGGCTCGGAGAGCAGCGAGACCTCGGAACACGCGAGATTGTTTTTGTTTGTGGGGATGCCGACGGATTCCCGGACAAGCTGAGGGAACGCGTGAAGCAGAAAATTTCGCTGAGCGCCATGACGTATTCGCATGAATTGGCGCGGGTGATGCTGGCGGAGCAGATTTACCGGGCGTTTCAGATCTTGTCGGGAAGTCCGTATCCAAGATAAAGCAGGAAGGGGACCGCTCCCCTAGCTCGGTCAGTCGAGACCTTCGCGGCAGGGGCCAGGCCGAAAGCGGGCGCCCCAAACCATGATGCCGGGCGTGCGGTTTCTGAGTTTCCGAGAGGGAATAAGCGGCGGGGGAAACGATGGGCATACGACTGATACCGGACAAAGACAAGCCATCGGTGGCGATTGAAATACCGCTCGGGAAACCGCTGCCGGACTACGACCTCGAGCAAATGGAACAGCCCACGCCGAGAGATATCGACGCCATTCTGGTGACACAGGGATTCAGGGATTTGGTCGACGATGCGCGGGGGATTCTGACGGACCTGGCGGCAAATCCGCCGTCTCCGCCGAGTGGATCACACCTGGTGGATCTCGGTCTGGACAGCGGACCACAGCTTGAGATTGCGCAGTTGACCGGAGCGATTTGCCCGAGCGACGACGAAGTGTACCGGCCCGGGCTGTGGATCGTGTTGAAGGACCCGAAGGCTCCGCCGAAGGAGCGCTTGCACGAAGCGGTACTCGAACACGTGCGATTGATTGCGGAAGCGCTGGTGAAGAGGTTGGGCTTGTAAGAGCGATGGCAAATGAAAAGGGACTACTGATTGTTTACACCGGGCCGGGCAAGGGGAAGACGACCTGCGCTCTCGGAGCAGCATTTCGTGCGGTAGGGCAAGGCCTACGGGTGCTGATGGTGCAGTTCATCAAGGGTTCGTGGCACTACGGCGAGCTCGATGCGGCGAAAATGCTGGGCGACGATAAGTTTGAGATCCGGCCGATGGGGCGAGGGTTCGTCAAGGTGGGTGGAGCGGAAACCGATCCGCAGGACATCCGCATGGCGGAAGAGTGTTGGGAAGCGGGGCGAGAGGCGATTTACAGCGGAAAGTATGACCTGGTGATTCTGGACGAAATCAACTACACCATCAGCTACAAGATGCTGGACGCCGCAAAGGTGGTGGCGGCGCTGAAGGGGCGGCCGGAGCCGGTGCACGTAATCTGCACGGGCCGGAACGCGCATGCGCTGCTGGTCGAGGAAGCGGACCTGGTGACAGAGATGAAAGAAGTGAAACACCCGTACACGAAGGGTATACTGGCGCAGCGGGGAATCGATTATTGATCGTCGATGCGCCCGCGAGGGGTCTCGGCCAAGATATCGGTAGTCCGGAATCAGGGATCAGGAACCGCAGAAATGTCGTGGTTTAAAAGAAACAAGAAAGCGATCGATCAGGCGACACCGCCGGAAGAACGCCGCGTGCGCACCGAAGGGCTGTGGATGAAGTGCGAGTCGTGCCGGGCGATCGTCTTCCGGAAGGACCTGGAGGAAAACCGGCTGGTGTGCCCGAAGTGCCAGTTTCATTTCCGGATGAACGCGAAGCAGCGGCTCGAATTACTGCTGGACGGAAAATGGACCGAGCATGACGCGGGAATGGTTTCGACCGACCCGCTGAAATTCGTGGACACGAAACCGTACGCTTCGCGGATCAAAGACGCGCAGAAGAAACTGGGAATGAACGACGCGGTGATCACGGCGGAAGGCCAGTTGAATGGGAGGCCGGTGGTCTGCTGCGCGATGGAATTTGGGTTTATCGGCGGGTCGATGGGCGCGGTGGTGGGAGAAAAGGTGACGCGCGCGATCGAAATGGCCATGGATACAAGGCAGCCGCTGATTGTGGTGTCGTGTTCGGGCGGAGCGCGGATGATGGAAGGAACGATCAGCCTGATGCAACTGGCGAAAGTGTCGGCGGCGCTAGCGCGCTTGG
>Ga0306921_10004728_pt1 | contig 14035 bp, 14 predicted proteins | sample sta12Cox44000080_FD_203760 | JGI IMG/M metagenome (GOLD analysis project Ga0306921, IMG submission 203760) | Lab enrichment of tropical soil microbial communities from Luquillo Experimental Forest, Puerto Rico - statoxic.12C.oxic.44.000.080 (v2)... | ecosystem: Environmental > Terrestrial >... | reverse complement strand
TTATATCCGCCGATCGGCAGCAGCAGGCCGTCGGCGCTGCGGCGCGGATCGGTGAGCGGCGTGCCGTCGTGCCGGTTGATGAACCAGCCCTCTGGCATGGTTCGGCCTTGGAGCGCGTAGTTCTTGACCGTCCCGTAGGAGACGACGGTCGTCGCCATGTCGAATACGATCGGTCCGTCGCCGGCCGGCAGGCCGATTGCGAGCGGATTGGTGCCGAGCAGCGTCTCGGCGCCACCCCACACCGCCATGTGATTGGCGCTGGCGACCGCCGAATAGAGGCCGATCATGCCGGGTCGCCGGTTGAGGCCGCCCGCCGTGACCCGCTTGACGTATTGCGGCAGGCGGAACACGCCGTGGGCGTCGGCGCCCGTGAGGTCCGCCTCGGTCATCAATTCGGCGACGCGCGCTACGTCGTCCGGCGGGATTTGCACCGCGACGAGGGCGTCGTGGATGAAGGCGCGGATGGCAGGCGCGGGAACGCGCGTGGACTCGGCCGCGGTGGTGCCGCGGGCAGCGGTGGTTTCGGTGCTCATGCGGCTTGAATTACAGCATCAGCGCCGGAAGCGCATCCGGGCTGGCGGAAATCATTCCACCAGTTTGATGAACGACGTGCCGGCGCTGCGAACGCCGGTGCCGGTGCAGTTATTGTTGAAGTTGGCGTTGCCGTTGAAGGTGATGGTCAGGCCGACCAGCTGCGTGCAGATCGCGCCGCCGGTATTCGTGCCGCCGTTGAACGTCATGCCCTGGTTCGGAAAATAGATAGCACCAGTAATGTTTTGCGTGGTGCCGCCGGTGAAGCTGTTGGGAGGAGGGTTGGTCCTCTGCGGCGCGTTGCGGTCCTGGAAAATCGCCAGGCCGGCCAACGGCCCGGACGTCGGCGCGACGATGTTCACATCGGCACCGCCGGCAATCGAGGCTGTCGCATAATTGTTTCCGGTGCTGCTGGTCAGGATGATGGTGACGCCGCTGGGAGCGCTGATCGAAGAGTTGCCGGAGACTGAGAAGCTGCCGCCGTCCATGATGTAGGTACCCGGCGACAGAGTGAGGCTGCCGTTGCCCGTGACGGAAACGCCGCCGCACAGAACCATGGTCCCGGAGGGGCCCGGGGTGAGGGTCTGCGGGTTGTTTCTTCCGGATACGGAAAGATTCGTCTGGTCACAGCCAGAATAGCTCGGCACCGACACGTCGGCATAAGGATCGTTCGCCGGCGCCGAGCCGGTGAAAGTTCCGGCGGTGGTGTTGAGCGACGCCTGGCCGGAAAGCGCATAGTTCCCGGAAATAAAGGCCGCTTCCGCGTTGATCGTCGCCTGCCCCACGAGATTGAGCGCGCTGTTGCTGGGCGAGTTCACATAAAGATTGCAGCTGTTCAGGTTGAGCGTGGTATTTCCGTTGTCCGACACGTCGGTGATGTCGCTGCGGTCGAGCGCGAGCACGCAGGCGCTGCCGGTCGGATTGAGAGTGGCGACCGCGCGCGCTTGCAGGGTCGGTGAGTTGCGCAGGAATAAGCGAGCGAGCTGCAGCGGCTGCGGCCGCGAGACGATCACCTCGACCGCATTGCTGTCCGTCGTGTGGGTTCCCGAGGCGGGCGGGCTGTTGATGGTAACGACAGCATCGTTGGTGCCGTCGACGAAGCCATAGCTCGCGGTGACGGTCGTCGCCTCGGACGTGTAGGCGGTGGTGGAAGCGCCGTTCCACTTCGCCAATGCGGCGCTGAAGGCGGCCGAGTCGACGGCGCCCTGCATGGTGCGCCGGATCGAATACCACTCGGCGACTTCCGTGCCGAGCGCGGCAAGTCCTACCAGCGCGGTGAATGTGAGGGCGAGCGTCACGGTGACGGCACCCGACTGATCGCCAGCGAGCGCGCCGAGGGCGCGCGGGACCGGGCGAAGACAACACGGCGCAGGGTAACGCATCACGGCGTCCTCAGATCGGATAACAGGATTGCGCGCTCAGCGAAATCGAATGGGCCATGAACGGGATGTTGAGCGCCATGTTGTAGCTCGCGGAGACGCGGTTGCCGCACGATGCGACCGTGGCGGTGAACGCCGACGAAGGGAATCCCGCTCCGGAGCGTCCGGCGGCGAAACTCCGGATCTGGGTGGCGGAGCCGCAGGTGGTCGTGTCGACGGAAGCGCAACGCGCCGCTTCCTGCACGGAATAGTGGAGCGCGTTCACAGTCCACAGGAGGTGTCCGCCTTCCGCGACTGCAAAGATGAACAGGATCAGGACCGGCGCAAGCAGGCCGAGTTCGATCGACAAATTGCCGGCGTCCGCGCGTGCGAAGTGACGTGCCGACGCCGCCATGCCGAACTGCCGCCGCAAATGCCTCATCGCGCGCCTCATGCTATTGGATGCGCGCCGTCGTCTGGGCGGACAGAGTCACGGAATTGCCCATTGTCGGATAAGGAAACAGCGGCGTGTAGGTGGCCTGCGCGCCCACGGTGACGTAGGTCCCCGCCTTCTGCCCATCCGAGCAGGTCGAACCGCAAGTGGCGGCACTGACCGAGGAACCGTCCGGACAGCCGCAGGTCTTGGACGGCGCCGGCGAGGCGCTTACGGACAAGGCCGTTGCACTCATTACTGCGCTTTGGATGCTGCTGCTGTTCCAGCCGTGTGCCATCGCATATTGTGCACCCGCCTGCGCCGCATCCTGCACCTGCATCTGCTGATAGACCGCCATGCCGATGTCGATCAGCGGGACCAAAATGACGGCGAGCACAGGCGCCGCGATGGAAAACTCGATCACCGCGTTGCCCTCGCAAGCATCGAGCAAGGCCGCACTGTAGGCGCGTTTCAAGCTTTGCAATTGTGCCAATCCTGTCGCGCGCAAAGCGGTCGGAAGACGCATCGCCGGCAATCCCCCCGGGCGTGGAAAGCGCACCTTAACGACCAAATCTTGCGGCAGGCGAAAGCGCCACGGCTGCAATTAGCTAAAATGCGGATTCAAATGAGTTAAAATTCGAGATCTCTCAGCCGTTAGTCCCCCCATTGCGGCGGGCAGGGAGGGGAACCTAAACATCGGTGCACGCCCTAGCGTCTGCGCGAGCGACGGTTTCGGGGAGATGACGACTGTATCAATTTACGGGAAGCAGGCGGTGGCGGAAACCGGAATGGTGAACCGTCGGAGCCCGGTATCGAGCACATAATTCATCGTGGCGCTCACGGAGTTGCCGCAGGTCGCCGCCGCGTTATAGGTGAAATTGGGGGTGCCCCCGGGCCCGAAGTAACTGCTTTGTGCATAGGAAACGACCGTATTGGAGGCCGTGCACGCCGTGGCCTGGATCGACGCGCAACGCGCGGCCCTCTCGACGGCGTAGTGCAGGCTTCCGGTCAGGAACAGGCACAGGCACAGATAGAAGGTACCCACGGTCAGGACGATGAACACCGGAGCAACAAACGCAAACTCCACCGCGGCGGTGCCGCGGTCGTCGTGCCAGGCGCCGGTGCCGGGGAGGCGCATCTTTATCCCAATCGCATCAGTGAGGTTCGGGTGATTGGGGTGGCGAACGCGCCCGTGACCGTGATTCCGGGAAACAGGGGCGCATATGAGAAGGAGGTCGAGATTGTGATGTAGTCGGCCGGCTGCACGCCGGCCGAACCTGCGGCGGAGCAGTCGGTCGGCTTGCTGCTGACGTTGCTCATGTATTGCAAGACGCCCGAAGAGTTGACGCAGTAATATCCTTCCGAAGGCGATCCCGACTGCAGCGTCACGTTGGTCCCGAGCGAGGTGCTCTGCACAGCATTCGTCACGGCCGTGTTCAGGCCGGAGCAATTGGTCGTCGCCGGCAGATGATTTATGTCGCAGGTGTGCCAGGCGGCCTGCGCGCCTGCCTGCGTCGCATATTCGACCTGCATGCGCTTATAAACATAGACCGCGATGTCGGTGACATTGAGCATGCCGATCGAGATCAAGCTGGCAAAGATCGCAAATTCGATCGCGGCGACCCCGCGGCGATCCGAACGCAGCCCGGTGATCTGTTTCGTGATCCGCATGGCGATATCCTCAGTTCACCAGTTGTCCGCGGCCCGGCACGGTGCCAACGGACATCGTCAGTCCGGCGGCGGCACACCCGCCGGTCTCCTCACCGTTTTCTTGGCATAGGAAAATTTACGGCATGTTAAGGGGATAACTCAAACCCGTCCTTCCGAAGAACTGGCATGCTCAATTAACCAATTGGCCGCGGCTGGGGGCCGTCGCGCTGGGCCGCAGCGGCGCAGCCGTTCGCCATTCGAAAAGCCGCAGCGAATTTCGGAAGATATCATGCTCCAGCTTTAGCGCCGCCCGGCAGCATCGCTTGGGCCTGCCCGCCCAGGATCGTGGCGCGGTCGGCTTCCGACAGGGAGGCCGCGCGCACCTGCCGCACGCATTCGAAAGTGCCCATGTCGTAGGGATAGTCGCTGCCGAGCAGCACGTGCGAGGCACCCGCCCAGGTGACGAGAGACTCAAGCTGCGGGCGCGCGTGAGTGATGGTGTCGTAATAGAAGCGGCGCAGCGAGGCTTCGGGCGACACCTTAAGCGATTTCTTCGGCTCGTTGCGCACGTGCCAGCCGTGTACCCAGCGCCCAGCCTGATAGGGCGTGAAGCCCCCGCCATGCGCGAGGCAGATTTTGATATTCGGGTAGCGCTCCATGACCCCGCCGAACACGAGCGACGCCGCCGCGATGGTGGTGTCGAGCGGATTGCCGATCAGGTTGGTTAAATAATAATTGCGCAGCCGGTCGGCGCCCGCGACCTTGTTGGGATGGATCAGCATGAAGGCGCCGAGCTCGGCGGCCACGGCCCATACTGGCTCGAACGATGGGTCGTCGAGATTGCGGCCTTCGATGTGGGAGCCGATCATCGCGCCGGAAATCCCAAGCGTGCGCACGGCGTGGCGCAGTTCCGCGGCCGCCTTCTCGGGCGTCTGCATCGGCAGCGTGGCAAGCCCGAGGAAGCGATCAGGATGCTGTTTGGTCAGTTTCGCGATCTGCTCGTTCTGAATACGCGCGAGGGTCGCGTTGAGCGAGGCGTCCTGATCGTAGAGGAACGTCTGCGGGGTGATCGACACCGCCTGCATGTCGACGTCGCTTGCCGCCATGTCCTTGAAACGCCGCTCGAGATCGTAACCGCCACGGGGAAACGGCCGATAGGCCACGCCCGCGACTTCATACACGGCGGTATCTGCGTCGACCGGCGTTATCTTCGGCCCGACCTTCGGCGCCTCCTTCTGCATCAGCCGCACCGTCTCTTCGGAGGTGACGTGGGCGTGGATGTCGATGGTCTTCTGGAAGGCCATGGGACCCTCATGAAAAAATACGGATGGGGACGGCACAGGGCACCGAAACGGGCCCGTGCGTGTCAGCGTTTCGATCTTGCCTTTGCTGCCGGGCTACTTAGCCTTGATGCCCTGCAGGCTGTAGGAAGAATCCTTGCAGGTGAAGAACACCACGTCGGCCTCGGGCGTGGCTTTCATCTCATGGACGGCGTCGGCCGGAATGTAGATGACCGAGCCGGTCTTCGCCTCGACCTTCTGGTCGCCGATGCTGCCGCGCAGCGTACCTTGCAGGACGTAGATCCACTGCTCGTTGGGATGCGAGTGCGGTTCGGCGCCGGTGCCGGCCGGCATGCGCATCAGCCCGACGATCATCCGGTCGCCTTCGACGACGGCACCGTTGGCGGTCGAATAATCGGGGCCTCCGAGCAGGTGATTGATGGTGGCGAGATCGAACAGATGTTCGCCCGGGCCGGCGCGCTTGGCGCCGGGCGTACGGGGGGCAGGGGCTGCGGATGGCATAGGCTTCCTCCCTGTTGTTAGTTTCGTCGGGTGGGCTAAGCGCGAAGCGCGTGCCCACCCCAGTTTTCATTGCGCCGACGGAATCATCGGCAGCAGCACGTAGTTGTCGCGGCCGCTGTCGAAGTGGATGGTGGTGGTGCCGCCGAACACGGCGACCGGCCGGTCGCGCGGGTCGTCGTGCAGGAACGGCCCACAACCCGTGAACTCGTTCTTCATGTTAGAGAGGCGTCCGCCGCTGCCGCCGGGATAGACGTAGTCGCGTCCGCGCACGCTCAGCGCGATGCGGTAGCCCGCCGGCACCACGATCGACGTCGGCCAGATTTCGATATCGAGCTGATAAACTTCGCCCGGCTTGAGCGGCTGCACCTCGTCATGCGTATGATAGGGGCGGTAGGGCTCGCTCAGCTTGGTGTCGAGCTTGCGGTGCGAGGCGCGCAGCCAACCCTGGGCGACCGGCGTGTGCGGATCGAGCGCGCCCTGGAACACCACCTCCTTTAGGTTGGGCGAGAGCACGCGCAGAACGAGGAAGAGGTCGGCGTCGCGCGTCGAGGAGGAAATCGCCAGCCGTGCGGCGATCGGGCCGGTGATTTCGGTCTCTTTTCCCAGCGGCGGCGTCAGGAAGGTGGCGCCGTCGCCGAGCGCCGCGAACGCGACCTTCCCCGCGGCCTGCGGCGACTTGTCGGCGAGCGTGTGCCCGGCGGGATCGAGGTGAAACTTAGTCCAGCGGGTGCGCGGGATCGGCCAGTCGTCTTCGTGACGCTCGACGAATTTGTCGATGTGGCGCACCTGCAGGCGCACCTTCGGTTCCTTGTCCCAGCCGTTGCGCTTTCCCTTGAGGAAATAATCGAAGAACTTCTTCTGAATCTTGACACCGTAGTCGGTGTAGAAATGGGTCCAGTGCTCGATGCCGTGCGCCTCGAGCCATTTTTGTTTGGACGCCGAGCGCACGAAGCCTTCGAAATTGCCGCGCGGGTGCAGCCCCTGCCCGCCCCAATTGGCAGTCGAGAGCAGCGGCACCTTGACCTTCGACCAGTCCGGCATGCGCAAGAGCCAGAACTCGTCGTCGAGCGCATGTTCATAGGCGAGCGCGCCGAAGTCGAAGCGGTTGGCGCCCAGCTCCTCGGCCGTGAGCGTCGGCGGGCCCGCGACCCAGTCGCCGTTCATGCGGCTGCGGTAGCCGCGCGTGCCGACGCCGTGCTGCACGGTCTTGACCTGCATGTCGTACCAATTCTGCAGAAACGTGCAGAGAATACCGCCGTGGTGGCTCACGTCGCGGTAGAAGTCCGCCGCGCCCTCCCAGATGCAGATGGCGGCGAGGTGCTTGGGATTTAGGCTCGCGACCTGCCACTGGTTCATGGCGTAGTAGGAAATGCCGTTGATGCCGACCTTGCCGTTCGACCACGGCTGCCTGCCACCCCATTCGATGCACTGGGCGAAGTCCTTCGCCTCGCGCGCCGACCACAGCTCGACGTAGCCGGGCGAGCGGCCGCAGCCGCGCGAATCGACGCGCACGCAGGCGTAGCCCTCCGGCACCCACTTCTCCGGGTCGACCACTTCCCAGTTCTGATATTTGTTGGTCGAGCCGTTGGGGACGTCGGGGTGGTTTTCGACCATACGCCGCCACGCGGTCTCGTAGCCGTCCTCGAAGTGCAGCCACTTGCCGTAGGGGCCGTAGGTCATGATGACCGGGTACTTGCCGCGCTTGACCGGCCGATAGACGTCGGCGCGCAGCACGACGCCGTCCTCCATCCCGATCGGCACGTCCCAGTCGATCTGCATCCCGTCGCGGACTTCGCTCACCTCGCAATAGCTCATGCGCCTCCCTCCCCCGGCCGGTGGCTTGCACGCCCCGACCTTACAGGCGAGGGTAAAGCCCGAATGCGGTTCCGGCGCAATACGCCGGAGACATGGCGGCTCTTCTCATGACTTACGACCTCATCGTCATCGGTGTCGGCGGAATGGGCAGCGCCACCGTCTATCACGCCGCGCGGCGCGGGCTTTCCGTGCTCGGGCTCGAGCAATTCGACATCCCGCACGCGCAGGGCTCGTCGCACGGCGTCAACCGCATCATCCGCCTCGCCTATTATGAGCACCCGAGCTACGTGCCGCTGCTGCGCCGCGCCTATGAGCTGTGGCGCGAGCTGGAGGGCCGCACCGGCGAACGCCTGCTGATCATCACCGGCAGCATCGACATCGGCCATGCCAACAGCGCGACCGTGCGAGGTTCGCTGCTTTCGTGCAAACAGCACCATTTGCCGTACGAAGTCCTCGACGCCAGGGCGTTGCGCGCGCGCTTTCCAGGCTATCAACTCGCGCCCGACATGGTGGGCATCTACCAGGCGGACGGCGGATTTCTGCTGTGCGAAGAGTGCGTGGTCGCGCATGTGATGACGGCGCAGGCGCTCGGCGCCGAGGTGCACGCGCGCGAGCGGGTGCTTGCCTGGCATGCGGAGGACCTGGGTGTCTCGGTGACGACCACGCGCGGCACTTACCGGGCGCGCAAACTCGTCGTCACCGTGGGTGCGTGGGCGCGCAGCATGGTGCCGGCGCTCCAGCATGCAGCCCTGCCGGAGCGCCAAGTGATGATCTGGACGCAGCCGCGCAAGCCGGAGAGCTACCGTCTCGGCGCCTTCCCGGTGTTCAACATGGAAGCGCCGGAAGGCCGCTTCTACGGATTTCCGGTTTACGGCATTCCCGGATTCAAGCTCGGCAAATATCACCATCGCGGCGAGCCCGTGGACGATCCGGACCGCATGGACCGCGAATGCCATCCGGAGGATGAGGACGTTTTGCGCGAAGGCATCCGCCGCTATTTCCCCGACGCGGACGGTCCCACCATGACGATGAAGGCATGCATGTTCACCAATTCGCCCGACGAGCATTTCATCATCGACCGCCTGCCGGACAATCCGCAGGTGGCGATTGCCGCCGGGTTCTCCGGGCACGGGTTCAAATTCGCCAGCGTGATCGGCGAGATCATGACCGAGCTGGTTGCCGACGGCGCGACGCGGCTGGACACGAGCCTGTTCCGCCTCGATCGCCCGGCGCTGGACAATGGCGTCCCTTCCACATAATTCTCAACGCCTAGCCGGGACTGAGGAGCGCGGATTGCCGACGATCGCTTCGCTCGTCGCCGCCCATCGCACGGGCGCGCGCAGCCCGGAACAGACGGTCAGAGAGTGCTACGCGCGCATTCGCGCGCACGACGATCCGGCGGTGTTTATCACTTTGCGCGGTGAGGAAGACGTATGCGCCGAGGCGCGTGCGCTCGAACGCGACGGAACGCGTCCGCTGCTCGGCGTGCCGGTCGCCGTGAAGGACAACATGGACATGGTCGGTTTGCCGACCACCGTCGGCTGCCCGGCCTTCGCCTACAAGCCAGGCAAGGACGCAAGCGTGATCGCGCGGCTCAAGCGCGCCGGCGCGCTCGTCGTCGGCAAGACCAACCTCGACCAGTTCGCGACCGGCCTCGTCGGCGTGCGCTCGCCCTACGGCATCCCGCGCAACACGCTGCGCGCCGACCTTGTTCCCGGCGGCTCGAGTTCGGGATCGGCGGTGGCGGTGGCGGCCGGCCTCGTTCCGCTCGCGCTCGGCACCGACACGGCGGGCTCGGGCCGCGTGCCGGCCGGGCTCAACAACATCGTCGGGCTCAAGCCCAGCCCCGGTCTCGTCCCCAACACCGGCGTCGTGCCGGCGTGCCGCTCGCTCGACTGCGTTTCGATTTTCTCGTTGACGGTCGATGACGCCTTCGCAGCGCTCGCGGCGCTTGCAGGCCCGGATCCGGCCGACGCCTATTCGCGCGCGCTGCCGCTCGGCGCAGTGGGCGCGGTCGCAACGGGCACGAAGCTCGGCGTGCCGTTGCCGGGGCAGCGGCTGTTCTTCGGCGACGACATCTCGGCCGGCGCTTACGAGGTAGCTCTGGGGCGGTTCGCGCGGCTGGGATTTGCGATCGAACAAATCGACATCGAGCCGTTCTACGAAACCGCGCGCCTGCTCTACGAGGGCCCGTGGCTGGCGGAGCGCTATCTCGTCGCCCGCTCGGTGATCGCTTCGGCGCCCGATCAGATGCATCCGGTCACGCGCGAGATCATCCTCGGCGGCGCGCGGACGACCGCGGCCGACGCGTTCGCGGCGTTTCATCAGCTCGAGGAATTGCGCCGCACCGCCGACGCGACTTTCCGCAGCGTCGACGCGCTGGCGCTGCCAACGACCCCGACCATCTACACAGTGAAACAGGTGCTCGCCGACCCGATCCAGCTAAACAGCCGGCTCGGCACCTACACGAATTTCGTCAATCTGCTCGGTCTCTGCGGGCTTGCGGTACCGGCGGCGCTGCGCGCGGACGGTGCGCCGTTCGGCATTACGCTGGTGGCGCCGGGCGGGCGTGACGCCGAATTGGCATCGATAGGACGACCGTTCCACGCCGATACCGGCCTGCCGCTCGGTGCGACCGGCGAGGCGCAGCCGACTCTTGTGCCCGCCTCGCTCGGACCGCAGCGCGACGAGATCGCGCTCGCGGTCGTCGGCGCGCATCTCTCCGGCATGCCGCTCAACGGCGAACTCAAGACGCTGGGCGCGCGGTTTCTGGAGGCGACCGGAACGGCGCCCGACTATCGCCTGTTCGCGCTCGCCGGCAGCAAACCGCCCAAGCCCGGACTGCTGCGCGTTGGTACTGGCGAGGGCGGCACGATCGAAGTCGAGCTGTGGGCGCTCTTGGCCGCCGCCTTCGGCCGTTTCGTCGCCTCCGTGCCGCCGCCGCTCTCGATCGGCACCCTCCTGCTAACCGACGGCCGGGAAGCCAAAGGTTTCCTGGTCGAGGCCGCCGCCACTGCCGGCGCCCGCGACATCACCCGCTTCGGCGGTTGGCGCGCCTATGTGAAGGAAATGGAGGCGGTGGCGTAGGTGCAGGTCGTTTAAGACGCGAGTCATTTGGGACGAAGCTACGAGGATTTGCTATAATGAAATATGACACCCGCTTTCAGTCCTCGCCTCGAAATCCTACCGGCTGCACAGCGGGCGCTGTGGCCCGAATTGGCTGAAACACCGGCTGACTTCACGCTTTACGGTGGCACAGCTATCGCGCTGCGCTTGGCGCACCGGCAATCCGCGGATTTCGATTTCTTCAGCCTCGAATCCTTCGAACCAGGTGCCCTGCTGAACAGGATACCTTATCTCAAGGGCGCTGGGCTTCGGCAGTCGTCGCCTAATACGTTAAGCGTGATTGTGGAGCGTGGTGGACCAGTGCAGCTCTCCTATTTTGGCGGACTCGGCATTGGGCAAGTCGCCCGCGCAGACACGGTGGAGGGGCCCGGTTTCAAGGTCGCCTCACTCATTGATCTTGCCGGCACTAAAGTCGCCGTGCTGCCACAACGCGTCGCTCTTAGAGACTACTTGGACATCCATGCATTGTTGACGCGGGCCAAGATACCGCTCCCCGAAATGCTCGCCGCGGGACATATCATCTACGGCGCTCAGTTTAATCCTTTGGTCTCTCTGAAAGCGATCGCATACCACAATGATTTCACACTCGCTCAGTTGTCGCAAAACGTTCGAGAAGGTCTGCTCAAAGCCGCCAGGGCGACCGACTCGGGTAACCTTCCAAAGCTTAACGTACTTCGGAACCGGTAGCCAAATTCATGAAGAGGCTCCCCCATAACGCGGACATGTTGAGAGTGGCGCCGAACGTCATATGGTTCGAGCCGCCCGAGCGCGCGCTCGCCGACCCCATCCAATTTCTCGCTTACCTGATGACCTACGGCACGGCGGAAGAAGTCGCTGTCGTGATGCGGTACGTCGGCCTTGAAGACTTTCGCGAAGCGCTCGAACACGCGCCTCCCGGCATATTCGACGAGCGCTCGTGGAACTATTGGAACCTGATGACGGATCGATATCCGCCGCCGCCGATGCCGAAGCGCATTATTCCGGACTAGCGAGTTATCCAGGATGTAGGGCGGGCTAGGACCGCGGGCCGTGCGAGCGGGCGTGCCCACCTTGTATCAACAAAAACAATCATCGTTGGTGGGCACGCCCGCCTTCGCGCTCCGCGCTTCGGCCGGGCTTAGCCCACCCTACGATTCCTACAAATTGATCCTTCGCCCCTCCTCGGCCGACCAGTAGCCGGCGTAGTTCACCTTGGTGGTTTCATACGCGAGGTCGAGGCCCGCGCGCGGCTCGCGGCCGAGCGCAACGCATTCCATGAAATCCTGGATTTCCTGCAGATAGCCGCGGGTCCATTCCTCTTCCAGGCAAATGAACTGCCAGCCGGTCTTCCGGTCGACCTTTTCGGTGATGTAGACGTTGGCGAGCTTATCCTCCTCGGTGAGGTAGCTCATCATGTGATTGTTGGGCGTGATGTTGGCGAACAGCGCGCCGCTGCTGGTGTAGGTCTCAATCAGGTTGCGCACGCCACCCATGATCATGTCGCCGGCGAAGATCGTCGCCTTGGTACCGTCGGAGAAGGTCACGGTGAGAACGCCCCAGTCCTCGACATCGACCGGGTTCGCCTTGATGTAGGTGCGCTCGGCGGGCTTGAGCGACGCCGCGACGTTGCCGACGTCGGCGCTCACCGCCGCCACCGTGACGCGTTCGCTGCGCGCCTGCGCCTCGACCTGTTTGAGATAGAGCGCCGCCGAAAGCGGATGGCAACCCATGCGCACGAGCGAGCCGCCGCCGGTCATCGCCCATTGCGCCGCATGCGCCGCGTGCGAGCCGCTGTGGCTCTCGTCGCCCTTCATGAACAGGATCTTGTCCTTGGTGGCGCGCAGGATTTCGACCGTCTTGGCGACCGCCGGCGCGTAGACCCAGTCCTCCGCGTACATGAACAGGCGTCCGCTCGCCTTGATGGCCGAACAGGTGCACTCCATCTCCTCCATCACGCGCTGATACATCAGCGCCTTCGGCACGTGGCGGCCGATCGGCGTCTGGTCGTCGGGACGGCCGAAATAGCCGGTGAACGGCTTCTCGCAGATGATATGCTTTCCCGCCTGCACCGCCGCGACGATCATCTCCGCGTGCAGCGCCGGCGGCGTGCAGATATCGACCACGTCGATATCTTTGTCGGCGAGCAGCGCGCGGTAATCGCGATCGGTCGACGGGATTCGGTGCTTCTTGGCGAAATCGTCGACGTGATCGCCGCGCGAACAGGCCGCCGTCACCTCGGCCGCGACACCGTGCACGCGGGCGTAAGCGTACATGTGCAGTTCGGCGACGAACCCGCATCCGATCAGCCCGACCCTCACCTTTGCCATCGCCGCGCTCCCCGCTGTTGCGTGGCGATGCTCACATGGGCGCGCACCGTGTGCCAGTCCGTGGACATAGAAAAAGCCCCCGGCGTGAGCCGGGGGCCGGGTGGATTACGCGCCGACCGCGCTGATCCGCCCTATTGTTGCCTTATCGCGGCGCGAGCGTGCTCTCGCCGGCGTGGACGGCTTGGTCCGCCATCCGGGTCGAGACCTCGGCGACGCGTTTGGTCGTCTGCAGCAGATGTTCGATGCTGTCGCGCAGCAAGTCCGTCTGCGCGGCGATGCAGTCCTGCACCGAGCGGCAGTTGGCGAGCGCCTCGAACCGCTCCATGTTGCGCTCTGCGCGGTTCTGGACGAACGTCATCCACTCGCGCGCGATGGTCTGCACGCCGTCGGCGATGATCGCGTTCGAGTGCAGGATCACCTCGACGTTGTGCGCGGACTGCTGCGTCGCCTGCTGCGCGCCGTTGCCGGTGACGACGCCAAACGCGCGGGCGAACTGACCGAACGCACGCTCGGCCATGCGCGCCGCCGTGTCGCTTCCCATTTCGAACGTCTGGCGCATCTGCTCGGAATTGCGCTGAAGCACGTCGGCGCCGGTGCGCGCGGTGCGCTCGGCGGCGTCCGACATGGTGCGGGCGGTTTGCGCGGCGTGCCCCGCGACTCGTCGTGTCGTCTCATGGCCGGTTTCGGCCATGTCTTTCTCTGCCTGGCGATTTTGAGCCATTGGATACCTTCCTGTGCTGTCCGGCGAGATGATTTAGTGACACCAACGTTAGGGCCGCGCGCGGTGTTCCAAAATCGATTTGTTTGATTCGGAAGGTAGGATTGTGCGGCGCGCGACAGAAAGTCGCGCGTACAACAAACGAATGTCATCACACTCTCGCCGCAATGGGGCCGATAGCGGGATCGATGTTGGCTTTTCTTTGGTCGGCAGATTTTCCATTTGCGGCACTTCGGGCGAGACAGTCGCGACCGGCACGTTTGTCCGCGCAGATCTTGTGAATTGGGTGTGGGAAA
>Ga0306921_10004727_pt1 | contig 14037 bp, 9 predicted proteins | sample sta12Cox44000080_FD_203760 | JGI IMG/M metagenome (GOLD analysis project Ga0306921, IMG submission 203760) | Lab enrichment of tropical soil microbial communities from Luquillo Experimental Forest, Puerto Rico - statoxic.12C.oxic.44.000.080 (v2)... | ecosystem: Environmental > Terrestrial > Soil... | reverse complement strand
AGAACAAGCCGGTGATGCGGCCGCTCGGATCCAGCACGATGCTGGCAAGGTCATCACCGTGCTCGAAGTTGACACGATACTTGGCGCCTTCCGGTTTCACGCTCTTGAAGGCGCCGAGCTGCGCCACGAGCTGCCCGACGATCGTCTGCACCTGAGACGCAGGCACCTGTTGCAGGAAGGAGTCCGCGAACCAGTCCGCTTCGATCTGCTTCGCCGTGAACAAGCGCGCTAGCGCCGTCTGTGCCGTGCCATCAGCGAGTACGCCACTGCCACAAACTACAATCAACAACACGACGCACGCTATGACAACGCGATGCATACATGCTCCTTTAGGAACCATAAGCCCAGCCAACCCAGCCACATGATGTGAGAGTGCCTTGGCCGCCAGGGCGCCAGAACGCGATTGAGCGCCCCGCTACACCCTTTCGCGTTATGGCGAGATTCCGATGTCCTTATAGAAGGCGTCGGGATTCATCGGCCGGCCAAGGAAGTTCTGCACCAGCACATCCGGCTCGACGCTCGCGCCTGGCTCGAGGATGTCCTTGCGATAGGCCATGCCGACGGTCGGATTGAGCAGCCCCTCGCGCTGGAACCGTGTGAAGATATCCTGCGCGTACACCCGCGACCACAGATATCCGTAGTACCCAGCGTCATATCCGCCCATGATATGGCCGAAGCCCGCCTCGGGGTGCGTGCCTGGAATGGCTGGGAACGGCGTCATCTTCTTCTGAAGGTCAAACCACGTCGAATCCACGTTGATGTTGGGCCCGGAGCTATGGATGGTCATGTCGTATTGCGCGTAAAAGGCTTGCGTCGACCACTGGTACCCGTCATCCACATGCTTTAGGGCGATCATCTTCTCGATCAAGTCGTCGGGCAATGGTGCCCCCGTTTTGTAGTTGCTCGATACCATCTTGAGGATCGACGGCTGCCACATGAAGTTTTCGAGCATTTGTGATGGCGCTTCGACAAAATCTGGCCGGACGGACGTGCCATAGAGCGTTTCGTACGGGGCGATCGACAGCGTGCTATGCATGAGGTGCCCGAACTCGTGGAAGAACACGATGACGTCCTCGTGGCTCAAGAGCGCCGGCTTGCCGGGAGCGGCCACGGGCCAGTTGCCCACGATCGCCGAGACCGGTTTTTGATAGGTGCCATCGGGCAAGACGCGTCCTGGGCGGATGGGGAAATTTGCGAAGTGGTCATATTTGCCAGGGCGCGGATAGAGATCTAAGTAGAACCATCCGATGGGCTTGCCGCTCGCTGTGTCGGTTATTGAATATTCGGTCACGCCGGATGCCCAGGCGTCGGCCTGCGGGATCTGCGCAAAGGTCACGCCCAAAAGCGTCTGATAGATGTTAAAAACGCTTGCGATGACATGATCGACGGGGAAGTACTCGCGCACGAGCCGATCGTTGACCGCGTACTTCTTCTCAACGAGTTTGTTCTCCCAATACGCGTAATCCCAGCGCTGCATCGGTCCTGGCGAACCTTCGCCGTTCTTGAACGCACCGAGGGTGGCGACTTCACTGTCCGCCTTGGGCAAAAGCTTCGTGCTGATGGTCGTGAGCAGCGTTTCGACGCGCTCCGGAGTCTTCGCCATCTTGGCGTCGAGCTGGAACGCAGCCCATGATGAATAGCCAAGCAGGTGCGCGAGCTCGTCGCGTGCCGCCACTGCCTGCTGCAAGCGTTCAACGTTCTTGACGCCACCGCGCATATTGTACGCGGTGACAAAGCGCTTGCGCGCCGCGCCACTCGATTCGGCGAGCATATATTGCTCGTACGTGCTCTCATTGACCGGCACGATATAGCTCGAGCCTGATTTCTTGAGCGTCGCAAGAAAATCGGGCGTCAGGCTTTTGGCCTCGCTTGCGGAGACGGTGACGGTCGTCTGGTCGCCCGCCAGCTGCAAGGCAAAATCGCGCTCGAGATCCGCAATGCGTTCGAAGAGTTGCGTGGTCTTCTTGCGCGTCGCTTCGTCGAGCCCCGCCCCGGCGCGCTTCCCGCCGATTACGTAATATTCGTCGAGTTTGGCTCCGGCTGGAGCAGGTGCATCCCCCACTTGTGCGACGTGCTGCGCCACCGCGTAGATACGCGGGTCCGACGACATCTCGACGGTGAAATTAGTGACCTTTTGGCTGCACGCTTGCGATGCTTTGCGCACTGCCGCATCAGGTGACAGCAGGTACAAGCCGGATTGCACGGCGGTTGCGTCGTTAAAGTCAGCGCTGACGTTCTCGATCGCGGCCAACGTTGTGAAGGTCGCGGTTGTGGGCTGGACGGTGAGGATCTTGGCAAACGCCGCCTTAGCTTGCGCAATGGCGCCGTCGCAGCTGGCCGTCAATTGGTCCGGAGTCTCGTGCCAACTCAGCCCGGTCTGCGCCGGCAACGACGGCGTCGCAGGAGGGGCGGAGGCAGAGGGCCCCGGCGAACCGGTAGACGCCGAGGGCGTCGGCGACGCGGGAGGTGCAGCACCGAGTGCGGCGAGCATGACCACTGTAAGCATAGCGGGTTTGATCATCGATCGTCTCATGCGTCTCGCTTTCCTATATAGAGATGGTTGGGATCGAGGACGTCACGCAAAAGGTGGAGCTCTGCCTCTGTGGGAGGCGGCAGAACGGTCACAGTTGGCGCGACGCGCAGCGGCCATCCTGCTTTCTTCATCACGCTCTCGGCTTCGACGCCCGGATACAGCGCGACCAGTTCTAGTTCACCATCGCTTTGGGATGGCTCCAAAATGCCCACGTCCGTCACGACGCGCACAGGCCCGCGACCTGGAAGATGGAGTGCCGCCCGGCTGCCATATTTGCCGTTCTGTCCAGGCGAGGTGATGAAATCAACCGTCGCTGGAAAACTGCGGGGACTCAAAGGAGCAACGACGATGACGCGTTCCGCGTGGATTGCGATCTCACAGGCGCCGCCGCTTCCGGGCAGACGAACCTTCGGCCGATCGTACGGACCGATCACAGTGGAGTTGATGTTCCCGTAACGATCGATCTGCGCACCGCCCAAAAAGCCGACCTGAATGCGACCACCTTGCAGGTAGAACTGAAACACGTCGGCCATGCTGGCCACGGCCAGCGACCCGTTGACGAGCGCCGGATCGCCGATCGAGACGGGCAGGCGGTCTGGCACCGCACCGACCGCACCGGACTCATAGATGAGGACCAGGCCAGGCGCGTGGGTGGCACGGGCAAGATTGCATGCCAGATTCGGCAAGCCGATCCCGACGAATACCACATCCCCATCACGCAGCTCACGCGCCGCGCGAACAGCCATGAGTTCGGTGTTGGTGTACGCGGTGACGTCAGAAACCGTAGTTCACCCCCGCACTGATCTGCGGCTTGGCGGTGAGGCGTTGCTGCCGATCGGCACCGAGCTTGTGCAGGTAGCCAACACGGTCTGCGACACCGTACACGAATTCGTCAAGCCAGCGGTTGAGCGCCGCCTCATCGCGCGAGATGTCTTCCCACTCGACGTAAAAATCGTTGTCGCGATCGTAATACCCTTGCGCATACGACGGATGCGCGCCCCACGGCTCGCAAACGACGGCATCGACGATGATGCCTGGGATGAGCGTGCGGTTGGGGTCCGCGCGCACGACCTTCTCGTCGACGATCTCTTCGACCACCACGATCACCCGCTTGGCGGCAAATGCCGCTTCCTTTTGGACGCCGTACAAACCCCAGATCTGCGTGTTGCCGTCGCGATCAGCACGTTGCGCGTGCACGATGGTCACATCCGGATTCAAGGCGGAAACGGTCGCGATCGCATCGCCGGTGTACGGACAGGTGACGGTGCGGATGAGCGGATTGACAGCGGGGAGGTCTGTGCCTTGGTAATCACGCAGCGGCCAAAAGGGCAGTTTTGCGGCGCCAGCCGAGAGCCGGGCGACCAGGCCGAAGTGAGAATACTCTTCAAGCTCAAGTAACGGTGGCTGATGTTTTTCGACGGCTCGGCGTAACGCGTGGAGCGAGCCGACACCCGGATTGCCCGCCCACGAGAAGACGAGCTTGCGCGCGCACCCGGCGGCGATGAGCTGATCGTAGACCAGATCCGGCGTCAGGCGGCACAGCGTAAGATCGCGACGGCGCTGGCGGATGATCTCGTGTGCGGCCGCGAAACAGATGAGATGGGTGAAGCCTTCGATAACGACAGTATCGCCGTCACCTACAAATCGCGCGACAGCATCGCGCATCGGCATCAGCTTGGGGGACACGGGTGGCACTACGGTGCCATCCGTAGATTGTGCGGCACCAAAAGTGCCACCCCTACCAACACAAAGCGTGGCCGCACGGACCTGCTCACGCGGGAACGCGGACGGACGTGATGACCTCGTAAAGGATACGCAACGCGACGCCGGCATCTTCCTCGTCGATGACGAGCGGTGGTGCAAGGCGAATGGTGCTGCGGCCGCAGCCCAATAACAATAGCCCGCGGTCGAAGGCCGCCTTTTCCAGCTCAGGCACGAGACCATGATACGGTTCTTTCGTCGCGCGATCGCGGACGAAGTGCATGCCGATCATCAGGCCTGTGCCGCGAATATCGCCGATGATGTCATGGCGGCGGTGCAGCTCGCGCACGCCGTTCATCAAGAAGGAGCCCACAGTCCGCGCGTTTGCCATAAGCGAACCCTCGATGAGATCGAGCGTCGCGAGGGCCGCTGCGCAACAGACCGGATTGCCACCGAACGTGCTGCCGTGCGTGCCACGCTCCCAGGTCATCACTGATTCCTTTGCGATGATCGCGCCCAGCGGCATGCCTGACGCCAGCCCCTTGGCCAAGAGCGTCACGTCCGGCGTGACGCCGAGCAGCTGTGACGCAAACATGTGGCCAGTGCGGCCGACGCCAGATTGCACTTCGTCGAAGACAAGCACAGCGCCGTGCTCGTCGCAGAAATCGCGCCAATATTGCAAGAAGGCGGGCGGCGGCACGACGTAGCCACCCTCGCCAAGGATCGGTTCCATGAATACCGCCGCGACTTCATCGGGGGCGAGACGTTCGTGGAAGAGCGCCTCTGCTTCGTTGATCGCGCAGGCCATCGGATCGCTGCAGCTCGCCGGCTCGCGGCATACTTGGCAGTGGTATGGGTCGGCGTACGGCAAGTGGTAGATGCCGGGGAGCAGCGGGCCGAAGTTGTGGCGGTAGCGCACCTTGCTCGCGCCGAGCGAGATCGCGCCCATCGTGCGCCCGTGAAAGGCGCCACGAAAGGCGATGATGTTCTGGCGCTTGGTGTGCGCACGCGCCAACTTGATCGCGCCTTCATTGGCTTCGGTGCCGGAGTTGGTCAAAAAGACGCGCTTTGGTTCGGGTCCCGGTGCGAGCTTCGCCAGGCGCTCGCACAGTGCCCCGAAGCTCTCGTAGTAGAAATCAGTCGAGCAGATATGCAAGAACTTGCGGGCCGCCGATTCTATGGCCGACACCACGGCCGGGTGCGCGTGACCGGTCGATGCGACCGCGATGCCGGCCATGAAATCTAAGTAGCGGTTGCCATCCACGTCTTCGATCATCGGGCCGGCACCTCGCGCGACGACGAGCGGATACTCCTTGATGTACGACGGTGAGGCGTACCGCTGGTCTTGTGCGATGATGCGCCGGGCGTTCGGGCCGGGCGGCGGCGTTTGGATATGCGGATAGTTCTTGGCCACGTTTGTACTCTCTGGAGAAAACGCTTTAGGGCGCAGAGTGAGGTCCTTACACACTTCTCGTCCGCGAGAAGCGGACCTTGCCCGCATTCCTGATGGAACGAGTGAAACGGCGCTCGGCGTGCGAGTTTACTCGCGTCCTATCAGGCGCTACAGCGCGCGTCAGACCATCTGCGTGCGTGATTGCTCGCGCATGAACTGCTGCACGTAGTACGGACCACAGCCACCCTTGCCGGTGATGCCTGACCCCTTCCACCCGCAGAACGAGTTGACGCCCGGCCACGCACCTGTTGTTGCGCCGGTCCGCCTGTTCACGTACAGCACACCCGCTTCCATCTCGTCGAAGAAGCGATCGATCTCTTTCTGGTCACTTGAGAACAAGCCGCCGGTAAGCCCGAGATCGGAGCGGTTGGCTTGGGCAAGAGAATGATCGAACGATGTAGTGACGCCAACGGAAAGGAACGGCAGGAACAGCTCGCGTCCGAACAACTCGTGATCGAGCGGCAGTTTGACGATGACCGGCGCGACGTAGTTACCGCGGTCCAGCGGTGACCGCGTGAGACGTTCACCACCGGTCAGCAAGTGGCCGGCGGCGCGCGCTTTCGTCACAGCGTCGTCGTACTTGCCCGCGGCGCTCGCGCTGATGACGGGACCGAGATACACTTCCTTCTTCGTAGGATCGCCAATGACGATAGCCTTGGTTTTTGCAGCTAGGAGCTCGAGGAATTTGTCAGCGACCTTTTCGTCGACATACACACGCGAGCAGGCGCTGCACTTTTGCCCTTGCAATCCGAATGCCGATCGCATAACGCCTTCAGCTGCCATGTCGAGATCGGCACTAGTCGTCACGATCGCCGCGTTCTTCCCGCCGAGCTCCCCGAGCAACGGCCGCGGATAGCGTCCGCCGGCCGAGAACTCGCGCATCAGACGCATACCGACGTCTTTTGAGCCCGTAAAGGCGACGCCGTTCACGCCCGGGTGATGGATGAGCGGTTCGCCCACCTTCTCACCCGAGCCGAAGACCAAGTTGAAGGTGCCCTGCGGCAGGCCGGCTTCGTGATATATGGCGGCCAGCTCAGCCCCCGTCAATGGTGCTTGCACGGATGGCTTGTACACGACGGCGTTGCCGCCCAAGAGCGCTCCACTCGACATACCGGTCGAAAGTGCGAGAGGGAAATTGAATGGTGCGATGATGACGAACACGCCGTATGGACGCAGCGCATCCTGCGTGCGCTCGTTCGGCGACAGCTGGCCGAGCGGCCGGATGTATCCGTTGGAACCTTCGACTTGGTCGGCGTAATAGTCGATGAGATCAGCCGATTCTTCGGCGTCTCCAAGCGACTCCATGCGATTCTTGCCGATCTCGATGCTCATGATCGCCGCAAGCTCATAGCGGTGGGTGCGGATCGCATCAGCAGCTCGGCGCATCGTAGCCACGCGCTCTTGCCATGACATCGCACCCCAACGCTCCTGACCGCGATGAGCGGCGCGCACGGCGGCATCGATCTGCGCCTCGCTTGCGGTTGTGAACGTGCCGATCGTTATGTCACGATCGATCGGCGACGTCGTCGTAAAGGACGCACCTTCGCCTTTGACGTGCTGCCCGTCGATGTACGGGTGGTGCGTCGCTCCTAGATACTTGGTCCTTACCTTCTCAAGGGCGGCCTCAAAACCGGCGTGGATCTCGTCCATATTGCCGCCGACGGCTGAATAGGTGATCTTTGGCTGCTTGGCAGGGGCTTGGGTCGTCATCTACGTTTCCTTCGCTTTTGCGTGTTAGTGATTGCGCCGCCTTGGCTACGCGCTTATTGTGTGTCGAACCGTGTTCGGCAGAGCCGAAGTCGTGCCCGCTCCATCATCGGCTCCTTTAGCACGACGGAAGTCGTGACCTTATAGCGGCATAGGTGCCTTCAGCTGCGCAACGCTGCTATGTCGCGCGCCACGTCAGCCAGGCTCTCGCGTAGGAGTAGAGCGAGCTCGTCGATCTGGGGCTCGCCCACCATCAGCGGCGGAGCGACGAGCACGAGGTCACCGTTGGTGCCGTCCGCGTGCCCGGTGTTGGGCCACACGATGAGTCCGCGCGCGAGAGCGGCATCCACCAAGCGCTCCACGACTTTGAGCCCGCGGTCAAACGGCCGCTTCGTCGCGCGATCTGCCACAAGTTCGACGCCTGCCAAGAGACCGATGCCGCGCACATCGCCCACCAGCGCGGCACCGTCACCCACTTCCATTAAGGCGCTGAGCTGCGACAGCAGGCGAGGTCCCAAACGTGCGGCGCGCTCCACGAGTTTGTGGTCTTGCATGTATCGCAATGTCGCTAGGCCGGCTGTGGCTGCGACGGGATGCTGTGAATACGTCTGCGCATGCATCAGGCCGCCGAGTTTGCTTTTTTTCATAGCCTCAAAGAGCGGTCGGGTCGCGAGCATGGCTGAGAGTGGCACGTAACCGCCGTTGAGACCCTTGCCGAGCGTAATGATATCCGGGATGATGGCGCCGCCGCGCGCATCGGTGAAGTGCTCCAACGCGAAAAATTTGCCGGTGCGACCGGAGCCGCACAGCACCTCGTCCGCGATGAAGAGAACGCCATGACGGTCGCAAATCTCGCGAACACGCGCGTAGTACGATGGAGGCGGCACCGCCGCACCGGTAGATGAGCCGCCGATCGGCTCGGCGATAAACGCTGCCACCGTGCGCGGACCGGCCGTCACGATGGCGGCTTCCAGCGCTTCGCCGGTCATCGCGGGTGCCCGATCGCCTTCGTTGCCGGCGCGATACGGGTATGGCGCATTGATCATGCGGACGTCGACAAGCCACGGATCGAAGAGCAACCGATAATGCGGTCGGGCCGACGCTGAGAGTGCGAGCAGCGTGTTGCCGTGGTAGCCGGGCGTGCGGGCAATGACGATCCGCCGTTCGGGCTCGCCGCGCTCGACGTGATACTGCCGCGCGAGTTTGAGCGCGGCTTCCACTGCTTCGGAACCGCTCGACAAGAAGTAGGCTTTCTCGATGCCTGCTGGTGACAACCGCACGAGTTCGTCGGCTAAGCGCTCGACCGGTTCGTTGGTGAACATCGTGCCATTGATGTAGGCGACCTTGGTCGCCTGGGCTGCTACGGCATCGGCGATTTCCCTGACACCGTGGCCCACGCTCGCGACCATCGCACCGCCGCAACCGTCGAGATAGCGTTTGCCGGTATCATCGTACAGATAGACGCCCTCGCCGCGCACGATGAGCGGGAGCGATCGGTTCAATTTGCGGTAGAAAACGTGGGAGGCGTCGTAGTGTGGCGCGCCCATGGCTAGTCGTGGCCTTTCCTAGAGGATCATGTCGCGGCTTCGGCGTGCGGGGGGCTACCTGCCTGCGGTTGCAGGCGTACCGTTCGCAGCGCCAGGACCCACACGCACGGCAACAACAGCGCGTTCGTGATGATCCCAATGCTGAGCAACCGCAACGGCGTTACGCCAAACACAGCCATCGCCGTACCTTCAACGATGACTGCCCCCAGCAAGAACCAAAAGACATCGTAACTTGCCACCGCAACCAGGTAGCTGATAGCGATGCCCCACAAGCCGAGCAGTCCAGTGTCGATCGCGTAAATGCGCAGCAACGACGCAGCGGCCGCAAACCGCGGCCCGTACGTGATGCTTTCGATCTGCGCCGGGAACGCGATGATCGCGGCGGCGCCAAGCAGCACAGCTAGCGCCGAAAGCATTGCGGCGGAGCCGAGCACGTTTGCCAGCGCCTCGCGGCCCGCGTGGCGTGCAGCAGCGGCGTTGGGCATCACGATCAGGCCGATGAGCCCTACAGCGAATGGGAGCGTGCGTGCCACGGTGCCGGCGGCGCCGAAATCTCCCGCCAGCTCACCCGAGAAATGATGTTTGGCGAAGAGCATGTCGATGAACAGCAGAGCGCTCGTGGCAGCAGTCACGGCCAGCACTTTGAGCGATTCGCCGCCAAGCCGCACCGAGTCGCGCAGCGACTGCGGCGAGCTCTGCGCGCTTATCACAAGGGGCACGAAGACAAGCGCAATGGCGATGAGCGCGCCGGCGATGAGACCGCCCAGGGCGCCGGCAACGCCGTAGCCTGCGGCCACAGCGGCGAACGCGATCGCGACCTTCGCGATGCCTTCGCACACGAGTGAGGCGGCGAAGATCCAGAAGCGATGCGCGCCTTGCGCGGCGCCGCGAGCGAATCCGGCAAAGAGCGTCATAGCGACATAGACGCCGAGCAGCCACCACAAAAGGGGCTCGGTCACGTGCAGGTACGAGCGTAGTGGCACGCTTGCGGCCACAAGCACGAGTATGACCACAACCGCTGCTGACGCCACAAGACCGCCGGCCTGACGGACAAACCCGCCGATGGCTGCGTCGAGGTGCGAGGTCCACAGCCTCGCCGTTTCTTGCATGGCCACCGTGCCAACCGACTGGCCGAGCACGCTCAGCATGCCGGCGATGGCCATGAGCGTGACGAGCGTGCCGTACGCTTCTGGACCGAGCCTGCGCGAAAGCGTGAAGTGGAAGACAAAGGAGCACAGATTAGCGATAATCGCCGCGCCGATGACGAGCGCTGCGTTGCCGGAAAAGCGGCGAACGTCGAAAGCGCCGCGCGCCTGAGTCAGCGACTCGGCGTGCGCGTCACCTGCCATCCAAGTGCTCCGCTACCTCGCGTTCCACGCGCAGCATCACATCTGCAAGAGGCTTACCTTCCCGCTGCGCGATGCCGCGCACGTCATCGTACTCGGGGCGCGCTCGTCGTCCGCCTGGTCCTTCAACGACCTTCACGCGCACAGGACCGAACGCCGTGTTGACGGTGTGCGATGTGCGAGGCAACGTCGTGCGTTGCACGCTCCACCGCCGCACGCCAATGCTGGTCGTCTCAGCCAGCATCACTGCCGCAACTACGTCTGCGCGCTCTGGCGGCGCCAGTGCGGCCAACACGATGCCGGGCCGGCCCTTTTTCATCGTCACCGCCTGCGTCCAGACGTCAAGGGCGCCGCTTGCGAAGAGCCGCTCACCGACGTGTTCGTACAGTTGCGGATTCATATCGTCGATATTGGTCTCAAGCTGCACGACATCGCCCGGACCGCCAGCGTCCGTACGTGCGTCTACCGTTTTGCCGATGATGACGCGCAAGACGTTGGGAAAAGGGAAGTCGCTGCTGCCCGCACCGTAGCCGATGGCGTCGATCGTCATCGCCGGGCGTCGTGAGAACGATGCCACCGTGCTGAGGATTGCGGCGCCCGTTGGCGTGACGAACTCACCATCGACATCCAGCGCGTACGTTGGAGCATCGCGCAGCAGCTCAAGGGTGGCCGGCGCAGGCGACGGCCCTTCGCCGTGCGCGCTCGTGATGCGTCCTCTGCCGCAGGGCAACGGCGAGCAATGCACGACGTCAATGCCAAGTGTGAAAAGCCCAATTGCTGCGCCAGCGATATCCACGATGGCATCAACCTGCCCGACCTCATGGAACGCTATTGTGTCTTCGGTCATCCCATGCACACTCGCCTCAGCCGTTGCAAGACGTCTGTAGATCTTCTCGGCCATCGTTTCAACTGCGGAGGGGAAGTGCGCGGCGCGCACGATATCTAGAACGTCGGCAAGCCGGCGATGCGCGATGCCTTCGTGGTGATGATGATCGTGGTGCTGGTGATGGCCGGTTACAGGATGCCCATCCTCGCCCGGCACGTCGACGTCGAGATAGAGCGCGGCGAGCCCACGCTTGTCGACACGTTGCGTGAGTAGCCTAAACACCGGCACCGGCAGTTTGCGAAGTTCTCGTTCGAGCGAGTCGAGCGGCAGGCCGGCATCGACGAGGGCACCTAAAATCATATTGCCGCTCGCGCCTGAGAAGCAATCGAAATACGCGATCTTCACGCTGGCTGCGCGCTCATGTTGGCCTGGCTCACATTCTCTACAACGCGCAGAGCGACCCGCCGAACGCTTCTTACGGGGATAGCATCGCGGCGTGAAGAACGCACAGGCCGCGAGGCCCGATTCTCAACGAGGTTTGCATGTCACTGGCCGCATCTCAACCCGCCTTCGACGAACACGTCTTCCGCTTCGCGCAGCGCACGGGCCGCCTCAAGGCGAGCGCGATCCGCGAAATCCTCAAAGTGACGGCCATGCCTGACGTCATCTCGTTTGCCGGTGGGCTGCCCGCTCCCGAGCTCTTTCCGATCGATCACTTCGCTAAGGCATGCCACGACGTGCTCGTGCACGACGGCGCGGCGGCGCTGCAGTACAGCGTCACAGAAGGCTACCCGCCACTGCGCGAATGGATATGCGAGAACCTCGCGCGGGTCAACCATATCAAGTGCACGCCGGAGCAAGTGCTCATCATCAGCGGTTCGCAACAGGGCCTCGACCTCATCGGCAAGGTGCTGCTCGACCCTGGCGACACCGTGATTATCGAGAACCCCGCATACTTGGGTGCGATTCAAGCGTTCGATGCCTACCAAGCCGAGTACGTCAACGTCGCGACCGACGATAACGGCATCGTCACAGCGGATCTCATCCGCGTGCTGCGTGAGGCCAAACGGAAGCCAAAGCTGCTCTACCTCGTGCCGAACTTCCAAAACCCGAGCGGCATCACGCTCAGCTTGGAGCGGCGCCGTGAAGTGGTCGCGATCGCCGCGGAGCACGGCATTCCGATCTACGAAGATGACCCCTACGGACGGCTACGGTATTCGGGCGAACATCTGCCGTCGCTCATGTCCATCGCGGGCTCGCGCAATTGCATCTACATGAGCACGGTCAGCAAGACCATCGCACCCGGTATGCGCGTGGCGTGGCTCGTCATCCCCGACCGCGAAGTCTTCGAGCGCGTCGTCCCCGCAAAACAGGCGGCCGATCTGCACACCTCGAGCTTCACGCAGCGCGCCGTCTACGCGTATGCATGCCAGCCTGGCGTGTTCGAAGCGCATGTGGCCGAAATGCTTCCGGTGTATGCTCGGCGGCGCGACCTCATGTTGGAATCGCTCGAGCGCTTCATGCCGGAGGGCACGTCATGGACCCACCCGGACGGCGGCCTCTTTTTGTGGGCGCGCATGCCGGAGGGTGTCGACACCGAGGAGCTGCTGGAGCTTGCATCGCGCAGGCTCGTGGCGTTCGTACCCGGCCGCCCGTTCTGGGTGAACCGTATCGTGCGCAACACGATGCGGCTGAACTTCAGCAATGCGTCTGACGAGATGATCGTGGAAGGCATTATGCGCCTCGGTGAGGCGGTGAGGGCGTACATGGCCGGAGCCAAGTAGTTTGGCCAAGCGCCGAACGCGGCTGATCGCCGCGGTCTCGGCCGTTTTCGTCATCGCCGTCCTTCGACCGGCCGCAGCGGATCCGTTACACCCGACCGTCTCGATGCGCGCGTCGTTCGTCGGTTTTTATCCCGGGCATCTCGTCCTCGACGGCATCGGTGACGCCGAACTCGATGACGGCACGCTGCGCGTGCACGCGGACCGCATCATCCTCGACATGCGCGCGCAACGCTATGTCGCCGCCGGAACAGTCACCGTGCAGCCGACGCGTGTGGCAGGTTGCAGTCCTGCGCAGGGCGATGCGCTGGGCGTGGATTTGACGACGCACCAAGGCGTGCTTGTCAATACTGGCGGCACGTCAGGGAGCGAGGCGATCAGCGGTGCGACGATCGGGGGCGCGGCAACCCTCGCGCCGGGCAGCGAACCGCTCGCCTTGCCAGATGTCGGACTAGAATTGCCGTACGCGCGCGCATCGTCAGCGGTCGCTCACCTCGGTGCCGACGTGCGGTTGCGCAATGCGCACGTCATCGTTCCCGGCGGCGAGAGCATCGGTTTTCCTTCGTATGTCTATTCGTACTCATCGAATCCCGGCTACTCCAACACCAACGTCCTCACCAACGGAGAAGACCTGCCAATCTACTTCGGCAGCACCGCTGGCAGCGTGCAGGGCGTGCATCTTTCCTACAATACGGTCACCAAGGTGGCATTCGGCTTGGATAGTCATTTCGTCGGCGAACGGTCATACGTGCTGCTCTCAGGCTCACCGCTGAACGGGCCGACAAAGATCTTCAATCTGACGTGGCAGGATAACATCAACGATCATACTACCCAAACGTTCACGTCATCCACGACGACCGGCATCGGCACCACAAATGCGTACGACCTGCGCGACAGCGTGCACCGGTCGTTCTTCGAGCTCACGGGCTCAGGCCAACCGGGCTTCCTCGGCGGCACGCTCGCATGGCAAAGCTTCGATCAGTATTTCGGCGGCGGCACCGGCAGCAAGCCGTACTACTATCTGCGCACTGAATACGGAGGCACCCACGTCGCGGAGCAAGCATCATTCGCACCCTTTCCCATCGATGCCGTGTTGCCGAACACGGTGTGGCATACCGCCGTTGAAGGGTACTTGGGAACGCC
>Ga0306921_10004726_pt1 | contig 14039 bp, 10 predicted proteins | sample sta12Cox44000080_FD_203760 | JGI IMG/M metagenome (GOLD analysis project Ga0306921, IMG submission 203760) | Lab enrichment of tropical soil microbial communities from Luquillo Experimental Forest, Puerto Rico - statoxic.12C.oxic.44.000.080 (v2)... | ecosystem: Environmental > Terrestrial >... | reverse complement strand
CGGTGACATCCAGGTCGATCATGACATCGAGGTGGTGAATCCGGAGCTCGTGATTGCGAATCTCACCAAGGCGGGCGAGCTTGCCATGACGCTGCGTGTCGAGCGCGGCCGCGGCTATCGTCCGGCCGCCGCGCGCCTCGCCTTCGAGGAGCAGACGCGTCCGATCGGGCGGCTGCAGCTCGATGCCTCCTTCTCGCCGGTGCGGCGCGTCACCTACTCGGTGGATGCGGCGCGCGTCGAGCAGCGCACCGACCTCGACAAGCTGGTGATCGACATCGAAACCAACGGCACCATCGACGCGGAAGAGGCGATCCGCCGCGCCGGCAGCATCCTCAAGGATCAGCTGTCAGTGTTCGTCGATCTGCAGGGCGAGGAGGAGGCCGCTACCAAGGTCTCCGAAATGCAGTTCGACCCGATCCTGCTCCGGCCCGTCGATGAGCTCGAGCTCACCGTGCGCAGTGCCAACTGCCTCAAGGCGGAGAACATCCACTATATCGGCGACCTCGTGCAGCGCACCGAGGTGGAGCTGCTGCGTACGCCCAACCTCGGCAAGAAGTCGCTCACCGAGATCAAGGAAGTGCTGCAGAGCCATGGGCTGATGCTCGGCATGCGCCTCGATGGCTGGCCGCCGGCGGGGCTCAAGCACGACGAAGAGCGCGACGTGATCTGAAAGTCATCCTATGCGTCACCATCTCTCCGGCCGTCAGCTGTCCCGTAACAGCTCGCACCGTCACGCGCTGATGCGCAACCTGTCGGTCTCGCTGTTGCGGCACGAGACCATCCGCACGACGCTGCCGAAGGCGAAGGAGCTGCGCCGGGTGGTCGAGCCGCTGATCACACTCGCCAAGAGCGATGGTGAGGCCAACCGTCGCGTCGCCTTCTCGCGGCTGCGCGATGCGGAGGTCGTGGAGAAGCTGTTCGCCGATCTGGGGCCACGCTTCAAGGAGCGCCCAGGAGGCTATACCCGGATCCTGCGCATGGTTCCGCGTCCCGGGGACTCTGCACCCATGGCGCTGATGCAGCTCGTCGAGAGCGCGGCGCCGGCGGCCGCCGGGGAGCCGGGCGAGGACAAGAAGAAGCGCACGCGCCGCGGGAAGACCGCGGCAAAGGCGAAGGGCAAGGCCAAGGCGGAAGCCGCCGAAGCCGCAGCCGATGAAGCTCCCAGGAAGCGCACGCGCAAGAAGAAGGCCGCGGCCGGATAGTCCGCCTTAGGGTGGCGTAAACCGGCGCTCGAACCGGCATCGCTTCAGAGAGGACCCCGCCATGAGCTTTGTCTCCGAATTCAAAGAATTTGCGATGAGGGGAAACGTCATCGACCTCGCGGTCGGTGTCGTCATCGGCGCAGCCTTCGGCAAGATCGTTTCATCGCTGGTCGGCGATGTGGTCATGCCCGCACTCTCGCCGATACTCGGCAGCGTCAACTTCTCCGACCTTGCCGTGAAGATCGCGAGCGACGCTCAGGGAAGGCCCGTGCTGCTGAAGTACGGCAGCTTTCTCCAGACGATTTTCGAATTTCTCATCATCGCGGTCTCGATCTTCGTGGTTCTGAAGGGCATCAATCAGCTGAAGCGTCCGGCACCGCCGGCTGCCGATGCCCCGCCGCCTCCTCCGACCAAGACGGAGGTATTGTTGCAGGAAATAAAGGATCTACTCGCCAAAAAGTAGTCTTTGTCTCGTGCGTGAGACAAGATGAAGGCTAGAGCGAGCCAAAAGCGTCGCGCGTCAGGTTCTCACACCCGGTAGCGGTGACTGCCAGATCGTCCTCGATCCGGATCCCGCCGAAGCGGGCGAGCGAGTCGAAGCGCGCCCAGTTGATGTAGCGGTCACGCCCATCCGAGCGCGCCGCCTGCAGCAGCTGCGGTATGAAGTAGATGCCAGGCTCCATGGTGACCACGAACCCAGGCTCGAGCACCCGCGTCAGACGCAGGTAGGGATGTCCCTCCGGCCTTTCGATCTCGCCGCCTTCCGCCGCGCGCATGAGACCGCCGACATCGTGCACCTCGAGGCCGAGCAGATGGCCGATCCCGTGCGGCAGGAAGACGCGTGTGACCCCGGTAGCGACCGCCTCGGCCGTGCTGCAGCGGATGAGATCCGCATCCTGCAGCACTCCCGCGGTGAGCTCGTGGGCGCGCAGCTGCACCTCGCGCCAGTCGACCCCGGCCCGCACGCCCGCACACAGCGACTGCTGCATCTCATCCATGCGCGCGATGAGTGCAGCGAAATCCCGATCGGCGTGCGCGTAGGTGCGCGTGATGTCGCTCGCGTAACCTGCGAACTCGGCACCGGCATCGATCAGGAGCGAGTGCCGCGCGCCCGGCGCGGCCTTCTCGAGCACCTGGTAGTGCAGCACGGCAGCCGAGGCGTTGAGCGCGATGATGGGGTTGTAGGGCAGCTCCTGTTCGCGCAAACCGCACGCCTCGAGGAAAGCGAGCTCGATCTCGAACTCCGATGCTCCCGCGGCGAAGGCACTCGCCGCGGCCACGTGGCCGAGAGCGCCGAGCCGGTTGGCCTCGCGCAGACACACGAGCTCGTAAGGTGTCTTCGCCGCGCGAACAAAATCCAGTCGGCGCAACAGCGGCCGCGGGTTGACGGCGCCGACCCGCAATTCGTCGAGTCCGTCGAAAGCCTCGCCGATGTAGGCGATGCGTGACAGATCGGCGGGCAGGAGGGCGCGCACGGCGGCGCGATCGCCGACCGTATGCACATCGAAATGACGCACCCAGTAACCCTGCGGCAGGGTCGGAGGTTTGTACCAGTAGTCTTCGGGGCGCTCGACGATCAGCCTGGGAGCAGATCCGGGCACGAACCACACGAAGCTCCCGGGCGCGTCGGGCAGCGGAACCCACACCTTGAAGGGGGCGTTGGCTTCGAAAGGATAAGTACGGTCATCCTCGAACACTGGCAGCGGCGAGCCCGCGTAGACCAGCAGCCCGTCATATCCACAGCTCGAGAGGGCCTGTGCGGTGCGTTCGCAGACCGTCGCGATGTGGGGGCCAAAAGTGCGGTCGAGGCTCCTCTCCAGCTCCGTTTGCGGCTCAGCGCCTGTCATTTCCAACCCTCCCATATAACGGTGGCTGTCGCATCCAACAGACACTCCGGCACTGCAGCGGTCGCGGCAGTCCGGTCGCTAGTTTCCAATCGTACCGGGACTTCTATAGAATTTGCCGTCCGCGCCGCCCTTCAGGGGTGCGGAACGGCTCCAGCCGGTCACAGTCTCACCAATACAACTCTTGCTTCATTCGGGGTACCGATCGATGAATACCAAACTTGCTCTTAGCGCCGTTGTTGCCGCGCTGGTGCTGACGGCCTGCGCGAAGCAGGAATCCGCAGGCACGGCAGCTCCGCCTCCTCCGCCGGCTCCGGCCGCTGACGCGGCTGCCGACGCCAAGGCTGCCGCTGATTCCGCTGCTCAGGCTGCGCAGCAGGCCGGCCAGGCCGCCGGCGAAGCCGGCAAGGCTGCTGAAAGCGCTGCCGCTCCGGCAACGCCGCCGGCTGACCAGACGCCGCCGAAGCAGTAAGTCGACTGACGCTCAGAAACACGGCCTGGACGGTTCGCTGCGCGAGCCGTCCAGGCCGATTTCATTTGGTCGCAGAGCTCAGGAGACAGATGACAAAAACCTAAGGTGACGAGGGCAGCTACGGACGCGTAAGGTTCAGGGAGGAAAGTGAGCCATGGCTGCAGTGAGTGTCAGTGTGCGCGATGCGCGGTCGGCGCCCGCCGACCGGCTGTGGATCCAAAGCGTTTACCGCGACTATCTCGATGATCTCAACCCAGGTACCGGTATTTTCCCTGCTCTCGGGGAGGTCGGGCACCGCGAGGGCGATCAGATCGCACACTGGTTCGGTGATCCCAACACCTTTCCGCTCATCATCGTCAAGGGCAATGAACCGGTCGGATTTGCGCGCGTGCTGCGTGCGGTCGCCTCAGCGGCCCAGCCACGCATCGACTACCGCATGGCGGAGTTCTTCGTGCTGCGCACGCGGCGCAGGCTCGGCATCGGCCGCACCGCGGTACAACTGATCCTCAGCCGCTTCGCCGGGCGCTGGGAGATCAGCGAATACCTGCGAAACACCGTGGCTGTGGACTTCTGGCGGCGCGTCGTCGCGAGCTACACCCGCGGCACCTACCAGGAGCGCATCGTCAACGGCGAAGTGCACCAGGTGTTCGATTCCGGCAAGTCATCGCCGCGGACGGCCTGAACGCCGCGGAGCGGCCCACCATGGGTCCCTCAGCGAAAGCTCGCGCAGGTCGACGAAAAAGTAAACCTGCGCTCAATGAAGCAGGGCGGCTCGCGGGGAGCCGCCCCAAGCGGTCGCCAAAGAGTCTCACGGGCCTAGTTCTGATTCTTGGCGATCTGAACTGTCGCGTTGCGGTTCCTCGTATGCTCTTTGTAGTATGCGGTCAAAATGGGCCGGTCGACCTTCGCGACCGCCGAACCGATGGCGTTCTCCACGCAGGTCTTGAAGCGCATCTGGCTGGCGAGGTCGCGGGCGTCGAGCGAAGCGCAGACCGTCCTGGCGGCACCTGCGAGGCGCCGATACAGCATGGCGGCTCCCTCGCTCCGGGTCAGGTCGAGATCAGCGAAGCGCACGTCGACAAAATGCACATCCTGGGGCGCAGCGGCCTGAGTGAGCTGAGAGCCCAGGGCCAGGGCGAAGATCATAGTCGTGGTCGTGAAGCGATACATGGCAGTCTCCTTTACGTGTCTCGGGTTTCGGTTCCCGCTCGGCGCGCCGGCGAAGGACGTGAGGGCGGGAGTTCTTTGCGGGGTCCAGCGTTGCCCCGCGGCCGACGCCACTCCATGGACTGTGACTGACCTGTTTCTGAGATAACTCTGACCGGGCGCTGATTTCCCGTGAGCAGCAGCAAACTCCGCTTCGATGGGTGGGTACTCGACCCTGAATCGGGGGAGCTCGAGCGCGCGGGCAGGCGAATCCGGCTGCAGGAGCAGCCGGTACTCGTGTTGCGGGAGCTCATCGCTCACGCCGGGAGCGTCGTGACGCGTGAGCAGCTGATCGCGCTGCTCTGGCCGAAGGGCGTCGTGGATTTCGACACCGGTCTCAACACCGTGATCCGCAAGCTCCGCGGCGCACTCGGGGACCCGGCGGAGACGCCCCGTTACATCGAGACGCTCCCGCGACGGGGCTACCGCTTCATCGGAATGCTCGACCCCGACCCCGAAGCGGCCTCGAGCATATCGCCCCCGCCTCTGCCGGTCTCAGCGACGCCCGGAACGTCCCCCGATCCTGCACCCCCCGCCCACAGTGACTCGCAGGTGCCGCCGCAAGGTGTGCCGTCTGCGCCCCCGCCGACGCCGAGTGCGCACGAACCGGCGGCGCCGGGTGAAGAGGCTTCATCGGCCGCGTCACCGCCTGCCCGGCTTCGCGGTCCGCGATCCCCCGCCCTGGTACTGGTCGCCGCGCTCGCGGCAGCGGCACTCCTGATCGGAGGCTATGCGCTGTGGCGCGGGCGCTCAGCTGGCGCGACCACAGTGCGCGTGGAAACCCCCGCCGCTGCGCTCCCCGCGCGCACAGTGGCCGTTCTGCCGTTTGAGAACCTGAGCGCCGAGCCGAATGACGGCTTTCTCGCGACGGGGATTGCCGAGGGGGTGCTGCATCGGCTGGCTGCGGTGAAGAGCCTGTCGGTGATTGCGCGTACCTCTTCGTTCACCTTCCGCGGGCGCGATGTGGATGCACGCGACATCGGTCGCAGGCTCAATGCCCGTTATCTCGTCGAGGGCAGCGTACAGCGCGCGGGCGACCGTCTGCGGGTCACTGCGCAGCTGCTCGATGCGAGCTCGGGAAGCGACCTGTGGTCGCTGCGCTTCGAGCGGCATATGGGCGACATCTTCGAGGTCCAGGACGAGATCTCCGGCAAGGTCGCCGATGCGCTCGCCGTGAGTCTCCAGGGGAGTCCCGGCCCCGCTTCCGGGCGGGCCACGCCGAAGCTCGACGCTTACCTCGCCTACATCGAGGGTCGCTCGTTGCTCTCGACTTTCAAGATCGAGGACGCGAGAGCCGGCATCGAGCGGCTGCGGCGCGCGACCGAAATCGACCCTGCTTTCGCTGCCGCCTACGCGGAAGAGGCGCACGGGCTGCGCTTTCTCTTGTGGCTGTTGCATCCCGATGACCCCGTGGACGCCGGGAGCGAGAAGCAAGCCGCGGCGCTCGTTGACAAGGCGCTGTCGCTCGATCCGCAGCTCGGGGAAGCCTGGGTGGAGCGAGCCAATGGGCGAGCGGGTAACGACGCTTTCGATGCCAGCACCGATGCAGATTTCCGCAAAGGACTCGCACTCGCCCCGAACTACGCTCAGGGCTACGAGCTCTACGGCGAGTGGCTCAATAATATCGGGCGCACCGATGATGGGCTCGCCTTGATCGAGCGTGCCCGGCAGCTCGACCCGCTCGCGCCGCGCAATCACTACATGAAAGGAATGATCCTGTTCCAGAGGGACGATGTCGATGGAGCCGTGGCGCTCTTTCTCGAGGCCCTGCGCGTCAACCCCACCTACCACCCGGCGCTGACGCGGCTCGGCGAGGTGGAGTTTGTGCGTGGCAACTTTGCCCAGGCCGAAAAGTTGATCGAGCGCGCGATCCGTGTGGATCCGGGGGCGGATTGGATGCGGGCGACGGCGGTGGGCGGGTATCTCGATCTCGGTGACGCCGCGGCGGCGCAGGACGTGATATCCACAATTCCCCCGAATCCCGGGATCCGGTCTTGCATCTCGAGCTATCTCGGTGAGATCCAGCGCGCCGCCGCGGAGCTCTATGCGCTCCCGCACGGCAAGCTCAATGCGATACTAACGAGCGAGGACTTCTTCAACGACTGCCCCTCCGCGGTGATCCGCGACGACGCTTTCGATCGGCACGACTATGGACGGGGGATGCGCGCACTGGAGGTGTGCCTGACGCCGGACTGGCATGCCGTATTCAGCCGCCTGGAACTCGATGCACGGCCGAGCTGTGCGCTGCGGTACGCCAGTCTCCTCATCGCCTCGGGCGAGCGCGACCGTGCCGCGAAGCTTCTGCACGCCATGTTGAAGGGGATGGAAGACCACAAGCCCGAAGTAGATGTGGCAGAGCCTCGCGGCGTGGCGCTCGCGTTGCTCGGTGACACAGACGGAGCGTTGCAAGCGCTCGAGGCAGGTTTCGCCGAGGTCAAAGGTGGCTGGTGGTATGACTTCGAGCGCGCGCCCGATTTCGCGGGACTGCACACGCAGCCGCGCTTTCAGAGCCTCGTGAAGCAGTACCAGGACATCGTTGCCAAACAGTCGGCGCTGCTCGCCGAGATGCGTCAGGCGGGTGAGATTCCTTACCGACCGGCTCGGGGCGCCACGGCTTCCAGGAACTGAAGGCCGCTCACGTGCGTGGCGCGTGAGGCGCTTTGGGTCCCGCTGGCGTTGTCCCCCGAGCGCAGCCGCCGCAGGCACCGCCGAGTCCCGCGAGCGTGCGGCGCCTGAGGGTTGCCAGCCACGAGGCACCGCCGACGACGGGCCATGCGGAGAGCGCATCGAGCGCGCGCAGCCGCAGGCGCGCCGTCGACAGTCGCCAGGCGGCGAACAGCGCGCAGGCGATCACCAGCGTCCCGACCAGGAGCTGCTGCAGGAGAAGGCTCACGCCGCACCCCCGAGCGCGAGCGCCACGCGATAGGTGATGAACGCACCGAGATAGGCGAGCGCGAACAGGTAGGCCGCCATGTACAGCGGATAGCGCCAGGAGTTGGTCTCGCGCTTGACCACCGCGAGCGTCGACAGGCACTGCGGCGCAAACACGTACCACGCGAGCAGCGACAGCCCGGTCGCCAGGCTCCAGCCCTGCGCGATGACCGGAGTGAGAGCCCCCGCGACATCGCTCGAGCCGGACATCGCATACACCGTGCCGAGCGCACTCACCGCCACCTCGCGTGCCGCGAGGCCCGGAACGAGCGCGATCGAGATCTGCCAGTTGAAGCCGATCGGGGCGAACAGCAGCTGCAGCGCGTGTCCGAGCATTCCGGCGATGCTGTACTGGATGGCTGGGCCCGTGGCACCCGCAGGCGGCGCCGGGAAGCTGGCGAGGAACCACAGCACGACCATCAGCGTTAGGATGATGGTGCCAACACGGGTGAGGAAGATTCGTGTGCGCTCCCACAGGCCGAGCAGCAGGTTCGACAGATGCGGCAGCCGATACTCGGGAAGCTCGAGCAACAGCGGCCGATACTCGCTGCGCATCACGGTACGCTTGAGCACAAAGGCGACCCCGAGCGCGCTCGCGACGCCTGCCAGATACAACGCGAACAACACCAGTCCGCGCAGGTTGAACACGCCGACCGCGCGCTGCGGAATGAAGGCGCCGATGAGCAGCGCATACACCGGCAGCCTCGCCGAGCAGGTCATGAGCGGCGCGATCATGATGGTGGCGAGGCGGTCGCGCGCCGAGGGGATGGTGCGCGCCGCCATGATGCCGGGGATCGCGCACGCAAAGCTCGACAGCAGCGGGATGAAGGCGCGTCCCGAGAGCCCGACGCGACCCATGAGGCGATCGAGCATGAACGCGGCGCGCGGCAGGTAGCCGGAATCCTCGAGCGCAATGATGAACAGAAACAGGATCAGTATCTGCGGCAGGAACACCAGCACGCTGCCAGTGCCGGCGACCACCCCATCGAGCAGCAGCCCGCGCAGAGGGCCCGCGGGCAGCGCGCCGGAGAGCCAGCCGCTCAGCGACTGGACGCCCATATTGATGAGGTTCTGCGGCGCCTTCGCCCAGCTGAACACCGCCTGGAACATCAGGAACAGCACCGTCGCAAGCAGCACAGGTCCTGCGACCGGATTGAGCACGATGGCATCGAGGCGCGCGAGCGCCTTGAGGCGTGCGGGCACGCGGTAGCCGCTATCGGTGAGCACGCGGCGCACTTCGCGCTGCGTCGCTTCGATCTCGGCGGCACTCGGCGAGGAAGTCGGCGCAAGCGCTGTGCGCTTCTCCAGGGCCCTCCCCGCAAAGCCGTAGGTGTCGATCGCCTCCACCAGCTGATGCTCCCCACCCGCGCGCACCGCCACGGTCGGGATCACCGGCACCCCGAGCGCGCGCTCGAGTGCGACACGATCGAGCTGGTAACCGCGCTGCGCGGCAACATCGCTCATGTTGAGAGCCACGATCATTGGTCGGCCGAGCCGCTTCAGCTCCAGTACCAGCCGCAGGTTGAGGCGTAGATTGGTGGCATCGACCACACAGACGAGCAGATCGGGCGCCGGCTCGGCAGCATGGCGGCCGAGCACGACATCGCGCGCGATCGCTTCATCGAGGGTCGTCGGCTCGAGGCTGTAGGCGCCCGGCAGGTCAACCACACGGAAGATGCGCCCGGTGCGCGGACCGACGAGCCGACCTTCCTTGCGCTCGACCGTGACGCCCGGGTAGTTGGCGACCTTCTGCCGGCTGCCCGTGAGACGATTAAAGAGCGCGGTCTTGCCGCAGTTCGGGACACCGATCAAGGAGAGACTGAGCTGCGGCCCGGCCATCGCCGTGGCCGCGGAGGCGTTCATGGCGTGGGTCCGGTCTCGGGGTGCTCCAACTCGACCCTGTCTGCTGACGCAGCTACTTGCGTTTGGGGTGGTGAGTCGGATCCGGAGTGGTCCAATTCGACCCTGTCTGCTGACGCAGCTACTTGCGTTTGGGGTGGTGACTCGGATCCGGAGTGGTCCAATTCGACCCAGTCTGACGAGGCATCGACTGGCGATTGGGGTGGTGCTTCGGATCCAGCGTGCTCCAACTCGACCCTGTCTGCTGACGTGGCCACTAGCGCTTGGGGTGGTGCGTCGGAGTCGGAGTGATGCAATTCGACCCAGACGCTCTGCGCCTCGCGGCGCCGGAGTGCGAGCGTGGTGTGGCCGACGCGCACGACAAAGGGATCCCGCCCGGGACGCGCCTCGGCAAGGATCTCGATCCGTTCGCCGTGGATGAAGCCGAACTCGAGCAGACGCCGCTCGAGGGATGACAGGGGCGCTGCACTGGAACCGACGCTCACCACCAACCCCCGTGTGCCCGGCGGTAGAGCCGCGAGGCTCACAAAGCCCGGCGCACAGCGCAAACCTTCAGGGACGGTGACGGCGTCCATGTCGCTCAGTATGGATGAGAACGGTTCGCATTTGCAATCGCGTTCACAACCGCCGTGACCGGGACGGCCCACGGCATGGAACATTCGCTCAAATAATCATCGATTAAACAATTGCTTAGTCAAGGGTAGAGTCGGAGGCCGGGATCTACTGCACCAATACCGGGGACGAAGCCTGAGACGCGGGCTGTGCCTCCCGGTACCCCGCTTCGCGCTCCATCAGCGGGCGCAGGAAGCGTCCTGTCCATGAGTCTTCGGTAGCTGCGATCTCCTCGGGCGTGCCCGCAGCCACGATGTCACCGCCCCCTTCCCCGCCTTCAGGACCCAGATCGATCACCCAGTCGGCGGTCTTGATGACATCGAGATTGTGCTCGATCACTACGACCGTGTTGCCCTCATCGCGCAGCCGGTGCAGCACCTGCAACAGCTGCTCGACGTCGTGGAAATGGAGCCCGGTGGTCGGCTCATCGAGTATGTAGAGCGTGCGTCCGGTGGCGCGCTTGGCGAGCTCGCGCGCGAGCTTCACGCGCTGCGCCTCACCACCGGAGAGTGTTGTGGCGTTCTGCCCGAGCTTCACGTAGGAGAGGCCGACGTCTGTCAGCGTCTGCAGCTTGCCGCTCACCGCGGGCACGTTCTGGAAGAAGCGTGCGGCCTCCTCTACGGTCATCTCGAGGACCTCGTGGATGTTCTTCCCACGGTAGCGGATCTCGAGCGTCTCGCGGTTGTAGCGCTTGCCCTGACAGACATCGCAGGGCACATACACATCCGGGAGGAAGTGCATCTCCACGCGGATGACGCCATCGCCCTGGCAGGCCTCGCAACGCCCGCCCTTCACGTTGAAGCTGAACCGACCCGCGTCGTAGCCGCGCGCGCGCGCCTCCGGCACCGCCGCGAACAGCTCGCGCAGTGGCGCGAACAGCCCGGTGTAGGTCGCGGGGTTGGAGCGCGGTGTGCGGCCGATCGGGCTCTGATCGATATCGATGACGCGGTCGATGTGCTCGAGTCCGTCGATGCGCTCCACCGGAGCCGCCTCGACGCGCGTGCCATTCAGACGCGCCGCCGCGTGGCCAAAGAGCGTATCGACGACGAGTGTCGACTTGCCCGAGCCCGAGACGCCGGTGACACAGGTGAAGAGCCCGAGCGGAATGCGTGCGGTGATGTTGCGCAGGTTGTTGCCCCGCGCGCCGACGATGCTGATCTCGCGCGCGGGATCGGGGCGCAGGCGCAGCGTCGGCAGCTCGATGCGGCGCCGGCCCGAGAGGTATTGCCCGGTGATCGAGGCGGGGTTCGCCTTGATGTCCCGCGGCGTGCCCTGCGCCACCAGCTCACCGCCGTGCGCCCCTGCGCCAGGGCCGAGGTCCACGACGTGGTCTGCGGCCTCGATGGCCTCGGCGTCGTGCTCGACGACGATCACCGTGTTGCCGAGGTCGCGCAGATGCTTGAGCGTGTCGAGCAGGCGGCGGTTGTCGCGCTGGTGCAGACCGATCGAAGGCTCATCGAGAATGTACATGACACCGGTGAGACCCGAGCCCACCTGGCTCGCGAGGCGGATGCGCTGCGACTCCCCGCCCGAGAGCGTCTCGGCGCTGCGATCGAGCGTCAGGTAGTCGAGGCCGACATCGACGAGGAATCGCAGCCGCTCGATGACGCCCTTGACGACCTTCGCTGCGACCTCGCCGCGCCAGCCGGCGAGACTGAGCTCGCTGAAAAATCCGAGCGCGCGTCCGACGGTGAGATGCGCCACCTCGGGGAGTGTTCGGCCGGCGACGTACACGAAGCGCGCCGCGCGATTGAGACGCGTCCCCTGGCACTCGGGACAGGGGCGCACGCCGAGGTAGCGGGCCAGCTCCTCGCGCACCATGGGCGACTCGGTCTCGCGATAGCGTCGCGTGAGGTTCGGCAGGATTCCTTCGAACGGATGACGCTTGCGCGTGCGGCGCCCCGACCCTTCGCGGTAACTGAACTCGATGGCTTCATCGCCACTGCCATTGAGCAGCACGTGCCGCACGTGCTCGGGAAGCTCGGTCCAGGGTGTCTCGATGTCGAAGCCATAGTGACGGGCGAGCGACTGGATCAGCTGGAAGTAGTGCTCGTTGCGACGGTCCCAGCCGCGCACCGCACCGCCAGCGAGCGAGAGGTGCGGATGCAGGACGACGCGCTGCGGGTCGAAGAACTGCTGCACACCGAGTCCGTCGCAGGTCGGGCAGGCGCCCGCAGGATTGTTGAAGGAGAAGAGCTTTGGCTCGAGCGGCGGCACGCTGTAGCCGCACACCGGGCAGGCGTGGCGGCTCGAGAAGACCATCGGCTCGAGCGCCGAATCATCGAGGAAGATGAGTCGCGCCAGCCCGCCCGAGAGCCGCAGTGCGGTCTCGAACGACTCTGCCAGGCGCTGCGCGCTCTCGGGACGCAGGCGCAGGCGGTCGACCACCGCCTCGATGGTGTGCTTCTTCCTGCCATCGAGCTGCGGCAGCGCTTCCATCTCATGGATGCGTCCGTCGATGCGCACGCGCACGAAGCCCTGCGCGGCGAGATCCTCGAGGAGCTCCTGGTGCTCGCCCTTGCGCTCACTCACGACCGGGGCCAGCAGCGCCACCGCGGTCCCCTCCGGCAGGCTCAGCACCTGGTCGACCATCTGGCTCACCGTCTGAGCCGCGAGCTCGATGTCGTGATCGGGACAGCGCGGAATGCCGGCGCGCGCGTAGAGCAGCCGCAGGTAGTCGTGGATCTCGGTGACGGTACCGACCGTCGAGCGCGGATTGTGCGAGCTTGCCTTCTGTTCGATGGCGATGGCCGGCGAGAGTCCCTCGATGCTGTCGACGTCCGGCTTGTCCATGGTGGACAGGAACTGCCGCGCGTAGGCCGATAGGGACTCCACGTAGCGGCGCTGGCCTTCGGCGTAGAGCGTGTCGAAAGTGAGCGAGGATTTTCCGGAGCCCGAGAGACCCGTGACCACGATCAGCCGCTCGCGCGGCAGATCGAGGTTGAGATTCCTGAGATTGTGGGTGCGCGCACCGCGCACACGGATGTGCTGCATCGAACCCTAGATGGTACCGATTCGCGCCAGTTCGAGGGTCTTTGTGGGCTGTGGGGACACTGCACCCGAGCGGAACCGGAATGAGTGCCTTGACGGTGACTATCGAGAAATATATCTTACGATATATCTACAGACACTTTGGCAAGGGTCTTTTCAATGCATAGTCATCACTGTGGCGGCGGATTCGGGCAGTTTCGGGGCGCCGGCCCTCGCAAGTACTTCATGGGAGGCCCGTACGGGCGTCGTTTTGGCTCCTTTGGAGGCGGGTTTGCGGGTGCCATGGGTATGGGGGGCCGAGCCTTCATGGCAGGACGGCGATTGGCCTCCGGGGATCTGCGGCTGGTTCTTCTCGCGCTCCTCGCGGAACGGGCGAGTCACGGGTATGAGCTCATAAAAGCGCTCGAGGAGCGCTCCGGCGGCTTTTACAGTCCGAGCCCCGGCATGGTCTACCCCGCGCTCACCTGGCTCGAGGAGATGGGTTACGCGAATGTGGCCGCGGAAGGGACGAAGAAGCTCTACAGCATCACTGACACCGGACGGGCCTATCTGAGTGAGAACCGCGAGGCCGCTGATGCGATGCTCAAGCAGCTCGAATACATCGGCCGGAAGATGCGCCGTGTGCGGGAAATCTTCGGTGGTTTTGACGAGGAAGACGAGACCGAAGCCCAGGGGCTCGGAGCCGCCTGGCGCGAACTGCGCCATGCGTTGCGCGAGAAGAGGGGCGCATCCGTAGAGGAAAAGGTGCGCGTCGCCCAGATCCTGCGGGAGGCCGTAGCGCAAATCCGTGGCAAGAGCTGAGTCCGCGTCCGCTGCGGGAGGTGCCGCTCAGGCACTGGCGCTCGTACCTACGGTGACCGCGTCGTAGACGAGCCTTGCGGCAGTGACGTCCTCGACCGCAAGGCCGAGCGACTTGAACAC
>Ga0306921_10004716_pt1 | contig 14054 bp, 15 predicted proteins | sample sta12Cox44000080_FD_203760 | JGI IMG/M metagenome (GOLD analysis project Ga0306921, IMG submission 203760) | Lab enrichment of tropical soil microbial communities from Luquillo Experimental Forest, Puerto Rico - statoxic.12C.oxic.44.000.080 (v2)... | ecosystem: Environmental > Terrestrial >... | reverse complement strand
CGCCTCGATCTGTTGTGCGACTATTTCGCCGAGCAGCGCCTGCTCTGGAAAATTCTTGGACCCGACGACGATCGTTTCGCCTCGCCGCGTGCATGCCGCCATGAGTAGCGCGACGAAAGCGATAGGTATCAGGGCGCTGGACGTCCGTGCCCGGCTCCTGCGGTCCGGTCGCTTCATTGTGCGGGCTTGTGCTGAGGAGCGACGGGCCGCAGCACTCGTTCCATGATGCCCAGCAGAAAATCGGCACCGAGCGCGAGCAGCGCGGCCGGAATCGCTCCCGCGAGAATTAGTTGATCATTGACCATGGCCAAGCCCCGAAAAATGAACTCCCCCAAACCTCCCGCACCTACTGCCGCAGCGATGGTGGCGATTCCAACCGTCAGCACGGTCGCTACCCGAATGCCTGCCAAAATCGTGGAAACCGATAACGGTAATTCCACGTGAAGCAAGATTTGGCCTCCGCTCATGCCCATCCCGCGGGCGGCCTCGCGAACGGCGGGATCGACCCCGCTGATTCCGGCCGCGGTATTTCGGATAATCGGGAGCAGCGCATAGAGGGTGAGAGCGGTGATCGTCAGCCGGTCCGCGCGGGCGCCCAGCCATGGAACGGGGAGTAGAAACCCCAGCAGAGCCAGGCTCGGAATCGTCTCGGCAATGTTCGCGCTCCCCAGGACCGGTTTGGACAACCAGGGCTTCCGTGCGACCACAATCCCGAGCGGCACACCGATCGCAATTGCCAGCAGCATGGTTGCGCCCACCAACCATATGTGCTCGAGCGATGCTTCCAGGATCTCGTTCCCGTGCTGCGCCAAGAACTGGTTCACCTTCCACCTCCCCTGTCAAATTTTTCGAGTGCGCGCAATTGGTCCACGTAGGCCGCGGCAACCGGTTCTTCTGAGCCCAGCAATTCCTGTGGAGAGTAAAGGCCCTTCAATTCGCCCGCTTCCATCAAGGCGATACGAGTTCCGAGCAGCAGGGCTTCGCCCGTGTCATGCGTCACCAGCACGATTGCTTTTCCGAGCTGCCGCTGCAGTGTTTGAAATTCCGCGCGAATTTCCGCCCGCGTAAGTGGGTCGAGCGCCCCAAAAGGCTCGTCCATCAGCAAGATGGGTGGATTCGCGGCAAGCGCTCGCGCTACTCCCACTCGCTGTCGCTGTCCTCCGGACAGCTCGTGCGGGTAGCGTTTGAGAAAAATCGCAGGATCGAGTCCCACCAGAGTGAGTAATTCTTGGGTGCGCGTGCGAATCTGCTGGTCAGTCCACCGCTCGAGCCTGGGCACCAGAGAGATGTTTTTCTCGACGGTGTAATGAGGAAAAAGCCCGGTCTCTTGGATCACGTAGCCAATGTGCCGGCGCAATGCGATCGGGTCCCAATCAACTGTCCGCCGCCGTTCGACGAACACTTCCCCTTCGCTCGGATCAACGAGCCGGTTGATTAGCCTGAGCGCGGTCGTTTTTCCGGCGCCGCTGCGACCCAAAAGGACCAGAGTCTCTCCGCGTCGAACACTGAAATTGACGTTGTTGAGAAGGGTTGCGCCACCCCCCAGTCGGTACCCTGCCCGACAAAATTCGATAATCACATCGTCGCCAGGCTGCGCTTTGGCCAGCTGGCTCACTTTGGCAGGTCCTTTTCAAGGAATCGACGAACCTCGCGCAGCACGTTTGCCAGCATCTCCTCGGTCAGTTTCCCGGTGAAGGTATTCTGCTGGCTCGGATGGTAGGAGACGAACAGCCGTGGCAGGCCTGTACCAAGTTCGTGGCTGGCGCCATGCCGAAACAGAAACGCCGTGCGACTTGGCAGTTTGCCCTGCTCGTGGAGCAACCAGAGCAGCGCGCGCATCGCAAGGGAACCCAGCGCCAGCACCGCGCGTGGGCGCAGTATCTCCAGTTCTTTCTCTAAATAAGGAAGACAGTTGGCCATCTCCGATGGCAGGGGCTTATTGGCAGGAGGGGCACAGCGCAGCGCCGCCGCCACGTAGGCGTCCTTGAGTTTCAGCCCGTCATCGCGACGAACCGACGTGGGCTGATTTGCAAATCCTGCCTCGTGCAGCGCTTTGTACAGAAAATCTCCCGATCGGTCTCCGGTGAACACCCGCCCCGTTCGGTTGCCTCCATGCGCAGCAGGCGCTAGTCCTAAGATCAACAACCGTGCGCGCGCGTCGCCGAATCCGGGAACCGGCTTGCCCCAATAGTTCCATTCACGATAGGCGGCCCTTTTTTCGCGCGCGACTTTTTCTCGATAGCGCACAAGTCGCGGGCACTGGCGGCAGGCGATAATTCTCTCGTTCAAATTTCGCAGAGTATCGACCATGATGGCAACAAACGCTATCATGAATCCGCCGCGGCGCTGTAGTCGTCGAATCTTCAGGCCGTCCGAGCCGGAATCCACAGGGCTTGCGGTTTCGTACAGCCGCAAGGTGTTCTACCATGGTCGAGTAAGAAATGTGCGGTTTAGGAAGTGAGCATAGGATGAACAGCGCCGCGGAAAAAATTGTGATCGTAGAAGCCGACCCAAGCGGTTCGGGACCCCTGCTCTCCGCCGTGCGCGAAGCAGGTTTCAACACGTCTGCTGTCGTCACTGCACGCGAAGCACTCGAAGCGATCCGCGACTCAGGTGCGGACCTACTTCTGCTTGCCGGGGTCGCCGCCGTTACGGCACCGGCCTTGAGCACCCGCGAGGTCATCGCTTCGATCCGCGGCTCGGCGGCAACCGAACGCGTTCGCATAATCCTGCTGGTCGGATCGTCCGCGGCGGAACGAGCCACCGCGCTCGACCTTGGCGCAGATGATGCGATCTCGCAACCCTGGGTTCCTGTCGAACTCTTGGCCCGTATCCGAACGCAGTTGCGTGCTCGCCGCGCCGATCAAGTGCTGGTCGACAAAGCGCAGATCGCCGAAGAGGGCCAGAAAATTGCGCATACTGCCTTCGACGCTCTGGCGGTGACCGAAAAAATGACTCAGGACGCCGTGTCGCTCAATCGTCGCCTCAAGATGGGCGTAGGGGGCGTGCTGGCTATCGCCATGACGATGGCGGCGATTTATTTCCTGTTCGTCCGCAAGACTTCGAAGGACATTCAACTCAACGCGGCGACCATCATGCGACTCGAGCGTGGTCTCATGCGCCAAGAAGATTTGATGGCCCAGGCCCGCAAGTTACGCGACAGTCAGACAGCGGCCGCTGCGGCCCCTGCGCCCCAACCGGCGCCCAGCAAGAATTTTCGGCCAGGTTCCCCCGCAGCCTCGATCATCAGTGAAGACGTCCAGAGCGTTGGCCTGTTGCATGTTTCCATCGCCTTTCGCAACACCCAAACGGGACAACGTCTCCGGTACGCTGGCCTGAATCAACAGGGTAATCCACTCGAAGATAGCGAAGGAAACCCGATCCTAACACTGACAGGGAACGGGCCGGAGGTCAAACTGGACGTCTTCGGAACCGGATTCTTCGTAGCGCCGGATGGACGCATCATCACCAATCGGCATGTTGCCGAACCTTGGTGGAAGAGCGAGGAGTTGGGCAACCTGGGTAGCGAGAATCTTCAGGCCGAGATTTCGTCAATTCACGTCTACTTCCCCGGAGATCCTCGCGCGTTCACCGCTGACATTCAGGATATTTCGAAGGACACGGACCTTGCAACGATGCGGGTCCAGCTGCAAAACTTGAAGCGGCCCGTACTCTCGATAGATCCGCGCAAAGAGGCTTCTCAGCCTGGCGAGCCAATTGTGCTGATGGGCTACGCTACCGGCTTGGCCGCCATACTCGCGCGGACAGACGAAGACACTGCGCAGCAGATCGTGAAGCAAAACGGCGGCGAGCCTTCACGCGTGCTCGCTGAACTCGCGCGCCGCAATCTGATTCGCCCCATCATTACGCAAGGCCACATCGGCGATGTCCTTCCAGATAAGATCGTCTTCGACGCCCAGACTACCTCAGGCGGCTCGGGTGGGCCACTCTTCAATCAAGAAGGCAAAGTAATTGGAGTCACGTACGCTGTTCTGCAGGGCTTCGGCGGCTCAAATTTCGGAATTCCCATACGTTTTTCCGAGGCCCTGTTGCCCACAGCTCCCAAGGCGCCCAAAGCGGGGGCAAATTGACACTCTCGTGCCGCGCGGCTAGCATGGTCTGAGCCGTTCGTCCCCCGCATATGGAAAACAACTCACGCGTGGAGAACATCCTCGACCGAATTGTCGAGGCCCGGCTCGAGTCCATCGCGCACAGGAAACGTGTACTACCGGAGGTAGCACTGAAGATTGCTGTAGGGAAAATTGGGCCTCCCGGTGATTTTGGGGCCGCGCTCTTGAGCGACGGATTCAATATCATCGCTGAGTTGAAGAAGGCTTCGCCTTCGCGCGGTACGATTCGTGCCGAATATAGACCGGCAACGCTGGCACCTGCTCTCGAATCAGCGGGCGCTGCGGCGTTTTCCGTCGTCACCGAGGAAGATTTTTTTTTCGGCTCACTCGCAGACCTGAAGTCCGTGCGAGCGGTAGTACACGTTCCTGTTTTGCGAAAGGACTTCATCATCGACCCCTGGCAGGTTTGGGAGGCTCGCGCAGCGGGCGCTGATTCGTTCCTTCTGATCGCTGCGATCTTGACGAATGGAGACCTGCGCGAACTACTCGAATTAGGTCGCTCGCTGCGGATGGAGCCGCTTGTGGAAGTTCATTCGCACAAAGAACTGGATCGCGCCCTTTCTACTGGAGCGCACATCATTGGAGTAAACAATCGCGACCTCCGTAATTTCGAAGTGCGCCTGCAAACATCCCTTGATCTGGTGGACGCGATTCCCGAAGATTGCATTGCCGTCAGCGAATCGGGGTTGCGCACCCATGAAGATTTGGTTCTCCTGCGGAAAGCTGGTTTCGACGCCTTCCTAATCGGCGAGCAGTTGATGACAGAACCGGACCCGTGTGTGCCACTGCGCGGATTGATTGGGACGGTCGGCGCGGATCGTATGAGCACGAAACTTTGAGAGAGCAGGATGCGAAAGGTGAAAGTGAAAATTTGCGGAATCACGAATTGGAAAGATGCAAAGTGCTCAATTGACGCGGGTGCTCACATGCTGGGCTTCAATTTCTACAGGAACAGTCCACGCTACATCACGCCTGCGAAGGCTCGCCGAATCGTTCGACGCCTCCCGAAACATGTTTCCACCGTGGGCGTTTTCGTGAATGAACCCGAAGAAAAGATGTTCGCGATTGCGCGTTCTGTGGGTCTCGATCGCTTGCAGCTCCATGGCGAGGAAACTCCCGCTGCCGTTTCGCGTGTCGGGCGTTCGCTTCCGGTGATCAAGGCCGTCCGAGCGACCAATTCGTTTCGGCCCTCGCAACTTGCGAAATTCAAGCGTGCGTCGGCGATTCTGCTAGACGGTTTCGATCGACACTTGCGCGGCGGCACCGGTAAAACATTCGATTGGCGCGTTGCGCGGCGCGCGAGGCGCTACGCCAGAATTTTTCTCGCCGGAGGTCTTACGCCGGACAATATCGGTGAGGCCATTCGCGCCGTTCAGCCCTATGCCGTCGACGTATGCACTGGGGTCGAAGCGAAACCGGGCAGGAAGGATCCGCGGCGAATACGGGCGTTGGTGAGTGCGATCGAAACGGCGCAAACGCGTAAGGTACGACGATGAGTTACACCCTGCAGATTCCGCGTGAAACCGGACGATACGGCCCTTACGGTGGCCGCTACGTTCCCGAGACTCTTGTGGCTCCGCTCGAGGAGCTTGAACGCGCCTACCTACAAGCGCGCACCGACCGCCTGTTCCGAGCAGAACTCGACATGCTGCTGCGTGACTTCGCGGGACGTCCGACACCCCTTCAATTTGCCTCGCGCCTCACTGAGCATCTCGGCGGCGCCCGCATTTACTTCAAGCGCGAAGACCTGCTCCACACCGGCGCACACAAAATCAACAACTGCCTGGGCCAGGGCTTGCTCGCGGCGCGCATGGGCAAGAAGCGCCTAATCGCGGAGACCGGCGCGGGCCAACACGGAGTGGCGACAGCCACGGTGGCCGCCCGGCTGGGCTTGCGCTGCACAGTTTATATGGGCACCGAAGACATGGAGCGCCAGCGGCTCAATGTTTTTCGCATGAGGCTTCTTGATGCCGAAGTGATTGGCGTTCATGCCGGCAGTCGTACGCTTAAAGATGCTATCAACGAAGCCATGCGCGACTGGGTGACCAACGTGCGCACGTCGCACTACTTGCTTGGGTCAGTTCTCGGCGCGCATCCCTATCCGATGATGGTTCGCGACTTTCAGAAGATCATCGGCGAGGAAGCGCGCGAACAGATTCAGCGCGCCGAAAGGCGTTTGCCCGATTATTTGTTCGCTTGCGTCGGTGGCGGATCCAACTCCCTTGGCCTCTTTCACGCATTTTTGAAGGACGCAAGCGTGAAAATGATCGGCGTCGAGGCTGGAGGCCGCGGCCAATCTCTTGGCGAGCACGCTGCGCGCCTTGCGGCTGCACGCGGTTTCGTGGGCGCGCGTCCCGGTGTCCTGCAGGGCACCTACACCTACGTGCTGCAAACCAGCGACGGCCAGATCGCCGCCACGCACTCGGTTTCCGCCGGGCTCGACTATCCGGCGGTTGGTCCCGAGCACGCCTGGCTGTCGGACCAGGGCCGCGCGGAGTACACAGCCGTGGCAGATCAACAGGCGATCGACGCGGCACGCACGCTCGCCCGCAGCGAAGGACTAATCCCCGCGCTCGAATCCGCGCATGCCGTCGCGGAGCTGATTCGTCGAGCACCCCAAATGGCTCAGGACGAGATCGTGATTTTGAATGTCTCCGGGCGCGGCGATAAAGACATGGAAACCCTCTCGCGCTATGTCTGAAGCCGCGACGCCCAAATCAACCGGATCAAAGGCCAGCAGGCGAATCGCCCGAAGATTCCAGGAATTAGCTGCTGCAGGTGAACTCGGCCTCGTCGCCTACATCACCGCCGGGGACCCCTCGCTCGAAGCCAGCGAAAGAATCGTCTTGGCCGCTGCGGAAGCAGGGGCGGACGTAATCGAACTGGGCGTCCCGTTCAGCGATCCCGTCGCTGACGGACCCACGATTCAGCGCGCTAGCGAGCGAGCATTGCGCAGCGGAACGACGCTTGCGGGTGTGATCGAACTTGTGCGGTGGCTTCGCCTGCGCACCGACGTGCCACTGATGCTCTTCAGCTATTTCAATCCGATCTGGCAGATCGGCCTCGAAAAATTCGCCGAGGCTGCGGCCGCCGCAGGCGCGGACGGAGCCCTAACAACGGATCTGATCCCAGAAGAAGCCGTTGAATATCGCTCGGTGATGAACGCGTGCGGCCTAGACACGATCTTTCTGGCTGCGCCAACATCAACCGATGAACGCCTGGCTAAGATTGCAGTCGCTTCGAGCGGCTTCGTGTATCTGATTTCGCGGACGGGCGTAACGGGCGTGCGCACAGCTCTGCCGGAAGATTTGCCCGTTCTTGCGCGGCGCGCTCGGCAGTTTACGAAACTACCCCTGGCTGTCGGTTTCGGGATTTCGCAGCCTGCGCACGTCTCGATTCTTGGCGGCATCGCCGATGCGGCGGTGGTTGGTTCGGCGTTGGTGGCGGAAATCGAGCAGGCACCCACGGCCGATGCTGCCGCGGCGGCCGTCGCCGAGCGAGTTCGAGTCCTCAAGCGAGCCGCACGGGAAGGCATCAGTTTCCGCAGTGCACAGCCCCCGCCGCCGGGTGCACTCGAACGCTGAAGGCTCCGAGAAATGAAACTTGTAGTACACTGCGTGCCCTCCGCATCCAGAGGTGGGAGTGGGCATGGACAAGCGCGTTGCAAACGCCGAAGCTGTCATTGGGCGGATTCACGAGGGCTCGACGATTTTGGTCGGCGGATTCGGCGTGTGCGGCGTTCCCGAAAACCTGATCAACGCACTGATCCGCCAGGGCACAAAAAATTTGACCATCGTCTCCAATAATCCGGGTATCGACGGCTTCGGTATCGGTGCGCTGATCGAAAGCAGACAAGTCAAGAAAATGATTGCGAGCTATGTGGGAGCTAACCGATTCTTCGAGAAGCTCGCTCTGGCCGGCGAAATCGAAATGGAATTGAACCCTCAAGGCACGCTCGCCGAACGAATGCGCGCCGCGGGAGCAGGCATCCCCGCGTTTTTCACTCCAACCGGTTTTGGCACGATGGTCGCCGAAGACAAAGAAGTTCGCCAATTCGCCGGGCGTCCCCATGTCTTAGTTCCTGCGCTCGGCGGAGACTTCGCCTTGGTGAAGGCCTGGCGGGGCGACCGCTGGGGCAATCTCGTGTACCGAAAAACAGCCCGCAATTTCAACGCAGTCATGGCCACAGCAGCGGATTACGTGATTGCCGAAGTCGAAGAACTTGTCGAACTGGGCGCCCTCGATCCGGACAGCGTCCACACACCCGGCATTTTCGTCGACGCAATTTTTCAAGGCGCGAGCTACATGAAACCTATGGAGCCCGGCCCGAAGCGCAAGCGCGGGGATTAGACCATGCCGGAAATCGACACACGAGAATTCATCGCACGCCGTGTTGCGCAAGAGATGCGCGATGGATACTACGTCAATCTGGGTATTGGTATCCCCACTCTCGTTCCGAATTATCTGCCCCCCGGTATAGACGTGATTATGCAATCCGAGAACGGCATGCTGGGCGTGGGCCCGTATCCCTACGAAGGCGAAGAAGACCCGGATTTGATCAACGCAGGCAAAGAGCCGGTGACAGAGATCCCAGGCTGCTGCTATTTCTCAAGCGCCGAATCCTTCGCCATGATTCGTGGCGGGCACATCGATGCGAGTGTGCTCGGCGCTCTGCAAGTCGATGAGAAAGGAACGTTGGCGAACTGGGCGGTCCCCGGAAAAATGCTTAAAGGCATGGGCGGCGCGATGGACCTCGTCGCGGGAACCAAGCGCGTCATCATCGCTATGGAGCACATAGCGAAGGACGGCGCGCCGAAGATCGTCAAAAAATGTACCTTGCCGATCACAGGCGTCGAAGTGGTAGACCTGATAGTGACCGAACTCGCCGTGATTGAAGTGACGCCGCAGGGCTTGCTGCTGCGAGAGGTGGCACCCGGTCTGACGTCGGACGCCGTGCAAAAAGTTACAGAGCCGGCGTTGCGAGTCGCGCCCGATTTGAAGACAATCTCGGTGTTGTCTTAGACGGCCGGCAACAGTGTGTAGGAGTCTTGATGCGGGGAGAGTAAATGCAGCCGCACTCAATTGTGGTGGTCAGTCTGCACAGTCCGAAGGAAAGAATCTGGGGTGAACTCACGGATATCTCCAACGCCGGCGTGACGCTTCGCGGCATTGATCTAGCCTCGTTTGACGACTTTGTGAGGCAGGTGCTGCATCCCGAGGGGGATCGCATCGGCTTGCCGACTCTGTTTTTCCCGATGTTAAGAATCGAGCGTATCGCGCTTGATGAACCGCGCGGCTCGATCCCCTCGCTTGCCGAGATGTTCGAGAAAAAGGTAGGCCATTCGCTGGGGGATTATCTCGCACAGTTCGCCTAAGCTGGCTTGCGGCGCTCAACGATTCCATGAAGAACCGAGTCTTCACCGTTCCGAACCAACTGACCTTTCTGCGCCTTGTATTCCTGCCGTTTTTCATCATCGCCATCGAATACGAGCACTATGGCACGGCCCTAGCGATCCTGGTTGCGGCAGGCGTGACGGATGGGCTCGACGGATTGCTCGCACGCGGCCTCGATCAACGGACACCCCTCGGTGCATACCTCGATCCGATCGCGGACAAGTTGCTTCTCTCCTCTTCTTTCTTTGTGCTGGCGCATAAAGGCAAGATCACCTGGTGGCTGACCATACTCGTTCTGAGCCGTGACGTCTTGTTGTTGGCAGTGGCTGGCGTGATTCTGCTGACGGTCGGCTATCGGCCCTTTCCACCAAGCATCTGGGGAAAAACCACAACTTTTTGCGAAATTCTGATGATCACCCTTGTGCTTGTTTTGGCTGTCTGGGGCCGCGAAGAGCTGGTCGCGCTGAAGCAGATATGCGGAATAGTAGTCGCTACCTTTGTGCTCATTTCCGGCGTGCACTATGCGATCGTCGTGTCACGCAGGCTGCACGCTGAACAGTAGATTGCGGCAGTTGTCTGCCGGAGAAGCTTGCTGCGATTCGGGTGCGACTTAAAGCCGCTGAAGTTCTGAGGTCGTAGTCCTCCTAGGAGCGTTCAGCCTGCGCGATGCAGCCAAAGCGCCATCATCACGAAACTGGCCAACACAACCAAAGCTGTCAACCAGCCGAGAGCATGTGCCCATTTTCGCGCCTGAGGGGTCGCCGGGGGACGGTCCTCCATAAGCTTGCCTAGAATGAAACCCGTCGCGAAACCTCCCGCGTGGGCGTAGTTGTCGATTCCGGGGAAAACCAATCCCCAGATGGCAAGATAGATTAGCCAGCGAATCAGTTGACTACGAATCATTTGATTGATCGCACCTCGCCGTCCGATCGTAGTAGCCAAAAGTACGCCGATCAGCCCGAGCAGTGCTCCCGATGCACCCACGCTTGGGTGACCACTGATGCCGCTGCTCAGCAGATATCCGCCGATTCCGGTTGCCACATAAATAAAGAAATATCGTGCCGAGCCGTACAGCTCCTCGATCTGAGGACCAATATCCATCAGCACCCACATGTTGAACACGATGTGTAGCAAGCTGGCATGGAGAAAAACGGCCATCACGAAGCGCCACGGTTGCGCCAGGTTGTAGCCAAGCGGGAGTGATTCCCCCAACCGAAGCAGAATGTCGCCGCGGATTCCGCCCAGTGCGAATAACCCGAGAATTCCGCCTCCAGGAGCTACCAGTCCGCCCTGTCGAATCGTGGCCAGCAAACACACGATGTACAGGACACAGCTGATCGCCAGAATGGCGTAGGTGACGGGCGACGTTCCGGGCATGAGCCGCTCGAGCGATTTGCTGGCGGCGGCCAGCGAGAAATTCACATTCGCGCCGCATTGATGGCAATGCGTTGAGTTCGCTCCAACGAGCGTGCCGCAGGAAGGGCAGAGTTTCGGTCGCGGCGGCTCTTTCTGCCCACCAAAAGCGCCGCTCGTTTTCCTGCGAATCTGATCAAGTCTCCAGCGCAGACGGGGCGAGAGTGCCAACTGGATATCGCTTCCTTGCGAGAATATAGCTCCGTTCCTATAATACCGGACTTGAGCTAAAAACAGGTGAATCAGGAAACGCTTTGACGCTCCGCCGTCGGCCGGTCTTTTCGTGCGCAAGCGCGAACCAGATCCTTCGTCCCATCCTCAGGCCGGCGTTGTCGCTCTCCTGGCTCCTTGCGCTCGCAGCTTCCTTCTTCACCTGCGGATGCGCGCATCGCACCCATACCATGCAACCGCCCGTACCGTCCGCTCCACAACCGATTCCTGCGCCGAGTACTCCCTCCCAGCCGTCGCGCCCGCCTTCTGGGGCTGAACGGCAGCCTGCCCTGCCCGGCGAGTACGTCGAAGAGGGTATTGCCTCGTGGTATGGGATTCCGTTCGATGGACACCGAACCTCGAATGGAGAAATTTACGACATGCACCAATTTACGGCAGCGCACAAGACGCTTCCCTTCGGCGCAATCGTGCGTGTGACAAACCTCCGCAACGGAAGGCAAACGGAGGTTCGAATCAACGATCGAGGTCCTTTCGTCGCTGACCGCGTGATCGATCTTTCCTTGTCGGCCGCACAAGCCATCGATATGGTCGGTCCGGGCACAGCTCCGGTGCGCCTGGAGATGGTTTCCGGTGCGAATCCTTTGCTGGGGTTCTTCGGAGTGCAGGTCGGTGCGTTCCAAATCGAGGATAATGCTGATCGGCTTCGAGCGCGACTGCGGATGAACTATTCGCCGGTAAATATCGCTCTATATGATTCACCGAACGGTCTGTTTTATCGGGTCCGCGTCGGACGTCTCGCAAGCGAAAGCGCGGCCCGTCAACTTGCTAGCGAACTGCAGGCAAACCAGAGACTGACGGCGTTCGTTGTACGCCTCGACGATTAGTTTGCGATGAGAATGCGACTTTTGGGTGGGCAGCGCGGAAGACGGCCATCACGCGAGTGGCGCACGACAGCGCCGACTTGCGTTTTCATGTTGCTGCTGATCGGGGGTTCTCTTGCGCTGACTCCAATGCTTACCGCGCAAAGCGGCGCCAACCCCCTGACCAGCTGGACTGTAACGATCGCGCTTCCGCCGAGACTGATGGCTGCTCATCCCGCGACGCTGGCCGTTCTCGGAGTGGATGGCAAGCTCGCGCCCGGCGTGCGCGTCGAACTCAGCGACGGCCGGACGGTTACGACAGATCGCACCGGCCGAGCGATTTTCAACGCACCTGCCACCGGAGGCTATCTAATCGCGAGGGGTTCGGGTGCCTCGGCCGCGGCCCTAATCGATCCGGCAGTCGGTGAAAGTGAGCCAAAAACGGCTGCGATACCGCCGATTGTCTCTGTAGGTGATCGGTTCTGGGTTTGCGGTGCCGGGCTGCGCGGCCGAGCCGATGAAGACGGCATAACGATCAACGGCAAGCTTGCCGTTGTGTTAGCCGCATCGCCGGTATGCCTTGTTGCACTGCCTGCTGCGAGTGCACAACCGGGGCCAGCCGCTGTCTCAGCCGAAGCACCGGGAGTACAGTGGAACGCGAGGACGACTCTGGTCTCGCTCGAGTTTGCGCCTCCGCAACCGACCCTGAAGCCGGGTCAGAAGGGTCAACTCGTCATCCGTGTGCGAGGATCGGACGAGAAGATCGGGATCATCGCCCAAAACCACACCCCCGAGGTTCTCCGCTTTCTGCGAGGCGATACACAGGACCTGGTCACCTCCGGCGGGCCGGAGAATTCCGCCACAGTCGCGGTGCAGGCGATCTCGTCCGGGGACTTCTCGTTCAATGCTCGATTAGTCCCTTCGCCCGATGCGCCATCGGCGGAACGCTACCTTCGGGCGGCAGCAGCGCTGGCACCGAAGGATCTGCAGCACCGAATTTCTGACCTGGCTCACCGAATCGCTGAAGAGCCTCGGCAAGCCGAACACATCCGCATTGCGGTAGAAAAGCTCGCAGCAACTACAATCGAAGGTGACCTTCGGACTCTGCTCGATGCGGCGCAAGCTGCCCTTTAGTTCAATGCCGGCGTAGGCAGATGATTTACTCGGTCGACGCGGATTCGAGCGCCGTGGGCGCGCATTCAGGAAGCGCTCCCTGTGACATCTGCTGTACGGAGACACGCAAACGGTCCAAGCGACTATCGCCATTCTCGTAGCTCAACTGTGCGTGACGTAGGTGCGTGCCGAGCTTTTCGTAAATCGGAGCGAACAAGTCGAGCTGCTTTTGCAACCCGGCCAAACCGGCGAACAAATGACGCGCGTTCTCTTCGATTTGTTGGCCATGCAGGCTGATCGCGATGGCGCTCAAACAGGCATAAACAGTATTGGGTGAAACGGGAAAAACCCGCTTGCTGCGGCAATAGTCGTCGAGCCGGCCGTGCTTGGGATCCTCGGTTAATAGTAGCTCGTAATAGACGCCCTCGGAAGGAACGAACATCAGAGCGTAATCGAATGTGTGCTCGTCCGGCAAAATGTATTTCTCGGCGATGCAGTCGGCATGTTTGCGGACGGCTTGCGAGAAATCTCTGCGCGCATCTTCGCCGATCGCGAGCAGGCGGCGATAAGCGTCGAGCGGGAATTTTGAATCGATGGGGAGAATCCGTTCGGAGCTGCGGACGATCGCGTCGACGATGGCGCCCGTCGATGCAAAACGGTACTGAGTGACATAAGCGCTTTGAGGCAGAGCGTCTTCGAGGATGCGCTCCAGCGTCACTTCGCCGAGTGAACCTCGGGTTTTCGCACCTCCCAGGACGTCTTGCAACGTCTGCGTCGCTTTCGAAAGGTCCCGGCTGGTTTGGTATACCTCGCCGATGCGCTCTTGCATCTGGAGGAGCATGTTCGTCGAAGACTGTAGTTGTTGTGCTACATCGCGCTGGGCCTGCGTGGCGAGATTTCCCGTGGCCGCAACGCCTGTCTGCAGTTCCTGCCGCACTTGTCCAAGCTGCTGGCTTACAGATTGCATGAGGTG
>Ga0306921_10004714_pt1 | contig 14064 bp, 19 predicted proteins | sample sta12Cox44000080_FD_203760 | JGI IMG/M metagenome (GOLD analysis project Ga0306921, IMG submission 203760) | Lab enrichment of tropical soil microbial communities from Luquillo Experimental Forest, Puerto Rico - statoxic.12C.oxic.44.000.080 (v2)... | ecosystem: Environmental > Terrestrial >... | reverse complement strand
GCTCGCCATTGTCCTGGCCGCTGTGGGCAGGCACATTCAGGACGAACCGCATCACCGCGACCGGGGGCCCAGCTGGCGGGGTGTAGACCAGCTGGAGCTGGCCGGGGCCGCCATTGCCGCCGACGTACTTGTAGTCGGTGGTGAGATTCGCGCCACCAGACCCGCCGCCCCCGCCCGGAGTGGCTCCCGTGAATCCAGCCGAGATGCCGCTGCCGCTGGTCCCGGTGTTTCCGCCCTTGCCGCCCGCGCCGCCACCGGTCACCGCAGCGCCCCCGGCGCCGCCCGTGCTCCCGGAGTTGGCGTGCCCGGCATTGCCTGCCGACGCCGAGCCCCCGGAGCTTCCACCGCCGGCACCACCTGATGAGGTGCCACTGGTCGCCGTGCCGCCGGCGCCCCCGTTGAAATGGGTTGTGTTCGTGGATCCGGTGCCGCCAGCGGCAGCGCCCGCAGAGCCGAACCGCCTGCCATGACCGCCATTGGCCGTGACGGTGGTGACGTCCCCGGCGAAGACCATGGCCGCGCCGTCCTGCCCTGGGCTCTCCCCGAGCCCGTAGCCGCCCACGCCGCCCTGCCCGCCAGCCGGGACGGTGAAGGTATAGCTATTGCCTGGGGTCACGGCCAGGGTCGCCTCACGGGCGTACTCGCCCGCGCCGCCTGCGACACGCTGCGCGCCACCGGCCTGCCCGTTGCCGCCACCCGCCCCGGATCCGGTGCAGCGGACATCGACCGTCGTGACCGGGGCCACCCAGGCGTAGGTGCCCGGGGTGTTGTAGACGTCGTTGCCCGAGGCGCCGAAGCTGCCAGTCAGCGCGTCCCAGGTGGAGCGGTTGATCACCGGGACCGGCGCCGAGCCGTTGAAGACGATCGCCTTCCAGGTGGGCTTGCCCTGCGTCACGGTCATCGCCGAGCCACCGGACAGGACCCCGGTGATGAGCGTGCTGGACGACAGGCCCGCGCCCATGGCCGAGGACAAAAGACCCTCTTCACAGGGCCAGTAGGCGATTGGTGCTTGCTGCCCGGTGAGCGTCCCGTAATAACGAGTGAGCGCCGAGCCCTTGCCGCCGCCCTGGTTGAGCTGGCGGAATGGCCCGCTCGCGGTGATCTGGCAGAACACGTCGATGCCGGTGACGTCGGACTGCGGCGGCCAGTCGGCGACCTTTCCCCAGAATCGGTAGCCGGTGTAGGTGTTGCCCGAGCTGGAGGTGGCGTTCTGCACCGACAGGCGCAGCTGCGTATTGCGCACCAGGTACGGGTAGTAGGCGCCGCCTGTGTAGTTCGGGCTGAACCGGCCATCGGTGTTATTGAGGGTCAGCGTGACTGTCGCGGGGCTCGGGGTGGAGTTCTCATCCACCCGGCCGCCCGTGATGGTGACGCCGTCGCGGATATAGGCAAAGGACGTGATGTCGGTCCACGTGCCGTTAAGCAGGATTTCCACCAGCACCGGCAGCGGGAACATCGGCGTGGTCACGAACGGCCCCCGAAGGCCACCTGCACGTCTCCGCCGCCTCTGGTGCGCACCGCGCGCTGCAGCCAGCTCACCATGAACCGGTCGAAGTCAGAGTGCCCGGTGCTGCGGATTTCCAGCACGATGCGACGGCCGCCCCGGCCAAGCGGGGTCACGTCTACTTGCTCCGGTCCGGCCTCACCCACACCGATCAGAGTCGGGCGCGAGAAGATGCCGCCGATGAGGCCCGAGCGGTACCAGTGCTGGGTGCGCTCGTTGTAATCCGCGCCGATCGGATTGACCCAGCGTGAGCGGATGTAGGACATCATCCAGCGCAGCTGGGTATAGGGGTTGGTGCGCCAGTCCGCGCCCGCGCTGGCCATTTTCGAGCCCGGCAGGGCTTGCGGAATCCCATAGGCTCCAGATGTCGGATTCTGGATAAGCGGATTCCAGCCCGACTCCCTCATCACGATGTCGTTGAAGGCACCCCACTGGTTGCCCCAGCCGTAAGCGGCGAGCAGCCGCTTCGCGTACATCTGGACGGGCCCGTTCGGCGCCACGCCCATGCCGCTGACCGCGCCCGTGGCCGCGTTCCGGGCCGCGCGCTGCGCCTTGTGCGCATGGTCATGGATGCCTTTCGCCAGGCCCTCCATCAGCGACTTGCCGCCCTGGTACATGGCACTGGACGGGGAAAACCAGCCCCAGATGCTCTTGAATACGTGGACAATGCCATTGGCGAAGCTCTTGAAGAAATTCACGATGGGACTGACCATCGACTTGGCACCGTTCCAGAGCATGGTCAGTATCTGCTTGCCCATGTTCCACAGCCACTGCGGCCAGTGCCTGATCTGATTCCAGATAGCATTCCACACGGTGCGGAATCCCCGGCCCACATCCGTCGCGCCACGCATGATCCGGCCGATCGTGTTATTCCAGATCATGTCCCAGATATGAGCAATATCGTGGCGAACTCCGTCGAAGATCACCGCCGTCCGGTGCCGGAAATTGTTGAAGTCGCGCTCCACGTCATGGCCGAACCGGATCACCGTGCCAATGGTGTTCTGGAAAATCTGATCCCAGACGTGAGCGATTTCGTGGCGGACACCATCAAAGATAACCGCAGTTTCGTGGGCTATCTTTTCCAGGTCTCTGCGCAACCAGCCGGGCAGCGCATCCCAGATGGCCTTCAACATGTTCCCGATGTCATGCCACAGCGTGCTACCCAGTTTCTTGGTGTCGGTCCACGCTTTCTTCCAGTGCCCCTGGATTAGGTCCAGGACGATCCGGAACTCGCCAGACATCCAGTCGAGACCGAATTTCAGAGCGCCCTTGATATACGCCCAGGTCGCCTGGAACGAAATTTTCATGCCATCCCAGATGTGGTGCCAGATCACGTCGAAACCGCTGGACCGCAGATAGCCCTTGACCTTGCCGATAAACTTCTCAATGTTGGAGGCCACTCTGGTGAGCCACGCAATGGCAAGCAGAGCGCCCTCGGCGATCTTGAACAGGAAGGTGATAAAATCCGCGAACGACTTCGGGTTCTTCGCGACCGCCTTGGCGACGGCGGTGATTCCGGTCGCGAGAGCACCGATCGCCGGGCCGATTGCCGGGCTGAGGGCCTTCAGCATCATGCCGAACGCCTTAGCAATGGCGATAATGGCATGCTGGACCGCTGGCTGGGCGAATGCCTTCGCCAGTGCGGTCCCAAAGGTCTTCAGCGGCCCGGCCATATCTTTCATGGCGGTCTTAAAGACTGGCGTCAGCACCCGCATCGTATGACCGAAGGCCTTCAGAATGGCGTCAAGAGCTGGGGCCAGCGGGCGCCCGATTTCCTTCATGCTTCTGTTGACGGTCGCGGTCAGATCCTTGAACTGCTCCTTGACCACCCTGAGCTTGGACGCGCCAGTGATGCCGAACCGGAGTAGTTCAGCACCAAGGCCGCCCACGAGCCCGGTCCCAACAGCCTGCCCAGCGAACGGCAGCGCGGCGGTGCCAAGGCCGACCGCCCCGGCAGCAGAGTAAGGATTGCTGAAGATGGCGGCCAGGCCCGTGGCGCCCGCCTGCCCAGCTGGCCCCGCCGCGCCAGCCGCACCAGCACCGGCCGCAGCTCCTGCACCGCCAAGACCCGGGATCAGGCCCTTCAGCATGCCACCCAGGCCACCCCAGGTGGAGGTGCGCGTGAAAAAGCCGACCCGCTTGTTCTGCGCATTGACCCGCCCGACCGCAGCATCGATGGCGGCCATGTCGGCCAGCGCCTTGGCGACGCCCTCCATGTCGATCCTCGGCCGGGCGATCAGCTTGTTCAGCCGCTCCATCCGCAGGCTGATCAGGCCGGTCTGGCGAGTGAACTCGCTGGTGTCCATCCGCACTTTGGCGCCGGACAGGTCGGCGACCTTGCGCTTGACCTCTTCGACCCGTTTGATCAGCAGGTCGGCCTGGGCGCGGCCGTAGTCGGTGGACAGCTGGATGTTGCCGCCGGCGTTCCTGGCGGCGTCGCGGACCTCCTTCAGCCGGGCGCGCAGGGCATCCAGGGCGGGAGCGGAGGAGTCTCGCGCGCCGACGACAATCTCGACGTCATTGCCCGGCATCGGGCTCGCCCTCCTCTCGCTTGCCGAGGGCCTCGATCTTCAGCAGCCGCAGCAGGCTAGCGTCCTCGTCCGCCAGCGCCGAGGGCAGGCAGTGAAACCGCTCGCAGAGGCCCAGCACCGTCTCGGCGTGCGCTAGCTCGCGGGGCTTGGTGACAATGGATCCATCCGGAGCGATGCCTCCAGGGCAGCTAGCCCAGAGGATGAGGTCTCGCTCAAAGGGCTATCGCCGCCCTTGCTGTTGCTGCCGCCGGTACCGGCGACCGCCTCCATCCAAGTGACAACCAGGTCCAGGATGAACGGGAACTCCTGGGTGGTCACGCCGTCGAAGGTCGCCGGGACCGGCTCGCCGTCCTCGGTTTCGAGGTTCCAGCGCACCAGGCAGGAGGCAAACGTCTCGAACATGTCCCGGGTCTCATCGGTGCCCTCGGTGAGCGTGCCCTGGGCGTCGGTGGTGACCGCCGAGGCGCTGCGCCCGATGTCCAGCATCTTCGCCACCGTCAGGCCCTTCAGCGACACCTCCAGGCCGTGGTACTCGTGGTCCTCGGCCCAGGTCAGGGTGTAGGTCTTCGGCTTCTTGCGGTAACCAGCCACGGGTCAGCTCCAGGTGGGCACGGCGCCGTTCGCGAGCTGGCCGGGCGCGCTGGTGGTCAGCTCGCCGGTCGCCGCGCGAGTGACCTGGTAGTCGGTGAAGATCACCGCGCCGTTGCCCGCCCCGGTGGCGCCCATGTTCAGGTTCTTGCCATTGGTGGTCAGCAGCACGGCGCGGTTCACCGATGTGGATGCCACTGTGGAAAAGATCAGGTGCGCCCCAGCCGGGTTGAAGACGCCGTTGACGGTGACCGAGTAGTCGGCCAGCACCAGCAGCCGCTCGTTGGCCGCCTTGTCCAGGCCGGTGACGTCCTGCACCGCACGGGGCGTGCTGATCTGGATGTCGGTGCAGTCATTGCGAATGTCGGTGGCCGCATTGCTGGCGTCCCCGACAGAGAACGTGGTCCAGGAAAGGCCCGTGCTCTTTGCCAATGGAATCAGCCCCTTTCAATGGCTGTGTTGAGCCGGTCGAGGTGCTCGGCAAAGTCCTCAACCCAGAATTGCGCCCGGGTGTGCTCGCGGACCGGGCCGGTGATGCCGCGCCAGTCGCCAGGACGCACCAGGAAGCGTTCGGCGCCCTCCTGGGGCATCCGGTGCTGGCCGAAGCAGCGCTGCCCGGCGGCGAAGGTGAACTCGGTCAGCCCGGCCTCGTTGCGGGCCTCGGTGAAGCCCCGTCCGGCCCCGGTGCGGATGTAGTGCGCCTGGGCTTGGCCGAGGTCGGTTCGCTCGTCCACGACCGTTCTCCAGCCGTGCAGGTAGGCCTCGCAGGCCGCCTGGGCGCAGCTGACCGGGTACGGCGGGCTGAGCACTTGGTAGGTCTTGTAGGCCTGCACCGGCAGCGCGGGCTGGATCCGGAACGGCGTGTGCTCGACGCGCATCAGAAAATAACTCCAGCCACGGGGTTTTTGTTGACCATGACGGCAAATTGAGCATTGCTAAATGTGCCGGTGGTGGCCACGGCCAGGTAGCGGCGCAGCGTCGAGGTGTTGGAGATGGCCACCCGTTGCGCTGCCGGGGCCGCCGTCAGCGCGGTGGTGGTCATTCCGGCCACGGCGGCGAAGGTGCTGTTGTCGGCAGAGTCCCACAGCGCGATCGTCACCGACGTGCCAGTAAAGGCGAACAGGTGCACGTACATCTGCGCGCCGAAGGCCAGCGAGGCGGCCGTATCGACCGAGTTGGCCGCCGATGCCGCCGTAGCCCCGGTGTCAGTGCGCTTGCCCGGGGTCAGCTGCAGGCCCCACTCCAGCCCGAAGCCGTTGGCCTGCAAGCTGACCGCCCCCATCAGCGAGCCATCGGTGGCGCGGGTCCAGTCGTAGTTGAGCTGCTTGGCGTTGATCGAGGCGGCCGGGCTGCCCAGGGCAGTGCCCCGGTAGTAACTGGCCATTGAGTCGGCATAGGGCAGCTGGGACAGCACGGCGTGCTCGCCCGTGGTCCCGGCCGGGCCGGTGTCGAAGAAGACGTTGAAGTCGAGGGCGCCGTCGTTCAGCAGTTCCAGGCGCGCGGTGGCGCTCTGGGTGATGTCGGTGGCGTCCTGCACCGCACCCGGGCAGCTGATCTGGCTGAGGCTGTTGACGTCACCCGAAATGTCCACGCCAGCTATGTAGAAGTTATCGCCCAATCCGCTTACTTTCGCCATTTCAGCCTGCCTGTGCGAACATGTCGTTGACTATTACGGGAAGGGTGATCACCATCACCCGGAACATCTTCTGGCTGATGGTCAGGTAGCCCGCCTGCGCGAACAGCGGATCGCGGTCCATGCCGAGCAGGTCGATCGACCGCACCGTGGCGCCCAGGTCGAAGTCGCCGCTGTAGGCGGCCATCAGGGCAGTGGCCGCCGACATCATGTTCGGGTCGATGTCGTCCTGCGGCTCGGTCAGCATCCCGCCGTAGATGCGCACGTGGAAGGTGACGTTGCCGCTGGTGACGCTCAGCCCGGAGCTGCGCACCGGGCGGATCGACTGGATCCAGACCGCGCAGGACAGGCCGTTTCCCGGCGGCGATTTCGGCTCGTGCTTGTTCACCGTGTCGAACAGGCCGAGGGTCATCGCGTGACTGGCGATCCGGTCCATCATGTCGCGGATGGCGGCATCGTCGAATGACATCAGACCACCACCCTGGTAATGTATGGGCCATGGATAGTCCGCAGGTCAGCGAGAAAGAACTTGAGCGGCGCCGCAAGATCGGCGAGGCGAATCGCGGCAGGAAGCGCCCCGACCTGGCGGAGCGCAACAAGACCGAGGCAATGCGCTCCCTGGTGCGTGTCGTCTCGGACGAAGCCCGCGAGCGTATGGCCGCCAAGCACACGATCCACGGTCATGGCCGCAAGCGCAGTGAAGGGCGCCAGGGGACGTCCACCTACTACATCTGGGGGGCGATGATCCAGCGGTGCACAAACCCCAGGAACAGGTTCTGGAAGGACTATGGCGGCCGGGGGATTACGGTGTGCGACCGCTGGCGCAAGTTCGAGAACTTCCTGGCCGACATGGGAGAACGCCCAGATGGCATGTCGCTGGACCGCATCGACAATGACGGCGACTATGAAGCGGCCAATTGCCGCTGGGCCACGTGGGATCAGCAGGCGAACAACCGGCGACCTCGTCATTAGCGGCCATTCAAACGGTCGATAAGCTGGGGCATCCGGGCCTGCGCGAACTCAGCCGCCCGGCTTTGCAACCGCCGCTTGGTAATGCGCCACAAATGATACCCTTTGAACCTGGTAGAACGGTTTCTTTCGCTAAATCCCTCCAGCCAGGGCGAATATACGGCGGTCGGCCACTCGTCGAAGATCACCGTGTCGTGGTAGGTGATCGTGTGCCGGGTGGCGAGGTGGTCCTGGTAGGCGCCCGTGGCGCGGCCGGTCTTGTCCATGACCCAGGTGCGCAGCTGGCGGACGCCCTCCTCGGCGACATCGTCTTTCACCTGGTCCATCCAGTCGTGGATGATCACCTGCGCGGCGTCCCCGGTGATGGGCCCGGAGATATCGGCGCTGACCTCGATCTTGACTCTGGCGGCCATGTCACTGATGCAGCTCCCCGGCCAGGGCGCGGTACTCGGCGGCCAGCTCGCGGCGGAACCGGATCGTGTCCGGGAAAGCCTCCATCGGGCTAATGTTCTCCAGGCCGTCCTCCAGGGCCTGCGCGCGGGCCAGCAGCGCCCGCTCCAGCGGCACCAGGGCGGCGTCCAGCGGCTTGCGGCGGGCCGGGCGGCTGGGGGCGGGGCTAGATGACACGGGTCCTCGCTTTCCGGCCGTAGCGGGCGCAGGCGCGAGCGGTGACGTCGGCCAAGCCCATGCCGGGCGCCGGGCGCAGGTTGTCGCCCGCGCCGATCGAGCGGGCGTAGCCGGACGTCTTTTGCAGCAGGCTGTTCTCGGCCAGGGCGATGGCCAGCTCGGTGATCAGGCTGGGCACCACGTACCGGGAGACGGCGGCTGCGGAGGCGTGCGTGGCCGCCGTGGTCCCGTTGGCGCCCCGGAGCACGGCGAGGCTGCGGGCGGCGTAGATGGTGCCCGAGGTGTGCTCGGCCAGCGCGGTGCCCTGCCAGGCGCGCTTGACCACCAGGGAGGTGGCGGTCTTGTCGGTGACGTACAGCCGCTCGGCGTCGGCCATGAGCACCTCGCCGAGGCCGAACGCGGTGACGTCCGGGACGGCGATCAGGTTGTCGGCGGCGATGGCGCTCAGCCCGGTGAAGGTGACCCCGGTGCTGGCCATGGCGCGGTCGGCGACCACCATCCGCTCGCTGTCGATGACCAGCAGGTCCCCGACGCCCAGCTGCGAGCTGTCGGTCACGGTGACCGTCGTGCCGGTGGTGTCGGCGACCGAGGCGGCCAGGGCGCCGGCGGGCGCCGTCTTGGCGTTGTAGCTCCAGGTCCCGGTGACGCCCACCACGCGCTGCGGGGTCGTGCCGCCGCCGAACACCGACGAGGTGGCCCGGTTCAGCTCCATCCGGGTGTACGGCTCGTCGGGCTGCTTGTTGACCGGCTCGAAAAAGACGTTGGCCAGCGGGATCGAGACCCCGACCGAGGTGACTGCAGTGGCGGAGACCAGGTCGTGCTGGTCGAACCAGATGCGCCACGGGTAGGCCAGCTGCTCGTTCGGCCAGTCGAAGTACTTGGTGGTGTCGTGCGGCAGGAACCGGCGGTGGATGATGCCGTAGACGTCGCCCGTGGCGCCCTGGATGGCGCTGTCGATGAGGCTGATTTCGCGCTGGGCGGGGTGGATGTCCAGGGCGGTCATCACCGCCTCGCGGGTGCAGTAGCAGGGGCTGGTGACACTCATACCGGCACCCGCCCGCTGAACCTGGGCACGCTCGCGCTAACCGTCATCCTGGACCCTGCTTTCTCGCCCGAGAACGCCCGGAGGCGTGGATGAGCTGCCGCCCAGCATAACGCCTGGTCTAGACCATTGGCACTAGCCAGGACCGCCTGTTTACCAGCAGATTCGGCGGATTGGTTCAGAGTTCCGGCGGTTCGACCTCGAAGGAGCTGCTGCCGATCGCCTGCACGGCGCCAGTGCCGGTGAACTGGTAGGCGTAGCGCAGGTTGCCGGGCCCGGTCCAGCCGGTGCTGTCGATGTCGTAGTGGTAGCTGCCGGTCGCGTCCTTGACCGGGGTCAGCGTGGTCGTGGTCCCGGCGCCCGCCCGGAACTTGAGGGTGGGCGTGGTCGGGTCGGCCGCCGCCCCGGTGATGTCGGCGTAGCGGCCCTGCACGCGCACCAGGGAGCCGCTGACGTAGGTGTTGGTCATGCGCTGTCTCCTATGCTCACCGAGCCCGCCAGGGAGTCGCTGACGGTTACTGATCCGGCGGCCCTGTCACTTACCATCACCGATCCTGCCAGGCCGTCAGCGAGCGTCACGGCCGCCGCCAGGCTGTCCTGGGCCCGGACGCTGCCCGCCAGCTGGTCGCCAACGGCCACCGAGCCGGGCAGCCCCGGCATCAGCGCGATGACCGACGCGCTGTCATGGGCGGTGCCGGTGTCGAGCAGGGACTGCAGCGTGGCCAGCGAGAGCGCCTCGGCTGCCGCGCCCAGCTCGGCCAGGCTGACCGCGGCGACCAGGGCCAGGGCGTCGGCCCCGGCGCCCGTCTCTGCCAGGGCGGCGGTGGCGACCACCGTGATCGAGTCGTGAGCGGTCCCTGTATCGGCAGCCGTTACCGGCTGGCTGACGGTGATCGAGTCGGTGCCCGTGCCAGCATCGGCCAGCGCCACCGGCTGGACGATGGCGGCCGAGTCGGAGCCCTGGCCGCTCTCGGGCAGGGCAATGCTGCCGGTGCCGGTGATGACCTGGGCAGCAGTGCCCGCGTCGGCCAGCGCCACCGTGCCAGCCACCACAACGGAATCAGCGCCTGTACCCGCGTCGGCCAGCTGCAAGGCCACGGCCATCGTGGCCACATCGGAGCCGGTACCCGCGTCGCCGAGCGCGGCCGTGGCCGTGGCGCCCAGGACGTCGGATCCGGCGCCCGCATCGGCCAGGGCAGTGGTGCCAGCCGCCGAGGCGGCATCGGCGCCGGATCCGGTGTCGGCCAGGGCGACCGGCACCGTCGTCGGCCCGGCCACCGGGACCGTGGCGTCCTGCTCGGCGAACATCCACGGCGGCGAGGCGAAGCTGGCCGGGTGGGCCAGGCCGGGCGGGGTGGCGGGCACGGGCTACCTCCCGCCTGTCAGTCCAGCTGCTCGACCAGGAACTGCAGGCACTGCACGGTGCCCGACGTGCCGGTCAGCGTACAGCGCATCATGATCGGCATGGCCACGCTGGTGTCGATCGCCGCCGCGTTCTCGCCGCCTGATGCGGGCGCGAAATATATCGAGCCCACATTGGTGCCCGGGTTCGCCGGGCTGGCCGGCTGCGCGATGCTGCCCGCGCCGACGCCTATCGACAGCCAGCCCATGCTGCTGATCGTGTTGCCGGTGCTGCCGATGGCGGTGATCCGGTGAACCGACTGCCACCACCACGGCAAGCCAGTCACCGCCTGGGCCGCACCACCGCCTCCGTTGGTGAAAGTGACGGGGGTGCAGAGCGCGGCCGGCGTGACCCCGGCAGCCGGGAAGGGAACCCACATGGTGGTGGTGACGGCGGAAGTGATGGTCACGATGCCCTGGGCGGTGAGCCGGAACACCGCACCCGGGTAGAGGTACTGGGTGCCGACCACGTAGTCCTTGGAGCCGGCCGCCTGCGAGCTGATCGTCGCCGTGGACGCGGTGGACAGCGGGGAGCCCACCGTGGTCTGCCACGGCGCCCCGCTATTCAGCAGCTGGTTCCAGCCCTGCAACGGCATGAGCTAGCTCACCTCAGGTCCACGTGATGGTGATCGTGACCGCCCACGACAGCGCGCTGGTCTTGGTGCCCAGGTCGGAGGCGCCGTGGTTGAAGAACACGCTGACCGAGGCGCCCGTGCCCGAGGCGGTGCCCTGGTCGGTGCCCCACTCCTGGGCGTGGAAGTTGGCCACGCCCGTGCCGAAGGTGGCGGAAAACACCAGCCCGGCGCCGTGCGTGCTGCCCACGGTCGGGGTGGAGCTGATCAGCTGCCACTGCCGGGTGGTAGCCCCGGTCGCCGCCGCCAGGTCGGTGTCGGTGTAGGCCGGGGTCGCGGCCGTGGAGCCCAGGCCGATCCGGCCCACCGTGGCCGAGAACAGCGTGCCGGCGGTGCCGGCCGCGTTCTTCATCAGCAGCTGCCACCCGGCGTCGGTGACGACGTTGCCCTCGGCCTCGATCACCCTGCTCGGCCGCAGCTTCAGCTTCCGGTAGGCGGCCAGCGGCAGCCCGCGCACCGGATCCGGGCGGTGCACCATGCCGAGCTGGCGCCGGGCCCAGCGCTCGGCGTCGGCCTCGAACTCCTCCACCCGGATGAAGCTGCGGTGCCCGCCACGGTCGCGGAGCAGCGCCGCGCCGCCGAGGCTGATCACATCGGCGCCGCGCCCGCGATCGAGCTGGCTCATCGTCTCCTCCTACATCCCGGAGTGGACCAGGGGGTCGAAATCCTCCGGGTACCTGAAGCTGTCAAACGGGCAGTACAGGACGCCCGGCTGGCTGGGCGGCCCGGGGCGCAGCGGCTCGCCGCAGCGCGGGCACGCTGCCGGGGGCTGAGCCGCGTAGTACTCCTCGTAGGCGGCCTGCTCCTTCAGCGTGTCGTCGAGCTGCTGCCAGCTCACGGCCCGCCAGCCTCGCCGCCGGCGTTAGCGGTGCCCTTGCCGACGCTCAGCTCGTCGGCCGCGCCTGCGGCATCGGCCGGGGCGGCCTCAGCCGTCTGCGGGGCGGTCTCGTGCGGGGCCGGGCTCACGGGCGGCCCTTCCTCATCCTGAGTGTCCGGGGGCATGTAGCCGGTCTCGCCTTCCGCCGCGCCCGCGTTAGACGGGCCATCCGCTGTGGTCTTGGGCATCTCGCGCTCCGTTCCGCATTGCGGGCAGACAGTGAGGTCGGCGGCGATGTTCATGGCGCCGCAGTGATCGCAGGTCCAAAGCATCGCCGCCTCCTTGTCGTCAGGCGCCGAGCAGCGCCAGGTTGGCCGGCTTGCGTCCTGCGGTCAGGTCGTGCGCGATGGCAGTGACCAGGCCGGTGGCGCCCGCCGTGCACTTGACGTAGCAGTAGGTGTCCGGCAGCTGGCTGCCGAACAAGGTGAACGTCGGGTTGGTGCGGGCGCCGGTATTGTCCGCCCCCGTCTGGGTGACCCTGACCCACGCGGCCGTGCCGTCCGTCGCCGCGACGGTGTAGAGCCGGGTGAGCGGGGCCCAGGCCGGGGTGAAGAATGCGCCGTTGCGGTAGGTCCCGGCGAACGCCGTCGCGATCGTGAGCGAGAAGGTGTCGGTGCCGGTGCACACAAAGGTGACCGCCGAGCAGAGCTTCATCGAGATGGCCTTGCCACCGGCAATGGGCACCACGTTGAAGACCCGGCCGAGGCCCTCCATTCCTGCCATTTCTCATCCTTTCCCGAGCGGGGCGTTGCTGCCGCTCTTGTCAGTCCCTTTAACGGGACGGGATTCCCGGATTTGGCGGTTGGCCATTTCCAGGTTGTCGGCCACCCGGCGCATCCGCTCCGGGTCGTCGCCGAATAGGGCGGTGCCGACGTTGCACTTATGGCACGCCAGCCCGCGCACGCACGAGCCGCAGGAGCGCTTGCCCCGGCAGCACGCATGGTCGTGGTCGATGGAAACGGCGCGCGGCTTGTCCAGGTTCAGCGGCTCGCCGCACAGGTAGCAACGGCCCTCCTGCGCGGTGAACAGCTCCCGGAGCCGCTCTGGGGTAACGCCGTACATCCACTTCAGGTCACCAGCCGCCATGCTGCCCAGAAGCTGCTTGCGGATGGCACGGTAGCCGGGATGAGCGTCACGCCAGCGGCGGGCGGCGTCCTTCGCCGGCTCCGGATCGGCGGCGTACCTCTCGGCGGCCTTCTGCCGGTTGTAGGCCTTTCTGGCCTCGGGGTCGTTCCAGTCAATGACGCGCGGCTTAACGTGCTTCCCACAGACACAGCCTGGGAGGCACTTTGGGCTTCCGCCTTTACCTGTCATGACCCCAGCTTACCGTGATTATCGAATCTGTCACGTGTGAGTGGCGCTCAGGCCGACGTAGGCGCTCAGGGTATTTGAGCTGCCATTATGAGGTGTCAAGGGGCTCTGTAGCCAGGGTCGCCCGTCAACACGCTCAATGATTCTATAACACGTTTGATCGTTCTGGAAGGCGAACTGGTCGCTCGCCGCCACCGCGACCGCCTGCCGGTCGCCGATCAGGTAGTAGCTCAGGTCCAGGAAGTTGATGTCCCCGACGCTGTTGGCCGGGCCCACCTTCTCGGTGAAGATCACCGGCCGGCCCATGATGGTGACCGGGGGCGAGTCGGCGGCCGTGGCCGCGTTGTAGCCGCCCATCCAGATGCCCGGGGTGGACAGCGACAGCTGGGCGATCTGCGGGAAGGTGTCGATCGCGCAGACCCAGATCGCGCTGGACAGGCTGGTGGGCAGCATCCGGGCGTACATGTTCACGATGTCGGCCCAGGCCAGCGACCCGGTCGCGGCCCGGTCCACCTGCACGTAGGCGGGGTTGTTGGCGCCCACCACGCCGAGCGGGGTGCCCGCGCCGGTCTCGGACAGGAATGCCACATCTTCGGCCCACGCCAATCCCGCCGGAATGCGAGTGTCGAACCAGCCGCTAAATGCAGGGGCATCAGAAAGTAGTTCGTTAGGTACTTTGAAGAACCCTGTGAGCTTCTTGGCGTCCAATGTCACCCGGCCGAAGCTGGCCTGGCTCTCGGTGAGGGCCGCCGACTCCTCGGTCCAGTAGAAGACCACCCCGCCGAACAGCGAGCTGACGTGGCTGGTGTCATCGACGGTGGGGATCGGCACCCGCAGCGTGGACATCGGGATCACCGTGGCCCGGGACCGGACGATGGCCGCCTCCAGCGCCAGCTGCAGCAGCTCGGAGCGCATGATTTCGGGGATGAGGAAGCCGCCGTCGCCGGGG
>Ga0306921_10004712_pt1 | contig 14068 bp, 16 predicted proteins | sample sta12Cox44000080_FD_203760 | JGI IMG/M metagenome (GOLD analysis project Ga0306921, IMG submission 203760) | Lab enrichment of tropical soil microbial communities from Luquillo Experimental Forest, Puerto Rico - statoxic.12C.oxic.44.000.080 (v2)... | ecosystem: Environmental > Terrestrial >... | reverse complement strand
GGTCGCCGGCAACTCTCCACCGACAGCCTTGCCAACGTCATAGCACCACAACGAGCTATAGGACCAACTCGCTCCCGCCTCCGTGACGCCTCCCATGGGGATGATTTGCGACTTGTATAACAAGTTCACTCGCTGGCGCAGGAGCAAGATGAGCCAACGCTAATGATAGAGGCTTACGACGCTTTGCATGCAGTCTCTACTGGTTGGGCGATTTCGCCCCAGCGCGAGAATACGCGATGCGTGGTGTCCAAATCAGGCGCTCGTGAAACCTACGGTCTCGTGCCGAAAGCTTCGGAGGAGCTGACGCCAACTGTCTGTGCTATCAGGCGGCATCCGAGTCGCGTCTCGGAGAGATTGCCTCCAGCCAAACAGCAATAGCGGAAGCGGTTGCGCTAGCAAAGGAGTTGGATGATACGACCGCATTAGCCATGGCGCTGCAATTGCTGCGATTCGATCCAGTTGAAGGCTATCTCGCGTTGGGCGGTCTTGAGGTCCAATTGGCCGGCGCATAGGAGCTTGTGGAGTTTCCTCTCGAGCGCATCTTTCACATAGGAGTTCCAGGGTGATGTTTTGGTTGATTGGGGCCAAAGGTTACGAATGGAATTAGATCCTCCCAACGACAGCGGAATCAAGTGATCAACTTCGTAGTCGCCGGTCTTGGACTGCGTGATTCCGTACTCCGCGTACGCCTGTCTTTTAAGCCATGCTGGCACTGCTCGCACCTTCTTTGCGTAGCCGGGAACACACACGTCCTGAGCGGTAACGTCGAATGTGTCACCCGGCGTAAGCTTCGCATTGGGTTGTTCGGCGAAGACGGCCTGAGTGAGAAACAAGAAGACCAGGCCGCGAAGAATGTACATCGGCGAGTATTTTCAGGGGCTGGCAGAGGCCTCGAGCAAGTGCGGATTCTTTTGGATCCTTACGCGGAATAAGGATCGATCACAGACTGACTCGGTTCCGGCTGCCACTACGGCCGGTTTTGGGCATCTTCGGATATTGCCCTTCTTGAAAATCAGGAACTTACGCCATAAAAAAATAACCCGGAGCGCTGAATCCGCGAAATGGGATTAGGTGAGGCTAATTTTGTTTTCTGGTGTGACTTTGCGAATTATTTGGCCGAACTCAATTTGGCGTTGATGGTCGGGAAAAGTTTTGAACTGCACGCCCGGGCAGTCGCGACGCAGTTCTGGGCCGTGACGCTGAACCCAGATCCCGAATTTGAAGCGCAGAATACGAGGTAAAATTCGTCACCTTTTTTTTGAGCAATCGCAACGCTTGGTGGCGAGCCCTCATCTCGGATTGAGATACCTGCGTTTCCTTCGCGCAATTTATTTAAGCGAGGCTCCTCTCACCTAGCCGGCGCTACCTGACCGTGAAGGAACCGATCACTGGCACCGCGTAAGCACCCCTACATCTCGTCGGTCTGAGCCGGGCCTCGTTAGACGTTATCATACTAAAAATAGCAGACTAGACATCTTTAGCCCGTTTAGCACCGCAATACGGGCTGAGGCATTTCCAGCTATGCAACGCACGACCTTGCCGCCGCTGGCTGGTGACAATTACAACCTCTCGCCCAGAAAGTGCTTCACGAACGTTCGCGCGAAAGGACTTCTTATCGACCAAATACATCCCCCCTCGAGCACCCTCAAATGCGCAACTCCAGACGGAGAGAGCTTGGGCAAAGCGAAGTGCATCCAAAATTTGCTCTCTGGTAGCCGAGTGCAGTCCGTCACAACCGTTCTGACCAAGGCACTGAATAATCCCAGCGGTAAACCAGTCTCCGGCTCCGGCTGTATCTCTGATCGCGCTACTGTGTGGGGCAGGGATTGTTATCCATTCTTTGAGTTCCTGGTTAGGTAGATGATAGCGATATCGCACGCCATCTGGACCTAGCGTCTGAACCTCAAGCAGCGGCCTATTAGTATTACAAAGTCCATGGACGTTAGGCATACGCTCGTAGGAGTATTTGAGTACGCTGGCGTAACTGATAGCCTCTTGGAACAGTCTGGTATCTCCGACACTTGACGGCTCGAAAACAACCAGCGCCCCGTTCTCAGCACTCGCCTTCGCCAAAGTGATTGCACCTCTGGAAACACGGTCGAAGAAGAAGACATTAGGCTTCTTCGGAGCCTCAATAATCGCTTGCGCAGCCCTAGCATGGATGGCTGCGTAGCCCGGCAGCCAAGCGCCGCAAGTTGGACAAGTCCACTTGAAGTGATGAGAGACTTTACCATCGGTGTTGCGCTTAATCCGCTGCACAACAATTGGCGTGTTGCAACTTGGCTTTGTCATCGCCCAGTCGAGCTGTACGGCCCACCGTTTCAAATCCTTCACGACGTACCCTGACGCCGCGTCCTCGTTTAACCGCGCAACCGGATAGCTCTTCCAACCAAGATAACTCAAAATAACAAGCACATTGCCGCAAGTGCCACCGGCATAGAACTGTGGAGCCATCGCATCGTCGGCACTGAAAACAATATCGAGCGCAAGCAGACCGGTCCCAATGACAATCGGTCTACCAGTTAGACGAAACAGATCAGTCGCGGTCATCCCACTCTCCTGCTAACCATAAACCAAAAAGTTCACCACGGCATTGTGGCCTGGTTTCTTGGACTGTCTCGTTGAGGTAGTATCCATGACATTCAACGTGGGCGATGCCTATGTCTATGTTCGTTGCCTTAAAATCGTAAGCGACCAACAGTGCGCCAACCGACAGCAACTTTGACGAAAGCGCTGATAGAACGAACTTCGAGCCGCCAAGGGGACTCAACGAGTTGCGGTAGCCACGAATGGCCCTTGTAATTTGACGATAAGCCTCAAACGGATTCCGCTCTGAACAGTAAATGAAATTTCGTGGTTCCACGCGTAGTCGATCAAATAACAAATCGTGATATTCGACCACAAGATTATCTCCGCGGCGCGGATTTAGCGCCGGGGATGGCAGCACAGGGCAAATCTCGTCGGGGACGACCAACGCATGGATTCGCTCCAACTGTGGTCGCTGGCCTTCGCCGAGTAGCGGGATCCAGACCTTCGGTTGACCGGCGGTCGCTTCGCGATCCATAGCGCCACCGTAAGGATGCACGTATACGGCGCTCTCTTCGACGCCTTCGTCGCGAATGTCTCGATCAAGATCTGAATCCTCCCATACGAAAAGGTGGAAGTTTAGTTGTGCGCCCAGAGAGTTTCTTGGCGTCTTGTCCAAGAGATGGAGGATTTTCGCGATAAGCGGCATGTAGACCGCGCGAGGCGTGGCACTAATGTCGAGTACAATATCGGTATAGCCGGCAAACTCATTGATATCTTTGAAAAGATTGCTGGCGCTACGAGAGGCAATGCGGTGCCCTTCCTTTGAATGCGTCTTTATTGGGCGCGACGCAATCGTGCCGCGTTGACCCATTAGCTTTTCTAGCTTCGCTACGTTTTTATCAACAAGCTGCCAATATGCATTTGAGGGCGACGACGTCCCTTCACTGAATTCAATAAGCACCGCATCGCACTTGCCGTTTCCTCCTGCGTTCAAAAGTTTTTCCAAACCGAGGCACATCCTTGGGTCGAATCCCTTCGCGAGGATGAATAGCACGTGCCGGTCGCGCTCTTTCAGGTGGGACTGCCAGAACTCCTCCAGTTTCGACGCATGCTCGAGGACTTAGTTCTCCCAACGTAGTCCTGTAGGCGCTGATTCCGTCATAATAAACGTGGTGCATTTTTCGGAGGGGTATATCCGTTCTGCAGCCATTTCGTCAGTTCCGGGAGCGTCTTCTCCTTGAACTTCCCATAATTGAGCGGGAGGTGGTAGCTCACACACAAGAGCCGGTTCAGGTTCAGAACCATCCACCGCTGGCCTTTGCATTTGTAGTCGAGGTCAGCCTCTATCAGATTGTGGGCTAGCGCGATCGCGATAACTTGTCCAAGCAACGCGTGGTCCGAGTTTTTTTTGATATTTTTTGGATCGAGCAATTTCTCACGATCGGCCATTGAAATCGCAATGCCATTAACTCCCGGATCATTCGGGGCATTGGGCTGAAAAGTGTACCACTGTGAGAATGAGGCGACCGCTTCCAGAAAACGTCGCACGGTTCTTCCATTTACCGCGCGTCGTGGGATCTCGTCCCAAAAACTCTGGGCGGCCTTTTTAATGATCGCCTCTTGACGTGTCGGCGTGAGGTCCGCAACGTGCGTGGGGTTAATTACAGCTGCTGAGACCACCTCCTCAAACTCATCACCCGCTAGCCAGAGGAACTGCTCGATGTTTGAGGATGCCAGTTTGGAGAGTATCGAACGACCGAAGTAGTACGGCACAGCGTATTCTCGAGAAAGAAACAATTCTGCAGCGGCTTTCAAAGATGAATCGTCTTTTTCCCCAAGCTCGTCCACGCCAAGCGAAAAATCGAAGCTAGCCTGGGTCTTACGTAGCTCACGTTCGATCAGGATTTCTAATGCACGCCACGCCGTGGCCCGTTCACGGGGAGTGCCCTCTAGTGCCTCGCGAGCGGCAATCCATTCTGTAAAAATCCCTCTCTTGCCGGCTTTTGCGCGGACGCGAGCTGGTATTTCTTGTAAGGTCTTCTCAAATACAGTCTGCCACTCTGTGCCATCCAGCGAATCTTGCAGGCACGAGGCAAATGACGAAATCTCAACTGACGAGGCCGCTTGAGTACGCCGGTCTGCAATGTTCAACACAACTTTTTCGAATTGTTTCGCGTGCTGGCGCCAGTAATCCTCAAGTAACGGCACAACCTCATAATCCCGGCCTCCCGTCGTACCGGACTCCAGTAATTCATCTATACCCAACGCCTCGAGGCGCTCAGCGATCCAGATTGGAGTTGTGCCGCGCAGGCTCAAAATCGTTTTCACAAGTCGCTCCCGCTGCAGCGCGGTCAACTTATGCAAGTCATCCAGCATGATTAGCAGCCGTTCCGCGACTTGCTCGCCGTCCACGAGAATCGCTTCTGGCTTTAGAATTGCGAGAGAGTTAAGCGAGTCGCTACCCGCCGCTGAGCAATTTCCTGTGTCGAAACTATCAATCGCCTCGCAAATTTCATCTTCGCGTCTCTTTGCCCATTCGTACAACTCCTGGCCGGAACACGGCAGAGTCAGGTCGCTTAGGTTTGCGGATGCCTCAGTTCTCGCGAGTGTTAGCCGGCGGAGATCGTCTTGGGTGTCCAGCCGCCTGAGCACAAGGGCCTCTCGAAGCGTTGCCAAAATGAGTCGCGCATCTAGCAGCGCCAGCAACAGCCGCTGCTGCCGATTACCGTCGATGTCCATGTCGGCAAGAGAAGCGTAGTTCTTGTCGCACGACAGCATCACTCCCAATAACCGCGGGCCTTGATCCGAGACCGCTTGGAGATTCTTCATTCGCTCGAAAAGGTCGACGTATTCCTCCTGAACGCGATGGGCATGTAATTGCAGTAGCGGCCCTGGAGAAAAAAGTCGCAGCAACGATGTCTTGCCGCCGCCGGCAGCACTCCGAAAAATGCGCGTCGATAGCCGCTCGTCGGCTTTCAGTAGGTCAAGCGCACCCGGTCCAAAGAGGCGGACGAAAGTTGCATCTGCTTCAATATGCTCCGATGCGCGAAGACGAAATGGATTACGCGGCTCTCTCATAGTTCTTTGTGCCGGCTAACCCGCGGAAACAGCGGCTCCAATTTTGCAGATTCGGCCCACAGTGGGTAGATCGAGTTGTTCGGCGTATTGTGGCTGAGCACCACAGGCAGCCCGCAGCCAGCATAACCGAATTTCAGATTGGTGTGACCCTTTTTGGTATGTTCATCTTCGATAGATGGATCGTAATACCGTTCTAAGATTACCTCCACCTCATCACCTGACCCGGGTGCGAGACAAATGTTTGCAGCAAGTGGATGGACAACCAAGATTTCGAATGGAACGCTGCAAGGCGTCCATAGTTCGTTCAGCGCGGATCGAAGATAGGTCTCTGCCTTCTGCGTCGCGATATAAAGGACCAAAAGGATCTCAGTATTGTTCAGATTTACCAATTTTGAAGTCGGCTTTTCGGGATTCGTTAGATCACGGTGAAAGTCACCAATCTTGCCTTTGAAAATTCCGTCTTCCCGCCGCAAGTAGCTCGTTCCACTGGCTGAAAAGTCGTCGAGCAATATAATAGTGCGAAACTTTGTATCGTGTTCGGGCGTGCTTCCAGAAATTGTACTCACATCTGCGTGTAATTTTTCAAGCAGCTTTTCGATGCGTCCAGGGGAGATGTCGTAGGTTTGCAGTACCTGCTCATGGCCGACGTGTGGGCTGCTGCTGCGCCGGAAAGCATCCATGCGAGCGCCATCACTAAGCCCAAGAATTTTAAAAGCCGCAGTGCCCGCAACTTTATCTACATGATACGGATTGAGTCCTTGCTCCTTCGCGACTTGTCGCAACAGGCGCGGCCGGACGAAATCGGGATACGCGATACTCACGAGATGATTAATCTCGGCGGTTGAGAAAAAAATGAGTCGCTGTTTGATGAATCGATACAAAATCGCCTTTTCCTCGGATGTTTGGAGGCGGCTCAAGCAAAGCGCCAAACTCTCAACAAAGCGCATACCCGGAGAAAACTGCTGATATTCGTCGTATTTGTATGCTGCCATCGCCTGCAACACTGGACGCTCCCGCGCTACATCCTCAGGCGACCACCCCATGACGCGTGCCAGCAGTCTCTCGGCTAATTGATCTCGCATTGCTTCCCCTTTCCTATGAGCTTCGGTACGAATTTGAAGCATCGATCCTTCACTCGAAAGGCGTCGACGTAATCCAAAAGAGCCTGTACGCCACGATGGCCTGGGGGAGCCAGATTCCAGCACGTGTCGGGGTCGGCTGAGACTTCGTCGACGCTCAGCGCGTATGGCTGGGCCAGCAAAATATGGTCATTCCCAGGCGGTCGGCCTCGGTCGCCAATGCAGAGGATGGCCTCCGAGTCGCTAAAGCTAAAACATTCTCGCAGACGGCTTACTACAGCCAGCTTGGAGACTCCTGCGGGGATGACGTCAATGGCATGGCCGGACATTACAACAGCGAACTTGTCTTTCCGAGTCCGCGCCAACTATCTCCTCGACCACCTGGCAGATGGTTGCCAATGAGAGGAGACCCACGGGCACTACTGAAATCTGGCCGGCACGAATCTCACACCTTGCATGAGCAGCTATTGATGGATGGAGTTGAAGTTGTTCACCCAATGATTGAAGCTCTGTCTGAGGTATCTTTTTGGTTGGTAGGGTGTCGTCGTCTAGCAAACCGGTTTCATAACCGCTGTAGTAACCAATCACCACGCGATTCCAATATGACGGGGGAATGGCACGTTGCAGATCGTTCTTTGCTGATTTGCCGCGGCCGGTAGCGATGCCTATCGGGATTTGATTCTCTAGCAACCGCAGCAACGCCTTGACTACAAGGGAGTGCGGGCCGATGAACCGCTCCCTTTCGTCGCATAATGTTCCATCGTAGTCGAAAACAGCTCCCCGAAATCGCGCACGTGATAGGCGGCCGACGAAATGACGATAAAACCTTTCCCAAATCTTTACCTGTTTCCCATCAATGCCGCCTGTCTTACGCGACAACATTTGGGCGCGAGAGGATTGTGTACGGGATCTGCGATTTCGTGGAATTCTCAGGTGATAAATCTTTCTGCCAAACGACGGAACTCCCGGACGTCCAGGATCGATTCCGCGTGCTTCGCCAGCGAAACCGGTGATCAGTATCGCTGTTGTAATCGCACCAAGTGACGAATTAACACCATCACAGGGAAAATCGATGCTTACGACAGGTATTGCGGGAGGCATAAGGCGAATTGTCCGCTCCGCGAGCTGCCGAGTGTCTGGCGTGACAAAGGCGAGGATACCGGTGGACGCGCCGCGTTTAGCAAGCCAGTGGTGCCTGCCATGAGCCAAATGCCGATAATCCGCAATGTGCACGTTTCCTAGCGCCGCCTCAGTAAACTTGGACTCGATGTCCAATGCTGCAGCTTGCAGGCGAGGTGGAAAAAAGCACGACGAGATTGTCCCTTTCCCAAAGCGGGCGGCAGATTTCCCGCCAGTTTTCAATTCGTCGATCACCGCCTATGAGTTGGGAGAAATCTGCGGGCAGATTTTCCTTCGTGCTGATTGCGTAGGCGCGCGAAATTGCTATGCAAAAGGCTACAAGCGAATTCGTCGCGAGGAATCCGTCTTTTCCCGAAGGGATTTCTATTTCAACGTAGTCGACGTATCGATATGAAGCGGCAAGCTGCGACAGAGCAGTACCCGAGCGCGCCGTCAGAATAATAAGCCGCCGGGGCTCACGGCCGACAACGTGTTTGAACGCATTCATTATGTCCGGATTTCCTCCACCAGCGCTCACCAACAGAAATGAAGTGTTTGCATTAGTAAGCGGGAAAGTGCTCACTTCCAGAGGTGTCATTGCCTTTGCAATTTCACCGAACGTCGACTGATGAAGGGTTGCCGCGAACTGAGCAACTGAAAGGGATCCGCCTGAGCCTGAGCCTACAGCGACGAGCGGGTGAGCGGCTGACGCCGCGATAGCCCGTACGAGGGCGTCAATTTGAGCGGCCATCGCAGACAAATAGGTCGTTGGGAGGCTGTTGATTTCTTCGGCATATGGTTTACCCACAGTGAGAGAGAGTCAGGATAGCTGGTTGATCAGTTCCTCACAATCCTCGTTATTACGCAAGATTTAACTCCCGACGCGCTTCCTAGTCTGGTAAACCCGTCAGTGTTCTCGGGGCGATCTTGTCAACTTAATGAGAATCGGTACGAAATCCTTGTTGTTTGGAGTACACCAGGTGCTATGGCACCCGATCACGGTCTATTTGGCTTGGCGCAAGCTCTATGGATCGCCAACTGCCCGGGAAACATTTTGCATCCTAGTCCACGATTGGGGCTACTGGAGATCCGCCGACATAGACGGTGAATCGGGAGTGAATCATCCCAAACTCGGCGCAAAAATCGTCGGGCACCTCTTCGGCAATTCTTATCGCGATCTCGTTCTCCTGCACAGTCAACGTCTTGCCCGGAAACTGGGAGTCGAACCTTCCAAGCTCTGCTGGGCCGATAAGGCATCCATCTTGTTTGAGCCAGCATGGCTTTACCTCCTGAGGGCACGGACCTCTGGCGAGCTCATGGAGTATCGGAGCCATGCCGCTAGGTGGGTAGCGCTGGAAGAACCTGATCGTAAGTGGTTCACATGGCTCAAGAGACGGTTCGTGAAATCCGCGCTCGCTCATCGAGATTTCCGGGCCGGCCAAAAGCGAGACCACATTAGGCAAGCGACGACAAACAGGAATGGTAGCATACCGCCTTAATGCAAACGCTAAGTCGCCTTGAGCAAGCCTTCCAAAAATACGATTACCGCATCTAAATCGTGGACTCCGGGGTGAAACGAGCGATGGCGAGTCTACGTTTTAATTGAAAACGACAGGCGTTTTTACAGTCTCTCCGCACAACTGATCAGACCGCTGCTTTGAGGCCAATGGCGAACTCCCCCTCGGATCCGATGATACGAAAGCTCAAAAAACTTAAAGGCTCATTACTTGATTAGGCTCATTTTTTTAAAAGGCTCTTGACATAAGAGCCTTAATATGTAGAGTAGAGTGAGACTCAAACAAAACCCATCAGCTTTCGAGGAGCTGATGGGCCTTGGGTGACGCAGAGAGCGTCTTCGAATCACCGTTCGTAATATGCCCTCCTTCACCCGTTTGAGTCAATTTCGAAACTTAACGGAAAGAAGAAGAGCATGATTACGTTACCTGAAAGAGACGATGAAACTGTATCAGCTGCCGCGCAGGCGATTGCGCGCGGCGTGATGGAAAAGGAGACGAAAACGATGAGAGGCCGAAAGCCGAAAGCCGTAAAGGCACCCACCAGGGTGGAACGCCAGGAAATTCTGCGGAATCGCATCCTCCGAGTCACAGAGGAGCTGGAAGCGGCGGGCTTCGGAAGTTCGCTGAAATTACCCGGTCCCGTCAAGCCGCTGGCACCGGAGATCCCGGATCCCAAAACGGAGGGCTTCATCGGTCACATCCAAGAGGAGCTGGGAACATACATCCAGAGGGTCTCGATTGTGGACAATTTCTATCAGCGACAGCCCTTCGATCATCTGAAGGACAAGATCTACCGCCGTCTCATCCGCGACTTTATTACCGGGGCGGCGATGCCCGAGGCAAAAGTAGCGGCGATGGACGCGAAGGGCGGCCGGTTGAAGTCTTTGAGCGAACAGGGAGTGAAATACTCCGTGATCGACGGTCTCCAGCGGCTGTATTGCTACTGCATCGCGATCCTTCTAGTCTGGCGCCGGGAAAAGCTCGTTGAAGATCGCTGCATCCCGGCGGACGCTTGGGAGTATCTCAAGGAGGCGGTGGAAAAAACCGGCGATCCGAAGACGGCGGTCGAGGCGATCCTTGCGAGGAAGACGCGGTACGAAGTCTTCTGGAACATCGATCTAGAAGGCCTCCTGCATTACATGGTCACGTTCAATACGGGGCAGCGCCGGATGAGCCTCGAGGTGCAGTTGGAGATCATGCAGCGCCCACTGCTGAAAGCTCTGGAGCACGATGCGAAGATCCCGATTTTCGAGGACACGGCGAACATCGCTGGGAAGCAGAAGCCGAAGAACGAATTCGCAGCGTCTGACCTGGTGATCGCCACACGCGCGTTCATCGAATTCAACCCTCAACTGAAGAAGCCGGAAGAGGCCGAAGGGCTGCTGGAGCGCGATGAGGGCTATACGGATATCCAGACTTCCTTCGACGTGGGGGACATCAACGACGTCGTGGCCACGCTCAAGAAAATTGCCGTGGATATTCACCAGAAAATCATGGAGCGCTACGCGGACAACCCGACCCACAAATACATTCTTTCGGGTGGGGGCATCTTTTTGGTTAGCTTTGCGGCCGCTTGCGGGAAGGTGCGCAATACGCTGAACATGACCTCACTGGATGGAGCGCTTCAGCGCCTCATGAAAGAGTTGAACAAGGCGGACGACGATCCGCTGAGACTGGACGAATATCAGAGGACCGTCAATAACATCAAGACCTCCAGGGGCAAGAGCATGCGGCGACTGGTCTACGACACGTTCCTTCGTTTCTTCAACGGCACCACGCCCACGCTGGACTGGGCAGATGCTGCACGCCAAATCAGCTAAGATTCCTATGCCTGACAAGAAGCCCGTTGCTCAGTCAACGGGCTTTTCCTTTTCTAGGCATCGAATTCGGACCTATTTCCGGCTGTGGAATATCCTCTCATCACCCGGCAATAGTTCGTCAAGCAATCCGGCGGAGGCAGGATCAATCATTTTCGGTTTATGCCGGCAGTCGCGAGACCAGCTTCGATGAAGGCGTTTATGTTCTGGATCGCGCCGTGTTCGACCACTTGTTCGAGTAGGCAGTCCAATTTGTCTTCGCGCACTCGAAGAAAGGTGCACCCATGACGAAACCGACCATCACCGAAATGATCGTAGCGAACCTCGACCACTTTGGTCGGAGCCACGGGTTTCCACGGCCCTACGGCTTCTCCGCTCCAGTGTGACTTTTCTCCCGGTTGCCTACCGTAGAAAGTCGTCGTCTTCTTCGGTCTGAGCATACCAACCTTCTGCTTTTGCCTTGCGTCGATGCCGAACTAACGTATTGAAGGCGCCCCTTCTCATCGTAAAGCCCAAGCAAAAGCTCATTCCGAACGCTCCCGATTACGTGATCCCGGAAATCGCCTACGACACAATCCGCGCTCCGATAATTTTTGATTTTAACGGTCGAGTCATCGTCCCCTGGCCGGTACGGCGCATCGGCGCGCTTGGCGATAATACCATCGAGTTGCTGTCCGATGTGCCCGACCCACTTCTCAACCTCTCTGAAGTGCTCCGTGCTGGCCGATAGGTAGAGTGGTGAGGACCGAGGAACCGAATTCTCGAAGAATCGTTCGAGAGTTTTCCGGCGCAGACGGAAAGGCGACGCTAGCAGGTTTTCAGAATTGGCCAGCATATCGAACGCGATGTAGATGGCCGGCGAATCCCTGACCTCCAATGCAAGGCGCGCACTGCCTATACGCAACCGATTCACTAATCCATCAAAGGAGAAACCATCTTCTGTCGGTAGAGCCAGTTCGCCATCTAAAACAAACCTCTTCGGGCCAAGAACTCGAACAGCCGCGACGATTTCCGGAAAAGCTGATGTAAGGCTTTTACCCGTTCTGGATTGCAAGAATATGGTTTCCTCAACCCGGAAAACGAGACAACGAACCCCGTCCCACTTCGGCTCGTACATCCATTCTTTACCAATGGGAAAGCTTTTCACAGCCCGAGGCTTCGTCGGAGCAATCGGCGGACTTAGAAATTTGTCGAGCGAGCTTTTAGAGGTTTCCACACCAAACGGAATTTACTTTATATTCAACCGTCTGCTGACCTCCTTTGGCATGACGAACGCCTGGACACTTAATTTCTTATTAAATCCGACACGCTATCGAGCGCTTTGAGGAGAGCCTGATGCGCTTGACCGAAGTCGCCCTTGGGACCGAATTGCCGCTTTTGTCAAGCCACTCGGTCCCCCGCCTACGCAAAATATCCGGGGCGAATTCGTCTGTGTCGCCACAACGAGAACGAGTGGAACATGGCGCAATAAAACCAAGCAAAGTGAAGGCCTTTTCATCCTCTCAATGACCAAGTGAGCCCTCGTTTTCCGGATCAGTTTCCTCCTCTTCGTCATCCCAGATCCCGAGCGCCACTTTGGCGAGGAAATCAAAGAAGTCGGGGTAACCTGCATCGCCGATCTCGTGTCCGAATTCATGATCTGCACTCCACCGCATGGGCTTGTAAACTTTTTTCAGCCGCGGAATCCCCGGGCAATTGGCTGTCGACGATCTGCCGCAAGCTATAGGTCGCTCCGTCAGCCGGCTCGATCCGTTTGCGGCGCAATTTGCTTGGAAAGGACAACCGCAGAAATGCCCAGTTCCCGCGCAGCTTGCGCCACATTGAACCGGGCTTGACTCTCGGTGCTCCGCGTGACTCGTGGCATGAGACTAAGGCTCCTAAATGCCGTTGTTCGTCGATATGGCCAAGTGTCTAGGGCCGAATTTCCCGGGAGGAAAGAGGGTGCCTAACGAAATTTTTTTGTGCAACACTAAAAGGGATTTTGGCATCAACTGAGCCCGCCTGCCTACCCTTGGTGGAGGACCCAAGTCTCACCTGAGCGGAGCAGATATCAAGCGCTAGGATCGTCCTGGAGCGGTGCGCGGCGTTGCGCTGCCGGCGGCTGGAGAAAGGAATGAATCTGTCGGTAAAGCCGGCGGCTGATTTCGCCGAGCTCGGCGGTATCGGCCAGCGCTTGAATCAGATCATCGCGATTGTCGGCCCAGATTTTATCCTTAACGCGTCGGCAATAGCGTTCGAGTCGTACAACCTGAACCCGGATCTGATGAAGAGAGCTGTTCAGGAACCGCACCTCTCCTCTCTCTTTAATTGTGCAGCTTCAAAGCGTAGCGTCGATCACCGAGCTGGTAAGCGCGCATCGATTTACTCAGCCGTCCCATAATGAGTTTCATGCCGGCTGGATCCGTGTTGAATCCGACCACGTTAGATTTTGGAATTCCGATCGAAAGCGCTTCCTCAGGCCCGATGAAAATAAACTGCCAGTCGTAGGTAGTACGCCGATACGCGACCATGGAGAGGATATCGGCCCGGGAGAATTGCCGGGAAGAATTCTCGCCGCCATCGGTGAGGATCGCGATCAGAACCCGCGTCGAACGTCTGGCGCGTTTGCCGATTGAGTGGATCATCGAACCGATACCGTCATTGAGGGCAGTACCGCCAAAAGGCTCATATACCGCCGGCGTTAGAACAGGAACATCCGTAATCGGCACGGCATCATGAAGAACCTTCACGTCATAATTGAACAAGGAAGCGCTGAAGTTCGCCGGCGCAGTAACGCCGCGTTGTTCATCAACGAGCGTATTGAATCCGGTAACAGCCTCGTCGATCAGGCCGGTCATAGAACTGGACCGGTCCAGCACGAAGCCGAGTTCCGGCGCTAAAGAAGCAGGAACCGCCCCCTCTCCACTCTCCTTTAGCTGAAATTTCGGCT
>Ga0306921_10004710_pt1 | contig 14069 bp, 17 predicted proteins | sample sta12Cox44000080_FD_203760 | JGI IMG/M metagenome (GOLD analysis project Ga0306921, IMG submission 203760) | Lab enrichment of tropical soil microbial communities from Luquillo Experimental Forest, Puerto Rico - statoxic.12C.oxic.44.000.080 (v2)... | ecosystem: Environmental > Terrestrial >... | reverse complement strand
CGGCCTGGGCTTCGCTGTGCGCAAGGACACGGGGGTCGCCTCGATGATCGGCTCGGCCGGCGACTACAACTGGGGCGGCGCCTTCGGCACCGGCTTCTGGGTCGATCCCAAGGAGGAGCTGGCCGTCGTCTTCATGGCGCAAGCCCCGGGCCCGATCCGGGTGCACTACCGCCAGCTCTTGAAGAGCCTGGTCCTTCAGGCGCTCGAGTAAGCAGCCTCTAGCGGAGGGCGTCGAGGGCCAGGTTCGGGACGATCGTCGCGTTCGGGATGCGGCGGAAGACCTCCGGCGCGATCTTGATCTTCGACGAGCGGCTGCCGCTGCCGAGGATCACCCACTCGCGCGCCATCAGCTTGTCGTCGACGTAGATCGGCAGGTCGGCCGGCAACGCGAACACGGTGACGCCGCCGATCATCATGCCGGTGAGGGCCTTCGTCTCCTCGGCGGAGGCGAACGACACCTTGGAAGTGCCGAGCAGCGCGCGCACGGCGTGATTGACGTCGAGCCGCGTGGTGGCCTTGACGACGCACGCGCCGAACTTGCGCGGCTCCTTCTTCGACGCGACGACGATGGTGTTGCCCGCGCTGTCGAGCGGCAGCCCGTACTTCTCGCAGCACACCGCGGTGTCGGCGAAGGCGGGGTCGATCTGCATCAGCTCGTACGGCACACCGAGACTATCGAGCATCCGGACGACCTGGTCTTCGATCATGGCCGGATCAGGGTGATGCCATGGCCGGCCAGTGTCAAGGCGACCGGCGCGCCCGGGGCGAGCGGCGGGTCGACCGCCGGGCTCGTGACGAAGAGCTCGCCGAGCTCCGACGCGATCGACTACTCCATGCGCAAGCCCAGGTAGGCCGCCTGCCTCACGGTGCCACGGAGCGCGCCGTCGGCCGGCTGATCGCAGACGATCAGGATCGCCTCGGGCCGGATGGCCACGTCGAATCTCGCCCGAGCCCTTCAAGGTGTGGGCGACGCGGAGGCCTGGCACCACTCGGCCTGGACGCTGCAGTAGACGTTGAGGCTACCCTGGGCGAGGACGGCGGGCGGCGCCACCAGCACCACGGCTGCGGGAAGCACCACCGGAGTCAGCAACCGCGACGCACGCGCCATCAATCGGCCACCCCCCCTCCCCTTGGATTCGAGGTCGCGGTATTCTCCCACACGGGAGGATGGCTATGACCCTGGAAGAGGTCCGTGACCGCATGAAGGCGGCCCGAGTCGAGATCGCCGAGAACCGGCTCGAGGTCGTGCGCCGGCTCCTGACCGACGCGCTCCGGCCGATTCACGCGATGGACTCGCGCGCCCACCGAACGCTCGAGCCCGCCGTCACCTTCGAGACCGTGCGCGCGCGAGGCGATCATGGCCAGTGAGGAGCTCTTCTACGCGACGATCCGCGACATCGGCGCGCGGTTCCGGCGCCGCGCGCTCTCGCCGATCGAGCTGACGCGGGCGCACCTCGAGCGCATCGAGAAGCTCGACCCGACGCTCCACGCGTTCGTGACGGTCACCGCCGATCGCGCGCTCGCCGACGCGAAGGCTGCCGAGACCGCGCTCGGCCGCGGCGACATCTCGAGCCCGCTCCTGGGCATCCCGATCGGTTACAAGGACATCTACGCGACCCGCGGGATCCTCACCACCGGCGGCTCGGCGCTGCTCAAGGACTGGATCCCGGACGAGGAGTCGACGTGCGGCGTGCGCCTGCAGCGAGCCGGCACGGTGATGCTGGGCAAGTTGATCACGCACGAGTTCGCCTTCGGCATCCAGTTCCCGGGCCACCGTTTTCCGGCGGCGAAGAATCCGTGGGATCTCGAGCGCATGCCCGGCGGATCCTCGAGCGGCTCGGGCGCCGCGCTCGCGGCCGGCATGGTCTTCGGCGCGCTCGGCTCCGACACGGGCGGCTCGATCCGCGGCCCGGCCTCGCTCTGCGGCATCGCCGGGCTCAAGCCGACGTACGGCCGCTGCAGCCGGGCCGGCGTCCTCACCCTGTCGTGGACGCTCGATCACACCGGGCCGATGGCGCGCACCGTCGAGGACTGCGCGTATCTGCTGCAGGCGCTCGCGGGCTACGACGCGGCCGATCCTGCGTCGAGCCGCGAGCCCGTACCCGACTACGTGGCGCCGCTCGGACGCGGCGTGCGCGGCCTGCGCGTCGGCGTGCCGCGCGAGTACTTCTTCGAGGGCGTCGACGCCGAGGTCGAGAAGGGCTTCGAGCAGGCGCTGGCGACCCTGCGCCAGCTCGGCGCCACGGTCGAGGACGTGCAGATCCCGAACATCCAGTCAGCCGGCGCCTTCATGGCGATCATGCTCTCCGAGGCGTTCGCCTATCACGAGCGCGACCTGCGCGAGCATCCCGAGCTCTTCGGCGAGCTCCTGCGCGATCGGCTGCTGGCCGGCGCGCTCATCACGGGCTCCGAGTACGTGCAGGCCCAGCGCATCCGCGCCTTGCTGCAGGCCGACATGAACGCGGCGCTCCGCCGGGTCGACGTGCTCGCGACGCCGACCAGCCCCAAGCCGGCAGCCACGTTCGCGCAGGTCTACGATCCGGACTACGGATTCCCGCGCGGCAACACCGGGCCGTTCAACATGACCGGCCTGCCCTCGCTGGCGGTGCCGTGCGGCTTCACGGGCGCAGGCCTGCCGGTCTCGCTCCAGATCACCGGTCGCCCGTTCGACGAGACCACCGTGCTGCGCGTGGGTCACACGTACGAGCAGGCCACGGACTGGCACAAACGACACCCCACGCTGTAGGAGACCGACGCGCATGTCACCTTCGAACCTCGAGAGCCGCTTCCAGACGCTTCACGAGATCGTCCGCGCCGCGCAGATGGCCCTGGCGCCCGGCCCGTGGGATTACCTCGCGGGCGGCACCGAGACCGAGACCACGCTCAGGCGCAATCGGCAGGCTCTCGACTCGATCGCCTTTCGCCCGCGTGTGCTTCGCAACGTCGCGAAGATCGACAGCACGTCCACCTTGTTCGGACGAAAGGTCCGCATCCCCGTCATGATCGCGCCGGTCGGTTCGGTCGAGACGTTCGAGCCGGGCGGCGGCGCCACCGCCGCCAAGGCGTCCGCCGAGTTCGAGGTGCCGCAGATGCTGAGCTCGGTCTGCAACCCGGGCCTCGAGGCGGTCGCGGCGGCGGCCGACAACTTCCGCATCTTCCAGCTCTACGTCCGCGGCGACGACGCGTGGGTGGACGAGCACGTCAAGCGCGCCAAGGACAACGGCTATGCCGCGTTCTGCCTCACCGTCGACACCGCCATGTACAGCCGGCGCGAGCGGGATCTGGCCCGGCGCTTCGTCAAGCCGTGGCGCGCGCGCGCCACCGGCCAGGAGTTCCAGGCCGCGCTCAGCTGGGATCACGTGAAGCGCTTCAAGGATCTGCACGACATCCCGCTGATCCTCAAGGGCATCGCCACCGCGGAGGACGCGGCGCTCGCCTGCGAGCACGGGGTCGACGGCGTCTACGTGTCCAATCACGGTGGGCGCCAGCTCGATCACGGCCGCGGCAGCACGGACGCGCTGCCCGAAGTGGTCGCGGCCGTGAACGGACGCGCGACGGTCATCGTCGACGGCGCGTTCATGCGCGGCACCGACGTCGTCAAGGCCATCGCGCTCGGCGCGCAGGCCGTCGGGATGGGACGGCTCACGTGCTGCGGCCTGGCCGCCGCGGGTCAGGCGGGCCTCGTCCGGGTGTTCGAGCTCCTCGAAGAGGAGATCCGGATCTGCCTCGGTCTGCTCGGCGTCAACCGGCTCTCGGCCCTCGACGCCTCCTATCTGCACCCGGCGACGCCGGTCCGGCCCGCGCACGTGACCAGCGCGTTTCCGCTCCTCGACGAGGAAGGCTACTGACGTTGCTCCGGCGAATCCTGGTCCTGGTGATTCTCTCCTACCTGTCCGCCGACTACTGCGATCCGTCGGCGCCCGGCGTCTTCTGGTTCGGCACGGAATCGTTCTTCGTCGAGAGCACCGAGGCGCGACCGGCGATGCCCTTCCTGGCCTCTCCGGCGATACGCGCCGTGCTACCCGATCGCGAAGTGCTCGAGCCGATCGCGCCCCGCATGGTTGCCGCCGCGCCGCCACGCGTGCGTGTCGTCCGCCAATCACCACGCTCGTACGCCGCCCTCTCGCGGTCGTCCGTTCCCGAATCCTCGGACGACCACTGACCTTCACGTCGCTCGGTCCCTCACGGGCCGTCCCGAGCTCCGTCGAGCCGCTCCTCGCCAACCGGCGCGGCTCACCGCACGCCGCGGCGGCCCACCGATGACGTGAACCGCCGACGACACCGTGAGGATTCATGAATTCGACCGATCGACCGGTCCTCTCCGACATCACCGCGCTGGTGGTCGACGACCACCGCGACTCGGTTCGCCTGCTGATCGCCGCTCTCGAGCCGTTCGGCGCGGCCGTGATCGCCGCGGGCTCGGCGCCCGAGGCCCGAGAGCTTCTGCGCGCCACCGACGTCGACGTCGTCGTGTGCGACCTGGAGCTGCCCGGCGAGAACGGCCTGGAGTTCATCCGCTGGGTGCGATCCCGGTCGTCGACCGGCGACGTCCCCGCGATCGCCGTGACGTTCTTCCCGGAGCGCTTCGGGGTACGCGAGGCGCGTGCCGCCGGCTTCGACGTGTATCTGCGCAAGCCGATCGATCCGACCGACATCGTCGGCGTCGTGGCCACGCTGATGAAGCGCCGGCGTCCGTCGGAGTCGTCCGGCTGACGGGCTCGCCACGTCGATGGGGCCGCCGCGCCGATGAAGTCATCCGGCCGATGCAGTAAGGTAGACGCGGAGGCCAGCCATTCCCAAGCCCGCGCTGCCCGTGGCTCTTCCGCCGGATCCGCTGCCGCTCCTGGATGGCTGGCTGAAGGAAGCCTTCGCCGACATCCGCAACGCGCACGCGATGACCCTGGCGACCGTCGATCCCGAGGGCCGCCCGACCGCGCGCATGGTGATCTGCCGCGGCATCGACGTGGGCGCCGGATGGATCGTCTTCTACACCGACCGCGAGAGCGCCAAGGGCAAGGCGCTCGACGTGAATCCGTACGCGGCGCTCGTCTTCAACTGGGACGCCCACGAGCGACAGGCGCGCATCGAGGGCCCGGTGACCCTGGCGCCCGACGCGGACTCCGACGCCTACTGGAATTCGCGCCCGCGCGACGCGCGCGCCTCGGCGGCGGCCAGCGATCAGAGCCGGCCGATCGAGTCGCGCGCGGCGTTCCTCGCCAAGGTCGAGCAGGAAGCCAGGCGCGGCGACGACATCCCGCGCCCCAAGCGCTGGGGCGGCTATCGCGTCTGGGCCGCGCGCGTCGAGCTCTGGGTGGGGCAGCCGGCGCGCGCCCACGACCGCGCCCTGTGGGCCCGCACGCTCACGCCGAGCGGCGAGGGCTTCACCGGCGGCGCGTGGCGCGCGACTCGCCTGCAGCCCTGAGCCGAGTTGGCGCCATCGCCATGTCGGGGGACAAAGGCCGGCGCCACGCCGCCGTGGTCGGGACCGAGAGTGCGGCATGAGCTCTGCGGTGCACGACGACGTGCTCGCGCTCATGCCGGCCCGGCGCGGTCATTTTCTGTTCGAGTCGGGTCATCACGGCGATCTGTGGCTCGATCTCGAGCTTCTCTGTCTGACACCCGACCGCGTCCGGCCGCTCGCCGCACGGCTCGCGGCGCGGCTGGCATCATACGAGATCAACGCAGTCTGCGGGCCTCTCGTCGAGGGCGCCTTCGTCGCCCTCATGGTCGCCTCTGAGCTCCGCGTACCCTTCAGCTACGCGGAGCGGTTCGAACATCCGGAGAGGGACGGCCCGTTCCCGGTCGAGTATCGGATCCCGCGCGCGCTGCGGGCACGCGTCCGCGGCAAGCGCGTGGCCATCGTGAACGACGTCGTCAACGCCGGATCCGCCGTGCGCGGGGCACTCACGGATCTGCAGGTGTGCGCCGCGAGGCCGGTCGCGATCGGCGCCTTGCTCGTACTGGGCTCGACGGCCACGCAGCTGGCCGCTGAGCGCCGCGTGGCCCTCGAGACGCTCGCCTCGCTCCCGAACAACCTCTGGACGCCGGCCGAGTGTCCACTGTGCGTTCAGCAGATGCCGCTCGTGAGCGGCCTCGGCCCCGAGCCGATCGGCGACCCGGTGACCTAACCGAGCATCGCCAGCACTTCGACCTCGACCAGGAAGTCGGGATGGGCGAGGCGTCGCACCTCGACCGTGGTGCTGGTCGGCATCGCGGGGCCGAAGTACTCCATGCGCACGTCCACATGCTTGAAGTACTCGTCCAGATCGGTCACGTACGTGTTGGTCTTCACGACGTCGCCGAGCGTCGCGCCGGCCGCCGCCAGCGCGGCCTTGATGTTCTCGCCGACCTGGCGGATCTGGGCGCGCATGTCGCCCTTGCCGACGACGTTGCCGGCGCGGTCGCGCGCGAGCTGACCGGCGACGAAGACCAGGCGCTTGCCTTCGACCGAGACGACGTGGGAGTAGAGCGTGTGGCCGCTCCGGACCGGGGCGGCGAGCGCGTCGGGCTGGATGTTCTTTCGGGTGACGGCCATGCCGATGTCCTTTCTGGGACCGCCGGGGGGCCTCAGGCGGTGCGGCCCGTGAACGGGCGTCCGACCGCGAGCGTCCGGCGAAGATTTTCGTCGAGGCTCATGAAGGCATCGTCGGGGGCGGCGCCGACGCCGTCCAGGACCTTGCTGAAGAAGCAGCGGGCGGCCGCCGCCAGCGCGATGTCCAGGATCTCGGTGTCGGAGAACCGTGGCGGCGTAGCGCGTCGATGTCGTCGGCGCTGACACGGTTCGCGTCGGCGGCAATCTTCTCCGCGAACGCCATCATCGCGACCTCGGCCGGCTCGAGGCCGGCGTGCCGGTAGTCGCGCGCGATCGCCTGCAGTTGCTCGCTCGTGAAGATCCCGCTACGGAGCAGCACGGCTCCGTGCGGGAGGGCTCAGTCGCTACAGCGCAGCTGCGCCGCGGCCGCGATGGTGATCAACTCGTAGCGGCGCTGATCCATCGGGGAGCGAATCGCGGAGATCAGGCCGCCCCTGGCCGCCCGGACCTTGGGCCGGAGGGCTAGGACCTTCGTGTAGTTTGCGACATAACCGAGCGTTTTGAGATCGCTCTCGTAGGCCTCCCGCAGCTCACCGGTGGCTTCCTCGAGCGGGATCTCCTTGATGAACGCCATGTGTGAACCCTCCCCGATCTAGAAGCGCGCCTCGGCCGACGGGACCCCAGCCCGGCGACGGTCGGCGGCGCGCACTGCCACTACGCTGGCGCGACTCGGACGGATGCCGTGTGAACGGAGGCGCCCCGCCGGGCAAGCGTCAGGCGCGTCGCCTCAGGCGGTCCAGTGGTCCCAGGCCCGCGCCGCGAGCGCCACCTCGAGCTCGACGTCTTCCTCGAGCATGTAGCGCTGCGCGACGAGTGCCCGGCCGGCCTGGCGAACGCGCTCGAGATAGTCGTCGCGCGAGCGGTAGCGTTCCTCGATGGACGGGCGCGGATCGCCGGAGGCCTCGCGCTCGCGGCGCGTGCGCGCGAACGGAATCGTCGCGCCCGCGAAGACCAGCCGCTGGGCGGCGCCGCCGATCGACGAATGCCGGAGGTTCCAGCCGGTGTGGGCGCCGAGCGGCACGGCGATCTCCGGCAGCGCGATACCGCCGATCTCGTTGCCGTCGGCGTCGACGGCCGAGACGAGCGAGCCGCACGCGGGGCCCGGCCGCGGCGGCAGCACCGAGAAGTCGAGCCGGCACGGACGCGCGTGATGGCGCGGATAGTGGGCGCCGGGGATGCGATCGAAGACGGCGTGGAGCGCCTCGAACGGCACCGCGGTCGAATCGGCCAGCCGCGGATGGCGGCTCGGCGGCGGCTCGACACCCTCGGTGACCCACCGGTCCAGATTGACGAGACACGCGCGCAGGAGGGGCGCGTAGTCGATCGTGTTACGCAAGTTCTGCGAATTCTCCGACGGCTCGGACGGGTCGGCGGGGGCGAGCTTCTCCCACGTCGGCGGCCAGACGCCGAGCCCGTGCTCGGTGCCCGCGAAGTGGTAGACGCGCGCCGATGGGCCCGACGCGACGTCACGAGTGCCCTCGGCGTTCGTGTGGGCCAGGGAGGCGTCGCCGCGGTGGTACTCGGCCGAGCTGTTCGTGTAGAACACCTTGAGCTTGCTGCCGCGGGCCAGGAGCCGGCGGTGCAGGTCCTGGTCGGTGGCCGGCTGCACGCAGTCCATCATGTGCGGCCGGTCCTTCGAGTTCTGACCGAACCGCTGGTTGAACTCGCCGCGCAGGCCGCCGGCGACGTTCGCGATGATCCCGTCGAGCGCCTCGCGGCCCTGCTCGTCGACGTTCAGGTCGTTGTAGACGGCCGTCCGGAGCAGGCGTCCGGTCTGTGAGCGCCCGTACGCGTACACGTACCGGAGCACATCGGACGCCGGGTTGCCCTCGCGCGCGGTCCCGTGCTTGAGCCAGGCGGCCGCGTCGCGCAGCGCCGCGATGCCGAGCCCGACCACCGGCGCGCCGATTGCGGTGTAGGCGATCTGATAGAGACGGCCCTTCTCGAAGCCGCCCTCGAGCCAGACGTAGCAGGCGTCCGGGACGATGGCGCCGCCCTGCGCACGGGCGAAGCGCCACCGGGCGCGGTCGATCGTGGTCGCCTCGCCGTCGGGCTGGTCGCGCACCAGCAGCACCGCGTCGCGCTCGTCGAGGTCGCCCGACGGGTACGGACGATGACCCCGATCAGAGAGCAGCAGATGCGTGGCCGTCACCGGCGTCTGCAGCTGCGTGTAGACGCGGCCCGTGATGCGGTTGCCGTTCGCGTCGAGCGCCTCGGGCCCGCGCAGCCCGAGCAGGCCGGGCACCTCGGGCAGATCGATCTGCCAGCCGCACGAGATCACTACGAAACCGCGGCGCATCAGGAAGCCGTCGCCGGGGTCGACGGGCGGGTCGGGGTCGGCGCCGGGCACGAAGTTAGGCCGCGTCGCGCGGTTGAAGTTCGGCACGGCCACGGTGTTGCCACGGTTCACCACGTCGAGCATCACGCGGCCGCTGCAGCGCCGGCGATCGACCGGCAGCAGGATCGACACGTCGGACTCGAACTCGACGCGCCCCGCGTGGTCGCGCGGCGCCAAGGCGACGTCGGCGATGCGCTCGTTCGCTCCGTTCTTCGGGTCGATCGAGAACCGCAACGTTCCCTTCAGCTCCTCGTAGGGGCCGACAGCGCCGAACGCCGCGCCTCCGGCCAGCGGGCGCTGCAGTCGGATGTCGAAACGGGTGGCCGGCATCAGGCGGGCTCCACGAGCCGCGGCAGGATGGTCGAGATCGAGCCGCGCAGCACGGCGTCGGCCAGCTCGTCCATCTCGGTCGGCTCCGCGTTCAGGATCACGACGCGCGCGCCGGCGCGCTTGGCGACCGGCACGACCCCCGCGATCGGGTAGACCGACAGCTTGGTGCCGACGGCCAGCATCAGGTCACAGCTCGCGGCCGCGTGCTGGGCGCGGTACAGGTCTTCCTGCACCAGGCCTTGACCGAACGAGATCGTCGCCGACTTGAGGATGCCGCCGCACGTCCGGCACGGCGGGTCTTCCTCCCCGGCTCGCACCCGTGCGAGCGCCCGCTCCATCGCCGCGCGCTCGCCACAGGCCAGACACACCACCTCGTGCATCGTGCCGTGGATCTCGATGACTCGAGAGGGCGACAAGCCGGCCCTGACGTGCAGCCCATCGATGTTCTGCGTGATCAGGGTGTCGAGCTTGCCGCGCTTCTCGAGGGTGACGAAAGCGCGGTGGCCGTTGTTCGGCTCGGCCTTCCAGGCCGGCGAGGTGAGCCGACTCTGCCAGGCGCGCTTGCGGACCTCGGGGTCGGCGACGTAGTTCTGCAGGGTCGACTGCTTCTCGGCCTCGGGGTTCTTCGTCCAGACACCCTGCGGCCCACGGAAATCCGGGATCCCCGAATCCGTCGAGATCCCGGCCCCCGTGAGGGCCACGAGGGACCGGGACTCGTCGATCCACTTGCGGACGGTGTCGATCAGCGCGCGAGCTCCCTGGCGACCGCGTCCTCCACGACCGTGCCCTTGAAGAAGTCGGGATTGAGGGCGGTGTGTAGGCGCGCCGGGTTGCCGAAGACGAACTGGCGGAAGTCGTCCATCGTGATCAGGCCGTGCTCGACCAGCTCGTGGGCTTCCTCGAGCACCTCGGACATGTCGGTCACGTCGAAGTGACCGACGTCGGAGCTGAAGATCGGGTTCAGCCGGTGATGGCCGTGACGGTCGAACGCCCACGCGGTCGTCGGGTCGTCGGCCTCGCAGCCGAAGTAGAAGTGGTCGGTGAACTGACGGCGCAGCTCCTCGGCCGAATTGACGTGGGCGTCCGCGAAGTCGTCGAGCTGTTCGCGATATTCGCGCTCGGTCATCTCCTCGGCGGACTTGAACGGGGGCACGAGGCTCAGGCAATTCATCAGCTCGTCCATCTTGTCTTCGTAGACACGCCCGCCGAAGCGCGTGAACAGATCCTTGAGCCCCTGCTTGTCGAGGTTGGTCGGGCGCGTATTGGCTTCCATCGCGCGGCCGTTGCGCTTCTCCCAGTGACCGATCAGGTCGGTGATGAGATTGCACGCCCAGCCCACGCCGCCCTCGAGCATCGCGAACCGAAGCATCGGGAATCGGTGGACGACCCCGCCGAGGATCAGCGCCTTGGCGAAGGCGTGGCTCGCGGTGGCGAAGTGGCCGATGTGATTGAACACGAAGCTGTTGACCGACTCGCGGCCCATCCAGCCCATGCTGCCGGAGTGCGCGGTCACCGCCACCTTCAGCTCGACGCACTTGGCCCAGAGCGGGTCATAGTCGTAGGCGCTCTCGTACGCGAGCGAGTCGACGAAGTGGCGCACCTGCGTCGGGTCGGAGGCCTGGCGGGCGAACGCCGGCACCGGCCGCCGCACGTGGTTGGCGATCATGATGACCTTCATGCCGAGCTCGCGGACGGCGTAGGTCGCCTCCTCGATCGCCTCCTGCGGCGTGTGCACCGGCACCACCGCCGCCGGGGCGATGCGATGCGCGTACGGCCTGAACATCTCGGCGTTCATCTTGTTCGCGGCGCGCGCGATGGCCCGGCGCAGCTCCTCGTCGGGGTTGGCGATGTGGAAGAGCCCCAGCGAGGTGTAGAGCATCGCGAAGTCGATCCCGAAATCGTCGAGCCGCTCGTAGAAGAGCTTCGGGATCATCGCGGTCGCGCGATCGAGGGTGTTGGCCGGCTCGCCCCACCAGGTCGGGCGCGTGGGCCGACGGTCGAGCCGCTCGGCCGGCGTCATGTCGTACCAGCCCCGGTCGATGTGCGCGGTGGCCATCTTCCGGAATCGCTCGACCACCGTCGGGCCCGCGATCTCACGGAGGTAATCCAAAAAGATCGGGACCGGCTCGAGCCAGTGGCCGTCGCCGTCGATCACGGGGTGGTCGAGCTGAGCGCGCACCGCAGCGGATTTCGAGTCAGTCGAGTAGGCCATCACATCCTCCTGGAACGGTACGTGCGATCGTGCGCCATCACCGTGAACGAGTCAAGCCGGCGAATCACCTATCGAGCCATGCGGCCATGAGCCGGCCGCCGTAGTCGTGGCCCAGATTCGGCGCGAAGTTCTTCACGTACGGCTCCCACGCCGACACGGTGATGTACGACGGATCGTAGGCGTAGTACACCTGCTCGGCCAGGTAACGCTGGATGTCGTAGACGATCTCGCGCCGCTTGGCGACGTCGAGCGTGTGGCGCTGCAGCTTGATCATCTCGGTCAGCTTGGGATCGTCGACGCCGGCGGAGTTGAACAACTCTCCCGGGATGTGCGGGCCGTAGAGGCTCACATCCGCGATCGGGCTGCCGCCGCGCAGGCTGTGGGCCAGTTTGTCGAACTTTCCGTAGACCACGCTCGACATGAAGGCGCCGAACTCCTTGCCCTTGATCTCGGTGTCGATCCCGGCGTCCTTCCAGTTCCGCATGACCACCTGCAAGTGGTCCACGTAGTCTGGGCTCCATCCGAGCGTCGCCTCGACCCCGAGCTTGAGCCCGTTCGGAAAGCCGGCCTGCGCGAGCAGTCGCTTGGCTTCCGGGATGTTCTGCTCGTAGAGCCGACGTCCTTCCGGTGTGAGCTGACTGATCGGGATCGCCCATTCCTTCAACGCGGCCGGAACCGTCGGGTTCGGAACGCCGTGGCCTTGAGACCACGCATTCGTCTCGAGCACGTCCTTCCAGTTCATCGACTGCGCCAGCGCGCGGCGTACCCGGACATCCTTGAACGGCTCGCGATCGAGCTTCATCATCGTGATGCCGCCGAAGAGCACAGTGAAGTCCTGCGTCTTGATGTTCGGCTTGCGTCCCTTGGCCACCTCGAGATCGAGGCGCCTCACGCACTGGCCATACTCCGGGGCGAAGTCGTACCTGCCGGAGATCCAGGTGGCCAGCCGCGAAGACGGGTCCTCGTCGACGGTCACTTCCACGCCATCCGCGTACGGAAGCCCCGGCAGGAAATAGTTCGGGTTGCGGACGTACGTGAGCTTGACGTTCGGCTCGTAGCGCTCCAGCATCCAGGGCCCGGTGCCGATGACGGCCTCGGCGCGCTTGAGATCGCCGAATTGCTCCACGGCCTCCTTCGGCACGATCCACATGACGGTGTTGGCCAGGTAATCGAGGAGCCAGCCGAACGGCTCGCTCAACATGAACCGGACCGTGTACTTGTCGAGCGTGTCGATCTTCTCGACGAGGCCGAGCATCGAGCGGTTCGGGTTGCCCTTGATCGACAGGAAGCGCTCGTAGGTGTACTTGACATCGTCGGCGGTCAGCTCGCGGCCGTTCACCGGCGGCTTGTTGTGCCAGCGCACGCCCTTCCTGAGCTTGAAGACGTAGGTCCGGTCGTTTGGCTGCGACCACGACTCAGCCAGGTCGGGCTCGACCGGCAGGGTACCGGGCACGACCGACGGGCCGGCCTTCACCTTCACCAGACGGCTGTGAGTGAACGAGAGATTCGTCGCGATCCGGTGATGGTTCGAGATGAGATGCGGGTCGAAGCCGGTGGTGGCGTCCTCGCCGCGGATCCGGAACACCCCACCCCGCTTGGGCGTCTGGGCGTCGGCAGCCTGGCCGAGGAGCGGGACCGCGGCTCCCGCGGCGACAGCGCCGAGCTTGAGGAGTTCCCGGCGGCTCAAGGTGGTCGGCGCTACCGATGCATCCATCGTGTCCCCCCTCATTCTGGTGCTTGACTGTGGCCCGGACTCTATGTCCTCCGCGGCATTTGATCAAGCCGCCGGCGGCCGCGTCCGCTATGATCCCCGCCACATGGCGAACCGCTGGGTGGCGCTGGCGATCGTGTTCGTCACCCGCACCTCTATGGGCTTTCAGTTCCAGGCCGTCGCCGCCGTGGCGCCTCTGATGGTCGCGGATCTCGGGCTCACCTGGGTGCAGCTCGGCTCGCTCATCGGCCTCTACATGCTGCCCGGCGCCGTGTTCGCGCTGCCGGGGGGCGTGCTGGGCCAGCGCTTCGGCGAGCGGCGCACGGTGGTGGCAAGCCTCGCGCTGATGGTCGGCGGCGGGCTGGTCACCGCCTTCGCGCAGAGCTTCCTCACCGCGGCCGGCGGCCGGCTCCTGAGCGGCGTCGGCGCGGTGCTCATGAACATCCTGCTCGCCAAGATGGTCGCCGACTGGTTCGCGGGACGTGAGCTGTCGACCGCGATGGGCATCATGCTGACGAGCTGGCCCGTCGGGCTCGGGATCGCGGCCGCGACGCTCGGCGCCCTCGCTACCCACGCCTCGTGGCGGGCCGCGATCGTGGCGACGGCGCTCGTCGCGGCACTCGGGCTCGTGCTGATCGCGTTCGCCTATCGCGATCCGCCCGGGAGCGCCGGCGCCCCGGGCCGGCCGGTCGAGCTGCGGGCCCGTCTCTCGGGCCGCGACCTCGGCCTGGCGACCAGCGGGGGCTTCGCCTGGGGATGCTTCAACGCGAGCCTCGTCGCGATCATCGCGTTCGGTCCCGGCCTCTTGATCGCGCGCGGCGCCTCGCTCGGCGACGCCGGCTTCACCGTGAGCCTCGCGATCTGGCTCACGATGGTCTCGGTGCCG
>Ga0306921_10004708_pt1 | contig 14070 bp, 12 predicted proteins | sample sta12Cox44000080_FD_203760 | JGI IMG/M metagenome (GOLD analysis project Ga0306921, IMG submission 203760) | Lab enrichment of tropical soil microbial communities from Luquillo Experimental Forest, Puerto Rico - statoxic.12C.oxic.44.000.080 (v2)... | ecosystem: Environmental > Terrestrial >... | reverse complement strand
GAATCGGCGCGGACCGTCGCGCAGCAGCGCGACGACGAGCATGCCCAATTTTACACCGAACCGGGCTGGATCGGGGTCGGCGGCGCAGTCCTGCTGTTCCTAGAGGAAATGGTCGGTGGTGCCGCACTCGGCGTGGCGGGCGGCTGGGCGCTCGCGCAGTCGCTGAAGCGGTTGCCGATCGAAACGCCGCTCGCTCCGGTCCTGGTGCTGACCGGTGGGCTCGCCGTTTTCGGGCTGGCTCAACTCATCGGCATCAGCGGTTTCCTCGCGACCTACCTGGCCGCGGTGATCACCGGCGCCGGGCACCACCGCGCACACGAGGACGTCGAGCACTTCTTCGAAGGCATGGCCTGGCTCGCGCAGATCGTGCCGTTCTTGATGCTCGGTCTGCTGGTGACGCCGGAAAATCTGCCGCCCTATCTGCCGGGTGCCGCCATCGGGGCTGGCCCGGCCCGTGGCGGTGCTGATCTGTCTGCTGCCGTTCGGGTTCAACCTGCGTGAGACAGCCTTCGCCTCCTGGGTGGGGCTGCGCGGGGCGGTGCCGATCTACCTCAGCATCATCCCCGGGCTCGCGGATCCGCGTCGTGACGCGCGGCTGTTTGCCAGCATCTTTATCCTGGTGATCGCGTCCCTGGTCGTGCAAGGCTGGACCGTGGCCCCGGCCGCACGTCTGCTCGGCTTTGGCCGCCAGGGATGAGCCTCTCCGGCCATTTTGCCATTTTGGCAACACAATTGCGGTGTACACTACCCCGAAATTGGCCGGCCTCAGCCACCCGGCTTCGGCGTCAAAGCATTGTCAAAATTTCCCGGTTAGGATGTCTGGGAATCGTCCGTTGCGGCGATCAAGCCACTGATAAAGATGGCATTTTCGGGCACCAAGGGTTGCTCCGGTGCGATTTTTTCCCGCCTTTTCCCGGATAAACCGGGAAAACATCGGTGCACGGGTTCCCTGCTTGTCGATGACCTGTTGGGCCGGCCGGTGTCGCTGGTGAGCAAGGATTCAACCCGTTTTGTCCCGCTCGGCGAGGAACGCGGACTCCTCGGGAGTCGATGCCCGGCCGAGGATCGCATTGCGGTGCGGAAAGCGGCCGAATCGCGCGATGACCTCGACATAGGGGCGGCCGTAACGGCGCACAGAACCGCGACGATCGCGTTGGCCCGGCAAGCCGTCGAACAGAGCGGCCGAGCGGCGCTGGTCGGCGAGGTTCTCGCTGTGGTGAAACGGCATATAGAAAAACCGCCGCCACGCCTCGGGAACCAGCCGGTCGAACCCGCGGGCGAGCGCCCGGTCGGCGGCGGCACGCGCGGCCGCGTCGGCGGCATAGGCGCGCGGCGTGTCGCGGAAGATGTTGCGCGGGATCTGGTCGAGCAGCAGCACCAGAGCGAGCGCGCCCTCGGGCAGCGCTTCCCACGACCGCAATTTGCCCGCGGCGCCGGCTTCGTAATCGGCGAGAAAAGCCTCGCGCAGGCTTGCGTCGAATTGCGGAGTGCCCTTGAACCAGATGTCGCGGTGCCGCTCGCGGCCGGGGTCGCCGGGCGGTCCGAACCAGGCGTCGAGCAGTGCCCGCGCCCGGTCCGGAAGATTGCGGTCTGTCATTTTTCACCTCCGTCGCCCAGCAGATCGTCGAGACGGGCGCGCAGCGCCAAGAGATCGTGCCACGCCTCGCGCTTGCGCTCGGGAGAACGCAGCAAAAACGACGGGTGGAACATCGGCAGGGTCGGCACCGGTGCTGAGAGCCCGGGGATCTCGAGATCGAACCAGCGGCCGCGCAGGCGGGTGATGCCCTGGCCGCCCGGCAACAACGCGCCCGCCGCGGTGGCGCCGGCGAGAACCAGGATCTTGGGGTGCACCAGCGCGATGTGGCGCAGCACGAACGGCAGACAGGCGGCGATCTCGGCGGTGCTCGGGGTGCGGTTGCCCGGCGGCCGCCAGTAGACGACGTTGGTAATGTGCACGCTTTCCCGGTCCAATTGGATCGCCGCCAGCATGCGGTCGAGCAATTGGCCGGCGCGACCGACAAACGCCCGGCCGATGCGGTCCTCGTCGGCCCCGGGGCCCTCGCCGATGACCATGACCGGCGCCGCCGGGTTGCCGTCGGCGAAGACCGTGTTGGTCGCGGTGCGCTTCAACCCGCAGCCGTCAAAGCCGGCTACCAGGGCGGCAAGTGCCGCCACCGTTTCGGCCCCGGAGGCGATCCAGCGCGCCGATTGGGCAGCCTCCGCCAGCGACTCGGTCAAGACCTTCGGCGGCGCTGCTGCGGTCGCCGGAGCCGCTTGCGGTCGCGGCGGCAAAGAGGGGGGCGGCACCTCGACGGCCGGCACCGGTGAGAACCGATTCACCCGCTCTGCACCGATCGCCTCGTCGGCGCCCATCTCGACATACCAGCGCAGCAGCGCCAGCGCAGCGTCGCGATGGTCGGGATTGGACGGCGTGGCCGGAGCGGTCATTCGTTGGATGCTACCATCGCGACCGCGCTGCGGCGATCCGATATAGTCGTCTCGCGGATCCAAGGAACGGAAAGTGAGCGAGGAGCGGACCGAGCGCGAGCGGATGGAATACGACGTCGTCGTGGTCGGGGCCGGGCCCTCCGGCCTCGCGGCGGCGATCCGGCTGAAGCAGCTCGCCGCTGCGGCCGAGCGCGAGCTCGGCGTCTGCGTCGTCGAGAAGGGCTCGGAGGTCGGCGCCCACATCCTCTCCGGTGCAGTATTCGAGCCGCGCGCTCTCGACGAGCTGATCCCCGACTGGCGCGAGCGCGGGGCGCCGCTCGTCACCCCGGCGACCGAGGACCGCTTCCTGTTGTTGACCGCGAGCCGTGCGCTGCGGCTGCCGACGCCGCCGCAGATGCGCAATCACGGCAATTACATCATTAGCCTCGGCAATCTCTGCCGCTGGCTCGCGGAGCAGGCCGAGGCGCTGGGGGTCGAGATCTATCCCGGCTTTGCCGCGGCCGAGGTGCTGTATGATGCTACCGGACGGGTCGAGGGTGTGGCGACCGGCGATATGGGGATCGGCAAGGATGGCCAGCCGACCGACCGGTTTCAGCCCGGGGTCGAGCTTCGCGCCACAGAGACATTGTTTGCCGAGGGCTGCCGCGGCTCGCTGACCAAGACGCTGGTTGAGCGGTTCCGGCTGCGCGACGGCGTCGATCCGCAAACCTATGCGATCGGCGTCAAGGAGTTGTGGGAGGTAGCGCCCGACCGGCACCAGCCGGGGCTGGTCGTCCACACCATCGGCTGGCCGCTCGACCGGGCCACCTATGGCGGTTCTTTCCTCTATCACCTGGAAGACCGGCAGGTCGCCGTCGGTTTTGTCATCGGCCTCGACTACCGGAACCCGTTTCTAAGCCCCTTTGAAGAATTCCAACGGTTCAAGACCCACCCGGCAATCCGCGCCTTCCTCGAGGGCGGCCGGCGCATCGCCTACGGCGCGCGGGCGCTCAACGAGGGCGGCTTTCAATCGATCCCGCGGCTCGATTTTCCGGGCGGCGCGCTGGTCGGCTGCGCGGCGGGTTTTATCAATGTGCCCAAGATCAAGGGCAACCACACCGCGATGAAATCTGGGATGGTGGCAGCCGAAACAGTGTTTCGCCGGCTCAGCGGAGATACCGGCGCCGAGGTTAGACGCGCCCTCGAAGCGAGCTGGGTCTGGGAGGAGCTGCGCCGTGTCCGCAACATCCGGCCGAGCTTCCGCCGGGGCCTGTGGGCCGGGCTCGCCTATTCGGCGCTCGATACCTACGTCTTGCGGGGGGCCGCGCCGTGGACATTTCATCACCATCCGGACCACCTGCAGCTCGACCCGGCGAGTGCCGCGCGGCGGATCGACTACCCCAGACCGGACGGCAAGATCAGCTTCGACCGGCTCTCCTCCGTATTCATTTCGAACACCAACCACGAGGAGGACCAGCCCCCGCATCTGCGGCTGCGTGACCCGGCGAAGGCGATCGCCGTGAACTATCGGCTCTACGATTCACCCGAACAGCGCTATTGTCCGGCTGGTGTCTACGAAATCGTGCAGGCGGCCGGGACCGGCGAGCCGTATTTACAGATCAACGCGCAGAATTGCGTACACTGCAAGACCTGCGACATCAAGGACCCGGAGCAGAATATCGACTGGGTCGTGCCGGAAGGTGGCGGCGGCCCCAATTATCCGAATATGTGAGGGGCGGATAGAGGTAAGTGGATAGGAATAGATGAACAAAACGGTGATCGACAGTTTCGGATTCCGGGGTCTGGCGGGTTTGCTGCTGGTTTTGCTCGTTGCCGTGCCGACTACGGCGGCGCCGAGCGTCGAGACCCCGTCCGGCGCCTATCTCGCTGGTCGTCATGCTCAGGAGACGCGCGACTATGCGGCCGCCGCTACGTGGTTCGAGGATGCGCTCAAGAGCGATCCCGCATCGCCGGAGCTGATCAGCCGCACCTTTCTGATGGAGGCGAGCGAGGGTCGGTTCGAGCGCGCGCGCCTGCTCGCGCAGCAGGAGCTCACGCTCGATTCGACCGATGCCGTGGCCGAGCTCATCCTGCTGATCGACCGCGTCAAAGCCGACGACAAGGCCGGCGCGCTCGCACGTGCCGAGGCGCTGCCGGGAGATGGCGTGCACCGTTATCTCGGCCCGCTGGCGCTGGGCTGGACGCGGATGGCGGTCGGTGACCTCGCCGGTGCCGATGAAGCGCTGCGCCGGCTCGACAAATTCAATGGTTTCGCGCCGCTCGAATATTACCAGCTCGGCCTGCTCTACGACTTTGCCGGGCGGCCCGATATGGCGGAGGAGAACTTCAAGAAAACGCTCGAGGCGACCGGGCAGCTCAACTGGCGACTGACCGATGCGATGGCCAATTTTTACGAACGCCACGGCCGTGCCGACGAAGCAGACGCGCTCTATCAACGCTTTATCAAGGACAATGCCGGAAGCGAGCTGGCGGAATCGGTGCTGACCCGCAAGCGAGCCGAGCTGCCCCCGCGGCCCCTGATCAATTCCGCCGAGGATGGCCTTGCCGAGGCGCTCTTTGATCTGGCGAGCGTCGTCAATCAGCCGGAAAGTATCGATTTGGCGCTGCTCTACTCGCGCTGTGCCCTCCAGGTGCGCCCGCATCTGCCGCTCGGTCAGCTGCTCCTCTCCGACGTGCTCAGCGCGCAGAACAAACCCGAGGAAAGCCTGGCCGTCCTCTCCGAAGTCCCGCCGAGCTCGCCCTATTCGTGGTCGGCGCGACTGCGGGTCGCCGCCGATCTCGAGATGCTCGACCGCACCGAGGAAGCAATCGCCCAGCTCAAGCAGATGTCGGCCGAGTCGCCGTCGCGGGCCGGCGCCGAAATGCAGCTCGGCGATCTGCTGCGCGGCAAGAAGCGCTTTAGCGAAGCGGTCGAGGCCTATGACGAGGCGATCAAGCGCCTCCACGCGGCCGGCATGCCGGAACGCTGGTCGCTGTACTATAGCCGCGGAATCGCGCTCGAACGCTCCGGCCAATGGAAGCCGTCGGAGGCCGACCTCCTGCATGCGCTCGAGCTCAAGCCCGAGCAGCCCTTGGTGCTCAATTATCTCGGATATTCCTGGATCGATCGGGGCGAGAATCTGCAGCGCGGCCTCAAGATGATCGAGAAGGCGGTCGAGCTGCGCCCCGAGGACGGATACATCGTCGACAGTCTGGGCTGGGCGCATTACCGGCTCGGCGACTATTCGAGTGCCGTGGAATATCTCGAGAAGGCGATCGAGCTGGTGCCCGAGGATCCGACGATCAACGACCATCTCGGTGACGCTTATTGGCAGAGCGGGCGTCCGAGCGAGGCGCGCTTTCAATGGCGGCGGGCCCTCCAATTCGGGCCGGAAGCCGACGAGGTCAAGCCGATCGAGGCCAAGCTCGACCGCGGTCTCGTGTCGCCGGTGCGCGCCGGCGGCGGCTGAGCCCGCGATGGCGCTCACGGCCTTTGCTCCGGCAAAGATCAACCTCTACCTGCACGTGATCGGACGGCGGCCCGACGGTCATCACCTGCTCGACAGCCTGATCGCCTTCGCCGATATCGGCGACCGGATCACCGCCGAACCCGGTACAACCTTGTCGCTCGAGATCAGCGGGCCGGGGGCGCCTGGCCTTGCCGATTTGCGGCAAGACAATCTGGTGCTGCGTGCCGCCCGCCTGCTCGCCGACCACACCGGGACGAGCTGCGGCGCGGCACTGCATTTGGAGAAAATTTTGCCGGTCGCCGCCGGGCTTGGCGGCGGGTCGAGCGATGCCGCGGTGGCGTTCCGCGTGCTTGCGGCGCTATGGCAGCTGTCGATCGGCGAGGACCAGCTCCACCGGCTCGGCGCGCGGCTCGGCGCCGACGTTCCCGCCTGCCTCTATGGGCGCGCCGCCTGGGTCGGTGGGATCGGCGAGCGGCTCGAGCCCGCGCCGGATTTGCCCGCAGCGGGAATATTGCTCGCCAACCCGCGCCGGCCGCTGCCGACCGCGGCGGTTTTCGCTGCTCGTCAAGGCCCGTTCAGTGCTCGCGGACGGTTTGATGCGATGCCGAGCGATGCGATCGGGCTCGCCCGGGCGCTGGTGCTGCGCGGCAACGACCTGACCGACGCTGCGGTCGCTCTTGTCCCCGAGATCGGCGCGGTGCTGGCCCGGCTCGCCCTGCTCCCGGGCGTCTTGATTGCGCGGATGAGTGGCAGCGGTGCGACTTGCTTTGCGTTATTTTCCGATCGCAGCGCGGCCGAAGAAGCGCGCATGGCGCTCGTTGCCGCCGAGCCCGGCTGGTGGTGCGCCGCCGGCAGTCTTGTTGCCGAAAGTGGGCTTTGCGGATAACCTCCGGGCCTCGTTGGGGCGTAGCCAAGTGGTAAGGCAGCGGATTTTGATTCCGCCATGCGGAGGTTCGAATCCTCCCGCCCCAGCCATCGACGCGCAAGCCTGATGTCAGCTCTTCGCACCAAGCTCTGGCTGCAGCCGAGGTGCCGCAGCGCATTTCCCGCGTAAGGTGAAACCGGCAATACAGAGTGACTGAACCGCTTCGCATCCTTCACTTGATCACCGGTTTGGAAGCCGGTGGCGCGGAGCGGATGCTGACGCGCCTCGCGACCGGAAGCGATCGCGACCGGTTTGCCTCGCTCGTCGTCAGCATGACCGCGGGCGGGGTGATGGCAGGGATCCTGACACGCACCGGGATCAGGGTGGAGACGCTCGGGATGACCCGCGGCCTGCTCGATCCGCGCGGCATCGTCCGATTGGTGCGCATTCTTCGCAAATGGCGCCCGCACGTCTTGCAGACTTGGCTCTATCACGCCGATCTACTCGGTCTCTGCGTGCGTCTGCTCGGCCATGCGCCGCGCCTGCTGTGGAATATCCGCTGCACCGAATCGGTTGGTTCGGCAGCGCTCCGCCGCATCTTGAGCAGCTGCTCGGCGCTGCTGGACGGAGTGGTCGTCAATTCGATTGCCGGGCAGCAGTTTCACCAGCAGCAGCTGGGCTATCACCCAAAGCGGTGGGAATATATCCCCAACGGCTTCGACACGCGCGAATTGCGGCCTGACGAGGACGCACGTCACCGGCTGCGCGGCGAACTCGGCATTGCCGAGGCGGCAACCGTGATCGGTATGGCGGCGCGCCATCATCCGATGAAGGATCATACGAATTTTTTGGCCGCCGCCGCCCGGTTGGCCGAGCGGCGCGCGGACGTCGTGTTCGTTCTGGCCGGCAGCGGCGTCACTTCCGACAACCGCGCGATCGCCGCGGCAATCGGCGGCCACGGCCTGACGCGGCATATGCGCCTGTTGGGCGAGCGTACTGATATTGGTACCGTCTATCCGGCTTTCGATATTGCGACGCTGTCGTCAGCCTTTGGCGAAGGGTGTCCGAACGCGCTCGGCGAGGCGATGGCATGCGGGGTGCCGTGCGTGGCAACCGACAGCGGCGACAGCGCGCAGCTGCTCGGCGATACCGGCTTGGTGGTGCCGCGGCGCGATCCAGCGGCATTGGCGGCAGCCTGGGAAAGGTTCGCCGACATGCCGCCCGAGGAACGCCGCAGATACGGCCGGATGGCGCGCGAGCGGATCGTCCGCGTCTACGACATCGACGTGATCATTCGACGCTACGAGGCTCTGTACGAGGGCGTAGCCGCAGCAAACGCCAGAAGGTGTAGCTCGCCTTCCTCGCTGTCTGATACGTTGACAGCGACCGAAAACGGTAAGTTCCCTCGGAGTCAACAGTGTGACTTTTAAACTCATCACGCGAGCGGTCCGTCGCCGCAAAACAGATACTGCTGCGTTGCGGACACTGGCTCCATCCGCCCCGAACAGAAGCGAGAGGAGTTGGACAAATTTTCTGAGGGCTGATCTTCCGCAACAGAGGAAGGATCTCGTCTTATCGACTCTTCACTTGGTGGAGGATACAGGGTCGGCGAGCTATGCCGATTCAATTAGCGCCTTTCTGGAGATAACCGGGAAGCGGCTGCTCGAAGTCGGCTCCCATTACTGTTGGTATGCACCGTTCTTTCTGAAAGCTGGGTGCCTTTCCTATCACGGTGCCGATTTGGAATTCGACTGGGGCCATCGACAGATATCAGGCCCGCACGGCACGGCAGACTCACCGATGCCCTTTGCTGATTTCATAGATTCTTTTCCTACATTGTCGATAACCGACTGTGACATTCGGGATCTTCCACCGGGGCAAGATGGCTTCGACGCGGCATTTATGGTGTCGACGAGCGAGCATTTCGATGATCCGCACGGTTGCTTCGCCGCGATTGCATCGCTGTTGACCCCCGGTAGCCGTCTTTTTGTCAACCACCATAACTATTACTCTTGGAACGGTCATCATCGCCCACCCTGGCGCGTGCAAGACGTTGATCCCAATGATCCCGTACATCGCGCCAATTTTGATTGGGCTCATCTTCGGGGTTGCGTGCGCAACCCCGATAGCCCCAACTATCTCAATTACATTCGAATGCACGAACTGATCGAGATAATTGCAGAATTTTTTGTTATCGAGGGGAAGATGACTGTACGGTTCGGACCCGATACCGGTGAAGGGCGGCTTACTCAGGTGATTTTAGACGAATTTCCGCAATATTACAAAGAAGAACTGGAGACACTTGAGCTGCATCTTCTGGCACAGAAGCGGACAGGCGTCGGCGATCCCCCCGAGGTGCTCAGGCCTTTAGCGGAACACCGCTGCTCTATAGAAATTGCTTGGCAACAAAAGGAAATCGGAAACGCGTTCATCACACGTATCCCATCCATTAGCAAATTGAGCGGGCTTGTGCTCGTTGAAAACGATCTTCCTCTGGGACCGAGGGGAGCCTTACATGACCAAATCCGGAATGTTGGGTCCGGTGCGTATAGCATCTGGGGCAACTACCTGTATTTCTCTACTTCGGACAATACGGACCCAGCGGTCAATGGCCGAAAATACGTTCTTAGAAGCGAATAACGATGCCGCCGACATTCCCGAAAATCAGCGAGGGCGTCTGAGTTCGAACGGGCGTTCCCCCAAAATCGGGCGGGTTCCCGTAGGGAGCGAAATAAACAAAACCGCCACCTTCGTCTCATTCCAGGAAGTAGCAGCCGTCTCCGATCGTCAACAACTCATCAAGGAGGGCAGGGCGCATAGATCGATTGATCGCGCGTTGTGACCCCTCAAAAAGCCCACTTTCCTGACACGCGCGGATCGGAACACGTTCGCAGTAGCTTTTCCATAGGGAGGAGCAAAGACGAGACCAGGTGCATAGCTGTCTACGCCACACCCTCTGCCGCCAAACCATGTCCCGTAGGGAAGCGCATCTATTTCCTTTAGATTGTTTTCCTGGTTAAGACTATCAACCTTAAGCTTTGTCTATATGTTGCAGCGTTTAGTTTGTCAATGACCGATGGTAGGTATGCATGTGCTTCTACCATTGTTGGCAATTCGTGAAGCTGTGCGGCCGCAAGGTTTTTTCGCTAATCTGCGAGGATATCTTGCGACGGTATTTGAGGATACGACAGCTGTTCGCCACCAACTTCGATGCAGATCAGACGCCCGTTTCCTTGATCTGCGATGGCTCTAGCCAGCAGGATGGAGGTACCGCCAATGTACGTCGCGATCTCGATCATTGGCCCAAAGGTGCTCACTGCAACCCTGCGTATCGCGGCCAACGCCTCGATGGAAGCATCGAGATAGGCGCAACGCGAGCTGCCTCCCGCTCGTCGTCATACGTAATTGCATCACAAAACTCAGCCAATCGATTACCGGTTTTCATGGTTCGGCGCCTGCATCGTGGCCGCCATTACAAGACGCCCGTCTGAGGACGTACGATCGCCCATTGTATCGCGCATCGGAATTGTCGGAAGACGAGAAATAAACGCTGTGCTCCCACAGAGAATATCGCCCGCCGCCGTGTCGGCGGATATCGTCGTGCAGCGCTTGGACCGGGCCGAGCGGGCGATTGTCCTCGAACAGCCGGAAGTCGGAGAGCCTTACTCCCGGCGGCATCACCGCGAGGTGGCAATAGCCCTGCTCTTTTTGCACAGTCTCGATCGGCCATTCTGTCCAGTCGTCAAAATCGAGCAGAACGCTTCCCTCGTTTGGCACTCGATAATTCACAGCGCGGCGCCCGGACACGCTACCCGGAGCGAACTCGGCAATGCAGGATTCGCAGTTCGGCAGCGGGAACGGTCCCGTTGCGTCACGCTGCAGCGATGCCCGGATCGCGCGGTAATTATTACCAAACCATGCCTTGGCGAACGCCTCCGGGGACGTGGCGTAGCCGAGCGTGGCATCCTGGGCGCGGCAGCACGCGGAGATCTGGCCGTCGAGGCCGATTTCGACATAGTGATCCGGGGCGACGCAAATAGTCGCCGGATCGGCGTTGCTCGTGGTCGGTTCGCGCGGCGCCATCATCGCTGAGACGAACCCGGCAAAGCGGTGCTTGACCGGGTCGGCGAAAGCGGTTCGGCGCGACCGCTCGAAGCGAGACAGGTAGTCCCCATCCAGGGTAATCTTGAGCGAATGGCCGTACCCCGCCGCCCAGTGGCCCAACCGGCTCGCTAATACCTGCAGCTCGTCGAGGCTAGGCGCCTCTTCGGAGGAATTCTGGATCGGGATGTAACGATGGAATGCAACCTCGTCGATATCGTGGTCATGCGCCCACTGCACAATCGCGAGTGCGTCGCCGAGCGTGCGGCGCGTCACTGTCGGATAGATGCCGACTGAGAGGCGTGTAGGGTCGCGCCGACGCAGAAACTTCTCCAGCCCGGGCGCAGCCTTGGCCCACACCCCGCCGCGGCGTACCTCGTCGAAGCGTGGGCCAACGGCGTCGAGCGACAGCATGATCGTTCCGGATTGCTGACACAACAGATCGATCACCCGGTCGGTAAACAGCGTCCCGTTAGTCTGGACCTTGAGATCGCAGCGATGCTGCGCGATAATCTTGAGCACCCGTTCGATCTGCGGGTGCAGCAGCGGGTCGCCCTGACTATTGAGCTCCACCTCCGCGACCACCGGGAACAACGTCCGCGCGACTGCTTCGAACCGGCCGATGTCCATATGCCGCCGCAGCACTCCGGTTTCATCGAGGTACTTCTGGCTGCCGCAGATCTCGCAGCGCAGGTTGCATTTATTGGTCAGACCGAGACTACAAAAGATCGGCGGTGGGATCTCATCGCTGCCGTGGGCCCGAAACATGGCCGCATCGGGATGAAGGTCCCACAGCGGGGTCACGGCCTGCAGAAAGGCCCGCTTCCACGTCGCCAAATCGAGCGTGAAATCCACCTCGTAGCGGCGACCGTTGCTATTCGGGTTCGAGTTGTCAGACGTGGAAAACCAAATCCGCGGGCCGAAATGTGAGTACAGCCCGCCACCCAAGGCGCGGATCGTGTCGTGAGGAGTATGGGCGTGCAGCAGGCGCAACCCGTCTTCGTAAAGGCAAGTGGTAAAGCCGTTTCGCCAACCGGCCTGCTCCTCGGGCATCGGCCAGGGGGCGGGAGCCACCCAGGCATGGCCGCCATCGGATATAAATGGAGACGGCAACGGGACGCGATCTGCCGCCGCTGCTTTACTCCGAAACAGATGCCACAACATAACCAGCCCTCCGTCAAAGGCTGTGCGACGGGCCGGTCGCCGCACTGAGCAGATCGACATCGCTGCGCCGGCGTCCGGGTCGACGCAAATCGTAGGATCGCACCGTCTCGTCAATCATGCGCTGTAACCCGAACCGCGCTCGGATCAATTCGGGACCGGCCGCTTGCGCCCGCGCCCGCGCGGCGGGATCCCCGAGCAGCCAGCTGACGTGGCGAGCCAGCTGGTCGGCATCGGGCGGATCGACGATCCAGCCGCTAATCCCGAGCTCTAGCGCTTCCGCTACTCCGCCTGCCTTGGTGGCGACGACCGGTGTACCCGCCCATTGCGCTTCCAACACCACGTTGGGGACGCCCTCGCCGTAGGAGGTCAGCAGAAACACATCGAGCGACCGCATGACCGGCAGCACGTCGTCGACGATGCCCGGCAGCACCAAGCGGTGAGAGAGGCCAAGACCCTGTGCCGCCTTTGCGATCTCTCGCTCGAGGATACCCTGACCGAACAGCACGAACCAGGCGTCGGGGTGGGACTGGAGCACACGAGACGCAACCTCGAGCCAAAGCAGCGGCCGCTTTTCGGGATAAAACCGGAATATGCCGCCGACCACAGGCGCACCCTCCGGGATGCCCAGCCGGCTTCTGACCTCCCGAGCGGCGACGTTATCGATCGACCTCATGTCGAGACCGTTGTAAATCACCCTTATACGATCCGGCGCCAGTCCCAGCCATTCGGCGTAGCTATCGGCGCCGGCCCGGCTGTTGTTCAAAAACACGACATTCGGCAACGCGCACAGTGCTGCGTACACGGGATCCATGTAAGGCTGATAGAGCGCGAAATTGGTTGGATTGACGTTACGGCCGGACAACACGATGCGCGGCACGCCCGCCAGTGCTGCCGCCAAGCCCGCCCGCGTGTTGCTCCAGTCGAGCCAGGCATGCACCACCTCCGGCCGCAGCCGGACGAGCTCTCGATACAGATTGGCGACATCCAGCAGAAAACCCTCCGGCAGGCTTACCCGGCGCTGCGCCAGCGCCGCAGGTTCGCTTACCATCGCACGACTGAGCGCGTATCGTTCGATCATGCGTGCCGGTACGCCGGCACGCTGCAATAATGGAAGGTAGAAATCGTAGCGTGCCGGATGACCCCCGGTTAGCATGTCGCAGATCAGTTCAACGCCTGCGATCTCCGCTGACTGCGCCAACCCGCGTGCGGTGTAGCCAACCTGCCTCTCGGCGCCGCCGGGCGCGAGATTGCCACATACCAGAACCACGCGGCCCGGGACGAAATCGCTGCGCCGGGCGCTGGTTGCGGCCGCGATCATCGCGTTGAGCATTGCCGGGTCTAGCGGGGCAGCTGCGCGTTTGCCTGTAGCCATTCGCCTCAGCAGCCAAGAGATGGCTCGTCGGGACGAGGGCGCCGAAAACAGGCGCTCCGCAAGCGATGCGCCGGGCTGCAATGCTCCCAGCTTGTGCCTCGCATCAAGCGGTATATCCACCCACTCGCGTCCGCAGCGAACCGTCAGCGTGAGGACTTGCCGACGCAGCACCTCGCGCAACATCGTCAATGTGATCAGCCGCCATGAGCCAATGAAGTAGACGTGCACGGCGCCCGGCGGCAACGCCCACAGGCCAGGCTCCCAGTAGCGCCCGATATTGGCGCTTGGGAGCTGCTGCTGCAACAGACGCAGCTCGGCCGGGTTGTGCTTGCTGACGAAGCCGTTGATCGCTTTCTCGCAGGTGAGCCGTTTGAGATCGGCCGCGGTCAGCGCAAACGAGGCGGCCAGACAAATCGGTGCCCGGCCGGCCCGGCGGGCATGTGCGAGGGCCGCGGCGATCAGTTCGTCGGAGTTCGAATCCAGACTGGACGACAACGCGTACCACAGGCGTCCGGCCGGCTTGCGTAGAGATCTCAAAGCGCCGTGCGCCATGCGTCGGCTATCGCGCACGCCGGCGGTCAAGCCGCGAGCGCCGGGCGCATCAGCGCCCAGTCGGTCGGCTGGTCCACCCACATCCGGAACCAGAGCTCGAGCATCAACAATGCCCACAG
>Ga0306921_10004707_pt1 | contig 14070 bp, 10 predicted proteins | sample sta12Cox44000080_FD_203760 | JGI IMG/M metagenome (GOLD analysis project Ga0306921, IMG submission 203760) | Lab enrichment of tropical soil microbial communities from Luquillo Experimental Forest, Puerto Rico - statoxic.12C.oxic.44.000.080 (v2)... | ecosystem: Environmental > Terrestrial >... | reverse complement strand
CTCCTTTACCTATCAGGTGCACGTGCCGGAGAACAAGGAGGCGCAGGGAAAATTTCTTCTCTGGCTGCCGCTGCCCCAGGAGGATGGCTATCAGAAAATCGAAGACCTGCGGATCGAGAGCCCCGTCGACTATACCGAGGGCCACGATTCCGAGTACAACAATCCGTTCGCTTTGTTTAAGCCGACACCCGCGCAACTCGCTTCGGGCTTCGACGTATCCATCCATTTCGTGGTCACCCGCTTCGAGCATAAAGCAGACGTGCTGAACAGGTCTGCTTCGGCGCCGGCCACTGCCCCGCCCCCAAGCCCGGCGATGCTCGAGCGCTACTCGGAGCCCGACAAACTGGTACCGCTGAATGGCGTCATCGCGGATCTAGCTAAGGAGCATACCGTCGGCGATACCACCGATATGGCCAAGGCGCGGCACATCTACGATTACATCGTGACCACCATGCACTACGATAAGTCCGGCGAAGGCTGGGGGCGCGGCGATGCGGTCTGGGCATGCACCTCGAAGCGCGGCAACTGCACCGACTTTCATTCACTTTTTATCGGGATGATGCGCTCCTCCGGCATACCCGCGCGTTTCGAAATCGGCTTTCCGTTGCCGGACTCGAAAGCCGAAGGCACCATTCCGGGTTACCACTGTTGGGCGGAATTCTATTTGAACGGCACGGGATGGATTCCCGTCGATGCCTCGGAAGCCTCGAAAAATCCGGATCGCCGGGACTATTTTTTCGGCGCGCACGACGCCAATCGAGTCTTTTTCACCTATGGACGCGATCTGCGCCTCTCGCCCGAACAGCAGGGCCCCCCTCTGAACTACTTCGTTTACCCGTACGCCGAGCTGAACGGCAAGCCGGTCCCCGGCGCCAGCCTGCAGACGCATTTTGCCTTTAACGATCTGGCGGTTAGCTTCCTGGCGCGTGCGCACTAGGGACCGCGCGCGAGCCATTGCTTCATTCGTTCCATGGGCAAGTTTCGGAATTGAGCTGCCCTTTTCCCCCTCGTATTCTGGGCAGGTAAACCCCATCGCAGGGGCACGCTGACCGGTCGTCGAAGCGCACACCGCGTCGATGCCAGCGGACGGCAGATGCGCCCCGGGGTAGGAGGAACGTAATGCTCCGGAAATTCAGTTTGCGGCTTACCGCCCTGATGCTCACGGCCGCCGCGGTTCCCGTCGCTTACCTTGCCGCGCAGGACAACCAGAACGCACCATCCGTTGCCGAGGCAGCGCGTCGGGCGCGCCAACAAAAGGAAGCCGCGTCTTCCAAGCCCACGGCGGTTTTGACCAACGACAACTTGCCCGCGGCTCCGGCTGCAACCTCGAACACCAACGGCGCGGGGCAGGCCACTGCATCTTCGGACACTACGGCCCCGGAGGATCCGGCTGGCGCTACGGAAGGCGAAGACGCGAAGAACGCCGAGATGGACGGGCTCAAAAAGGAAATCGTGGAGAAACAGCAGAGCCTCGACATCCTCGAGCGCGAAGTGGCCCTAGAACGCGATAATTTCTACCGCAAGCAGGATTACCAGCGCGACGCTGCAGGGAAAGAGAAGCTCGATTCCATGCAAGCGGAAGTGCAAACCAGACAGGACGAGCTCAGCGCCCTCAAGGCCAAGTTGACTGCCATGGCCGGGGCGGATGCCCTCAAGCCGGCAGCTCCCGCAACTCCTCCCGCGGGAGCAGTCCAGGCTCAACCGTAGATTCGACGCTGAGACCGCGACGGGTTGGCATCCGTCGCGGGCTACCAACCCGTAGGCATCTCTCACTGCGGTCCGAGAATCAGTGGCAGCCCGTTCTTCGTATTCCCGACCACCACGACCTTCGAATTTCCGCTGGCCGCCAATTTCTCCGTCGCCTCGATACCTTTCCATTCCAGCAATTGCGTGCTGATCCCCTGCGCCACAATCCTCTGGAAGTCGGCGATACCCTGGGCTTCAATGCGCTTGCGCTCGGCCTCCTGCTTCTCTTTCTGAAGGATGAAATTCATGCGCAGCGCATCTTGCTCGGCCTGCTGTTTCGCTTCGATAGAACTCTTCAGCATCGCCGGCAACTGCACATCGCGGAGCAGCACGTTTTCGATGATCACGCCGCGTAGCGAGAGTTGCGTCGTCAGCTCATCCTGGATCTGTTGTTGCACGAGTTCCCGTGCGTTGGTGTACAGCGCGTTTGCCGTGTGCGCCGAGGTGGCTGCCCGAATGGCGTTCCGCAAGGTCGGCTCGACGATCTTCTCGGCGTAGTTCGGTCCTACTTTCTGATACACCTCGGCGGCACGGCTGCGATCCAGGTGAAAGAGCAATGAGGTGTCCAAGGCCAGGTTGAGTCCTTCATTCGAAGGCACGTTCGCGCTCTCCTTCACGGATTGCGTCTGGATGGAAAGCCGCTGCGCCGACTTCAACGGATTAATCACGTGGATTCCTTCGCCGAGCGTCTCGCCGGTGACCTTCCCGAACAAGGTCAACACGCCGACGTGCCCGGTCGGAATCGACACCACGCTCGAAAGAAACAGAAGCAACGCAAAAATCAAAACCACGAACATCAGGAATTTCGATCCAAAACCCCTCAGTTGTGGCATTGCAGGCATGTTTGTCTGTAAATCAATCGTTTTCATGAGCATCCTCCGAGGCGGGAGGGTTTGCCGTTCCGCTCCCTTCTTTCACTTGTACTACGCGCGTGATGTCTCGGGCTTTTCATGTACGAAAGCTGCGCGAATTCGCTAACAACCTTTGCGCCCGTCGAACGCCTTTTCCACAGCTTTGCAACAATACCACTACAGGTTGTGGCTCTTTTCCGTTGACTACATAATTCTCCGGATACACAATCCTTGCGACTTCCGGCTCTGCTCTGATTTTTCCGGCCGCCAGGGAAAGCTCAGTCCTCTGGGCGTGCGGCCAAAGGGGAGAGACTTCATGGCATTAATGCCGGGCTCCACCGTCCAATGCATGAACCCGCTTTGTGATTCTCGGGGACGTTGGCTGCGTGCCGATGCCCTGGAATCCGAAAATTGTCCGACCTGCGGCCACACACTGAAGTTTGTTCCGCCTCCGCTTATGACTCGCCATCCGTTCCGCCCCCGACCGTTAGCTCGGCCGCCTTTCCGCCCACGCTGAAGTCCCAGCCGCGTCCCCACACCACGAGCGGCATCTCGCTGGCCGTCCGTGGTGTCTCCGCAAGCGCTTTCGTTCTTACATTTTTGTCGGGCCGATGCTCAGCTTGAAATCGGCGGTTGCGCCGGTCGCGGGCAGGTCGATGTCTTTGCAGGCATCCCCATAACCCCACATCGAGACCACCACCTCATATTTGCCAGGCGCCAGGTTTAGCAAGTACTTGCCGGTGTCATCGGTCGAGGCTTTGAATGTTTTGGCTTTCTTCGGGTGTCGGTAGGGTGGACCCTGGCAGCCTTGCGCGTCCTGCACCGCCACAATCTTGGCTTTCGAAATCGCGGCACCGGCGGGATCCTCGACGGTGCCTTTGAGGCTAGCTTGTTGCTGAGACCGCAAAGCAGCGGGCAGCAGACTGAGAGCGGCAAGAAGCAAAACGGGACGGATCTCCAGCATGAGGGCCTCCGGTAAAGACACAATCCTACTCGAAAATCAAAAGGCCGGTCGCTTTCGCTTCCGGCCTGAAAATCTGCGCTGCTTCTGTTCTTTTCACGAGTCACGAGTGACCAGCTACGTCATTCTGTTCTCAGGTCTGTACCATGCCGCTCTCGATCAGCTCCTCGTCGCTCAGCCACAGGTCCGGAATATTCGCGGAACCGAGCCGCAGGATGTCTTCGAGCGCGCCTCGGACTTCGCGCAAGTGGAAGTCGACGCCAACCTTTTCGAGTAAATCGATCAGCGCCTGGGCGCCTTCGGCAAGCATCGCTCTCGGGCGCGTACCCGAACGGTCCAGGCGATGGTAGGTGACGATGTAGAAGGCGTTGAGCCCCGAACCGTGGCGGACGATGTGCAAAAAGCCTCGCGCCTTCGGTTGTTTCGACGCCAGTTTGGCAGCAAGTGCGGATCCGGTTGGGAGTGCGCTCATGGCGTTTCCTCCTTTGACCTTTCCGGCATCAACTGCATCCGCTGGTACTCCCGCAATTCTCGCACTTGTAGCAGGCCCCGTTGGGCACCATGAGCATGCCGCACTCGGAGCAGGTTGGCGCGCCTTCATGCGAGTCGCGCGGCGTGGTCTTGGTGGGTTCGCGCATCGCCGGTGCGGTCATCGGAAGGGCAGCAACCGGCCCGCGTGCCACCACCGTTGCGTCGGGGTGCGTCCCGCCATTCAGTTTCAGGTAGTCCGACGAAATGAACTTGCCGCCCAACCACCGTGCGATGTAATCCAGCACCGAGGTGGCGAAGCGGATGTTGGCGTTACCGGTGATTCCGCTCGGTTCAAACCGGGTGTTAAGCAGCTTGTCCACGAACACCTTCAGGGGCACGCCATACTGTAAGCCGAGCGAAATGGTCAACGCCAGGCCATCCATTACGCCCGAAAGCGTGGAACCCTCCTTGGACATCTTTATGAAGATTTCGCCGGGCCGCCCGTCTTCGTACATGCCGACGGTGATGTAGCCTTCGTGGCCGCCAACGCTGAATTTATGGGTGAAGGAAGCGCGTTCCACCGGCATTTTTTCTCGTTGCGCCCGCGCGAACAGTTCGCGCTGCACGGGCTCGACCGCCGTTTCGGACTTCTTTTCGTCCTTCTTGTTGCCCGCGGCGTTGAGCGGCTGCGAACGTTTCGAATTGTCGCGGTAAATCGCGACGGCTTTCAGCCCCAGCTTCCACGATTCGATGTACGCGTTCATGATGTCTTCGATCGTGGATTCTTCCGGCATATTGATGGTCTTGCTGATCGCGCCGGAGAGGAACGGCTGGGCCGCCGCCATCATCTTCACGTGGCCGCGCCAGGCGATGGACCGGCCGCCGGTGGTGGCCAGTGAGCAGTCGAACACCGGCACGTGCTCTTCCCTCAGGTACGGCGCACCGTCGATCTTGCCGTTCTTGTCGATGAAGCTAACGATTTCGCTGGTTTGTTCCGGAGTGTAGCCGAGCTTCATCAACGCTTGCGGCACGGTGTTGTTGACGATCTTGATCACGCCGCCGCCAACGAGTTTCTTCAGCTTCACGAGCGCCAGGTCCGGCTCAATCCCGGTGGTATCGCAGTCCATCATGAACCCGATGGTGCCGGTTGGCGCGAGCACGGTCACCTGCGAATTCTTGTAGCCAGACTTTTCGCCGCGTTCGAGCGCGTTGTCCCACGCCTCCTGTGCGCCCAGGTACAGTTCCGTCTGCACATGCTTCGGCTTCACGCCGCGCATGGCTTCGCGATGCATGCGAATCACATCCAACATCGGCTCGCGGTTCACTTCGTAACCCGGAAACGGCCCCAGCCGCTCGGCCACAAGCGCCGACTGCGCATACGCTTCGCCGCACATCAGCGCGGTCACCGAAGCCGCGACGTCGCGGCCTTCGTCGGAATCGTACGGCAGCGCCATCGACATGAGCAGTGCACCGAGATTGGCGTATCCCAACCCGAGCGGACGGAAGTTGTGGGAATTGTCGGCAATCTTTTGGCTCGGATAGCTGGCGTTATCGACCAGGATTTCCTGCGCCGTAATCGTCACGTCCACCGCGTGCTTAAAGGATTCCACATCAAACTGGCCGTTCGAACCCAGGTATTTCATCAAATTCAGCGACGCGAGGTTGCAAGCGGTGTCGTCGAGAAACATGTATTCGCTGCAGGGATTGCTGGCGTTAATGCGCGCGGTATTCTTGCTGGTGTGCCAACGGTTCACCGTCGTGTCGTACTGCATGCCGGGGTCGCCGCAGTGCCAGGTGGATTCCGCAATTTTGTACAGCAGTTCGCGGGCGCTTAGTTTTTCCGCTGGCTGGCCGTCGGAGACATTCTTGGTCCACCAATCGCGATCCTGCTCGGCCGCTCGCATGTAGTCGTCGGTGACCCGCACCGAGTGGTTGGCGTTTTGGAAGAAGATGGAGCTGTAGGCTTCACCGTCGATCGAGGCGTCATACCCCTGCTGAATGAGCACATGCGCCTTGCGCTCTTCCTTCACCTTGCACTCGATGAATTCCACGATGTCCGGATGGTCGATATTGAGAATGACCATCTTGGCGGCGCGCCGGGTCTTCCCGCCGCTCTTGATCACTCCCGCAAAGGCATCGAACCCCTTCATGAAGCTGACCGGACCCGACGCAATTCCGCCCCCCGACAACGATTCCCGGCTGCCCCGCAGCGTCGAAAAATTCGTTCCCGTGCCGGAACCCCACTTGAACAGCATGCCCTCCGTTTTGCTCAGGTTCATGATCGATTCCATACTGTCCTGAACGGAGTTGATGAAGCATGCCGAGCACTGCGGTTTCGCCTGCACGCCGACGTTGAACCACACCGGCGAATTGAAACTCATCTTCTGCTCCGCCAGCAGGTGCGTCAGTTCGTCGCGGAAGGCATCGCGCGAAGCATCATCGGCGAAATAGCCGCCTTCTTCGCCCCAGCGGACCACGGTAGTGACCACGCGCCCTATCAATTGGCGCACGGAGCTCTCGCGCTCCGGGGTTCCGTGCTTCCCGTGGAAGTATTTGCTGGCGACGATATTGGTCGCGGTCTGCGACCAGCCCTTCGGCACCTCGACATCTTCTTGCTTGAAAATCGTCACGCCCTTTTCATTGCCAATGAGGGCCGTCCTTTTTTCCCATTCCACTTTGTCGAACGGGGAGATCTTCCCGTCGGTGAAATAACGCTCGAATACCAGTCCCTGTCCCGAACCAGCCGCTTTGCCATTCAAAACCGGTTTCACCGTTGCCATCCTTCATGCCTCCCCGCCAGGTTCCCGAACCTCGAGCGGGGAACCTTTTAAGTTTACTCCCCTGCGTTCGAGGAGGGCAGAGCCCACTCCGACTCCGCCATATCGTTGACTTTGGGAAACGGACAAGCGTTCCGGGTCACCTCAAAAGCGCAAGATGCCAACGCGCTGCCCTTACCGGTGAATTTCACGCGGTGGAACAGCCTCGCTTCGCGCCTACCAACTGCTGCGCGGAGCCGTCACTTCGCGCTAGGTTTTTTCGGTGATCACGGGCTACTGCGTGGGTTAGCCGGTCCGCTTACTTTCTCCCCGACCCGGACCGTCTGGCGCTTCCACGTCCCCCGAATCTGGAATCGAAGTATCAATCTCCGTCCGTTTGGTGTCAAGAGGAAAACGCAAAATCTGGACAGCTTTTTTCCTTTCCGTCTATATCTTGTGGTGGTGTTTCCGCTCGGGCGTACCGCGTTTTTCTCTTCCGCGAAGCGTCGCGGGCGTCTAAACTTTTATTTGTCAGTTCCCTATGCAGAATTTTTTCTCCGCCCTGGTTCTCGCGATTCTTCTGCCGGCGCCCTCCGTTTTCCGGCACCCCGGCTTGATTTCCACAGCAGCGGACGCGTCGCCGAGGGAAGATTCCGGTACGGCGAGCGGTGCCACGAGCAATTCTTTCGCCGAGAAGCTTACCGTTTCGGGTCTTCCGAATCTCGGAAGAGTTTCTGATCAGCTTTATCGTGGCGCGCAACCGGATATTGCGAGTCTGGAGCAGCTGAAAAAACTCGGAATCACCACCATCGTCGATTTGCGCAGCGAATCCTTTCATGCGCGCGAGGCCGAACGCCGTCGTGCCGAATCTCTCGGCATGCATTTCGTCTCTATTCCTGTGGGCAGATTCTCCAATCCGTCGTCCGCGCAGGTGGCGCAGTTTTTTGCTCTGCTGCGGAAATCGCCTTCCGAAAAGGTTTTCGTGCATTGCCGGTTGGGCCATGATCGCGCCGGGGTGTTCGTAGCGACGTACCGTATTGCATTCGATCACTGGTCGGCCGACCAAGCGATCACCGAGATGAATGCTTTCGGCTTCAGTCATCTGTTTCATCCCTCGATGAGCGCGTATGTGCGCGACTTCGCGAACCGATTGCAGAGCGATCCCGTATTCAAGGCCTTGTTCTCCAATTAATTAGCGGGGGGTTGGGGACCCGGGTCTCCCAGTACCTTCGTACTGTTAACCACCTAACTGCCGCGCCATTCCGCGGCCCAGCTTCCGTGTCTATCCTTACTCCTGACGCGCCAATCGATTCGGCGCTCTGAGGAGTTCTTCACCCGTGCAAGTCGGACGTTACCAGGTTCTCGAAACTCTCGGCACCGGTGCCCACAGCCGTGTCGTTCGCGGCCATGATCCGCTGATTGATCGTTCCGTGGCCATCAAACTTTTCTCGCCGGAACTGGCTCGCGGCGATGCCCGTACCCGTTTCCTGCGCGAAGCGCGCGTGGTCGGCAAGCTTTCGCACCCTTCGGTCATCACGATTCACGATATGGGCATTGAGGAATCGACGCAAACTCCGTATCTGGTGATGGAACTGGTCGAGGGACAGTCGCTCGAGAAGCTGATTTCGAAGGGCAGTATTCCGTTTCCATCGGCGTGCGAATACGCGGCGCACGTGGCCGTGGCGCTTTCCGTGGCACACCGCCGCGCGGTCATTCACGGAGACGTTAAACCCGCAAATATCCTGGTCACCAACGAAAATCGCGTGAAGCTTACGGACTTCGGTATGGCACGCCTGGCCGCTCACCAGAATGCCGATTTCGCCATTCGCGGCACTCCGGCCTACTGGTGCCCGGAACAAATTCTTGGCCGCGCACAGGACGGACGTTCCGACCTGTTTTCGTTGGGCGTGGTGCTCTACGAAATGCTGACGGGATTCAATCCGTTCCATGCCGAGTCCATCCCCACGCTCTGCAACAAGATTCTGTCTGCCTCGCCGCTGCCACCGTCGCACAGCAACCCGTCGATTCCGCCGCAACTCGATGGCATCGTGACCTCTTGCCTGGTCAAGGAGCCTCAACTACGCATCGCTTCCGCCGAGACTCTCGCGGAGCAGCTTTTCCCGCTGGCACGCCGCACGGTCGGAGCGTCCCAGCCCGTCGCGGCCGTCGACTCGTCGCTGCGCTCCCGCGCCGCCCGCCTCCTCCGCTCCGCGTAAGTTTCGGCTTCAGCTGTTAAAGAAAACGTAGGTTGGCCACTGGACGGTCGGGGCAATCCGACAAAGTTAGCGCGGGCTTTTCGCCCCAGGTTCCGACGGGCTAGGCCACGTGGCGCGCATCTCGGTAGTCCGTTGTCCGCCGGTTTCGCGCCTAGCTGAAATTCAAGGTCCGCGATCTGGAGTGGGAAACTGGGTTTTGGGGTTTTCTTCCATGTAGCGCGTCGGCGTGGTGCCCAGTTGTTTGCGGAACATGGCGATGAACGCGCTGGGGCTGGTATATCCGGCATCCAAGGCGGCGGCAGTCACTTTTTCGCCGGCGGCCAACCGTTGCATGGCGTGAAGCAGACGGAGTTGCTGCCGCCACTTGCGGAAGGTCATCCTTGTTTCCTCCAGGAAGAGCCGCTGGATCGTTCTCTTGCTCGCACCGCACTCCGCGCAAAGTTTCTCGAAGCTTCGCGGATCGCCCGGATTTTGGATCAAGAGGTCTACGACTCGCTTCGAACGCGAGTCCGACGGATGGGGCAATTGCAGCGGAACCGAATCGGCGGCTTTCAACAATTCCACGATGATCTCGACGATCCGCTTCTCGGATGGGCTCCTGGTGTGAAGCCTCGACAAGCGGCAAGCGTGCAGAATCAATTCCCGCAACAGCGAAGACACATTCAGCACAAAACAGCGTTTTGGCAGCGAGCGGCACAGTCTCGGCAAGAAATACAGCGTGCGCAACGATACGCGCCCGGACATCGCGACGGAATGCGTCGTACCGGCGGGGATCCACACGGCGCGGAGCGGCGGCACCACCCACAAGCCTTGTTGCGTCCCCACGGTCATTACGCCCTTGGAGGCGAAGAGTAACTGGTCTTCCGGGTGACAATGGTCGGGGATGAGGTGCCCGTCCGCCAAATCGGCGGACACACTGGCGACCGTGGCCAAGATCCGGCTGTCGGTGCCCATCAGGAGGCTTTGGCATCTATGCGACATTTATTGTCACAATAACGAGAGCAAGCCCCGGGCACAAGTGCTATTCCTGAAGCCTCATTTTCGGAGGACACCATGCTAGCTTCAGGAAAAATGGTCGGGTTTGTGCCTACCAAGGATTACGACCGGGCCCGCGCCTTCTACGAGGGCAAGCTTGGATTCGAGTTCGTCAGCCTCGATCAGTACGCGCTGGTCGTGGGCGTCGGCGGCCACAGAATCCGCATCACGAAAATTCCCAATTTCACTCCACTGCAGGGCACCATCCTCGGTTGGGAGATTGCCGATATCCGGTCAGCCGCCTTGTGGCTGAAGGAGCGCGGCGTCACGTGCGAGAAGTTTCCCTTTGTTCAGGATCGCGAGCTGGGTGTCTGGACGACTCCCCAGGGAGACCGGGTCGCCTGGTTCAAAGATCCCGACGGCAATCTCCTCTCGATCAGCCAGCATCCCCAGAGTTGAAAGAGCGCTCCGCGGCCTCCGAGACTGCGGGGCGCCCCGCGTCCGGGGTGGCTCCGCTATCGCTTTGCCGCGACGATCCGAAGTCTCCAGTCGGAAATCGCGTACTCGTAGCCTTCACCTGCGAGCCCGGCACCGAATTTCCGCTGGGGTCCGTTACCGTTCCCTGCAATGTCGCGGTCGATTGCGCCCGGGCGCTCCCGGCCAACCCTACGAACAGGCCTGCGACGACAAGCATCGATTTAATCCATCGAATGGATAGAAAGATCCGGCGGAGTCTTCCCAGAGCACACCCCTCAAGTTGTTAGGTAGCGGCCGGAACGGTGTGCCAGGGCGGCGGGACCTGAATGGAATGAGGCGACTGCTGGTTGGGCCTCGTTCCCCGGATGATCAATGGCAATCCGTGTGCCAATTTCCGGCTTTTCGAAGCTCTCCTATATCGTCTTGTTTCTTACGCTTGGCCGCGACTATTTTTTGGTTTCTCGCTCACCGCTCGAACGCTTCTCTGCATTTTCAAATTCTCTACAATATTCCGGAGGTTTTGTCAGATATATCGCGGTACGACATATATCGGCTGCACCCCGCGCCTACCGTCCCTGCTGTAAGGTTATGGAGTCCGCTCGCCGGGGCAAAAGGCGGGAAGCACCGGAATCGAAAACTCCCGTGGGCTCCGTGACCATCGCCTACCCTTGCTCGTCTATACCGCCGGGAGGAACACACCATGAATTCTCGCCGACTTCTTGTCATCCTCGGGATCCTGATTTGGTCGGCGGTGGCCTTGACCGCCTCACCTCGCGTCCTCGGTCCGCGCCAGGGTTCCCTTACGGTTACGTCTTCCGATGACGACTTGGCCAGTACCTGCTCCGACCTGCGCATGCGATTCAGTGATCGCGAAGCCGTGGTGCAGTCCGAGGAACGCAGTATCCCTAAGGCCGAGGCTCCCACGCTTCGCGTTATCGCGGAATCCAATGGCGGAGTTCAGGTGCAAGGCGGGAGCGGCGACGCGTATTCCGTAACGCTCTGCAAGGCGGCCGAGCGGGATGCCGAGGCGGTACTCTCGCAGATCCACCTTTCGTTCCGTAACGGTGAACTGGGCATTACAGGCCCTTCCTCTCATACGCGTTGGACCGCTCACCTTTTGATTCGCGCTCCGAAGGCCGCATCGCTGGATATCTCCATGAACAATGGTCCGTTGAGCCTGCACAACCGGAAAACGGTCCGGTGACGGTGGGCGAATGCTCCGGGGAACTGGAGTTGAGTTCGCAGAACGGGCCTCTCACGCTCGAAGGCAACAGCGGCAGGCAAACGGTTCAAACGCACAACGGCCCGGTGAGTGTGTCCCTCACCGGCGATTCCTGGGATGGTGCTGGTTTGGAAGCTCACGCGACGAACGGGCCAATCACCCTGCAGATTCCCTCGGGGTATCGAAGCGGCGTGATTCTGGAATCGGAAGGCCGCAGCCCGTTCGAATGCAACGCGAGCGTTTGTTCGCAAGGGCGCAAGACGTGGGACGACGACCACAAGCGCATCGAGTTCGGCTCTGGTCCGACGGTGGTGCGCGTCTCGACCACCAACGGACCGGTCTCCGTAAATTGATCCGCTTACCTGCGTTTTGCAGAATCCTCCCACAAAGCGCTTGAAGCCCGGCCTCCCTTTCGGCAAAATGCCAGTTGCGCCAGGGTGAACTGGTCATTTCGACTTGAAGGGCCTCTCGCTCACGGAAAGGGCGGCTGCTCAAGCCTTAGCCCCCGCGCACGAACATGGATATGTGGACAATTCTTGCGATAGCGCTGGCGGCCATGGTCGTAGCGCTGCTTTTGGCATACCTAATCAAATCCCGGTTGAGTGACGAAGACGTCTGGCAAGAGTTAGTCGATCCCGATGCTCCTCCCACGGAAACGGAATCTTTGTCCCCAACCCGTTCCGAACAAGTTCCGTTCGCGGCCGCGCAGGAATTTTCGCGGCCAGGAGTTTCTCCGATGCGCTCTGCAAACTCGAATTCCGTGCCCCTGTCTCGCGACGTAGATTTGCGCCGCAGTTCACGGGTCGAAAATCCCGTGCCGCTGATTGTGCTCGGAACCAATCGTAGCGGCGAGTCGTTCCAGGAGCGCACTTCGGCGGTATCCTTTAATCTTCACGGCTGCCGCTACTCCTCGCGCCACGAGTATGCGCCCGAAAGTTTCGTGACCTTGCAGGTGACCGGCACGGACGGGCCCGCGGTGCCTGTGCGTGCGCGTGTGAAATCGATCGTTTCGGCGCCGTCGTCTCGCGAACTCTGCCAAGTTGGCGTCGAATTGGAGACCCCAGCGAATATTTGGGGCATTGCCACTCCGCCCGACGATTGGCAACGTCTACTGGGTGCGAGCACGGCCACGCCACGGGCCGCCGCTGCGGCGGCTCCCGCCGTGGAGCCCGCGGCGCCCCCGCCTTCGTATTTGGAGCGTCCCCCCGCAACACCCGACCGTCGCGCGGAAGTCGCCGTTTTCCCAAGCCCGGCCGCGACCGAGCCTGCCCCCGCGCCGAAGGAGCCCGCGGTTCCCCCGGCGAAGCAACCGGTCACCTTTACACCCGAGCAGCTCCTGCAGGCGCTGCAGGGAAAACTGCAACTGGCTGCGGAACGCGCTGTGGAAACCGCGCTATCCACGCGACTCGATGAAACCGTGAAACAGGCGCTCGGAAAGATCGAAGAAGGCTGGAAGGCGAATGTCCGCCAGACCGAGGAATTTTCCGCCGCGCACCTCGCCGAGGTGCAAAAAAGCTGGGAACGTGAACTGGTGGTATACCGGAGCCGCGCCGAAGAAATTTCCCGCCGGGTGGAGGCCCTTGCCGTGAGCAGCCGCCAGGGGCTGGTGGAGCTCCAGAAATTTGCGGAGCGCATCAAGAACGAGGTCGAACCGCAATTTGACGCACGCCTCAACGAGTCCTTCTCGCGCGCAAACTCCGATTTCGAGCACCAGACCAACGAGCTGGCGGAGCGTCAGCGCACCAAAATCAACGAATTCGCGCAGTTCGCCGCGCTTCAGGCTCGTTCCCAGTTGGAAGAGACGGTCGCGGAGGCGCGTTCCCTGCTTTCCGCCGCCAGAGCCCCTTCCGAGATTCCGGTGTCTGAGGACCGCCTGGAATCGTTGATGAATTCCACGCGCGAATCCACCCTCAATCGAATGGAACAGCGCCTGTCGGATGTTTGGGCACAGTTTGAACAGCAACACGACCTGGTCCGCCATCGCGCTGACGAAATCGCGCAACACCTCGAAATGCTCGGGACCCGGGTGAACGAGACGAACGCGCAACACGAGCAGGCTCTCGCGGACGTGCGGTCATGGCTCGCCGCTGGCGGCGCCGGTACCGGCGCGGATCATTTCGAGTCGGTCGTGAAGTCGGCGAAGGAACATATCTTCAATCACCTCGAGTGGCGTCTCGGCGAAGTGTCTGGGCGAGCGGACCAGCAACACCAAGCGGCGCGAGAACGTGCCGACGAGCTTCACCGGCGTCTGGAGGCCTTGGCCGCGGATACGGGCAACGCACGTACGCAATGGGAACAAAAAGTGGCGGAGTTGCATTCTTTACTTTCGAGCGCAAACTCCGGCGTATCGCAGCAGCAACTGGATTCCGTGCTGCATTCGGCTCGCGAACAGCTC
>Ga0306921_10004706_pt1 | contig 14072 bp, 11 predicted proteins | sample sta12Cox44000080_FD_203760 | JGI IMG/M metagenome (GOLD analysis project Ga0306921, IMG submission 203760) | Lab enrichment of tropical soil microbial communities from Luquillo Experimental Forest, Puerto Rico - statoxic.12C.oxic.44.000.080 (v2)... | ecosystem: Environmental > Terrestrial >... | reverse complement strand
GTGAAAAGAACAGCGCCTTCACTGGATTGATCCTGAAGAAATTCACGATGCTGGCGATCAGCATCGAGCCTGAGATGAGCACGTAGAAGCGCTTGGCGTTCCATGGAGGCTCGCTCAGCCCGGTTTTCCATCCCATAGCTTCGGAGACGCTGTAGCACATCGAGGCCACGAGCACCGGCAGAGCGACCATGCCTGCCCCGACAATTCCAATCGCAAACAGAATTGTGCCCACCGATCCAACCGCTGGCCGCAGCGCGTCAGCCGCCTGCCGCGTCGTCATGTCAATCGCACTGGGCAGATGCAACACCATCGCCGCTGACACCATGATGCAGTACGAAAGCAGCGTGCTGGCGAGGGTCCCAGCGTGAGACTCGGCTTCACGGGGGCGCTCGCCACCGGTGATGGCGTGCTCGCTGCGCGAACTCGTCTGCCATACCAGCACGTAGGGGGTGAGCAACGATCCTAAGATGCCCACGATTGCGCTCAGGTAGCCGGATGTGCCTCGGAAGCGCGGAACAAATGTACCGATCAGCAGCTGATAAGGATCGGGCCTGGACATGATGGCCGCCGCGACATACAGGAACAAGGGCAGTGAGAACCACAAGAGCACGCGGGTGATTTTCCGGTAGTCGCGGAAGATGAGTACGTACCAGACGGTGAACGCGACCGCGGCGACAAAAAAACTACGTTTTTGCAGCAAAATGATGCTGAGCCCATCGCTGACCGCCATCAGGTCGGCAATGATCATCGCCATGTTGATGAGAATGACGACCAGCGCACAGCTCACGGCTACGCCCTTGCCGTAGTTTTCACGCAACAGATCGACCAGACCCTTGCGCGTCTCGTAGCCGAGGCGCGCGGAGACTGCAAAAACGGTAAACAGAAAGGGAACACAAAGGACGATGACCCAGAGCAGTGAGAACTGGAACGCCGCCCCGGCGACGGTCGCTGTAATGACAACCGAGGGATCGATGTTCGCAGTGCCCGTGACCCAGCCCGGTCCGATCGAGCGCAGCAAGGTGCCGATTCCGCGCCGCGCGGGCTGCGGCGGTGCGGGCTGATGGGGAAAACCGATAACCTGGCCGCGTTCGGGGCTAAGGTCTCTACCGGATATTGGGGAGTTCACTCGACAAGTCTCTTTTGAGCTTTCGTTCGTGACGCAGTCGCAGCGGCCGCCAGTAGGTAATGATGCCGAAGGCCGCAATGGCAGCCAGCAGCAGAAAGCTGCTTACTCCCAAGAAGACGTTCGAGGCTTTGGTCGCCGCTATACGCGCAATCACCTCCGCGTTACGCGGAGTGAGCGTGAGTGCGAACGCCAGCGTAAGCATACCCATGCCTGCCAGCAAGCTGGTGATGTTCTTGGCCCATTTCCCCGTCGCATGATATTGCGCGAAGAACATGAACCCATAGAACACCAGTCCACCGATGAGCAAGAAATTCCCCACGATCGCAATGGGCAGGCGATCCAGCATTGAGAGTAGGACGCAGATTGTGAGCCGGGGGTTGGAAGAGAGCAGCGGAAAGTCACCTCTATCCCTCGCCAAAGCACCGACGGAGCCAACCTCAAGATCTCAGCCTAGCCACTCGAAGTCCAGCCCTGTCCACTTGCGCAATCCAGCCAGCTCTTGTGGCGTCGCACAACCGATCAGGCATTTTTTGCCAGGAAGATCGTAATAGGTGAAGCGCTTGTCGGTATCCTGTGCCGCCAGCAGGTCTACGAAATTTGTCATTATGCGTCGATCGATCCAACCCTCTTCGATCTTCGCATGCCACTTGATCTCTCGGTTAGACAGAATGAAGGAAAGTGCAGCCATTCCGCGACGTAAGTCGATCTCGTCGTGCACGCCTGCAATCGGTAGGGCGTCTGCGGCGAGTATCGCCATCCGGTGGGCAAGCCGCACGTAGTCGCCGGGCGCAGCGATGTACTCCACGTTCAGATACCAGATGTTGTCGGATAGCGGACGATATGGCTCTCGCTCCGAGTCGCTTCCCAGCACGCACAGCAACAGCTTAAAGGGAGAGCGCTCATATTCACTTTCGCGATGACGTGCCAGCAAATCTGCCAGGCCGACGCCCGGGTTCGGACGGACACCGCATGTGGCCAGCAGTTCAAGCTGCCGATCGAGCAGCATGTTGCGGACCATCAATCGGCGCAGCAGGGACATGGTTGGCTCTACCCACTATCCACCGACCCATATCCCCTCGACAAGTGCTACACTGGCGCGCGAATGACGGATGCAAAGAAATCTCCTGCTTCTGTTCAAGGCAACGTAGGGACCACGCCTGGAACGCTCTTCTTGGTGGGCACGCCGATTGGTAACCTCGAGGACATCACGCTGCGCGCTCTGCGCACACTGAAAGAGGCTGACCTCATTGCCTGCGAGGACACCCGCCAGACAGCGAAGCTGCTGAACCATTACGGTATCGAGAAGCCGGTAGTCAGTTACCACGAGCACAACGAGTTGACCCGCTCGGCGGAACTGATCGTACGGCTTGAGCGCGGGGAAAATGTGGCAGTGGTCAGCGACGCGGGCATGCCTGGTGTGAGTGATCCGGGTTACAGGTTGGTGCATCTGGCAATACGTCACCATATTCCGGTTCTGCCTATCCCGGGAGCGTCGGCGTTCCTGTCGGCTCTGGTCGCCAGCGGTTTACCGACTGATTCGTTTCGTTTCGGCGGATTCCTACCCGCGAAAGAAGGCGCACGTCGCAACACTCTCGAGTCCATTGAAGACTCGCAGCGCACGGAGATCTTCTACGAGGCACCACATCGCGTCGTCGGAGCGTTGCGGGATGTGGTTGCACTCCTGGGGGCCGATCGCCAGGTTGTCGTGGCACGCGAGGTTACCAAGCTGCACGAGGAGTTTCTGCGCGGTCATGCATCCGAAGTTCTTGCGACGCTCGAGAAACGCGGCGAGATTCGAGGCGAGATTACCCTGCTGATCGGGAAAGCAGAAAAAGATACGGGAGCGAAATCTTCGGTAAAAAACGTAGCCCAGCGCGTACGCGAGCTGATACAGTCCGAGGAGCTTGACGAGAAAACAGCGCTCAAGCAGGCGGCGAAGGACTTTGGCTTATCGAAGAGCGAGGCCTATCGGGAGTGGCAGCGGAGAAAGGCAATGGATAGTGGATAGTGGTTAGTGATTCGTAGATAGCCTTCCCACTGGAGTGTTACCGCTGTTCCATGCAGCTCAGCACCTCTATCTAACCACTATCCCGCTGTCTGCGCAGCCTTCGCGTTTCGGCCAGCAGAGCCATGCTGTGCATCAGGTTCTGCATGGTCACGATTCCAATGAGCCGCTGGTTATCGACCACCGGAATCATGGTCAACCCTTTGCCGCCGAGCTTGCGAAATGCCGTGGCCAAGGATTCGCCTCGCTGCGCGATCTCGAATGCCTTCATCATGGCTGACTGGACATAACCATTTCCGTCCGAGCGCAGCTCCCGCACGATGTTCTGTTTGCTGATGACGCCGACCATATCACTGCCGCGCACCACCGGAAAGTCGTCCTGCAATGTGTGGACCGCTTTGGCCAGCGCGTCCTCCAGAGTGTCGGCGGTCGAGAGCGTGGCGAACCCTGTAAGCATCACGTCTTCCATGTGCACGCTCTCCAGCACCGACTGAAAGACCACAGAGCGATCTTCCATCTGGGCTCCCACGAAGAGGAAGAAACCGATCAGCATCAGCCAGGTGTTCCATACGCCCAGAAAGATGAGCAGCATGGCGAAGGCCTGGCCGATGGTAACCGCGCGACGTGTAGCTTGAACGTATTCCATGCGCTCGGCCAGCAGCGCTCGCAGGATGCGGCCACCATCCATCGGGTATGCAGGCAGAAGGTTGAATGTGCCCAGAAACAGGTTGCCCCAGAACAGGCTGCGAGGCAGATTACCGGCGTGTACGAAAGGCTGTGACCAGAGCCTTGCCTGGGGCAAGAACGCCAGGATGACGACGCCGGCTGCGGCAGCAATGAACAGGTTTACCAGCGGCCCGGCTACAGCGATGCGGATATCGCGTGCCGGATTCGGCTTACGTATCCCCGTGTCTTCCATCAGGGTGACACCCCCGATGGGTAGCAGGACGATGGAACGGACGGCGAGTCCGCTACGTTTGGCGACGACGGCATGTCCCAGTTCGTGTAGCACGACGCAGCCAAAGATGATGCCGACAAGCGCCAGTCCGCGGCCCGCTCCCGCCGTCCCCATGGTGACCGACTGAGTGAACCAGACGAAAATCAGCAGCAACAAAAAGGTGAGGTGGACGCGGATATCCACACCGAACAGCTGCCCCACCGGAAACGACCAGCTTCGCATTACCGGGCCCGATCCTCCAGCTTCATTCTATAGGGAGCAGCAGTTTTTTACCTTTCCCTCTTGCACCCCGGCAATTACTCGAAGATTTCGCACCCGGATGGCTGGAATAAAGCGGTTCATAGCGGCGATTTGCAGCGGATCCTGCAAGCTGGACGTATGCGATGTCAACGCCTCCACTCGGCTAGGGAGGCGTTGGCTGGAATCACAGGCACGACCGTGGTTACCCGGGAGAATACTGCTACTTTAGCCTCCAAACCACTCTACGCCCTACAATGTGATACTTGCCTTCCAGCACAATACGAATGGCGTCGGTGTAGGCAACATGCTCCTGTTCCAGAATTCGCGCAGCCAACAACTGTTCGTCATCTGTATCCAGCACGGGCACGACTCGCTGCACGATGATTGCACCATGATCGAGGTTCTCATCGACAAAGTGAACAGTACAACCTGATACCTTCACGCCATAGTCAAATGCCTGCTTTTGGGCTTCGAGTCCGCAAAAGGCCGGCAGCAACGACGGGTGAATATTCAAAATACGATTGGGATATTGTCGCACAAACCACGGAGACAGCAGGCGCATGTATCCCGCCAGGCATACAAGTTCAACGCTGTGTTTTCGCAGTGCGGCCACCACTTCGCGATCGTGGTCCGCACGCGCCTTGCCATTCGATGGAATGACCAGTGCGTTCAGGCCGCGCCTTCGGGCCGATTCGATGCCGGCGGCGTCGGCCCGATTGGAGATGACTACCATGATGCTGGCATCAAGGTTGCCTGCGGCAATATTGTCTGAAATGGCCTCGAAGTTCGAGCCGCGTCCAGAAAGAAGAATGCCGAGGTTCTTCATAACACACGATGTGAGTGCATTTCAGACTATCAGAGAGTTCCCGCCCCGGGGGGGCGCACTGCCGCGACACGGCAACAAGGCGCAATCATCCGGCGCCGGCTCCCACAACTGATTACCGATTACTGACCGCTTGTTTCACGGCAGCTTCTGCACTCGCTGCACGTCGCGCACGCCGGGAATCTTGCGCACGCCACCAATAATGCGCTCCAGGTGCTTGAGGTCGGCTATGTCAATGATGATGTCTACCGTAGCGTGGGTTTCGTGGGTCGTGGCCTCGATGTTGCGGATGTTGGTGTCTTCATCGCTAATGACGGCCGTAATCTGCTTCAGCATGCCCGGGCGATTGTCGCAGAAGACGACCAGCTTCACGGGGTAGCCCTGTTGCCATACTGGAATCGTTCCCGGCTTGCCGTCACTGCCCCATTCCACTGCGATGCGCCGGTCGGCGTCATACATCAGGTTGTTGACGTTAGGACACGACTTGGCATGAACCGCAACCCCCTTACCGCGGGTAACGTAGCCGACGATCTCTTCGCCTCGAATCGGGTTGCAACATCGCGCGCGGTACACGAGGAGATCATCGTGCCCCTTGACCTTGATGGCCGAAGTCTCTCCCCCGCCGAAGACACGGCGTACCACGCTTGTGAGCCCGTTTGGCTTGTCTTCTTCGCCGGGTGTGCTGCCCGATACCGTGCTGGCAGCTTCGGGCGGCAATACGCGGGCAAGTATTGTCCGTGAAGAATACTTGCCATAGCCGATGCCGGCAAGCAAGTCCTCCGGCTTGCCAAGTCCGTGCTCGGCGGCAACGCGCGTCAGCTGCAACTCGCTAATGTCCTTGAGCGAAATGCGATACTTCCGTGCTTCCTTTTCGATCAGCTTGCGGCCGATTTCAATAGCGCGTTCGCGCTGGTGAATGTTCAGCCAGTGCTTGATCTTCTGACGGGCGCGCGTCGACTTCACCAGTGTGAGCCAGTCGCGGCTGGGATGATGCCCTGGTTGTGTGAGGATCTCGACGATGTCCCCTGAGCGCAGCTTATATCGCAGCGGTACGATGCGCCCGTTGACCTTCGCGCCCACGCAGCTATCGCCCACCTGCGAGTGAACGTGGTAGGCGAAGTCGATAGGCGTCGCCTCTCGCGGTAGAATTACAATCTTGCCCTTCGGCGTGAATGTATAGACCTCTTCAGGGTAAAGATCGATCTTCAGGGTGGACAGAAATTCGTTGGGGTCCTGCACCTCACGCTGCCACTCGACTACCTGGCGCAGCCACGCGAGACGTTTTTCGTCGCGGGCTGAGACCGGACCATCCTTGTATTTCCAGTGCGCCGCGATACCTTCTTCGGCCATCTTGTGCATCTCTTCGGTGCGAATCTGCACTTCGAAAGCGTGGCCACCTTCGTCGATGACGGTCGTATGAAGTGACTGATAAAAGTTCGGCCGAGGCATCGCGATATGGTCTTTGATCCGGCCCGGCACCGGCTTCCACTGGTTGTGAATGATGCCCAGCACGGCGTAACAATCGTTGACCGATTGTGTGATGACGCGCAGCGCCAGCATGTCATAAATCTGGTCAACCGAAATGCGCTGTCGCTGGATCTTTTGGTAGATGCTGTAGACGCGCTTGATGCGCGACTCCACTCGCGCCTCGATGTTGTTCTCGAGGAGCTTCTCTTCGATGATCCCCTGGACCTTTGCCAGGAACGCCTCGCCTTCCTTGCGGTGCAGCTCGATTGCGCCCTTTACCTGCTTGTAGGAGATCGGGTCCACGTACTGGAATGCAAGATCTTCCAGTTCGCCACGAATCTTCCCCATGCCGAGGCGATGCGCGATGGGTCCATAGATCTCCTGCGTCTCCCGGGCGATCTTCGTCTGCCGGTCGGGCGGCAGGTGCTGCAGTGTGCGCATATTGTGGAGCCGGTCGGCCAATTTGATGAGCACCACGCGGATGTCATCTACCATGGCCAGGATCATCTTGCGGACGTTCTCGGCTTGCTGCTCTTCGCGGGAAGCAAAATCGATTTTGCTGATCTTGGTAACGCCTTCAACGATGTGCGCTACCTGCTCGCCGAACTCGCTGCGGATCTCGTCGATGGTGACGGTGGTGTCCTCGACGGCATCGTGCAGCAAACCGGCGGCGATCGCTGTTGTGTCGAGCCGCATCTCAGCTAACACTGCGGCGACTTCGAGCGGATGGACTAGGTAGGGCTCACCTGAAGCACGAGTCTGGCCCTTGTGATGCTGCAGGGAAAAATCGTAGGCCTTTCGAACGATCGCGAGGTCATCGTTGGGACGATACTCGCGGATCTTAGCCAGGAGATCGCGATAGCGTGTGACCGTCAAAACATTGGTCGCAAACTTCTGGCTGAAAGTCGCCATAGTTGATTATACGATGGAGGGCGCGGAACCGCCGCCGATTCAGGGGTTTCGCAATGCTGCGCTCCGGAGAATGAAACACACCTCATGCGAGTCGCGATCAGTGGCGCATCCGGATTGATTGGAACTGCACTGCACAAGGAGTTGGCTGCGCGAGGGTACGAGTTTGTGCCACTGGTTCGGCGCCAGGCGCTTCCTGGCGAGGTGGAGTGGAATCCTGCAGAGCACCTGGAGCCGGGGAAACTGAGCAGCTGTGATGCTGTCGTGCATTTGTCAGGGAAGAATATCGCCGGTCGCTGGACGGAGAGATTCAAGCGGGACGTGTACAACAGTCGGGTAGAAAGTACCCGGACTCTGGCCAATGCCGCGGCCGAGTCGTTTCGACGGAGCCGCAAGCCGCAAATGTTTCTGTCAGCATCTGCGATCGGGTACTACGGAGATCGTGGCGATGAACTGCTGACAGAATCGAGTCCGCCGGGCAAAGCCGGCTTGTCCCCCGAACTTGTACTGGCCTGGGAGGCAGCCACTGCGCCAGCGAGCGAAGCCAGCCTGAGGGTCGCGAACCTGCGTTTCGGTGTCGTATTGGCGGCGCAGGGAGGGGCACTGCAGAAGATGCTTCCTGCGTTCCGCCTGGGGCTCGGAGGGCAGATCGGCAACGGGCAGCAGTACCTTAGCTGGATCTCGCTCGACGACGTCGTGGGCACAATTCTCCTCACCTTGCAGAACGACAGCCTGCGTGGAGCGGTAAACATCGTCGCACCAAACCCGGTACGCAACGCCGAATTCACCGAGACACTAGGGCACGTGCTGGGCCGTCCAACGCTGCTACCCGTTCCCGCGTTTCTGGTGCGGCTGCTGTTCGGCCAAATGGGAGACGAGTTGCTACTGGCGTCGCAACGCGTCGAGCCTTCAAAGTTAAAGGCGGCGGGCTATCAGTTTCGGCATGCCGAGCTCAGGGAAGCCCTCAGGGCCGTGTTGGCTTAAACTTAAAGCAAACCGCTGCCCGTCCAAATCAAGATTTGGACATAGCAACCGAGAGATTGCAGTTTGGAACCAATGCCGGACTGAGCGACTGGCTGCATGGAATGTCACAAGAGGCGAGACTGCTCACGTTTTCGCCGGCCGCACCTTCACCACAGTGCCCTCCGGTAGCTTTTCCGCCAGAAATTCAACCACGCCGTTGCGAACCACCCCATTCAACTCTATGAGCTTAGAAGCGGAGCCGCTTACAGCTGGAGCTCTGCGAGCCACGCCACGATCCATGGCAAGATTCGCCAAACGATCGGCCTCGCGGTTCTTCTCGCGCGGTACGTGGGTAATCTCGAAGCACTCAACCTGGTCGATCATCTTCATCGCTTCCCGGTGCAGCTCCTTCAGGGCCAGACTGCTCACCTTGTATTCACCCGCGATCTGCTTCACCAGCAGCTCCGAGTCGCTAAACACCTTCAGGGCTTTGAATCCGTGCTTCAAGGTGTATGAGAGCGCCGCGAGTAGTCCCGAATATTCCGCGTAGTTGTTGGTTTGGCGCCCGAGGAATTCGCTCAGCTCAGCCACGGGCCGGCCTACTTCGTCCCCGAAGACAACGCCGTATCCGGCAGGACCGGGATTGCCGCGTGCGCCGCCATCGATATATGCGACAAGGTAGCCCAGTGGTGCACTGGTAATCGCACTGCCGAGGAACTCCTGCGACCTGAACTGCGATTGTCGGGGAATGGGACGGATGGGCATGGCTGCTAGTTTAGTCCAATTTGTAAGATGCTGGTGCCTTGCTGCAAGGAGGTCCGCGGTGCGCCTACCGACCGTGGCCCAGCCGCACTGCGAGCCGCTCAGGCAGGCCGGCGGCGTAGATTCGCTCCTGGGCCTGCTGCAACTCGTATGGAACCCGATAGAAGGTAACGCTTCCCGGCGAGTCGTCATACAACGCAAAGGCGGCGCGCCAGTCTCCATCTCGCGGCTGCCCGACCGATCCCGGGTTGATGAGATACCGCGCGCCGGAACCCAGCGGTACTTTTAGCTTGGCGACGCCGGTGGAGCGTTCGAAACGCAGCGCGACAGGGCGCGTCTTCCCATTTTCCAGCACGAAGCCGCCCTGGACGTGGGTATGTCCAAAGAAGATCCTGCCAAGATGATTGGGCAGCCGAAGGCTGATCTCGGCAGCGGATGGATTCAGCAGGTATTCGTCTTCATCGCGCGGCGAACCATGCACAAACTCCACACCGGGGAGACCATCGCGACGTAGGGGCCCTGGGCGCAGCTCGCGCAACCACTCCAGGTTATCAGGGGAGAGCGTATTCCTGGTCCAGTATGCCGACAACGCAGCGATGGGATTGAATTCGTTAAGATCAGTCAATCCCGAACAGGCGCGATCGTGGTTGCCGCGTACAATCAGCCCTTTCATGGCCTGCAGCCGTTCGCAGACTTCGTTCGGCGAGGCGTTATAGCCAACTACGTCACCCAGATTCACCAACAGGTCGTGTTCCGGTATTACCGCAAGGCAGGCTTCCAGCGCCTCCAGGTTGGCATGCACGTCGCTAACAAGAAGGATACGCACGGTCAGCGTACCTCCGCGGCAGCGACCGGACATCGCGCAAGATGCCCCGGTGCAACTTCGATCAGCGGCGGCAAAGCGTCGGCGCATTGCTTCACTCGTGAAGAGCAGCGCGGTTCGAACGGACACCCCGGAGGCAGTGCGGTGAGTGCCGGGACGGTCCCCTCGATGGTGCGCAAAGGCTCCCTGCGATCGGTTCGAAGTGTGGGCGCCGAGTGCAGCAGTCCCCGCGTATAGGGATGCACCGCCTGTGTAAACACTTGCTTGGCCGAACCCGTTTCCACGAGAGCACCGGCGTACATAACGCCAATGCGGTCTGACACCTGAGAAACCACGGCAAGATCGTGCGAGATAAAGAGCATGGCCAATGAAAACTTGGTCCTCAGTTCGTTCAGTAGCTCCAGCATCTGGGCCTGGATTGTGACGTCGAGTGCAGTAGTCGGTTCGTCGGCAATCAGCAGTTGTGGGCGGTTCACCACCGCCATGGCGATCATGACACGCTGGCGTTGCCCGCCTGAAAGCTGGTGCGGGTAATCACGCGCGCGCCGCTCCGCATCAGCAATGGCGACCGTACGCAAAGCTTCGATGGCGCGCTGCCATGCTTCGGGTCTCGGGACCCTGCTGCGCGAAGCACTGGAGGGCGATGATCGCGGTGACGCAGCAATTGCAGCTCGTCCCGCCGACAGGGCGGTGTTGGTATGTCCAACCGCGTCGCTGCGCAAGGAGGCCTCAGGATGAGCCAGCACGGCTTCGGCGATCTGGTCGCCGACACGCATCACGGGATTGAGTGCGGTCATCGGTTCTTGGAATATCATGGCTATGCCGGCGCCTCGTATGCGCCTCATCTGTGTTTCGGAAGCCCCCAGCAGCTCCTGTCCTCGAAAGGTAACGTTGCCATTAATCAGGGCCTGGTGTGGCAGGAGCCGCAAAATCGCCAACGACGTTACAGACTTTCCGGAGCCAGATTCTCCAACCAGGCCCAGCACTTCGCCCGGGGCTATCTCAAAGCTCACATCGCGGACCGCACGCACCGGTGCCTGAGCAGTCGTGAATTCCACCGATAAATTTCGGACCTCCAGCAAGCCGGACACGCGCTTTATGCTAACAGGAGTCGCAGGCCGCCCGGCAATGTGGCGGTTCTCATACGCTTCCCCTCGCCCAAGCTACCGATGGCCTGCCTTCGCCTTCGTGCAGAATGATCAACCGGGCTCAATTTCCTGAGTCGAAATGAAGAACACGGCCCTCCCAGTGCCGAGCACCCACGGTTTCCGAACCCTGCGTTTCTGCTGTACGATAAGGTAGTTTCTTCTTTCGCTGCTCCTGGTTTGATTGCATGAAGACGGAACAACAACACAGGGAAGATATTGTCCAGTTTGGCAAACTGCTCCACCAGACCGGGTTGGTTGCTGCCACGGACGGCAACCTTTCAGTGCGCCTGGAGGGTGGCCGCATTCTTTGCACACCAACCTTAATGAGCAAGGGACTAATGGAGCCAGAAGACTTGGTGGTAGTCGACTGCCAGGGACATAAGTCGCATGGATGTCGCGAGGTCTCAAGCGAGATTGCCATGCATTTGCTCATCTATCGCATGCGTTCAGACGTTCACGCGGTTGTGCACGCGCATCCGCCGACAGCGACCGGGTTTGCAGCCTCAGGCATGGCGCTGGACCGCCCCCTGGTATCGGAGATCGTGGTGTCGTTAGGATCAGTACCGCTGGCCAGCTACGAGACTCCTGGTACTCCAGAGTTAGCGCAGGCGCTCGCGCCGCTGGTGCGCGAACATGATGCCATCCTGATGGCGAACCATGGGGTGGTCACCTATGGTGCGAGCCTGCTGGAAGCCTACATGAACATGGAAACAGTCGAACACTATGCCAAGATCGCGCTCGTCACCCACTTGCTCGGGCAGCAACAGCCACTCAGCGATCACCATGTGCACAAATTGCGGGAGATCCGCATGAAGCACCACAACCACAATTCTGTCGCCGCCGGTCAGGGGAAAGATTAGGCTACCTCTGTCTGTCCGCAAAGTCGAAAATCACTCTCGAACATAGCTGGGTGTGGTCCTCTCTCGCGATGGCGACGTGATGGAAGTGCACTCCTCCGTATCCCGGTAATGGCCTGCGCCGCTCAAGTGTTTCCGCGCGTCATACATCACTTCCCTCCAAATCTGAACCTTAGCCCTGCTCGAAAGTTCGCCCTTAACGCCGGATACCCCAACACTTCGTTGTAGTGGTTATTGAGAGCATTATCCAGGTTTCCATACACAGTCACGTGAGGCGATATCTGGCACCAGCCTCCCAGGTTCACGATCGCATACCCTGCCGCGTAGTAAATCGGTGGAATGTAGCCAAAAAGAAAATCGGAGTCAGGCCGGCGGCCGACGGCGGTAGCTCCGAGGTTGGCGCTCCAGCGATGTTTTGTGTAAGTAAGCAGCACAGTACCTGTATGTTTCGGACGCCGCAGCAGAGGTGCGCCTACGCCGTAGATTCGGGGGTCGCACCCCTGCAGCGGATCACAAGTCGGCGCCTGCTGGATTTGGGTTGAGGTGTAGGTATATGCGCTCAGCAGGGTCAGCTGTGGCGTGATCTGGCCGCGCAGTTCCACCTCAGCACCCTGCGCCATCGATCGGTTGTAGTTCACGTATTGGCTGGTGTTGGTGATGGAGTCGTACTGGTACTCGATCTGGTTATGGAACTGGTTATGGTAATACACCGCGGTGAACGATAAGCGATTGTTGAACAATCCCTGATCGAATCCGGCTTCCAATGCGCGATTTTCTTCCGGCTGAAGGTTAGGGTTCGGCAGCGTGGGAAAGGTACCGGTGATCCCGAAAGACTGTTCGAAGCTCGGCTCCTTGATGCCCTGGGCGTAACTACCGCGTAGGCGCGTGCCACTAAAGAGTTCGCGCCCATGAAAAAGGAGAAAAGTCGCCGAGACTCGGGGTACGACTTTGCTGCCAAAGCTCTCGTTGTAGACGTAACCGAGACCCGCCAGCGCCGCAAGGCGCTTCCACTGAACGCCTTGCTGCCCGAACAGATAAGAGTTGCGGCGAAGGCCATGTGTAAAAGTGATTCCGGCATTGGAGTTGTTGTAGATGTTTCCGTTCTCGTCTTCGAAGGTGTACCCCAACGTGGTCTGCATCCAGGTCAGGGGTGTGTACGTTCCGAGATACGAGAAGCCCGCAACGTTGTACTTTGAAAGGCTGTCGAAGGCCGAGTCGAACGGACGATCGAGATCGTCAACTGGATTTACGTTCTGGACCAGGTGGTTGTACTCGAAGCCAGTGATGGAATGCTGCCAGGCACCCGGCCCGCTGATGCTTACCGCGGCGCTGGCAAGGAAGTTGTTTTGGTGAGCGTACTGGTTCGGGTCCGGTGGAAGTTCTGGATTGCCGTTAAACCACCAGTTCGACTGTACGCCTGTATGGCTATTGTAATGGCGCACTCGCAGCCGCAGCGCAACGCGATCCGCCAGCCGCAAGCCAACGTTTCCGCCCTGCAGCGAATTTGAGTACGCGTCGTTGATACCTTGTCCTTGCGTGTTGAACTGGTCGCCGAAAACGTTGTAGTCGACAATACCTCCTGCTCCCGCGATGGACGCATATCCGTGCGCCGTGCCGAATGTGCCGCCGTCTGCGCCGAACTCGACTTCGGGCGTGCGCGTGGATCCGGTGGCCGTCCATAGTTGCACTACGCTGGTCATCGCGTCGGAGCCATAGATCGTGCTCGCCGGACCGCGCACGAACTCCAGCCGCTGCACGTTGTTCATGGGTACAACGCCGAAGTCAAAGATGCCGCCCGGATCGTTCACTGGAACGCCATCGATCAGGACTTTGTTGTAATCGGAATCACCTCCCCGCACGAAGAGGCTGGCCAGATTGCCACGCCGTCCGGTGGTGCTCACGACCGCGCCCGGCAAATAGTGAAGCGCGTCGCTGGTTGAGACAGGATTCATAACGGTGAGCTGTTCCGAGTTGAGAAGATCGATGGAGGT
>Ga0306921_10004701_pt1 | contig 14075 bp, 10 predicted proteins | sample sta12Cox44000080_FD_203760 | JGI IMG/M metagenome (GOLD analysis project Ga0306921, IMG submission 203760) | Lab enrichment of tropical soil microbial communities from Luquillo Experimental Forest, Puerto Rico - statoxic.12C.oxic.44.000.080 (v2)... | ecosystem: Environmental > Terrestrial >... | reverse complement strand
CAGGCACTCATCGAAATTCCGCTCGGTTCGAATGTAAAGTATGAGCTCGACAAGGCCAGCGGCCTGCTGAAGGTCGACCGCATCATTCATTCGGCGGTGTATTACCCCGCGAACTACGGATTTATCCCACAAACCTACGCGGAGGACAATGATCCCCTGGATGTGCTGGTGCTCTGCCAGGAGCCGGTGCAGCCGCTTGCGCTGATCAAGGCGCGGGCCATCGGGGTCATGACCATGATCGATTCCGGCGCAAGCGACGACAAGATCATCGCCGTGGCCACAAACGATCCCGAATACAGCGAATACATTGAAGCCCGCGACCTGCCGCCGCACCGGCTGCTGGTGGTCAAGCGGTTCTTTCAGGATTACAAGCAACTCGAGGGCAAGCAGGTGCACGTGGAAGACATTCGGCCAGCGTACGCCGCCATCAGCATCATCGAAAAAGCGCTGTTGCGCTACCAAGCCTTGCGCGACGACCTGCGCGCCGTGCACACTTGACCTGGAGCCACACGGTATGCCCGTAGCACTCAAATGGACGCTGATCTCCCTGGGGATTCTGCTGGTGGCGATCTCCGCCCTGCTGAGCTGGATGGCCGGCAGTCCCAAGGACGCGCTGTACATGGTGCGGTACGCGTTTCCGCACATGCGGGTGGGCAATCTGAAGGCTGGCGATCCGGCGCCGGACGCGCGCCTGCTGGCGCTGGACGGGTCCACGCGCTTTTACATCCGAGAGCGAACCGCCGGGCGGCCGCTGGTGCTCGTGTTTGGCAGCTTTACTTGACCACCCTTCCGTCGCCAGGTTGGCGACATCGCGCAGCTTTACAACGATTACAAAGATCATGCCGACTTTCTGACCATTTACATCCGCGAAGCCCATCCGACCGACGAGTGGATGATGAAGTCGAACGAAAAAGAGAAGGACAACGTTTGCTACAAGCAACCGAAGACCATGGAGGACCGCGTGGCCATCGCCAACGATTTCACAAAACGCTACAAATACGGGGTTCCTTTCGGCATCGACGAGATGTCCAATGCGGCGAATGACGCCTACGCGGCCTGGCCGGAACGGCTATACGTGATTGACGAGAGCGGCAAGGTCTCCTACAAAGGCGGCAACGGACCCTTCAAATATGATCCGAAGGAAGTTCGCTCCTGGCTCGCCAAGCGCTACGGCGAAATAAAGCATCCCCAAGCCGCGGCCACGACGGATAAAAAGTCCTGAATCGGCGACTCGCCTTACACTGCGCTATTCTGGGTGAAAAAAGAGCATCGAGTTTCGTCGATTCCCTCTTCCGGCAGACACGTCGGGTTGGCGCGGGCCCTTTCTAAACTCGGCTTGTCCTCGCGGTCTCGGGCCGTCCAATGGATTCGCGGAGGGAAAGTTAGTGTTAACGGATCGGTGGTCAAGAACCCCGAGGCTCCGGTGCGACTCGGCAAGGATCGCGTCGAGGTTGAAGGAAGGCAGGTCTTTGCCGCAGAAAAGCTCTACTTGATGTTGAACAAACCTCGCGGCGTGGTGACTACTGCCTCCGATGAAAAAGGCCGCAAAACCGTCTACTCGTTTCTTCCCTCCGCCTTTGCACCTGGAACACAGATGGAAAGCAACGCGAGCGCGCGAGCTTGGATTGCTCCGGTCGGACGACTGGATGAAGCCAGCGAAGGCCTGCTGCTCTTCACCAACGATTCCGAATGGGCGGCGCGAATCACCGCCCCCGGCTCGCATCTCGACAAGACCTATCAGGTGCAAATCGACAAGGTGGCGGATCAGCGACTGTTGCAGAGCCTGCAGCACGGCGTTCATTCCAAAGGTGAGATGCTCAAGGCCAAGCGGGCCGCCCTGCTGCGCACCGGAGAGAAAAACTCCTGGATCGAGGTTGTTCTCGATGAGGGACGGAACCGGCAAATCCGCCGGATGCTCGAGGGCTTCGGGATCGCAGTGCTGAGTTTGATTCGCGTGGCCATTGGACCGCTGAGACTCGGCAACCTGGCCAAGGGTCATTATCGCCCGTTGGAGTCCACCGAGAAATTGTCTCTCGACCAAGCCATCCAACAACGAGATACGCCGCCAACCGTGAGGTCCGAGCTGGCGCGCGGCTGAACCCCATGCCTTTGTTTCTGCCGGTCATCAGTGCGATTTGCGACGAAGTGCGGATGCCATGATCTCCCGAATGGAGTCGATGAAGAATCGCGCGATTCCGGCATTTCTAGGAGGAAGACGCGTTTCCGCTACTTTTTGAGTTCGCTCGTGCCGTAGATGGGCGAGTCGTTCGGTATCGGCTCGTTCCAGATGTAGTGGTTGAACCAATCGAGGTTGCACTGCGCCAAAGCGAGCATCGATTTTGGTTTGTTGACGCCGTGTCCGAAACCGGTGTAGAGAACCATACGCGACTCGACGCCTTGATCCTGTAGCCCGCGATAAAGTTCGTAGCTGTCTGGTACCGGCACGCGTTTATCGTTGCTTCCCTGTTGGATGAGGGTTGGTGTTTTGGCCTGCTTGATGGTGGTGATGGGCGAGGTTTTGGCGTAGATTCCGGGATCGTCCCAGGGCGTGGCGTGTAGATACTGGCGGGTGAACGGAGTGATGTCCGTGTTGACGTAGTAGGTCATCCAGTCGCTGATGCCGGCGCCTTCCGAGATGGCTTTGAAGCGGTCGGTATGCGTGGTCAAGAAGGAAGAGATGTAACCGCCTTCCGACCAACCCATGGCGCCAAGCTTGCTCGGATCGGCTATTCCCCTAGAGATCAAAGAATCGACGCCGCTCATCACGTCCCACATATCGCCAACGCCCAAGTTGCGCACGTTTAAAGCGCGGAATGCCGCACCGTAGCCGGCGCTGCCCCGGTAGTTCGGTTCGAGGACCACCGCGCCTTTTGCCAGGAAGAGCTGCGTCGGATAGGCGTAGCCAGCCGGGGCGAGCCTCGGCTGCGAGGTGCCGGTAGGACCGCCGTGAATCACGACGAGCAAAGGGTACTTGCGAGCCGCATCGTAGTCGGCCGGTTTGTAGAGCACGCCTTCGATTTCCGCGCCATCCGTGCTCTTCCAAGAGACAACCTCAGATCTGCCCAGATTCCAATCTTTCACCTGAGCGGTCATATCGGTCAGCTTCTTCGGCGCGAAATTGGCCACCGAAGTAACGAAGAGCTCGCGCATGTGCGCGGCGTCTTCCGTGATGAAGGCCACGGTTTTGCCGTCCGGGGTGAAGGAGGCGTCTTCCATGAGCAGGGTGTCCGGCGAACTGAGGCGGGAGACTTCACCGCTCTCGGCATTTATACGAAAGAGGTGCGCGTTGGTTCTTTGCTCAGCCGCAAAGTAGATGCCCTCGGGTCCCCAGTCGATCAGGTAAGGGTCTTCGTCGAATTTGCCAGTCCGGTCGCGGACGTCAGCGGGAGTGCTCGCGGGCTTGTTCAGCACCGTGGCGATATCCACTACCGCGATGTGGCCGTTCGCATAGTAGTAATACGGTTGGGCCAGCGCAGTCTGAAACGCCAGGGACTTGCCGTCGGGGGAAAACAGGGGAGAGGAATCGGGGCCGGCCAGGGCGATGATTTTCTTGAAGGAGTTGTCCTTGGAAAGGTCAAGCAGATAAATGTCCTGATCCCCGAAGAATGCCAGGAAGGGGTTGGCGGTGGCGCTGAAAGCGATGGATTGGGAGTCGGGAGACCAGGAGAAGCCGGTGACGTTTAAGGACAGATCGGTGAGCAGGCGCTTGGCGGGTTGCGGTAGGCAGCTTTTTTCGGCTTCGGCTACATCCACGGACCACAATTGGTTTTGCCGGAAATCCTTCTCAAAAACCTCATAGTCGCTGTACTTCTCCTTGCGATCCTTGCTGGTCTTGGCTTCCGGGGCAGTGGCGGTAAAGGCCAGGGTGCGGGAATCCTTCGACCAGTGGAATTCGCCGATGTCGGATTCCGATTTTGTCAGTTGCCAGGCTTCACCGCCCTCTGGAGAGATCAGCCAAATCTGGGCACCGGCGGGCTTGCCTTCGCCTTCCTTCTTTTCTTCCTTCTTCTCGTCCCTTTTTTCTTCTTTCTGCTCGTCTTTCTTTTCGGCTGGAGGGAGGGGCTCAATTGCGGCCGGTTCGCGCTCGGTGATAAAGGCCAGCCAGCGGCCATCCGGGGACCAGTCCGCCCGGCCCGCGGATTTCTTGCCGCGCGTAAGCTGTAGGCTTTTGCCGGTGGCGACATGGACGAGCCAAATCTGGTTCACAAATTCGTTATCCTTCCAGTTGGCCTGCTGCACCTGGTAGGCGACCAGGTGGCCGTCGGGAGAGATTTTGGCGTCGCCGATGGACTTCAAGCTGAGAGACTCCTCGATCGTAGGGGTGTGTTTGGCCTGCCCATTTGAGGTCACCGGCAGCCACATTCCCGCAAACGCCAGAACTCCGGCGGCCCACAATCGTGTAATCACGTGGTCCTCCTCATCGGACGGGTTTGAGTGTACCCGCAAAGCGGTCGCGAAAGGTGGCAAAGTGGGCTTCGAGACGTTGCACTGGTCGCGTGGGCCCCATCGCCGAAGCCTGGTCGTCGGTGCTTTTTGCACAAAGACATGACGAATTTCCTCGCGTCGCGACAAGAACCTGTTACAGTAAATAATTGACCATGAGCCTTCTTTCTTCTCTGAAACAAGACAAGACTTTTTCCCAGCCCGTGAATTGGGCCGTTACCATCATCATGATTGCTCTACATTTGTGCGCACTCGCCGCGGTTTTCTTTTTCACCTGGAAAGCGCTGATCGTTTGCGTGCTGATGTGGTGGGTCGCCGGGAGCCTGGGCATCGGGATGGGCTATCACCGGCTGCTCACCCATCGCGGCTATAAGACTCCGAAATGGATGGAGTATTTTCTGACCACCTGCGGCTCGCTGGCGCTCGAAGGCGGACCGATCGCATGGGTCGCCACACATCGTATCCATCACCAGAACACCGATAAGGACGGGGACCCGCATTCCCCGCGCGACGGCGGGTTTTGGGCGCACATGGGGTGGATCATCACCGGGCGGGCGATGCACCGCGACCGCAGCGAACTGCTGCCCTACGTCCCCGATCTGCGCAAAGACAGATTTCATTTGTGGATCAGCAAGTGGCACGTGATTCCCTCGGCTGCGCTGGCGGTCGCGTTTTACTTCCTCGGCGGGTGGCCCTGGGTCTTCTGGGGTGTTTTCGTCCGCTCGGTGATGAGTTTGCATTTTACCTGGCTGGTCAATTCCGCGACACACATCTGGGGCACGCAGCGATTCGATACCGGCGATACCTCGACGAACAGCTTCTGGGTGGCGATCCTGACGTTTGGCGAAGGGTGGCACAACAACCATCACGCCCACCCGCAGGCGGCGCGGCACGGGCACGCCTGGTATGAAGTGGACATGAACTGGTACGGCATCTGGACGCTCCGCACGCTAGGTTTGGCGTGGGACATCAAGAGGCCGAGGGTCGGGGCCGAGTCGAGCCCCGGACGTCTGGCTGCGTAGTTTTTCGCATGCTCTGCTCGGGAAGCCTAAGAGCCGCAAAATCCGACAGAAAGAGCGTGTCGCGACGGTGAGCGCTGGCGAAGAAGTGCGGTCTATCGCCGACGCCTGGCGGGACGGTCCGCCCGCGCCTCGAGAGTCAGTCCGTGTCGCCGACCTTGAGCCTCTGCTCATCGACGCTGTGCTTGGTGATCACCCTTTCGCCGGTGTTCTTGCCGACTGGTCGACGAGCGCCGTGGGACCCACAATTCTATCGTTCTCGGGACGACGGTTTGGCCGTGCTCGGCGCATCGTGAATTGGCACCCGAGAGACAATTCCCTTCCCTTCCTGGATGGTTAGAAACTGGTTCGCTTTTGCCTCCGCGAGAGCGTCTTTCTGACCGCTGGGCCAGCGGATCTCTATGCCGAGAGCCTTGGCCGTGCCGGGCTTACCCAAACCGAATGTCAAGGGCAACTCGCTCTGCGAGAGGTAGCTTGAGCCGGTTTTGACCATGCGGGTGAGCTTTACACCGGCGCCGGTGGTGACGGTGACCTTGGCACCGATGGCGTCACGATTGGATTTCGTGCCAATGAGTTTCATGCGAAGCACGTCGTTCTGGTTGGCGTTTTCGTTGCGCAGGAGGCGCGCCGGGCCGTTGTTGGCGGTAATCACCAGGTCGAGGTCGCCGTCGTTATCGTAATCGGCATAAGCCAGGCCGCGTCCGACGACCGTTTTTTGCACCGCAGCACCCAGTTTCCCCGAAACATTTTCAAACTTCAGATTGCCGACGTTGCGGTAAACGCCCATGGGCTGCGCGTAGCGCAGGGTAGGCTGAACGACCGCGATGTCATCTGAGACATGGCCATTGGCGGAGACGATGTCCAGCCGTCCGTCGAGATCGTAATCCATGAACAAACAGCCGAAGGTGAGGGATTGCGGGGTCATGAGGCCGATACCGGAGCGCGCGGATTCATCGTTGAACAGGCCGGATCGATCGAACTTGTAGAGCGCCGTGCTTTCGTTGGTGAAATTGCCGATGACCAGGCTCGGAAAACCGGAATTGTCGATGTCGGCCGCGTCCGTGCCCATGCCGGCGCGGACGCGGCCGGAGTCGCTAAAGGCTACGCCGAGGTTGACGCCGACTTCGGTGAAGGTGCCGTCGTGGTTGTTGTGGTAGAGCTTGTTGGCCTCGGTGTCGTTTGAGACGAAAAGGTCGAGCCATCCGTCGTTGTCGTAGTCCAAAAGTGCAACGCCGAGAGCTTTGCTGGTGGGATCGGCGAGACCGGCGCGCTTGGTGACCTCCTCAAAAACGCCATTGCCCTTGTTGTGGTAGAGGTGCGAGCTCTCGCCTTTGTAGGTTTGCGGAGTGCAGTAGGACTTATTTTTATTGTCGAGGGTGCAGTACTGGTCGGTGGAGATGGACCATTCGATGTAGTGCGTGACGAACAGATCGAGCTTGCCGTCGTTGTCGTAGTCAAACCACACAGCGCTTGCGGAAAAGCCCGGGCTCGCAACGCCGGCTTTGCCGGTAACGTCGGCGAATTTGCCGTTGCCGAGGTTGTGGTAAAGGCGGTTTGCGCCAACGGTAGTCAGGTAGAGATCCTCGTAGCCGTCGTTGTCGTAGTCGCCGACGGCGCAGCCAAGGCCGTAGCTTTCGACTGCAAGACCGGCTTCGCGCGTGACGTCGGTGAAGGTGCCGTCGTGATTGTTGTGATAGAGCGCCGGATAGGATGGGCCGGTTTTGTGCTCGGGCCAGTCCATGGAATTGACCAGAAAGATGTCCTGCCAGCCATCGCCGTCGTAATCGACAAAGCAAACGCCGCTGCCCATGGTTTCCGGAAGGTATTTTTTGCCGAACGCGCCGGTGTTGTGTTTGAAGTGGATACCGGCTTGGGCAGTGACATCCGCAAATTCGGTCGGGCCAGAAGGCCTCGGAGCGGCAGGCGGAACGCCTACGGGCGCCGCAGGCGTCTCCGTACCAGGCTGCGCGGGAGTCGAAACTGCCTGTCGCTCGGGGGATTGCGCGGGCTTCTCGCGGCAGCCAGCGAAGGCGAGCACCGCGAGCAAAAACGCCGGGGCTTGATGCCGTCGGTGCGCGCAACGGTCCGGGAGCATCTGCGGCCTCATGCCCGGGCACCCGCGGGGACGGCCCGCTTGGAGTCGAACCAGAGTTGCAGGAGCAACGCAACCGGGCCCACCAGGAAGAGCGCATAGAACGGCGCGTAAACGAGCTGGTCGAGGCGAAGAATCATTTCGACCAGAGCTACGATCGCGACAACGATCGACTGCCAGAGGTTCGAGCGCACGGTAGTTTTGGGATCGGTAATCATGAAGAAGATAAAGAGCTGATACATGGGGCCGGTTAGCGGAGCGATTTCGGATTGCCACGGGCTGCCGGTGAGCAGGCTCCGCAGCAAAGCGAAAAGAATGAAGCAGACCACGTAGGTGGCCGTGATGTGGAACCGGCGAACGCGATAGATGATGATGGAGCCCAAAATCCAGATCACGATCATGGGCAGAAGGTAGTTGCCCCACTGGATGCTGAGACTCGCGACAGTTTCGGGAGCAAGGAACAGCAGAACGGAGATGCCAAAGTTCGAAGGGTTCCAAATATGCCGGCCTTTCACGCGAAGAACGTACTTGGACATGATCGAGACCATGGCGCAGAGGGCGTAGGGCCAGAAGGCCGGGGAGCGCACCAGAATGCCGACGCTGATGCCGGTGATGTAGGCGCTCGCAAGATTAGGCCATTTGCCGATGAACAGGCGACCTAGAATCAACTCCGTCACCAGGCTCGCGGCGATGGCCAAGCCGGTTCGCGTGTAGCTCTCAAGAATCCCGAACGATAGATGGCCGACGAGCAGAATCGAGGTGATGAAGGCGGGCGCCAGGTAGCGGTTCTCCGGGCTGAAGAAGCGCTTCCACGCAGCGACCGTCGTCGCTCGCGCCGCTACCGGGTCACCCTGCTCGGTCATTGCGGTTCCTTAACGGCGTGCATTTGGTCGACGGCGGGATGATCGATCGTCTGGATTCGGCCGGAGGGCCAGCGAATTACGGCTTTTTGAACCTGCGGATTCTTGCCAAGTCCGAAGTGCAAGCGGCGCTGATTCTCGGCAGCGAAACCACAGCCACCCGAAACTTCCTGGACCTGTTTCTCGCCGTTCCAGAAGACGGTGACCTCCGCGCCGATAGCACTGCGATTGCTTTTTGTGCCTTCGAGCGCGAATTCGACCCACTGGTTTTCGGGCGTCACCGTATTTTTATAGATGAGCAGAGGGCCCCGTTGATTGGCCACGACAACATCGAGAACGCCGCGGTTCCAAAGATCCGCAAAGGCCACGGCGCGCCCGTCGTAGGTATCGGTCACGCCAACGGCCTGGGCCACATCGATGAATTTGCCGCTGCCGTCGTTGAGCCAGAGGTGTTTGCTTTGATAGCCGGACAAGCTGCGCCCTTCCATCGCCGGCCAATTCTTGGCGTCGCTGATGATGGTGCTGTGCCCCCCGGCAATCTTCGAAAAATCGTACCAATAGCTGCGGTTGTGGTCGAGCGAGACGTATCCGTTGGTCAGATACAGATCGAGCGTGCCATCATTGTTCAGGTCGCCGAATTGCGCGCCGAAACTCCAGCCGCCGAGTTCGACGCCGAAATCGCGAGCGAGATTCTCAAATTGCAGATGCTCCCCGCTGGTGCCTTCTTTCGGCACCCATAAGTTATTGCCCTGGATGAGCACGCCGTCTTCGGAGATGTTGGAAACATAGACGCTGTAGCGGCCCTGGTTCAAGATATCGCCGAAGCTCGCGTTCATCCCGCTTTTCGGGGCGAAGCCCACGCCGGTTTGCTCGCCGACTTCGTGGAAGCGGTGTCCATCGTTGAAATAGAGTTCCGACACGCCATAGTCGTTGGCGATGAACAGATCCGTATGGCCGCTGCCGCGAAGGTCCGCGGCGCCTGCGGCCAAGGCCCAGCGGCGGCTGTTGATTCCCAATTTTTCGCTGACTTCCTCGAATCTGCCGTTGCCGAGATTGTGGAAAAGGTATTTGCGCCCGCCGTTTTTCGCATATTCGAAACTGTCGGGCATCATTTTGGTAGAAGCGAGATGCCACAAATCGACATTCTCGTCGTAGTAGCCGCCGACGAAGAGATCCAACAGGCCGTCGCCGTCGTAGTCGAACCATAGCGCGGTATTGGCGTTGACCCACGGCGGCAGACCGACCTGATCGGTTACGCGCGTAAAACCCCGGCCGGCGTCGTTGTGAAATAATTCTGGCTTGCCCCATTTGATGAGCAACAGATCCTCGTAGCCGTCGTTGTCGTAGTCGCCCCACACGGCCCCCATGGAGACTCCGGTACCCTCGCGGTTCACGTCGGCAACGCCCATTTCTACGGCAACATTCTGGAAGGTACCGTCGTGCAAGTTGCGGTAAAGGGCGTTCTTCGCGCCTTCCTTGCTGGTGGTCACATAAATGTCCGGCCATCCGTCGCGATCGAAATCGACGATCGAGACGGAGGCCCCCATGGAAGCGACCTGCGGCATGATGTGCTCGAGACGGGAATCCAGGGTTGGTGCCTGATGAACGAAATCAACGCCCGCGGCGCGGGAGACTTCCTCGAAATAGAAGCCGTGACGCGCTAAGGCCGACCGCCGATCGAGCTTCGCGCTTGCTCGCTCGGAGGACAAGCGCTTGATGACCAGCGGAGAAAGAATCAGTCCGGCGAAGACTGTCGCGAGCAGGATCCTCGCCATGGGGCCTCGCATCATTCGGGTGACGCTCTTCTCAAGGAATTCTGGAACACGTCGGGAGTGATGTAGCGCGTGTGGTAGTTCTGCCAGTCTTCGGGATGCTTTTTGTAGGCATACTCATCCTCGAGGCGCGTTGGACGATCGACGTAGTCGTCCTTGGCGTGATACGGCAAAGGCAACACCGTTAAGGAGAAAGTGGAGTTGAAGTCGCCATCTTTGATCCACCCATCGCCGACTAGGATAAAGTCGCGGAGCCAACCGTGGCGCGGAGGCGATTGTTCCGGAAAACGCAACGAAAGTTCGTCGCCAGATGCAACGATGACATACCGATCATCAATTTTCTGCAAAAGTTCCCGTACATCGCCGTAGCGCGTGTAATAGCCGATCAGATCGCGCCAGAGTTGTTTTGTGCCGAGAAGCTCGTCGTAACGGGGCACTTCGGGTGCGCCGGCATCGGGCCGGTCGATGACCGAGTAGCCGCGATAATGCAGGTTCGCCACGGAGGCATCGAGCGTTTGCGTTTTGAGCGGAGCTTCCGGGGCGCCCGGAGCCCACTCGATCGAATCCCAGTAGATTTCGAGATTCGTGCGCAAGCGCACCCGCCGCGGAGTGCCGGGACGGAAGACGTTGCTGAGGTTGAAAACAACGGTTTTTTTACGCCCTGCGGGAAAGCCCAGGTTCGCTTGCGCGGTGACCCATCCGCCACGGCCGTCGGGAACCTCGAGGCTCATGCCCCGGGCGCGCCAGCGTTTTCCTTGCGTGATGGCGACGTTCAACGATGATTCGGTATCGTGAATGGAGCCTTGGGCAATGAGATAGAGCGGGCCGGACGTAGGGGCGTCCTCGCCGAGGTCAACTTCGAGGTAATGATCGCGTGTGATTCCTTGGTACTGCCCGCGGCCGAAGGTATCGAGGGCGCGGCCATCGAGTTTACGAACGATCTCGGTGACGTCCTTGCCGTTGTCGTCGACGGCGCGGGCGATCGGACGGGGCGTGGCAACGGTGGTGAAACCGGTCTTCTGCGGTGGAATCACAAAGCGCTCGTCGACATAGATTTCCGTGTTGGCGGGGTGGTCCACGGTCATGAGCGCGATACGATCGTAATAGTAGACCTCCCAAAGTTCCGCGGTGATGCGCAGGTCATAGTAGCCGTCGTGCGGCAGAAGCTGGTCGCGGCCGATCTTGTACCATTCCCCGGTGGTGGCAATTTTCGCCGAGCCCAGGGTGTTAATGCGCAAGCCGATGGCGGAGCCCCACGGCACGGCGTCCTTGATGAATTCCATGTGCGTGCCATTCCAGGCAAACAGGAACGGGCAACTGGCCTTCAGACGCTGCTCGGTGACCACTTCCTGATCGGCGGGCACCCCAAATTCGGCACGCACCGTGCCGTTCGGCCAAACGACGCGCACCACTTCGGCGCTGGTCTGGTTGCCAAGACCGAAGTGCAGTTGCGGGCCGGTGATCGGCTGCTTTTGCACCAGGAGGCCGGAACGAATTTCGATTTCTCCGCCAATGCCGAAAGGATTGATGCGCTGGTCACCGGCGGCTTGCTTCGCGTGAGGACGGACGATCTGCCAGTGGTAATTCTTCGAGCCTTGCGCGGCGCTCTCGGCGGGCTTGCCGCTCGGGTCGAAGCCCAACAGCTCCAGCTGGCCGTTCGAGTTTAAGTCGGCGATGTCGAAGATTCTGGCCAAGCCGGTCGAGCTGCGGAGTGCAGAGAATTTTGCGGAAGAATCGCCCAGCCAAATCAGCGGGGCGGCGAACTGACCGGGCGCCGGCGCCACGGGACTGAGGACGAAGTCCATGGCGCCGTTGTTGTCGAGGTCGGCGACCAGCAGCCGGACTTCGCCTGCAAGACTAGCAGCAGGATTGGGGACTTCGAAGAGCGGCTTCGCACTCCAGCCGCTCTTATCGCTAAAGGAGATGCTCGCGATGGTGCCCGAGGACTGGACGACGATAAGATCTAGGACGCCGTCGTTGTCGGTGTCCGCGACGGCCAGAGCTTTGACCGTGGGCATGCTCCACGGGAGCGTCAGCTCGCGGAATTGACCCTGGCGCTCGTTGTGGAAAATGTGCAGACCGCCGGTCCCGTCGACGATCGCCGCGTCGGCGTTGCCGTCGCCATCAAAATCCGCCCACGCAAACCCACGAACGCCGGAAATTCCGGGGAACGGCTCGATGACCGTAAAGCTGTCGTCGCCATTGTTGCGAAGCACTTGCGGCCGGCCGTCTTTTTTGCCAAGAACGATGTCCAAGTCGCCGTCGGCTTCGATATCGACGGCCCAGGCTCCCAGGTAGGAACTGTTGGTAATGCCTTTCGGTACTTTGGTGCTGGCGGTCACGTCGACAAATTTTTCCGGAGAGTCCTGGCGCATGAAACGCAATCCGCCGGCCCCGGCGAGGACCAGGTCGGTCTTGAAGTCGTAATTCCAGTCGACCTCGAGAATACCTTCGGGCGTCGGCGCGAGGGCGGCTGGTCCGCCCGGAAATGGAAAGGCCGCACCGGAGGAGAGGCGAACCTCATGACCATCGGCCAATGCTACGACGGGAGCGCCTGCGCTACCGAGGGCCACCGCACCGATCCAGGTCCAGGGAGCCGCGGCTCGGTTCGTGACGGGCTTGGCGGCGAACGCCAACGCGGTGTCCGGAGGCGCAGGCGTGAAATCTGGCTGAGCCAGGCGAAGGAAATGGGTGAAGGGTTCCGCTTCTTCTCCCGCAGGCGCTTTCAAGACCGCCAGGCTCTCGCGGAATTCCGGGACGCGCATCAGCGTGTTACGAAGGAAGGTCGTTCGAGCGGCGGCGGCGCGGGGATCGGGACCGTTCGCCGCGGTCTCGAGAGCCAGGAGTTGAGCTTTCACTTCCGGAGGCCAATTCCCCGACCGCGCGGCGATTTCGGCCAGCTGGGTCTTCAGCGTGGTCGAGTCTCCCCGCTTTGCCGCGATGCGGGCGAGTTCGAGTTGCGCAGCAAGGTTGTCCGGTTGAGCCGAGAGGATTTTCTGAATGAGCCGCTCATACTCGGGGTCACCTTCGGCGCCCCCCAGGCGTTCGACTTCTTCTGCGAGTTGATAGGCGGCGCGATAGTTGCCGGGATTGCTTTCGACGGCCTTGCGCCAATCGGCGATCGCACTAGCGGAGTTGCCGCGGGCGCTTTCGAGCAAACCGAGCAACTGGTAGATGCGATCATTGTCGGGCTCGAGGCTGCGAGCACGCTCTAAACGCTCTCGGGCCACGTCGAGTTTTCGTTGTCGCAGAGCGAGAACCGCCCAATTGGCCCAGCCTGCGGGTTCGCCCGGGACGAGCGTGGTGAATTCCGAAAACTTGGCGTCCGCGGTTACGTCATTGCCGACTTCGAGGGCGCCAAGGCCCACGTAGAACGCGGAAATCGCATGGGCGTACTCCTTCGTGCCCGGTTGCGGGAGTTTGCCGGCCTTTCCGCAGGCCCATAAACCCATGGCCACACCAGCACAGAGAAGCAGAAACCTGGCTCGGCGAAGTTTCACGATCCATGGTCTCTGAGGCTCCCGCCTGGACAAGCTATCTTCGAACCTGAGTGTTTGGGGCATAGTGTTAAACAATCATTGACGATAGTTCGCTTTGCGTACAACATGTGCCGCGCTCTGCCGGGAAATCGCCGCCCGAATCCCTGGCGGTTCGTACTTCACATCGCGGAGGCTTGGCACCGTACCATGTCGGAAAAGAATGTGATCAGCAATCAAAAGCAGATCCTCAAGAACCAAAAATCCATCCTTCGAAACCAGAGCCACATCCGAACCAATCAGGAAACCATCAAGAAAAATCAGGCGGCGATCCTCAAGAATCAGAGCAGCCTCGATACCATCCTCGAGAATCAGAAGGAAATCCTGGCGCTGCTCAAGAAGTAACTGCCCGT
>Ga0306921_10004700_pt1 | contig 14075 bp, 9 predicted proteins | sample sta12Cox44000080_FD_203760 | JGI IMG/M metagenome (GOLD analysis project Ga0306921, IMG submission 203760) | Lab enrichment of tropical soil microbial communities from Luquillo Experimental Forest, Puerto Rico - statoxic.12C.oxic.44.000.080 (v2)... | ecosystem: Environmental > Terrestrial > Soil... | reverse complement strand
GAGATCACCTCCATGCTAGACCGACCCACATCCGATCTCTCGAGCCCAACGCCGGTCCCCGGCGAGGATCAGGCCCTGCTCGATGCGTATTCGCGTGCCGTCATCGACGTGGTCGAACGCGTCGGTCCCGCCGTGGTGCGGCTCGATGTGAAAGCAGGCGGGGGGCCGCCGCGCGGCGGCACGGGTTCGGGGGTGGTGGTCGCACCGGATGGGTTGGTGCTCACCAACAGCCACGTGGTCGGCGCCGCAAACGAGGTCAAGGTCTCGACGGTCGAGGGACGCAGCCTCTCGGCGCGGGTGGTCGGCGACGATCCCGATACCGATCTTGCGCTGGTGCGGGTCGATGCCGCGGTAACCCTGCCGGCGGCGGTGCTTGGCAATTCCAAGCTGCTCAAGCGCGGTCAGATGGTGATCGCGATCGGCAATCCCCTCGGGTTCGAATCAACAGTGACCACCGGCGTGGTGTCAGCGCTCGGCCGCTCGCTGCGCTCGCGCTCGGGCCGCCTCATCGACGACGTCATCCAAACCGATGCCGCGCTCAACCCGGGCAATTCCGGCGGCCCTCTCGTCTCCTCGCGCGGCGAGGTCGTCGGCATAAACACCGCCGTGATCATGGGCGCCCAGGGCATCTGCTTTGCCGTTGCCTCGAATACGGCCACGTTCGTTCTGGGCGAACTGGTCCGCCACGGCCGGGTGCGCCGCGCCTATATCGGTATTGCCGCTCAGCAGTTCACACTGTCACGCCGGCGCCGCCATGCCGCCGCCCTCGCGCAGGAGAGCGCGGTCATGATCGCTTCGGTCGAGCCGGGAAGCCCCGCGGACCGCGCCGGGCTGGTGGCCGGCGACATCATCCTGTCGCTCGACGGGGTCAGCGTGACCGGAGCGCATGATCTCATTCGCCTGCTTGCCGGCGAGAAGATCGGGCGCAGCGTCGCGATGGAGCTGCTGCGCAATGGCAGCCGGCATATGCTCTCGCTCATTCCGGATGAGCGGCGGCGCGGCTGAATCACTTGCGAGGCCACCAGTCCTTGCCGACCAGCGCGAGTACCGTGCTGCCGTAGACGATCAGCCCGACTGCCGCCAGGACCGCGAGCGTCCACACTTCGCGCAACGAGTCAGCCTGAGAAAACAGCAGCGCAGCGCGTGGATGCGCCAGCCAGAGCACAAGACCGAGGGCGAGTCCCGCGATCGTCAACCTCGCGGTCACACTCCGCAGTCTCGGCTCGAACACGAAGTGGCCGCGTCGCGACGCGAACCAGGTCACAAGCACGAAGTTGAGCCAAGCACCGGCCGAGGTGGCAAGCGCGAGCCCCACCTGCGCCAGCGATCCCATCAGCACCAGCACGATCTTGAGTGCGACATTGACCGCGACGGCAATCAGCGACGCCTTGACGGGGGTAGCGGTGTCGCCGCGCGCGAGAAAAGTCGCCGTTATGCTGCGAATCAGCACAAACGGCAGCAGCCCGAGCGCATAAGCCGCGAGCGTCGCCGCCGCCGCGGCGGCATCTGCTGCGGTAAATGCGCCGCGCATGAATAACGCGCGCATGATCAGCTCGGGAACCACCAGAAACGCCACGATACAAGGAACCGACAGCAGCAAAGTGAACTCGATGGTGCGGCTTTGCACGTTGCGCGCGCCGGCCTCGTCGCCGGCTGCGATACGGCTCGCCATTTCCGGAAGCAGCACGGTGCCGGCGGCAATCCCGATCACCCCGATCGGCAGCTGATTGAGCCGGTCGGCATAATAGAGCGCCGACAGCGCGCCTGCGGAAAGGAAGCTGGCGATGATCGTGTCGGCGAACAGGGCGATCTGCACGCCCGCTGAGCCAACGGTCGCTGGAATGAGCGCCTTGAAGAAGCGCTTGACGTCCTCGTCCCAATCGGGCCAGCGCAGCGTCGTCATGACGCCGTTGCGCAGTGCATCGCCGCCGACGAGCAGCACTTCGAGGACGCCGGCGATGAATACCCCCCACGCCGCGGCATGACCTGCCGTCGGGAAGAACGCGGCGAGCGCAAGTGTCATCATCATTGATAGGTTGAGCAGAATGGGTGCGGCGGCGGCGGCGGCGAAGCGCGAGAGCGCGTTGAGGATGCCGCCATAGAGCGTCACCAGAGAAACGAGCAGCAGATAGGGAAAGGTGATGCGCGTGAGCTCGACCGCCAAAGCAAACCGCCCGGGATCGTCGACAAATCCGGGTGCCAGGAGCGTGATCACGGCCGGCGTGAAGGCGAGCGCCACCGCGAGCAGCACGAGTTGGCTGGCGAGCAGCAGCGTGAACACACGGTCCGCGAAGCGTTGCGCCGGATCGGGTCCGCCCTGTTGGCGAATGCGCGCATAGGCGGGCACGAAGGCCGCGTTGAAAGCGCCCTCGGCGAAGATCGCACGGAAATGGTTTGGCAGCCGCAGCGCGACGAAGAAGGCGTCGGCGATGGGACCGGCCCCGAGCACGGCGGCAAGCACAATATCGCGCGCAAAACCGGTGGCCCGCGATGCCAGTGTTAACCCGCCCACGGTGAACAAGCGTCCGAGCATGGGCCTGTGTCCCGCTCCCCTGTCGTGCCGCATCTCGCTTGGAGTTTACCGGATGCGTAGCTTTGCGGAGCACGGCAATCCGGTTTCAGCCGCCAGGTCAACCCCGCAGCGCCTGCCGTACCGCTTCGATGATGCGGTCCTGCGTCGCCTCATCGAGATAGGCGTGCATCGGCAAGCTGATCACCTCATCGGCAAGCCGATCGCTCACATCTGCTCCAGTCTCCGCAACGGGAAAATGCCGGTACGGCGCCTGGCGGTGCAGCGGGATCGGATAATAGATGCCGGTGGGGATGCCCTGTGCCTTGAGCGCGGCTGCGAGCCGGTCGCGTTGACCGGGCGCAACGCGAATCGTGTATTGCGCCCATACCGAGGACGAGCCGTGCGCCACCTCGGGAACCCGCGCCATGTCGGCAAGCCCTCTGGAATAGCGCTGCGCAACGCGCTGGCGGGCGACGATCTCCTCCGGAAAAATTTTCAGCTTCTCGATCAGTACGGCGGCCTGCATCGTGTCGAGCCGGCCGTTGAGGCCGATGCGCACCGATTCGTATTTGTCGCGTCCTTCGCCGTGTACGCGCAGGCTGCGGAGTGTGAGCGCAAGCTCGTCGTCGTCGGTGAGCACCGCGCCGCCATCGCCGTAGCAGCCGAGCGGCTTTGCCGGAAAGAAGCTCGTGGCGGTTGCTGGCGCCAACCCGCCAACCCGGTGGTTCTTGTATGTGGCGCCAAACGCCTGCGCAGCGTCATCGAGCACGAACAGGTTTTCGGCGTCGGCGGCCGCTGCGAGGCGATCATGTGCTGCCGGCTGTCCAAACAGATCGACGGGAATCACAGCCTTGGGATTGAGCCCGAGCTTGCGCGCCATGGCGCAGGCGGCCGGTACGCTTGCGGGATCGAGATTGAAGCTATTCGCTTCCACGTCGGCGAAGACCGGGGTCGCACCGACCAGCACGATCACCTCGGCGGTCGCGGTGAAGGTGAAGCTCGGGCAGACAACCGCATCACCGGGGCCAACGCCCTTGGCCATCAACACCATCACCAGGGCATCGGTGCCGCTGGCGCAGCTCACCGCGTGGCGCGCACCGCAAAATGCGGCGAGCTCGGCTTCCAGCGTCCGCACCTCCGGCCCGAGGATGAACTGACAGTGCCCAAGCACCCGCGCGATTGCGTCGTCGATCGCGCGCCCGAGTCGTCGCCGTTGCGCGGCAAGATCGATGAACGGGATCGGCGCGGGATCGAGGCGGGCGCGCGGATTCATCGTCCTCACCGAAAGCGGTGGCGTCGCCGAGAAAGCCGGATCAGCCGGTCAAGCGGCGCGGGGCGGGACGGCGGCGCGCAAGTTCGGCCATCGCCCGGCTCTCCAGGCAGCGGATCGCGATCTCCAGGCTCGCCACCCCCTCCTCGCCGCTCACCGCGGGCTCTTTGCCGTTGCGAATCGCGGCGACGAAGGCTTGCAGCTCGGCGCGCAGCGGCTCCGCATGACCGACCGAGAGGTGGCGCATCGAATAGCTGCCGTCCGGCTGGAAACCGAAACATTCGGTGACTTGCCGGGTCAGCAGGTCGCCGGTGATGTACTTGTTGCGCGTCGCGATCACCACGTTGCGTGCCTTGAACGGCGTAAGCCAGTTCGTGTTGATGTGGGCGAGCACACCGGAGGCAGTTCGGAACTGCAGGAGCGCAATATCCTCCCGCTCGGCGATAGCGCTGGAGAGCTGCGGCTGCACTTCCGCGATCTCGGATTCGGTGAACCAGCGGATGAGATCGATATCGTGGACCGCGAGGTCGATGACGACGCCCACGTTCGACATGCGCGGGGGGAACGGGCCCACGCGGGTGATGGCGATGGAAAGAATGTCCTCGTCGCGAATCGCGTCCTTGATCGCTTCCACGGTCGGATTGAACCGCTCGACATGACCGACCATGAGCGCCACGCGGGCGCGGCGCGCCGCGGCGATGATCGCGCGCCCCTCTTCAACCGACGGAGCGATCGGCTTCTCCACTAGCACGTGGACGCCGCGCGCGATGCAGCGCAGTGCCAACTCGCGATGCAGATGGGTGGGCGCGGCAATGGTGAGCGCATCGACGCCTTCCGCAAGCAGCGCGTCGACATCGCTGAACGCCGCACAGCCGAGCGCTCCGGAAACGAAATTGCGCTGATCGCCATCGGGATCCGCGACTCCGACAAGGTGCACGTCGGCAAGATCGGCGAGCACCCGCGCGTGGTTGCTGCCCATGACGCCCACGCCGACCACGCCGACGCGTAGCCGACGATCCGCGCGCCCGTCCGCGGATTGCATCATGCGGATTGCACCATGATGTGGGACGCCCCTCCCGGAAGCCGTGCTCGATTCTCCCTAGCATGGGCTCGATGATCTGGCGATGCCAAGGTTTTGCCGACGGTACACGTTTTGCATCAAAACGTTACACGGAACGGACCCAGCAGTCGCTGGCAAGTTATTGATTACCAATGAAAATTACCTCTTTCGACCCGGCTTGTCTAAGGACATACAGACCCGGCGCGCCGCTAAGGGTTTGGTATTCGGGTCATCGCGCCGACCGCCGGAGCGCGCAGAATCATTCCTCCGATCACGCCGACCCCCCACACGTAAGTCCATCCTTCGGTGAAGTCGAACAAATGGGAATTGAACAACGAACTGACGATATTTTGGACCACGACCACCAGCCCGATCCCCGTCGCGAGCCCGCTGGCCGCAAAGAGCCGGAGGTGAGCCATCCACATCGCAACCAGCAGGGCGGCGCCGATAAGGCCGATCTCGATCGCGACCGCAAACAACTGATTGTGCGGATTACGTGGGGCTTGCCCGGCCATGCCGGTCTGTCCGACGGCAGAGCGGCGGAATTGCTGCGGAATCGAACCGGTGCCATGGCCGAACACCGGCGCATCGGCGATGAACATGATCGATCGACGCCAGAATTCCAGCCGCTCGCCGGTGCTCGTACGAACACCGCCGGGCTGATAATCGCGGGCCTCCTGCACCACCGCGGTGACGCGTTGTCGCAAGCTGGGCGAAGCCTGCCATGCAGCGATCGCCAACACCGCTATCGCAAGCGCGGCGCCGGCGAGCCCTCGCCAGCCGAATCGGCGCGCACCGAACAACAGGAGCAAGACCGGAACGACGACTAGCGCAGTGCGGCTCGTTGCGACGAACACGACGTTGGCGAGAAAGATGAGCGCCAGCAGCAGCAGTCCGGCCACGAGAAGACGCCGCGCGTTTTCCCATGCGACGAGCGCACTTTCGATCAGCCCGAAAACGCAAAGCACGAATAGGGTGCTTTGCGTGATGCGATCCTTGACGGGCACCCCGATGATATCCGGGTTGCGGCCGCGCCAGGGCAGATCCGGAAGGAGAACCAGCCCCCAGGAAACTACGAGCAGGATCGTGCACGAAATCAGAAATCCCGCGAGCACCCATATGCCGCATTCGGTGCGCCGCACTTTGCCGGGCTCGAAGCAGCGGAACTGGGCCAGCAGCAGCGGGATGGCGAGGAGCTTGTAATAGGAGCTCAGTCCGTTGACGCGCTCGGCAAGCGGCGCCGCGGACCACAGCATCCCAAGAACGCCAAATACGCATAGCGCGACGGGCAGGCCGCCAGCCGCGGTAAAGAGTTCGCGGCGGAGCGCGGCGAAGTCGCGCATGGGAATTCGCGTCACCAGCCAGATCGCTATCAAGACAATCGTTCCCGTGGTCGACCATGGCAGTGCCGCCGCCACGGCGACCGCCGCGCGATCAGCGCACCAAGCCCATTTTTCCGGATCGCTGATATTGGCGACCATTCGCTGCGACCAGGCCGCTGGCACGGCATGCCTCCGCGTCGCAGCAGCGGAAGCGTCAGAATCCTGCGGCAGCATCGGCGCGAAACCAGTCGACGAAGCGGCGGATCCCTTCCTCGATCGACGTTTTCGGCCGGAAACCCACCGCACGCTCGAGATCAGCGACATCCGCGTAGGTCTCTGGCACGTCGCCCGGCTGCATCGGCAGCAATTCGCGCAGCGCGGGCTTGCCGATTGCCTCCTCGATCAACCGAACCACTTCGGTTACCTCGACCGGTTGGCTGTTTCCGATGTTGTAGACGCGCCAGGGAGCGGGGCTGGAGGCGGGATCAGGGTTGCTTCCCGACCAGGCTGGATTCGCAACCGGCGGCCGCGCCACAAGCCGCACGACCGCTTCCACGATGTCGTCGATATAGGTGAAATCGCGGCGCATCTTGCCGCCGTTGAACAGCTTGATCGGCCGGCCCTGCAGGATCGCCTCGGTAAACAGCCACATCGCCATATCGGGCCTGCCCCACGGCCCATAGACGGTGAAGAAACGCAACCCGGTTGCCGGCAGCGCGAACAGATGAGCATAGGCATGCGCCATCAGCTCGTTTGCCTTCTTGCTCGCCCCGTAAAAGTTCAGGGGATGATCGACATTGTCGGAAACGCGAAACGGCATTCGCGTGTTGGCGCCATAGACCGAAGAAGACGAGGCGTACACGAGGTGCCGACAGCCCGCATGTCGGCAGCCTTCGAGGACGTTGAGGAAGCCGATGAGATTGGTATCGGCATAGGCATATGGATCGATCAACGAATAGCGCACGCCGGCTTGCGCAGCGAGGTGCACAACTTCGGAAAAGCGATGCCCGGCGAACAGATCGGTCATCCCCTTGCGATCGGCCACATCGAGCTTCTCAAATTGAAAATTGGCAAAACTCTCGAGCTGTCTCACACGCCGCTCTTTCAGGCGCGGATCGTAGTAGGCATTGAGATCGTCCAGCCCCAGTACCTCGCGGCCGTCCGCCAGCAGGCGGCGCGCGACGTGCATCCCGATGAAGCCGGCAGCGCCGGTGACAAGGACAGGATTTGCCAAGATCACCCCTCTCTAGCGCGACGATGCTGCCGATCCCTACAATGCCGCGCCGTGACGCCAAGAGAAAAGGCTCGCCGAGCGAGGCTTGAAAGTAGCTGATGGAGATTGTCCCCGAAAGAGTGTCGACTTGGCCGCGGAAATTACCTCCCCGTCTCGGACGAGCGATCCTCGCATGAGCGCGCTGATAACCGAGGCAGCGGCACTGCGACGCTGGCTGTTCGACGCCGCGCTGCCGCTATGGTGGAAACTCGCCGCTGATCGCAATCGAGGCGGATTCCATGAGGCAATCGGCCTCGACGGCAAGGTGAACGCGCAGCCGCACCGGGCGCGCACCATCGCGCGCATGGCGTATTCGTATAGCGAAGCCGGCAGGCTGGGCTGGGACGGCCCCTGGCAGGACGCGGCGCAACATGCGCTTCGCTATCTGCGCGAGCATTTCGTTGCCGCCGATGGAGCGGTTGCATCGGTGGTGCACCTCGACGGCCGCATCGTAGAACCGATTTTTGAGCTGTACGATCAGGCTTTCATGCTGCTCGCCTGCGCGAGCGGACAGCGTGCGTTCGGTGAGGCGGCGGGCTGGCGCCGCTGCGCGCTTGCGGTGCGCGCCCGACTGGAGCAATCCCTCGCCCATCCCCTTGGCGGCTTCTGGGACGACCGCAACGCACGCCTGCCGCAACGATCCAATCCGCATATGCATCTTCTCGAGTCGGCCCTCGCCTGGATGGCGATCGACGAAGACCCGGCGTGGCGCGGCCTAGCCGACGGCATTGCCCGGCTCTGTTTGGAAAGATTCATCGATCCGGCATCCGGCGGCTTGCGCGAGGCTTTCGCGGACGACTGGTCACCGGCTCTTGGCATCGAAGGCGAGGTTTGCGAGCCCGGCCACCATTACGAATGGGCGTTCCTGCTCGATCGCTGGGCAAGGCTGACCGGGCGCGAGCAGCCAGCAGCAGTGTCGCGGCTGATCGCATTCGCCGATGCGCACGGCATCGATCGCAAGCGCGGCGTCGCGGTCGGTGCGGTATTGGCGGATGGCACGATACACAATCCGCTCGCGCGATTGTGGGCACAAGCCGAGCGCATCCGCGCCTACATCGCCGAAAATCGGCCTCACGCCGAGATTGCTGATGCGGTCAAGGCATTGCGCCGCTTTCTCGCAACGCCCACGCCGGGCCTCTGGTTCGACCAACTCGGCCCGGACGACGAGTTCGTGATCGAGCCCGCGCGCGCAACTCAGCTCTACCACATCATCGGCGCGGTCACCGAACTCGAACCGATAATTCGGCTCGCAGGAACGCCGGGGCTATCCGCTCACGAACGAGCGCGCCGCGTCGTCTATCTCGTGACCGAGGACTGGTATTTCATCTCGCATCGCCTGCCGATGGCACGTGCCGCGCGCGAGGCGGGATTCGAGGTGCATGTTGCGACCCGCCTCGACCGCCATCGCACCGCCATAGAAGCCGGGGGTTTTCACACGCATCCCATTTCGTGGCGCCGCGGCAGCCTTGATCCCCGCGATCTGGCTCGGGTCGTGCGCGAGGTGCGCAAGCTCTACCGGGCGCTTGCGCCTGACCTGGCCCACCATGTCGCCTTGCCCGCGACCCTTGCCGGGTCGCTGGCGGCGATCGGGCTTCCCGTCGTTTGCGTCAATGCGATGACCGGTCTCGGCACCATGTTCGTCAGCGACACGGCCAAGGTGCGCATGTCGCGTCGACTCTTGGATCCCGCATTGCGCCTGCTGCTCGGACGGCCGCGCTCAGTTGTGCTCGTGCAAAACGAGGATGATCGCGCGCTGGTCGAGCGGCTTGGCGTCGGCCGCAAACAAACAGAATTGATTCCCGGGTCAGGCGTCGACACCGACGCGCTCAAGCCTCTGCCCGAGCCCACCGGACCAATCACCATCGCATTCGTCGGCCGTTTGGTGGAATCGAAAGGAATCCGCACCGTCATTGCAGCACATGAGCGGCTCTGCCGGCGCGGGCGCGATATCCGTTTGCTTGTCGCCGGCACCCCGGATCCGGCCAATCCGACCTCCATGGCACGGGAGGAGATCGAAAGCTGGACGAAACAGCCTAAGATCTCCGTTCTCGGTTTCGTCGAAAATATCGCCGAGGTTTGGGCATCCGCGCACATCGCCGTATTGCCTTCGCAGCGCGAAGGACTCCCGTTAAGCCTGTTGGAGGCCGCCGCCTGCGGACGCCCGCTCATCGCCACCGATGTCCCGGGCTGCCGCGCCGTCATCCGCCCCGGGATCAATGGATTGCTGGTGCCGCTCGGTGACGCGGACGCTCTCGCCGATGCGATCGATCAACTGGCAGCCGATGCCGCGCTTCGGCGCAAGTTTGGCCAAGCGAGCCGCGAACTGGTGGAAAGGGAATTCTCGGCGGCGCGCGTTGGGCGCGACCTGGTACAGCTTTATCAGCGCTTGCTTGACCCTGCGCGCTAGCGGCAATGATTGCGAATGCCGCGCGGCACAGGCTAAGAAGCGGTCAGCAGAGGAAAAGTTCAGGGCTCTTCGTGTCGCACGGTCGCAAGCTCGCCGTCATCGGGCTCGGTTACGTCGGGCTGCCCGTGGCGGTTGCGTTCGCCCGCCAGGGTGCATCGGTTGTCGGCTTCGATATCGACCCCGACCGCATCGCCGAACTCAGGGCCGGTCGCGACCGCACGCGCGAGGTCGAGCCGCACGAGCTCAGCTGCCCTGATCTTCGCTTCACGGCCAACACCGCCGAATTATCCGGCGCGGACTTTTACATCGTGACAGTCCCCACCCCGATCGATCAGGCGCGGCGCCCCGACCTGACCGCACTCTTGCGTGCCTCGCACACTGTGGGTGGCGTGCTCAAGAAAGGCGACATCGTCGTTTACGAATCCACCGTCTATCCCGGCGCGACCGAAAACGACTGCGTGCCGATTCTCGAGCAGACGTCGGGACTATCGGCCGGGCGCGATTTCACCGTCGGCTATTCGCCGGAGCGGATCAATCCCGGTGACAAGGCGCATCGTTTCGAGACCATCACAAAGATCGTTGCCGGACAGGACGCGCGCACGCTCGACATCATCGCGGCGGTTTATGGCTCGGTTGTAACCGCCGGATTGCACAAAGCGCCTTCGATCAAAGTCGCCGAAGCGGCAAAGGTTATCGAGAACGCGCAGCGCGATCTCAACATCGCTTTCATGAACGAACTCTCCGCCATCTTCCACCAGCTCGGCATTGATACGGGAGACGTGCTGGCGGCAGCGGCCACCAAATGGAATTTTCTGAATTTCACGCCCGGTCTGGTCGGCGGTCACTGCATCGGCGTCGACCCCTACTATCTGACGTATCGGGCGCAGAAGGCGGGGTATCACCCGGACGTGATTCTCGCCGGCCGGCGTATCAACGATTCGATCGGCGTGCGGGTGGCGCGGGAGTGCCTGCGCCGGCTGGTCAAGGCGGGCACCCGCATCGAGCGAGTCACCGTCCTGGGACTGACCTTCAAGGAGAACGTTGTTGACATTCGCAATTCCCAGGTCGTCGACATCGTTCGCGAACTTTGGTCGTTCGGAGTCCCGGTTCAGGTCCACGATCCCCTCGCCGATCCCGCCGATGCGGCGCGCGAATACGGGATCGCCATGCAAAAGGACCTTGCTCCTGCGGATGCCGTGGTGCTTGCGGTCGCCCACGAATCCTATCGAGCAGCGGGCTGGCCGCTGATCGCCCGGCTGCTCAAGGACGCGCGCGGCCTGGTCATGGACGTGAAAGGCATTCTCGATCCGCTGCAGAAGCCGGCCGGCATCGAGTTATGGCGGCTTTGAGCAGCCGTGTAGCGCCTGTCGCTTGACCTTGTGAGCCGGGGCGGCTTGAACTGGCCTCATTCGTAGGGACTTCCGTTGATGCCCGGGCAAATCATTCCAGTGATCATGTGCGGCGGCGCCGGAACGCGCCTGTGGCCGGTCTCGCGCGAAAGCATGCCGAAGCAATTCGTCCCGCTGATCGGGCCACAAACCACGTTCCAGCAGGTGCTGGCGCGCATTTCAGACACCGAGCTGTTTGCGCGTCCAATCATCATCACGCATGCCGATTTCCGTTTCGTCGTGGCCGAGCAGCTTCGCGACTCAGGCGTCGAGGCGGACATTGTACTCGAGCCGGTGCGACGCGATTCGGGTCCCGCCGTGGCAGTCTGCGCGATTCTGGCAGCCGAGCGCGACCGCGACGCCCTGGTGCTCGTGCTTGCGGCCGATCACGTCATCCGCAAGCCGGAAGAATTCCGCGCCGCTTGCCGCCGCGCCGCCGCGGTTGCCGCCGAGCATCGGATCGTCACCTTTGGAGTCGCGCCGAGCCATCCGGCAACCAATTACGGCTACATCCGGCCCGGTGCGAAACTTGATGGCTCTTTCGCGCACGCCGTTGACGCCTTCGTGGAGAAGCCCGATGCGGCAACCGCCGCGACCTACGTAGCAAAGCGTTATTTGTGGAACAGCGGCAATTTTCTGTTTCATGCCGCCACCATGCTTGGCGAGATCGAGCGGTTCGAGCCGGCCATGGCCGAGGCGGCGAAGGCTGCAGTCAGCGGACGCAGGCGCGACCTCGATTTTTTGCGCTTGGCAGCCGAGCCGTTCGCGCGAGCGCCGAAGAAATCGATCGACTATGCGGTAATGGAACGCACGAAGCTCGCGGCCGTCCTTCCCGCCGATCTCGGCTGGTCGGATGTGGGCAGCTGGGGCACGGTTTGGGAGGTCCTCGATCGCGATGCCGCGGGCAATGCCACTGAGGGCCCGGTGGTCACGCTGGGTACCCGCAACAGCCTGGTGCGATCCGAGGAGTCGGTGCTCACCGCCGTGGTCGGGCTGGATGACGTCATCGTCGTGTCGACGGCGGACGCCGTCCTGGTCGGCGCACGCAGCAAAGCCGAGCAGGTGAAAGCATTGGTCGAGCAGCTGCAAGCGCAAAACCATCGCGCCGCGACTGAACACCGACGAATTTATCGGCCATGGGGGTATTATCAGGATGTTGACCTGGCGGCGCGCTATAAGGTCAAGCGCATCGTCGTCAAGCCCGGCAATAAGCTTTCACTGCAGAAGCACTTCCACCGTTCCGAGCATTGGGTGGTCGTCAAAGGCACGGCCGAGGTGACCGTCGGTGAGAACGTGCGCAACGTGCAGGAAAACGAATCCATCTACATTCCCAGCGGCAGCGTGCATCGGCTGGCCAATCCCGGAAAAATCCCGCTCGAGCTTATTGAGGTGCAGGTCGGCAGCTATCTCGGCGAGGACGACATCGTACGGCTCGATGACGTCTACGGCCGCGGCTGATCAGCCCTGCCCGACGCTGATATAGGTAAAGCCCTTTTCGCTCATGTCGTGCGGTTTGTAGATGTTGCGCAGGTCGACGATCAGCGCGGCGCGCAGAGCGGCTTTTACTCGATCGAGATCGAGAGCGCGGAACTCTTCCCATTCGGTCAGGATCACCATGGCGTCGGCCCCGGCAACGCAGGCATAGGGGTCCGCGGCGGTCTCGATCTGCGGCATCAGCTTGCGGGCTTCGTTCATGCCGTGGGGATCGTAGGCGCGCACGCGCGCTCCTTGCTTGGCGAGCGCCGGCAGGATCACCAGGCTCGGCGCCTCACGCATGTCATCGGTGTTCGGCTTGAACGTGAGTCCCAGCACCGCGATGGTCTTGCCCGCTAGCGTGCCGCCGCATGCCGCCGTCACCTTGGCCGCCATTGCGTGCTTGCGCGCATCGTTGACGCCGATCACGGTCTCCACGATTCGGATCGGCGCGCCGAAACGCTGGCCGATCGCGGTGAGCGCCGCGGTGTCCTTGGGAAAACAGGAGCCGCCGAAGCCCGGCCCAGCGTGAAGAAATTTGCCCGCGATGCGACGATCGAGGCCCATGCCGCGGGCCACCTCCTGGACGTCGGCGCCGCATTTCTCACACAGGTCCGCCATCTCATTGATGAAGGTGATCTTGGTCGCGAGAAACGCGTTCGACGCGTATTTGATCAGCTCGGCGGCGCGCCGGCCGGTGAACAGAATCGGCGTCTCGTTGATGAACAGCGGTCGGTACAGCTCGCGCATGACGCGGCGCGCCTGCTCCTCCTCGGTGCCGACCACGACGCGGTCCGGATGCTTGAAATCCTCGATTGCGGCGCCTTCCCGCAAAAATTCCGGGTTGGACACGACGGCAAAGTCCGCATCGGGGCGCAGTTTGCGGATTATCGCCTCGACCTCGTCGTTGGTCCCGACCGGAACGGTCGACTTGGTAACGACGACGGTGAAACCCTGCATATGGGCCGCGATCTCACGCGCGGCATCGTAGAGGTAAGTCAGGTCGGCAAAGCCGTCGCCGCGGCGCGAAGGGGTGCCGACGGCGAGGAATATGGCGTCCGCGGCGCGCACCGCGCCAGCCGCGTCCGTTGTGAATGACAGACGACCGGCTGCGACATTGTGTGCAACCAGCGCGTCGAGGCCCGGCTCGAATAGCGGCATTCTTCCGCTCTGCAACTGGGAAATTTTGGCCGCATCCTTGTCGATGCACGTGACGACGTGTCCGAAATCGGAAAAGCACGCTCCAGACACAAGCCCCACATATCCGGTGCCGATCATCGCAATATGCATGACGCAAATCCAAGCAAGCTTCAGGCGTGACGGTTGATGCGTTCCTGCTCTTGCAGGATTGTCACCATGTCCGCATCCAC
>Ga0306921_10004697_pt1 | contig 14081 bp, 12 predicted proteins | sample sta12Cox44000080_FD_203760 | JGI IMG/M metagenome (GOLD analysis project Ga0306921, IMG submission 203760) | Lab enrichment of tropical soil microbial communities from Luquillo Experimental Forest, Puerto Rico - statoxic.12C.oxic.44.000.080 (v2)... | ecosystem: Environmental > Terrestrial >... | reverse complement strand
ATTTCTCCGACCACCAGATGACCGTCTTTTGTGGAAACGGCGCCACCATCGTGGCCACCACGCTGTTCATGGCCAACGCCTATGCCCGGCACATCAACGGCGACGCGCTCGAGCGCGCGATCTTCGAGTACAATTACGTCGTGGAGGTGGAACTGCCGGAAGGGGTGAAGACGCTCGTGGCCGGCCCCGTCCTTTCCGATACGCGCGACCCTTGCTTCTACGCGCGCCGCCACGGCCGACGCCTTTATATGGGTTACGAGGAAACGGCGGAGACTTCGCCCGACATCTTGCGGGATGTCGCCCGCCGAACGCTCGAAGAAGGCAAGCGGATATTTCCTGCGCTGCGCTCCCTCGGCGAACGCGACATCAAGAGCGCGTGGCCCGGGCGGGTGTATTACACGTTGGATGATTACCCGTTTGTGGAACGCGGGCACGGCGGGCGCGTCATCACCTTTGCCGCGCCGTCGGATCACGGTAACGCGCTGGCGCTGCGCATCGGTGAACTCGTCGGCAATGTCGTTGCCCGTTCAGCATCCCAGCCGAAGAACGACAACGACGAGCGTCAACGACGCCGCAACGCACAGCAGTTGCAGCTGTTCGAAAATTTTCCCAAGGGACTGCGCCTGCGCCCCGGCCGGCGATACCAGGAGGCCGCGTTCAGGGAGCCCGAGCCGCCCGACGTGGCCGGCCCGGAAAAGAAACCCGTCCGCAATCCATCGGTGTGAAGGCTCGGAGCGGCCATGCCGCGCTTGCCGTTCACGCCGTGGAAACTCAAGGCGCGCGAGGGCGCCTTGAGTCTCGCAGCCTGATGACGACCGCGCGGCAGGTATCCTGCGCAACCGCGAGCGGTTCAGAAGCTGACCACGTCCTTGATCGCGGCGGCCGCGTCCGCGGGGACGAGCTTGCGCGCCACGAAATCATCCCAGTTCTTGAACTTCGCCTTGGCGCGGGCTTCGATGATCGCCTTGGAGCGGGCCGGACCGATCTGCGGCAGCTTGTCGAGTTCCGCTGCCGTTGCGGTGTTGAGATTGGTCTTGGCAACCTGCGGAGCCGTTGCGGCGCCGGTGGTCGCGGGCTTCGCGGGCGCGGGAGTGGTGACGGCGGGGGCGGGTTTTGCAGGCTGTGCCGGTTGCGTCCCCTGCGCGAAGGCCGGGACGGACAGCAGCGCGAGCATCGCCGAGGTGACGAGAACGCGACGGGTGAACATTGCGGTAGGTCCTCTTGGTGATCCCTCATGACTTGAACGCAAAGGCTGACCCTGCGCGCAAGCCGAGCGGGCGTTTATACGTATCAGTCCCGGATCGTCGGCAGGCCTTGCGGACATGCCATCATCCGACTGACCACGCACGCATAGCAGAGCGATCTCGAACGGCGCATGGACGACGCGTTCATCCGCTGTTCACGCCGGTTAAGATTGCGCCACGAAGTTGTCGGAACTGCGCGCCGGCGGCGGGAGGTTCCGCCGACGACGACGATCGTTCTGCCTCAGCCGCTATCGCCAAATCGCGCGCGCGGCGTCCACCACCAACCGCAGCTTCGCGCGCTCGTCCGCCTCGCTCAGTGGATTGCCAGCCGCGCTGCTCGCGAAGCCGCATTGCGGGCTGATCGCCAGCCGCTCGAGGCCGATGTACTTCGCCGCTTCGTCGGCGCGGCGCCGCAAGCTATCCATGCTTTCAAGCACGGGCGTCTTGCTGCTGATGAGCCCGAGCACGACGCCCTTCCCCTTGGGCACGAAGCGCAGCGGCGCAAAGTCCCCCGCCCGCGGCGTGTCGTATTCGAGCAGGAAGTGGTTCGCGTCGGCGCGCGCGAAGAAGCGCTCCGCGACCGACTCGTATCCGCCATCGGCGAGATAGCGGCCCCGGAAGTTGCCCCGGCACATATGGATGCCGACGACGACATCGCCCGGACAAGCCGCGATCGCGCCATTGATGGCATCGATATAGCACTCGATCAGCGCATCGGGATCGCCGCCGGAGCTCGCAACCTTGTCGCGGATCGACCGATCGCACAGCAGCGCAATGGCGATCTCGTCGATCTGCAAGTAGCGACAGCCCGCCCCCGCCAAGTCCGCGATCTCTTGCTGGAACACGCCGACGAGATCGGCGAAGAAGCGATCGACCTCGGCATAGGCGGCGCGATCGGCGAAGTCGGAAAAGCGCAAGAAGTGCATGGTCGATGGCGCCGGTAGCGTGATCTTCGCGGTGACGCTGGTGGTAGCGCGCAAAAAAACGAATTCGTCGAGCGCGAGTGGGTGCGTGCGTCGAATCGGCGCCGTGGCGTAGGGCGCGGTGAAGTCGACCTCGCGGCCGTGGTCGTCGCGGAATTTGAGCAGCGCAGGGCGGGCCTCCAAACCCTCGGTGCGTTCCACGAACCGGCCCCAATAGGAGCCGCGGCGAAACTCGCCGTCGGTCGCGACTTCGAGCCCGATCTCTTCTTGCATGCGGACCGCGGCGCGGATGCAGTCGTCCTGAATGCGTGCGAACTCGTCGTCCACGATCTCGTTGCCGGCGTGGCGCCGGAATGCCCGGCGTAGCGCCTGTGGCCGCAACAGGCTGCCCACGTGATCGGCGCGAAACGGCGGGCGACCATCCGGCCGGACGCTCATGCTGTTCCTCCGAGCCGCTTGGGCGTTTGTCTATAGGTCAATAGGTAGAATTTAACCCGCCGCCGTGGCACAAGGCAATGCTCCAGGAAGCCTTTGCGCGCTTGCGCAGAACATGTGGGCCATGACCGTCGTACCCCTTCCCTCCTCCCGGCGTCTGCGACCGAGCCCGCGCCGCCGTGCGCCCGAGATCATCGAGGCCGCCGCGCGCGTCTTCGCCGAGCGCGGCTTCCACGGTGCGACGACCCAGGACATCGCCGACGTGCTCGGCATCCGACAGGCGAGTCTCTACTACTATTTCCCCTCCAAGGAAGGAGCGCTCGAACTCGTTTGCCTGCAGGGCGTGGCCGGTTTCTTCGAGGTCGCCAAGGCGATTGCGTCGGGACCCGGAACTGCCGCCGACAAGCTCACTCGCCTCATCAAATCACACCTTTCCCCGCTCACGGACCGCAGCGACTTTGTCCGAGTGTTCTTGAACGAGCGCCAGCACCTGCCGGCCGAAAGCCGCCGGCGAATCGGAAAATGGTCGCGCGGACTGGAGCGGGTGTTCGAAGACGTCATCAAGGAAGGGGTGCGGCGTGGCGAGTTTCGCGCCGACCTCGATACCCGCCTGGCGGTTCTCGGCATCCTCGGCATGGTCAACGCGGTGGCGAACTGGTACCGCAGCGAGGAGGTGGCGATCGACCGCATCAGCGCCGAATTCGCCCGCCTTATCGCCGACGGCGTAAGGACGCGACCGAGGCCGCGCTCCCGCCCAAGGCGTGCGCCGCGGCCCGCGCGCTGATACCGGCCGATGAAGCCAAATTCTGATACATGCGCCGCAGGCTGCGCCTGACCACCGCCAGATCTTTTGCCGGCACGCCCGCGATCGCCGTTCGTTCCAAGGCGATCGCGTGCGGGATCACCCGCGCCAGGATCGTCGCTCCTTTCGGCGTCAGGCGGACGACCACTTCCCGATTGTTGGTCGTGGATCGGGTGCGGGTCACGAGGCCCATCTTCACCAGGCGGGTGACCACGCGCGACAAGGTCGAGACGTCGATGCTGGTCCTGGCGGCAACGTCGATCTGACGCTGGCCGTCATCGTTGGCGAGCACCGCGAGCACGCGCCACATCGCGATGCTCAATTGGTGACGGGCGAGCGTGTTCTGCCCGAAGTCGACCACGAGGAGCCAGCCGACGCGGTTGATGAGATAGGGAAGATATTCGCTGAAATCGAGGCGCCGGCGATTGGTCACGAATTTGAAATTCCTGCAAATTGGAGTGTGGTGGATTTGAAGCCAACGCTTTTATGGGCCGACCTCCGCGATGTCAAAGGCGCGCCAGCCTGGATCGGGCGTGCGGGTAGGCGCATAATGACCTGACCGAACCATTCCCATAATTGCATTTACAACAGTTGCAAATGCATCTATGATGTCAGATGCCAAAACAGGGCCGCGGCCCGGTGAGCCAAAGGGAGGAGTGTTGTGGAATTCGGCTACTTCACCCTGAGCGACAATCATTACGAGAGCAACACGCGGACGGCGAACCAGTTCGTCAGCGACATCGCGGAGGAGGCCCTGCACGCCGACAAGCTCGGCATGCACTCGGCTTGGATCGGCGAGCACCATTTCAACTCCCTGGGCGTGCTGTCGTCCCCGGATCTGGTGCTCGCCCACATCGCCGCGCGGACGAAGCGCATCCGGCTCGCGCCCGCGGTGACGGTGCTGCCGCTGCATCATCCGATCCGCGTCGCCGAGCAATGGGCCACGCTCGATCTGCTCAGCAACGGGCGCGTGGATTTTGCGGCCGGGCGCGGTTACGACCGGCGGGAGTACCTGCCCTTCCACGTCTCGTTCGAGGACAATCAGACCATCTTCGACGAAGGCCTCGAGGTCGTGCGCAAATTGTGGGCGGCGGACGACCGCATCTCCCACCACGGCAAGCACTATTCCTTCGACGACGTGCGCATTACGCCGAAGCCGGTGCAGCGGCCGATCCCGGCCTATGTGGGATCGTTTTCCAAGCCCTCGATCGAATTGGCGGCGCGGCTCAATTGCGGCCTGATCGTCGCCCCCTTCGCCGCCGCCATGACCTTCGGCGGCTTGCAACAGGTCGCCGACCTCTATCACGACAGCTGCGCCAGATACGGCAACGCGCCGGGCCGCCTGATGTGCAGCTATTTCACCCACTTTGCCGACACGCGGGCGCAGGAGGACGCGCAGCGCGCGCGTCAGATCCGCTATTACCGCGAATGCGTGATCCCCGCGCTGCCCGGCGATCCGAAAACCGCCCCGCCGAGCTATCGCTATTTCGTCGACATGGTCGCGCGCTTGCAGCAGGTCAAACCGGAGGACCTCACCGAAAATTCGGTCCTGCTGGGCTCGCCGCAGCGGATCATGGATACGTTAAAGAAGGTGGAGGCCGCCGGATTTTCGGAGGTTATCCTCTACTTCAACGTCGGCCTCAAGCCGCACCCGCAGGTGAAGGACGAGATGGACCGCTTCATGGCGGAGGTCGCACCCGCCTTCGACGGCGCGCACAAGCAACAGGCGGCCTAGACACGACACCAATCATGTTGCCGGTTTGGGGCTGGGCAAGAGCCTCACGAAAACTGAGAGGAGAAAACAAGCGAATTCTGGGCGCGCGGAGGAAACACCAGTGATCATCCAGCAAAACACCGATCACATCCAGACGACGCATATCGGCAGCTTGCCACGGCCGCACAATCTGCTCGATCTGCTGAAAGCAAAATATGCGGGGCTGCCATATGATGAGAGCAAGCTGAATTCGGTCTTGGCGCGGGAGGTCGCTGAATGTGTCCGCAAGCAAGTCGAGTGCGGCATTGAGATCGTAACGGACGGCGAATACTCGAAGCCGGGCTTTTTCACTTACATCCGCGAGCGCTTCGATGGGTTCGAGTCTCGGCCCAATCAGAAGCTCACTATATTCCAGCAGGAGGTCTCCGCTTTTCCAGAATATTATGCCCAGTACTTCAAGGAAGCGATGATGGGCGGCGCCATCCTGCCGATCGTTCCGGTCCTCTGCACCGCCCCGGTGAGATACAAGGGCGAGGCGAAACTGCAGATCGACATCGCCAATGTGAAGGCCGCCGCCAAGGCCGCAGGCGTGCCTGACCATCACGTGTTTCTGCCGGCCACGGCGCCCTCCGGTGTCGGCATCAACGAGTACTACAAGAGCGAGGAAGAGTACTTCCACGCACTCGCTGCCGAGCTGAACAAGGAATACCGTGCGATCGTGGCCGCCGGCATTCTGGTGCAGGTGGACGATCCATTCCTGCCGGACATCTTCGTGGAGCCAGGGCTTGACGACAAGCAGAAGAAGCGAAAGGCGGAGATTTACGTCGAAGCGACCAACGCAGCGCTCAGCGGCATTCCGCCCGAGCGGGTCCGTTTTCATACTTGCTACGGCATCAACGAGGGACCTCGCATCCACGAATCGAATCTGCCCGAGATCATCGAGTACGTGCTCAAGATCAACGCCGGTTCGTTCAGCTTCGAGGCTGCCAATCCGCGCCACGAACACGAATACCACCTATTCGAGCGGGTGAAGGTACCCGAAGGGAAAGTGCTGTGCCCCGGCGTCATTACGCATGCCAGCAACATCGTCGAGCATCCCGAATTGATCGCCGAACGACTGATTCGGTTCGCCAAGCTGGTGGGCCGCGAGAGCGTGATGGCGGGCGCCGATTGCGGCTTCTCGTCCCAGGCTTTGTATCGGACGGAAGTGCACCACACCGTGGTTTGGGAGAAATTCAAAGCCTTGCGTCGTGGCGCCGATCTCGCGAGCAAGCAGCTCTGGGGCTAAACGCCCCACCTATACATCTATAGAATTTTACCATCGCCTGGGCTATAACAATTCGATCGGGAGGCGGCCACCGGGCGCCCATGATCGCAACGCCATCGCCCGATCGCGACGCGCTGCGTCGCAAGTCGGCACCGCTCTTGCTGTGCGAGCGCGCGCGCAGGGCGCCAGATTCGATCGCGTTCCGTTCCAAGCACCTCGGCCTCTATCGCGAACGAAGCTGGCACAGCTACGCCACGCTGGTCGCCCGTGCGGCGCGCGCCTTTGCCGACCTCGGGCTTTGCTGCGGCGACCGCGTCGCCATCATGGGCGACGCCTGCGAGGAGTGGATGGTCTGCGACCTCGCGGCTCAATCGCTCGGCGCCATCGTCTACGGCATCTATCCGACGGCGTCGGCATCCGAGCTAGAATACCAAATGCGAGACGGCGGCGCGGTACTGTTCATTGCGGAAAATCAGGAATACGTCGACAAGATCCTGCCGTTTGCCGATCATCTGCATGAATTGAAGTGGATCGTGGTCCTCGATGACTCCGCGATGTTCGCCTACGAGCACCGCAAGCTCAGAACCTATCAAGCGTTGCTCGCGGCGGCCGGAGAATCTGATCTCGCCTGGCTCGAACACCGGGTTGCGCGGCTCGAGCCGGACGCGCCCGCCTTCATCGTCTATACCTCGGGCACCACCGGTCAGCCCAAAGGCGCGCTGGTGACCCACGGCAAGCATCTCGCGGCGACCGCGAACATTGTCGACCACTATCCCACGCTGGCGCAAAAGACCCACCGCACGGTCGGCTATCTACCGCTCTGCCACGTGATCGGTCGCGATCTCGCCGTCACGCTGCCGCTGATCTCGCGCCTCGTGCCGCATTTCGGCGAGCACCCGGAGGACCTGGCGACGACCCTGTTCGAAACGGCGCCGACCGTTTTGTTCACCGTGCCGCGCTACCTGCAGAAATTCGCCTCGCAGGTGCTCCTCGGCATCCTCAACTCCAGCAGCATCAAGCGCAGGACCGCGCATCTCGCGATCGGCTTTGCGCGAGGTCACGCGCGACGGCGCTGGAGCGGCAGGGCGGGCTTCGCACACGACGCACTCTATCGCGGCTGCCGCGCTGGCGTGTTCGTGCCGATCCTCAGTAAGCTCGGATTCGACCGGCTGGAGCTCGTGCTCTGCGCCGGCGCGCCGCTGCCGCCGGAAACCATGGCGTTCTGGCAGATGCTCGGCGTCAATGTCGTCGAAATGTACGGGCAAACCGAAACCGCCGGCGGCATCATTTGCGGCCAACGCGGCCCGTTTCCCCGCCCGGGCGATGTGGGAACCGTGCCCGCGGGCTGGCAGGTCAAGCTTGCAAGCGATGGCGAGGTGTTGGTGAAGAGTCCTGATCTCTTCGAGTCCTATTGGAACAACGCCGAGGCAACCCGCGCGATCAAGGGCGCGGACGGCTGGCTGCGCACCGGCGATATCGGCGAATGGCATGCCGGCGCGCTGCGCCTCGTCGACCGCGCGCGCGATTTCATCGTCACCTCGGGCGGCAAGACGATCTCGCCGTCGTTCATCGAGAACATCCTGCGCACCAGCCCCTATGTCGCGGAGGCGATCGTCTTCGGCCACGGCCGCAAATACCTTACCGCCCTCATCGAGATCGAGGCCGACACGGTATCGGATTGGGCTCGCAGCCACGACGTGCCCCATACCGGCTTTACCAGCCTCGCCACCAGCGCCGACGTGGTGCGATTGATCGGCGCCGAGATCGAGCGCGCGAACGGCGAGCTTTCCCGCGTCGAGCAAATCAAGGACTTTCGGATCCTGCCCAAGGCGCTCGATCCCGAGGAGGAGGGCGAGCCGGTGACCCCGACGCGCAAGGTCAAGCGCCATCTCATGTACGAGCGTTTCAAGACGCTCGTTGAAGGCATGTACGATGATCGTGAGCAGCGGCTGATCGTCGCCAGCACGGTCGCATCCGTATGAAGTTTCGATCAAGCCAGGGAGGAAGAAAATGTTGGGACGAACTCTCGCGGCCGTGTTGGCCGCCGCGGCGCTCGCGTGTCCGGCCGGCGCACAGGAGGCCTATGTCATCGGCGTCACCGGGGCGCTGACCGGTCCGGCGGCGGGCACCAACGCACCACCGATCGAAGGTTTGCGCCTTTATGTCGATCGCCTCAACGCGGCTGGCGGGATCAACGGCAAGAAAATCCAGCTGACCGTGCTCGACGATCAGGGCGAGCCGTCGAAAGCCGCCGCCAACGCCAAGCGGCTCCTGACCCAGGACAATGTGAGCCTGCTGGTCCTCTCCAGTTTGTCGTCAACATTTGCGCCGGTCATCGGTGAGACCAAGCGTGCCAATGTGCCTCTCATGCTCATGGGGGCGGTTTGCCCCAAAGAAGTCTATCCACCCGCCGATCTGCTGCAATTCTGCACCACCGCTTACGCGGGTGGCTACGACAGCCGCGCGACGCTCGCTTTCATCAAGGAGACGGCAAAGGAGGCGGTACGCATCGGCTTTGCCGCCATGGCAATCCCGCTCTCGCGCGGCGAAATCGATTATGCCGAGGAGCAGGCGAAGACCATGGGCATGACGCCGGTCGACAAGGAGGTGATTCCCCCGCCGACCGCCGACTACACCCCGTTCGCCACCAAGCTCAAGGATGCCAACCCGAACTGGATATTTTCTTGGGCCCCGTGGGTTACCCAGGTGAAAACGTTCGAAGCGTTGCGCCGGCTGGGTTGGGAGGGCGACTACATCACTTGGGCGCACATCGAGGCCGAGGCGGAATTGGCGCGCCTCAAGGACGGAAAATTTTACGTCATCGGCGCAAATTCGTTATTCCAGGACAACTTGCCGATCCACAAACAGATCGTGGACGAGGCCAAGAAAGCAAACGTGCGATATCCGGCGGAGCAGATGACCGAGGGCTGGATCGGCGGACTGGTGCTCGAGGTCGTGCTCAAAGGTGCGGGCTGGCCGGCCGATGCCGCAAAAATCCGCGCCGCGATGGAGAACGTGAAGGTCGACACGCAAGGCCTGCGCGGCGGGCCGATCGAATGGAGCAAGGACAACCACTTCCGCACGCGCCAATACTATCGCGTCTATCGCTGGGACCCTGCGAAATCGACGGTCACCGTGACCAAGGACTGGGTGGCCTACGACGTGAAGTGACCGGCATGGATGCCGGTCACCCCGGAACCCGCGCGTACACTTGCCTGCGCTGCCCGCCCCGGAATGACCGCGAGAGCGTCAGTCGTTGCAGCTCATCGTCAACATCACCGTGCTCGCGGCGATCTACGCGCTGCTCGCGTGCGGCTACGTGCTCATCTATCGCGTGAGCCGGGTCATGAACATGGCCCACGGCGAACTGGCCATGCTCGGCGCCTATCTCCTGTACACGACCGCCTCGCTGTTCGTCGGCCATCCCGCCACCGCGATCGCGGCGGCGGTGGTGCTGAGCCTCACCGTCGGCGTCCTCGTCTATCTGTTGCTGATGCGCAAGATGACCGGGGAGATGGTGCTGGCCGCCATCCTCACCACGATCGCGATCGGCATCCTGTTGCGCGGCCTGATCGTGCTGATCTGGTCGGCGGCGCAACAGCATCCGCTGCAGGCGCTCAAGTTCTCCAATCCCTCGATCGAGCTTGTCGGCGGTGCCCGGATTTCGACTTGCGCGGCGCTCATGGTGGCCGCGACTATCTTGGTCTATGGCGGCTTGTTCGCGTTCCTACGCTTCGGGCGGTGGGGCGTGCGACTGCGCGCGGGCGGGCAGAACCCCCTGCTCGCGGCACAGCGCGGCATCAATCTCAACGCGATCTATGCGCTCGCCTGGGGCCTTTCGACCCTGACCGGATCGATTGCAGGCATGCTGATCGCGCTCGATTCCGGGCTCGACCAGACCATGGTCGTCATCGGGCTCAAGGCGTTCGCGCCGGCGCTGGTCGGCGGGCTTGACAGCCTGGTCGGCGCGCTCGCCGGTGCGATCATCGTCGCCGGCGCCGAGGTCCTCGCCATCCACTATATCGATCCGCTGCTCTCCGACGTGGTGCCGTTCCTGGTGCTCATCGCCACCCTGATCGTGCGCCCGTGGGGGCTGTTCGGCACGCGCGAGGAGCTCGACCGTGTCTAGGCAACCGCGCGCCAGCGGCTATTTCCGCACCGGTTACGAGCAGGACCTCGCGCTGATCGGAACGAGGCTCGAACGCAGGAGCCTCGGCGTGTTCGTCATCGCGCTGCTGGCGTTCCCGCTCATCGCCTCTCCGTTCCAGCTCGATCTCGCCTGCCAAGTCTTTCTCGCCTGCGTCGGGTCCCTCTCCCTGATGCTGCTGACCGGCTATGCCGGCCAGATCTCGCTCGGACACGCCGGCCTCATCGCGGCGGGCGCGTTCACGGTCGGAATCCTGTTCCGGGAGACGAATGCGCCGTTCTGGATCACGCTGCCTGCGGCGGCGCTGGTCGGGGCGCTGCTCGGTATCATCTTCGGACTGCCCTCGCTGCGTCTGCGCGGGCTCTATCTTGCGGTGAGCACGCTCGCGCTGCATTTCGTGGTGATCTATCTCGGCGGCGAGTACGAATCGCGGCGCGGCTTCTCGACCGGCATCGTCATCGATCCGCCCAGACTCGGTAGCGTTTCCATCAGCGATGGCCGCGCCTGGTACTTTATTCTGCTGGCGGCGGCGGCGGCGACGCTGCTGATCTGCCTCAATCTTTTGCGCGCGCGCACCGGCCGCGCCTGGCGCGCCATTCGCGCGCATGAGACCGTCGCCGAGGCGCTGGGCATCGGCATCGCCGGCTACAAGCTTCTGGCCTTCGTGATCAGCTCCGCCGTCACCGCGGTTGCCGGTGCGCTGTTCGCCTATTACCGCGGCTTCGTCTCGGTCGAGGCCTTCTCGCTCTTCCTCACCATCCAATATCTCGCGATGGTGATCATCGGCGGCATGGGCTCGTTGCTCGGCGCGCTCCTCGGCGCGACCTTCGTCACCATCTTTCCCTACATCATTGAAACCGGTCTGCTCGCGCTGCCGGGTGCGCAACGCTATGCGAGCTTGCTGTTCGCGGTGAACTACGCCGCCTTCGGACTGGTCATGATCCTGTTCCTGATTTTCGAGCCGCTCGGGCTGGTTGGAATTTGGCGTCGCATCCAAAGTTATTTTCTGCTCTGGCCGTTCAAGCACCGCGCGGCGTCGGGATCGCGCAGATGACCAACACGCTGTTGACGATCGAGAAGCTCGAAGTGGTCTACCACCGCGCCGTGACCGCCGTGCAGGGCATCACGCTCGCGGTCGAGGCGGGACGGATCGTCGCGCTGTTGGGAACGAACGGCGCCGGCAAGACCACGACTTTGCGGGCGATCTCGGGCTTCCTCGGCCTCGACGACGCGCGCGTCACCGAAGGCGCGATCAACTTCAAGGGCGAGCGCATCGAGAACCGGCTGCCGCACGAGAACACCCGGCGCGGCATCGTGCTGGTGCCCGAACGCGACAAGGTGTTCCCCAATCTCACCGTGGCCGAGAATCTCATCGTGCCGGTTCCGCGCGGCACTGCGGCGATCGAGCGCCGGCGGCGCGAGGCGCTGGTCTACCAGTTCTTTCCCCAGCTCGGCGCACTGCGCAATCGCATCGGCGGCCTGCTGTCCGGCGGCGAGCGGCAGATGCTGGCGCTCGCGGGCGCCCTCGTCTGCCGGCCTGAATTGTTGCTGGTCGACGAACTCTCGCTCGGCCTCGCACCGGTGGTGGTGGAAGATTTGTTGCGCCGACTTGCCGAGATCCGGCGCGAACTCGGCATCACCATCCTGATCGTGGAGCAGAGCGCGACGGTGGCGCTCGATATCGCCGACTACGGCTACGTCATGGAGAACGGGCGAATCGTGCTCGACGGCACGGCCGAGCGCCTGCGCCGCCACCCGGACATCCAGGAATTCTATCTCGGGCTCAAGAGCGGCGAGCGACGGAGCTATCGCGAGGTGAAGCAATATCGCCGCAGCCGGAGATGGTATGGCTGAGCTCGAAATCGACCGCCTCACGTTGCGCTTCGGCGGCCTCACCGTGCTCGACGGCGTGTCGTTCGCTGTGGCAGCGGGCGAGCTGTTCGCGCTGATCGGCCCGAACGGCGCCGGCAAGACCAGCGTGCTCAATTGCGTGAGCGGTATCTACCGCGGCCAGGGGGAGATCCGTTTTCGTGGCGACCCTATCGCCGGCGGCGCACCGCATGAGATCGCCCGGCTCGGGCTCGCGCGCACGTTCCAGCATGGCGAGTTGTTTGCGCAGATGTCGGTGCTCGACAACCTCCTGACCGGTCGGCACGCGCGCATCCGCACCAATCCCTTGGCCGAGATGTTGTTCCTCCCGGGCGTGCGCCGCGAGGAGGTGCGCCACCGGGCAGCCGTCGAGCGTATCATCGAATTCGTCGAGCTCGAACGCTACCGTCACGCGAGCGTCGCCGGTCTTCCCTTCGGCATCCAAAAGCTCGTCGGCTTCGCGCGCGCGCTCGCGCTCGAGCCGACGATTTTAATGCTCGATGAGCCCTCCGCGGGGCTCAATCGCGACGAGCGTGAGGATCTGGCGCGGTTCATCCTGCGCATCAAGCATGAGCTCGGCATCACCATGATCTGGATCGAGCACGACCTCGAGATGGTGGCCGATCTCGCCGACCGTATCCACGTGCTCGATTACGGGCGAACGTTGGCCGAAGGCGCGCCCGCCGACGTCTTGAAAGATCCGCGTGTCATCGCCGCCTATATCGGCACGGCCGCGGCGGCGGGGTGAGGCATCATGCGACCATGATTCGCGGGGTTGAGCCGCGGCGTGTGGGCCGGCGATCCTTTAGACAAACACGTCAGCGCGGACGACGCCGGTCCGCGCTGACCACGCTCACCCTTGCTTGATGAACGTCCCATCCTTCAACTCAGCGAATGCGCGCTCGAGTTCGGCTTGGGTGTTCATCACGATCGGGCCATACCAGGCAACGGGCTCCTCGATCGGCTTGCCGGACACCAACAGGAACCGCATTCCTTCCTCGCCGGCCTGCGCGGTGACCTCGTCACCGCTGTCGAACAGCACGAGCGAGCGATTTCCCGTTCGCTCGCGGATCAGCGTTTCGTCTCTGTCGACGGTTTGTTCCGTCAGCACCCCGAACGGCTGCGAGGCCGAGCTGAACGTTCCGGAGCCCTCGAACACGTAGGCGAAGGCGTGGCGCCCGGTCTCGACCGGCAGCGTCTTGCGCCGGCCCGGTGGGACGAAGACGTCGAGATATCGCGGGTCGGCGGCAACCCCCTCGACCGGACCGCGCCGACCCCAGAAGTCTCCGCACACGACCCTGACGCGGGTCCCGTCGTCATCGACGATTTCCGGAATTTCGGCGGCCTTGATGTCCTGGTAGCGCGGCGCCGTCATCTTCAAGGATGACGGCAGGTTCGCCCAGAGCTGGAAGCCATGCATTTTCCCTTGGCTGTCTCCCTGCGGCATTTCCTGGTGGAGAATCCCCCTCCCGGCCGTCATCCACTGCACGTCGCCGGCGCCGAGCTTACCCCGATTTCCCAAACTGTCGCCGTGATCGACGCTTCCCGCCAGCACATAGGTGATCGTCTCGATGCCGCGGTGGGGATGCCAGGGAAATCCAGCGCGATAGTCTTCCGGACGATCGTTGCGGAAGTCGTCGAGCAGGAGGAATGGATCGAACTCGCCGGTATCCCCGAAGC
>Ga0306921_10004696_pt1 | contig 14084 bp, 12 predicted proteins | sample sta12Cox44000080_FD_203760 | JGI IMG/M metagenome (GOLD analysis project Ga0306921, IMG submission 203760) | Lab enrichment of tropical soil microbial communities from Luquillo Experimental Forest, Puerto Rico - statoxic.12C.oxic.44.000.080 (v2)... | ecosystem: Environmental > Terrestrial >... | reverse complement strand
CATGATCAGCGCCGCCGGCCCGACGATGCCCGGCACGATCACGGCATAGCGCAGGATCCGGGCGGCGCCGAACACCGGCACGAACTTGGCGTTGAGCAGGCTGCCGATGGTCATGAACACCACCATGCCGCCGAAGATCAGGCCGTAGGCGCGCGGCGGCACGCCGTAGCGCTCGATGAACACGAACGGCGAGCCCGACAGGAACGACAGCAGCGCCGAGAACATGAAGGTCGAGGTGAAGGCGTAGCCCATGAAGGCGCGATGCCGCACCAGCTCGCCGAAGCGCTTCACCACCGACGACAGCACCAGCGGCTGGCGATATTCCGGCCGCAAGGTCTCGGGCAGGCGGATGTAAGCCGCGATCAAGGCGATCACGCCGATCAGCGCCAGGCTCCAGAAGATCGCGCGCCAGCCCATGAACCACAGGACCTGGCCGCCGATCAGCGGCGCCAGCATGGGCGCGATCGAGGTGCAGGCCATCATCAGCGACATGGCACGCGCCGCCTGATCGCGCTCGGCAAGGTCGCGCACCATGGTGCGGGCCAGCACCACGCCGCCGCAGGCGGCGAGGCCCTGCAGGAAGCGCAGCAGCACGAGCTGTCCGGCCGCGGCGGCGAAGGCGCAGCCGGCGCTCGCCAGCACGTAGGTAACGAGCCCGACCAGGATCACCGGCCGGCGGCCGAAGCGGTCGCCCGCCGGGCCATAGAAGATCTGGCCGGCGCCAAAGGCGATCATGAACGACGACAGCGTGAGCTGGATGTCGCCGACCGTGCCGCGGAGGTCGACGGCGATCACCGGCAGCGCCGGCAGGTACATGTCGATCGACAGCGGCGTGAAGGCCGAGAGGAGCGCCAGCAGCGCGAGCAGCAATGGCGTAAGCGTGGGACGAGTGATGGTTGTTGTGGTCATCTCAGGGGAGCGCGCAACTCCAGTTGCGCCGTTGTCAGGGGGCATGCCCTTTACCATGCTATAAGCGAGCCATGACCCTTCCCGATATGACGGAGACGCAGATCAGGCGTTACGCCCGCCACATCGTGCTGGCCGAGATCGGCGGCGTGGGCCAGGCCAAGCTGATCGCGGCGAAAGTGCTGGTGGTCGGCGCCGGCGGTCTAGGCGCGCCCCTCCTGCAATATCTTGCGGCGGCCGGCATCGGCACGTTGGGCGTGATCGACGACGACAAGGTCGATCTCTCCAACCTGCAGCGCCAGATCATCCATCGCACCGCCGATATCGGCACGGCCAAGGTCGAAAGCGCGCGCCGGGCACTCGGCGACATCAACCCCGAAGTGCGCGTGGTCATGCATCCGCGCCGCCTCACCGAGGCCAACGCCGAGCAGATCGTCGCAGGCTATGACGTGGTCGCCGACGGCAGCGACAACTTCGCCACACGCTACCTCGTCAACGACATCTGCTATCGCCTCAAAAAGATTCTGGTTTCTGCCGCGATACTTCGTTTCGACGGCCAGATCTCGACCTACAAGGCGTGGGCGGGGCCAGGCCATCCCTGCCTACGCTGCATCTTTGCGACGGCGCCGTCGGAAGATGCCGTGCCGAGTTGCGCCCAGGCGGGCGTGCTGGGCGCGCTCGCCGGCACCCTGGGCGCCCTGCAGGCGACCGAAGTGGTGAAGGAGATTCTAGGCATCGGCCGCTCCTTGTCGGGGCGGCTCGTCACCTACGACGCGCTCGACGCCTCGTTCGACGAGATGGCGATCGTCAAGCGCGCCGACTGCCCGACCTGCGGGACCCAATGAGCGGGGTTTCCGTCATCGTGCGCTCGGGCGACTACGAAAGCGCGCACTATGCGCTGGCGCTGGCGAGCGCCGCCGTCGCGGTCAACCAGAAGGCCGTCCTGTTCTTCACCATGGGCGGCCTGCGCGCCCTGATGGCGCCGCCGGCGCTGCAGGACTGGGACCGCGATGCGGTCAACCGGGCGCGCGGGGTGGGCGACTTCGAGACGCTGCTGCAGGCCTGCATCGAGCTTGGCGCGCGCTTCATCGTGTGCGAGATGGGACTGCGCTCGCTCGGCATCGACAGGAGCGAGCTGCGCACCGACGTGCCCTTCACGGTCGCCGGGATCGTGACGCTCCTGGAAGAGACCAAGCCCGGCATGCATCTGTTGACGCTGTAACTGGAGAACTCATGACATCCGCTGCCTTCGACGTGCTGGGAATCGGCAACGCCATCGTCGACGTCATCAGCCAGGGCGACGAGGCCTTCCTGAAGAAGCACGCCCTGGTCAAGGGCGCGATGACCCTGATCGACGAGGCGCGGGCGGAATCGCTCTATGCCGCGATGGGCCCGGGGGTCGAGATCTCCGGCGGCTCGTGCGGCAACACCATGGCCGGCGTCGCCTCGTTCGGCGGCAAAGGCGCCTATATCGGCAAGGTGCGCAACGACCAGCTCGGCCAGGTGTTCGGCCACGACCTGCGCGCCACCGGCGTCACCTTCGACACCGCGCAGTCGACCGACGGCCCGGCCACGGCGCGCTGCCTGATCGTGGTGACGCCTGACGCGCAGCGCACCATGAACACCTATCTGGGCGCGTGCACGCGGTTGGGGCCGGCCGACATCGACACCAAGCAGGTCGCCGCCGCGCAGGTGACCTATGTCGAGGGCTATCTGTGGGATCCGCCGGAGGCCAAGAAGGCGGTGTTGAAGGCCTTCGATGCCGCGCACGCCGCCGGCCGCCAGGTCTCGATCACCCTGTCGGATTCATTCTGCGTCGACCGCTATCGCGAGGAGTTCCGCGCGCTGATCCGCGACAAGGTCGATATCCTTTTTGCCAACGAAGCCGAGATCAAGTCGCTCTACCGGGTCGAGTCGTTCGACAAGGCGCTGGCCGCAGCGCGGGCCGAGAACAAGATCTGTGCGCTGACCCGCAGCGAGAAGGGCTCGGTCATCGTCAAGGGCAGCGAGACCCACGCCGTGTCGGCCGCGCCGGTCGCCAAGGTGGTCGACACCACCGGGGCCGGCGACCTCTACGCCTCTGGCTTCCTGTTCGGCCTGACGCACGGCAAGCCGCTCGCCGAGTGCGCGCGGCTGGGCGGCATCGCCGCCGCCGAGGTGATCTCCCATGTCGGCGCGCGGCCCGCGAAGGCGCTGAAGAGCCTGGTGTGAGATCAGCGTGAGTCTCGCCGTCTCCTCGACCTGGCAGCGCTGGCTCAAAGCCTTCGAGGTCTATCGCGACCGCCGCCAGCTCGTCATCCTGGCGCAGGGCTTCTCCAGCGGCATGCCGTTCCTGCTGTCGGGCTCGGTGCTGACCTACTGGATGGCCACCGAGAAGGTCGACCTCACGACCATCGGCATCTTCGGCCTGGTTGGCCTGCCCTATGCGCTGAAGTTCGCCTGGGCGCCGCTGGTCGATCGCATGCCGTGGCCGGGGCTCGACCGCTGGCTCGGGCGCCGCCGCAGCTGGATGCTGGTGACGCAGATCGGCATCCTGCTGTCGGTCCTGCTGCTCGCCCTCAGCAACCCGGTGAGCGGCCCGTGGCTCACTGCCTTCGCCGCGGTGCTGGTCGCCTTCTTCTCGGCGACGCAGGACATCGCGATCGACGCCTATCGCATCGAGATCTTGAACGACGACGAGCAGGGCGCGGGTGCGGCGACGACGCAGCTCGGTTACCGCATCGCGCTCTGGATCGTCGATGCGCTGGCGTTGCTGCTGCCCTCCTTCGTGCCCTGGCCGGTCGTGCTGAGCGTGATCGCGGGGCTCGCCGTGGTCGGCATCATCACCACCTTCCTCGCCGAGGAGCCGCGCTCGGCGTTGCCGCCCGCGTCGGACGCCACGAGCTGGCTCAAGGAGGCGGTGATCCGGCCGTTCGCCGAGTTCCTCGCCTATCGCGGCTGGGTCGTGATCCTGCTGTTCGCGCTGCTCTACAAGTACGGCGACGCGCTGGGCGGCAGCATGGCGCGGCCGTTCTACGTGCAGATGGGGTTCTCCGGTCCCGAGATCTTCGGCGTCACCAAGAGCTTCGGCGTCGCCGCCACTATCGCCGGCGGACTGGCCGGCGGCGTGCTGGTGGCGCGCTACGGCATCTTCAAGTCGCTGTTCGTCGCCGGCATCCTGCAGGCGGTCACCAACTTGCTGTTCTCGTGGCTGGCCGAGGCCGGGCACGACATCGTCGTGCTGACCATCGCCATCACGCTCGACAACTTCACCGGCGCGCTGGGCGGCGTCGCCTTCATCGCCTACCTGTCGAGCCTGTGCACCAAGGGCATGGCGGGCACCCAGTATGCGCTGCTGACCTCGCTGATGGCGTTCGGCCGCACCGCGCTCTCGGCCGGCGGCGGCTGGCTGGCCACCCACACCGGCTGGACGATCTTCTGGGTGCTGACGACCTTGCTCGCCATCCCCGGCCTGTTGCTGCTGCTGTGGCTGTGGCGCGTGGGCCAAAAAGAAACCCCTCCTTCCTGACGGAAGGAGGGGGAGAGTAATCGGCGACGGGGTGTCTCCGTGCCGGGGGAACCTACCCATTCCGGAGCGGGGCGTGGGAATTGCCGGCCGGGAACGGGCAAGCTTGGTGTAGGCGGCTAAGGCTACAAAACCGTTACTGGCGGTGTGGAAAACCGGCCCTAGCCCTGTGCGTCCAGTGCATATCCGGCGGCACGAACGGTGCGGATCACGTCGGCGTGGTCGTTGCCGTTGAGCGCGATACGAAGCCTGCGGATATGCACGTCGACCGTGCGGGCCTCGACATAGACGTCCTTGCCCCACACCGCGTCGAGCAGCTGCTCGCGCGAGAACACCCGGCCGGGATGCTCCATGAAATGGCGCAGCAGGCGGAATTCGGTCGGGCCGAGATGCACCGGCTTGCCGCTGCGGATGACGCGGTGCGCCACCAGGTCCATGACGATGTCGGCGTAGCTGAGCGCCTCGTCGGCCAGCGCCGGCCGGATGCGGCGCAGCACGGCGCGGATGCGCGCCACCAGCTCGGTCGGCGAGAACGGCTTGGGCACATAGTCGTCGGCGCCGGCATCCAGCCCGCGCACGCGATCGCCCTCCTCGCCGCGCGCCGTCAGCATGATGATCGGCAGGTTGGCGGTCGAGGTCTGGCGGCGCAGCTGGCGGCAGACCTCGATGCCCGACATCAACGGCAGCATCCAGTCGAGCAGGATGAGATCGGGCACATCTTCCTGCACCGAGGCCAGAGCCTCCTCGCCATCATAGGCGACGGCGACGCGGAAGCCCGCCTGCTCGAGGTTGTAGCGCAAGAGCTCGACCAGCGCGGTCTCGTCCTCGACGATCAGCACGCGCGGCTTCACCGACGCTGTCTGGCTGTCGCGGCGCGAAGGGGCGGTGGCGACGTTCATGACGCGGCATCCGTGGTGTAGAGCGCGCCCGAGCCCTTGCGGCGGGCCTCGGCGAAGTTCTGGCCGGTCGAGCGGAAGCTCACCAGCTCGGCGATGTTGGTGACGTGATCGCCCGCCCGCTCGATGTTCTTGGCCATGAACATCAGGTGGGTGCAGGCGGTGATGGTACGCGGATCTTCCATCATGTACGTGAGCAGCTCGCGGAACAGGCCGGTGTAGACCTGGTCGATCTCCTCGTCGCGCTGCCACACCGAATGTGCCTTGGCGACGTCGTCGTCGGCGAAGGCGTCGAGCACGTCCTTGAGCGCCGTGCGCACCAGGCGGCCCAGGCGATCGATGCCGGCGACGGCCGACGGCGGCGGGCTCGCCTGGGCGAGCACGATCGAGCGCTTGGCGGTGTTCTTGGCGTAGTCGGCGATGCGCTCGAGGGCGGCGGCGATCTTGATCGACGACAGCACCACGCGCAGGTCGACCGCCATCGGCTGGCGCAGCGCCAGGAGCTTGACCGTCTGCTCCTGGACCGCGGCGTCGAGCGCGTCGACCCGGGCGTCGTCGGCGATCACCTCTTCGGCGGTCGCGGTGTCGCGGTCGCGCACGGCGGCCAGCCCCTTGGCAAACTGGCTCTCGGTCAGGCCGCCCATCTCGTTGATCGTGGCGTTGAGCCGTTCCAGCTCTTCGTCGAAGCGCTTGAGGATATGGTCGCTCGCCATGTTGTTCTTCCTTTGCGTCAGCCGAAGCGGCCCGTGATGTAGGCCTGGGTCCGCTTGTCACTGGGGGTCGTGAAGATCTTCTCGGTGACGTCGAATTCGATCAGCTCGCCGAGATACATGAAGGCCGTGAAGTCCGAGACGCGCGCGGCCTGCTGCATGTTGTGGGTGACGATGACGATCGTGTAGTCCTTCTTGAGCTCGTCGATCAGCTCCTCGATCTTGGCGGTCGAGATCGGATCGAGCGCCGAGCACGGCTCGTCGAACAGGATGACCTCGGGCTTCACCGCCACGGTACGGGCGATGCACAGGCGCTGCTGCTGGCCGCCCGACAGGCCGAGGCCCGACGAGGCGAGCTTGTCCTTGACCTCGTCCCACAAGGCGGCGCGGCGCAGCGCGTGCTCGACGCGGCCGTCGGTCTCGGAGCGCGGCAGCTTCTCGTAGAGCCGGATGCCGAAGGCGATGTTCTCGTAGATCGACATCGGGAACGGCGTCGGCTTCTGGAACACCATGCCGATGCGGGCGCGCAACAGATTGATGTCCTGGCTGGCATCCAGGAGGTTGTCGCCGTCGAACAGCACCTGGCCGGTGGCGCGCTGCCCGGGATAGAGGTCGTACATGCGATTGAGGATGCGCAGCAGCGTGGACTTGCCGCAGCCCGACGGTCCGATGAACGCCGTGGTCTTGTTGGCATAGAGCGGCAGGCTGATGCCCTTGAGCGCCCGGTTGTCGCCGTAGAAGAACTCGAGATTGCGGATCGAGACCTTCTCGGCGAGGCCGGCGGTGCTGACGCCCTTGTGGGCGACCGTGGCGGTGCCGGCGGCAACGGCGTGAGTCTGGACGTCGTTCATGACTTTCTCGCGGTGAGAGAGCGGGCGATGATGCTGAGCGCCAGCACCGTGACGGTGATCAAGAGCGCGCCGGTCCAGGCGAGCTTCTGCCATTCCTCGTAGGGCGACAGCGCGAACTGGAAGATGACCACCGGCAGGCTGGGCATCGGCGCGTTCATATCGACGCTGAAGAACTGGTTGTTGAGCGCGGTGAATAAGAGCGGCGCTGTCTCGCCGCTGATGCGCGCTACGGCGAGCAGGATGCCGGTGACGATGCCGGCCCGCGCCGCGCGGTAGGCGACGCGCACGATCATGTGGGCGCGCGGCAGGCCGATCGAGGCCGCCGCTTCGCGCAGCGTGTCGGGCACCAGGGTCAGCATGTCCTCGGTCGTGCGCACCACCACCGGGATGACGATGACGGCGAGCGCGACCGCACCGGCATAACCCGAGAAGTGGCCCATCGGCGCCACCATGATCTCGTAGATGAACAGGCCGACCACGATCGACGGCGCGCTGAGCAGGATGTCGTTGATGAAGCGCACGACCATGCTGAGCTTGGCGTGACGGCCATACTCGGCCATGTAGGTGCCGGCCAGGATGCCGATCGGCGTGCCGATGATGATGGCGAGCACGGTGATCACGATCGAGCCGACGATGGCGTTCAGCAGGCCGCCCGCCGAGCCGGGCGGCGGCGTGTCCTGGGTGAAGACCGCGAGCGAGAGCCCACCCACCCCCTCGAAGATCAGCGCGCCGAGGATCAGGACCAGCCAGCCCAGGCCGAAGGCCGTGGCGGCCAGTGCCAGCGTCCGCGCGACCGTGTTGCGCGCCCGGCGGCGGATATAGAGCGCGTTGTTCACGCCGTGCGCCATGGTCAGCCTGCCCGCTGCTGCAGGCGCAGCAGCATGTAGCGCGCGATCGCCAACACGATGAAGGTGATGACGAACAGGATCAGGCCGAGCGCGATCAGCGACGAGGTGTAGAGATCGCCGACCGCTTCGGTGAATTCGTTGGCGATCGTCGCCGAGATGGTGGTGCCCGGGGCGAGGATCGAGGCCGATACCTTGTGGGCATTGCCGATCACGAAGGTCACCGCCATGGTCTCGCCGAGCGCGCGGCCCAGCCCCAGCATGACGCCGCCGATCACGCCGACGCGGGTGTAGGGCAGGATGACGTGCTTGAAGACTTCCCAGGTCGTGCAGCCCAGCCCGTAGGTCGCCTCCTTGAGGACCGCCGGCACCGCGTCGAACACGTCGCGCGAGATGGCGGTGATGAAGGGCAGCACCATGATCGCCAGGATGAAGCCCGCGGTCAGCATGCCGATGCCGTAGGGCGGGCCCTCGAACAGCGAGGACAGGACCGGCACACCGTCGAAGGTGTCGATCAGGAACGGCTGGACGTTCTTCTGCAGGAAGGGCGCGAACACGAACAGTCCCCAGATGCCGTAGATTATGCTGGGGATGCCGGCCAGCAGCTCGATGGCGATGGCGATCGGCCGGCGCAGCCACATCGGGCAGAGCTCGGTCAGGAAGAAGGCGATCATCAGGCCGATCGGAACGGCGATCACCATGGCGATCGCCGAGGTCACCAGGGTACCGTAGATCGGCGCCAGCGCGCCGAACTGCTCGGTCACCGGGTTCCAGACCTCGCTGACGACGAAGCCGAAGCCGAACGCCTTGAGCGCCGGCACCGAGCCGATGATCAGCGCGATGATGACACCGCTCAGCAGCGCCAGCACCAGCAGCGCCGCCCCGCGGGTGAGCGCATGGAAGGCCATGTCGGTGCCGCGCAGGCGTTTCAGGACCGCCGCGCGCGAGCCCGCTTGGCCAGCGGCCACAGTTGTGTCGTTCAATGCCACTTCGGACACTCTAAGCCCCCTCGCGTCCGGAGAAAGGGCCTCCCGGCCGGGAGCCGGGAGGCCTCAGCCCGTCAGTAGCTCGTCAGTGCGTCATGCCGAACAGCGGCTTGCCGCTCGCATCCTTGATGTCGGTCGACCACATCTTCTGGACGTCGCTCACGACATTGGCCGGCATCGGCACATAGTCGAGGTCCTTGGCCATGTCCTGGCCCTTGGAATAGGACCACGAGAAGAACTTCAGCGCCTCGCCGGTCGCCGCCGGATCGGACGGCGTCTTGTACAGCAGGATCCAGGTCGCCGCCGTCATCGGCCACGACGCATCGCCCGGCTGGTTGGCCAGGATCACGCCGTAGCCCGGCTGGCTCTTCCAGTTGGCATTGGCCGCAGCGGCCTGGAAGGCGTCCGAGGTCGGCGCGACGGTCTTGCCCGCCTTGTTCACCATCTTGGTGTAGGTGAGCTTGTTCTGCTTGGCGTAGGCGTACTCGACATAGCCAATCGAGCCCTTGGTCTGCGCCACGTTGTTGGCGACGCCCTCGTTGCCCTTGGCGCCGATGCCGGCCGGCCATTGCACGGCCGTGTTGGTGCCGACCTTCGACTTCCAGTCGGGACTGACATCGGACAGATAGTAGGTGAAGTTGTAGGTCGTGCCCGAGCCGTCCGAGCGGTGGACCAGCGCGATCGCGGTCGAGGGCAGCTTGGCGCCGGGGTTGAGCTTGGCGATGGCCGGGTCATCCCACTTCTTGATCTCGCCGAGATAGATCTTGGCGAGCGTCGGGCCATCGATCACCAGGTCGCCGGGCTTGATGCCCTCGAGGTTGATGACGGGCACGATGCCGCCCATGACCATGGGGAACTGCGCCAGGCCCGACTCGTCGAGCTCCTTGCCCGGCAGCGGCGCATCGGAGGCGCCGAAGGTCACGGTCTTGGCCTTGATCTGCTTGATGCCGCCGCCCGAACCGATCGACTGATAGTTCAGGCCGACGCCGGTTTCCTTCTTATAGGCGTCCGCCCACTTGGCGTAGACGGGGTACGGGAACGTGGCGCCGGCGCCGGAGATGTCGGCAGCGAGCGCCGGCAGCGAGGTCGCGATGGCCGCGACCGCGGCAAGCGCAGTCTTCATGAAATTCACGGGGTGCCCTCCTTCAAAAGCAGTTACGTGCCTAGAAGGCCGTCGTCTCGCTTATATTACGGAAATGCTACAATTCCGTGACAGCGACTAAACGCCTTGTGGATGGGGCAAAGTTGCGTCGAACCAACGACCGGGGCAGGAACTTCATTACATGATTTGCTTGAATATGGGTGCCAGCCGCCGTTCGGTAGCGATTGCCGCGGCCCTGGCGAGCTTGCTCGGCTACGGTCCCGCCCAGGCCCAGGATCCGCCTCCGGCGGCCTGGCGGGTCGAATGCGCCGGTGACGGCAAGACCCTCGAATGCCGGGCCCTGCAGAGCCTGGTGAACCGGGAGGACAACAAGCAGCTCGTGGCGTTGATCTCGGTGCGCACCCCGCCCGATACCAAGACGCCAGTGATGATGCTTCAGCTGCCGCTTGGCCTGAATCTCGCCGAGCCGGTGCAGATCCACGTCGACAGCGGCCCGGTCGAGAAGCAGCAGGTCCAGACCTGCACCAATAACGGCTGCTTCGTCGGTATGCAGCTCAACGACAAGATGGTGGCAGCGATGCGCGGCGGCACACTGCTCAAGATCACCATGCAGGATTCCAACAAGCGGTCGCTCAACCTCGATGTGCCGCTGCTGGGCTTCGGCCTCGCCCTCGACAAGACGAAGTAATCAGGCCGCCGCCGGCAGCGTCACGGTGAAGGTCGAGCCCTTGCCGGGCGTGCTCTGGATATCCAGCCGGCCGCGATGGCGGTTGACGACGTGCTTCACGATGGCAAGCCCCAGGCCAGTGCCGCCGAGTTGGCGCGAGCGGGCGGTGTCGACGCGATAGAAGCGCTCGGTCAGCCGCGGCAGATGCGAGGCAGGGATGCCGTCGCCCTCGTCGCTCACAGCGACCGACACGCTGCCCGGCTCGACAGCCCGCACGGCCACCTTCACCGCGGTCGCGGGCTTGGCGTACTTGATGGCGTTGTCGATCAGGTTCTGGAACACGATCGTGAGCTCGTCATAGTCGCCGATGGCGCGCGGCAGCGCCGGCTCGACATCGAGCGCGATCTGCACCTTGCGCGACGACGCCTTGAGCTGCAGCAGGTCCTCGACCCCCGCCAGAACGCGCGCCAGGTCGACCTCGGCGTCGGGCCGCGAATGCTCGTGCTGCTCGATGCGCGACAGCATCAGGAGGTCGTCGACCAGGCGGCGCATGCGATCGGCCTGGTCGGCCATGATGCCGAGGAAACGCTCGCGTGCGACCCCATCGTCGCGCGCCGGCCCGCGCAGGGTCTCGATGAAGCCGATGATGCCCGCGATCGGCGTCTTGAGTTCGTGGCTGGCATTGGCGACGAAGTCGGCGCGCATGCGCTCGGCCCGCCGCAGCGCGGTGGTGTCGTGCAGCACGATCAGCACCAGCGAGCGGTCCGCTGCGGCGCGCGGCAGGCGGCGGGCATGGGCGATGACGTCGAGCTCGGGCGCGCCCGACAGCACGATCTCGACGGCCACCTGATCGGGCCCGACGAAGTTGCCGTCGGCGGTGTCGAGCAGCGAATCGATCGCCGACAGGAGCTCGGGATGGCGCAGCGCCGTCGACAGGTCGCGGTCGGTGCCCATAGTGCCCAGCAACGCCACGGCGGCGCGGTTGGTGCGCACGATACGACGCTGCCGGTCGACCGCGATCAGCGGATCGGGCAGTCCATCGATGATGGCCTGGGCGGACGCCGCGAGATTGTCGATCGAGGCGCGCTGGCGGCGCCAGCCGGCCGACAGCGTCGCCGCCGCCGAGGCGAGCTCCTCGGTGGCCGGCGCAAAGGCCAGGCGCGGCATCACCGGCTCCTGCTCTTCCGACAACTCGCCGACGAAACGGGCGAAGCGGGCCAGCGAGCCGAGATAGCGCTGGACCAGGACGCCGGTGACGACGGCGATGCCGGCGAAGGCAGCAAGTGCGGGACGGCCGCCGAGATAGCCCGCCCAGTGCAAGGCGCCCAGGGCGACGGCCGACGGCGCCAGCGCCACCAGGTTGGCGGAGAAATAGCGGCGGAACGGAAGCGCCTGGTCGGCCATGCGCGCGGATTATACCGCAGGCTCGGCTTCGGTTGGCGGCTTGGCTTTGACGGGTTTGCGACGCTCCTCGAAGCGTTGCAGGACAGTGAAGAAGGACGGCACGAACAGCACGGCGAGGCAGGTCGAGGCGATCATGCCGCTGAACACGCAAAGCCCGAGCGAGATGCGCGAGTTGGCGCCGGCGCCGGTCGCGGTGACCAGCGGGACCACGCCCAGGATGAAGGCGAACGAGGTCATCAGGATCGGCCGCAGGCGGGTCTTCGCCGCTCCGACCGCCGCTTCCATGATGTCCTTGCCGTGCAGGATCCGCTCCTCGCGCGCCACCTCGACGATCAGGATGGCGTTCTTGGCGCTGAGCGCGATCAGCAGCATCAAGCCGATCTGAGTGTAGAGGTTGTTGGCGGCGCCGACGATGCCGAGCGCGATCGCCGGGCCGATCAGCGACAGCGGCACGGCCAGGATGACGCTGACCGGGGCGATCCAGCTCTCGTACTGGCCGGCGAGGCAGAGATAGACCAGCACGATCGCCAGCGCGAACACGATCATGAGCTGGTTGCCAACGATGTTCTCCTGGTAGGACATCGCGGTCCATTCGTAGCTGGTGCCGGGCGGCAGCGTGCGCTCGGCGATCTGGTTCATCAGATCCATTGCTTCGCCCGACGAGAAACCCGGCGCCGGCGAACCGACGATCGCCGACGAGGGATAGAGGTTGTACAGGCTGATGATCGGTGATCCGACCGCCGGCCGGAGCGTGGCGAGCGCGCCGATCGGCACCATCTTGCCTTCCATGCTCTTGACGTAGAGCTTGAGCACGTCCTCGGGATTGGCGCGGTACTGCGAATCAGCCTGGACGTAGACCTGCAGGCTGAGACCGAACTTGTTGAAGCGATTGACGTAGGTCGAGCCGAGATAGGCAGACAACGTCTGGAATACGTCGCCGACGCTGACCTTCAGCGTCTCGGCCTTGGAGCGGTCGATGTCGACCCTGAGGTTGGGCGCACTGGCGCGGAACGAACTGATCGGGTTGGCAATCGAGCTCTGGGTCGCGGCCTGCTCGAGCATGGCCTGGGTCGTCGACTGCAACTTGATGAGATCGAAGCTGCCGTCGCGCTGCTCGATCTGCATCTGGAAGCCGCCGGCGTTGCCGACGCCCTGGATCGGCGGCGGGACGAGCGGATAGGCCAGGCCATCCTGCATGCCGGCAAGAGCCTGCGAGATGTGGATAATGATCGAGCGCAGATCTTGGCCCTTCTCCTTGTCGCGGATACCCCAGTCCTTGAGGATCACGTAGGCGACCCCGGCATTGGCCAGCTGGGCGCTGCTGTCGAGGATCGACATGCCGGAGATGGCGGTCACCTGCTGCACCCCGGGTGTCGCCAGCGCCACCTTGGTGACTTGGTCGAGGGCGGCGGTGGTCCGCTCCAGCGACGCGCCGTCGGGCATCTGCACACCCACGATCAGGTAACCCTGGTCCTCGTTGGGAATGAAGGCGCTGGGCAGGCGCGCCACGCCCCAGCCGCCGACGCCGGCCAGGATCAGCGCCAGCCCGACCATCAGCCAGCTGCGATGAACCATGAAGTTGATCAGCGACGTATAGGCGTGCTCGAAGCGGGCATAGCCTGCGTTGAACCCGCGGAAGAAGATGTTGCGCTTCTCCGGCGGCACCGCGGGACGCAGCCACATCGCGCACTGCGTCGGCTTCAGGGTCGCGGCGTTGACCGCGCTGATGAAGGCGGTGGCGGCGATCACCAGCGCGAACTGGGCGAACATGCGGCCCGTCAGGCCGGGCACGAAGGCCGCCGGAATGAACACCGACATCAGCACCAGGGTGATGCCGATCACCGGGCCGATCAGCTCGTCCATCGCCTTGACCGCCGCGTCGTGGCCCGACATGCCCTCCTCGATATGGCGCGCCACGCCCTCGACGATCACGATGGCGTCGTCGACCACGATGCCGATCGCCAGCACGATGCCGAACAGGGTCGACAGGTTGATGGTGAAGCCGAGTGCCGCCATGGCGGCGAAGGCGCCGATGATGGTCACCGGAATCGTCGTCGCCGGGACCAGCATGGCGCGCCAGTCCTGCAGGAAGATCACGATCACGATCAGGACCAGGACGCCGGCCTCGATCAGAGTCATGAACACTTCGTTGATCGAGGTCCTGACGAAGTTGGTGGTGTCGAACGGCACGCTGTAGACCAGGCCGGGCGGG